>Ga0302200_10000042_pt1 | contig 129663 bp, 117 predicted proteins | sample II_Bog_N3_1_FD_194585 | JGI IMG/M metagenome (GOLD analysis project Ga0302200, IMG submission 194585) | Peat permafrost microbial communities from Stordalen Mire near Abisko, Sweden - II_Bog_N3_1 | ecosystem: Environmental > Terrestrial > Soil > Wetlands > Peat | place: Sweden: Abisko...
ACCTTTCGCCCTGCCGGGTTTGATTGTTTGGTCACTTGATTATTTCGGCAGGTTTAGGGGTGAAGTCCTTTTTTTAGCCATTAGGACCCTTGATTTATATGGAGCCATAAATGTGAAATTTACTCAAACAAGTAAACATTTAAAAATACTGTATATGAACTTCACGATAGATGTAGCAAAAAGATGGCTGACGATATAAAAGATATTTTGTCCCTAATATTGATTCTATATCCCAGATGTGATGGTGTATATTTGGAGGTGCTTATAATGAAAAAAAAGAATGTTTTAAACTCAATAAAATATTATGCCGGAAAAAATAATACCGCTTTTAGATTGGATAAAAAATATGGAGCGGGTATGTAGTTTGGTATCGTAGTAACTTTAAAAGAAATAAGTGGTGTCAATCGAATTGATGATTTTATAAAAAATTGTTTGCTCAGAGGTTGGCTTGTAAATAATATTGCTGAAGAAAAAATTAATTTTAACGACTTTGATGCTATGCCAAGAAAAAGTACAAACTAGACAGAACGATTCATTGATTTGAAGAAATAAAATTTGCATGGTATAATGATCCGGAATATTGTTTACGGATTATTATGAATAGTGGGATAAAAGCTGAAATTTGAGAAATGATTCGCAGAGAAGACTTTCCAAACGTATCGGAAACGATATTTCCAAAATGGATGTCGACCGGAGGTATAAAGCTTGGGGCGATACGATCATGTTTAGAATAAGCGAAGACGAGATTACAGCAAGACTCCGGAATATTGAAAAAATGCTCGGAGGTTTGTGGTATATGTGGAAAAGCGATGACAGGAATACGTTGTAATATTTGGAAATTAATGGAAGGTGTGAATATATAAATGAATGCTTTAGAGGTAATTGTTTCATACTATAACCAAAGTCCGCAGTACGATATATATCATGAAGTGGTTGGTCATCTCTTAAATAATTTAACGGAAGTCGAAGAGGCTACTATATATGATATGGCTGCAATGTGTTTTGTTTCGACGACAACGATCAGTCGCCTTAGTAAAAAATTTGGCTATAAAAGCTATATTGAATTTAAAATGGCATTAGCGGAAGTGATTAAAAATTATACATATCATAATCGCTATTTTCCGATGAATGCAATTAGTAAGGATAATGATATCTATACAATATATTCTAAAACCATGCAGCGTCAGATTGTCGAATTCCAGAAAGAGGTAAAAAATATTGACGTTTTGCAGATTGTGAGGGATTTACATAAACATAGAAAAGTTAATTTCTATCTTTATAACAGCAGTTCATACGCAGCTTTTTTTCAGATGAATTTGTTGATATCTGGGGTCGAATCCATAGTCGTTGTTGATCCAATGAGGCAAGTAGCAGATGCAAAGACTTTGGATGAAGGCTGTGCCGTTATTATTGATCTCCCAGATTTGCGAGAAAGTATCAATACACGGAATATTATTAAAATAGCGAAAGGAAAAAAAGCATTGATTGTGTTATTAACGAATTCGGTCAATACAGATTTTATTGAATATGCAGATTATTGTTATAAGTTTGAAGGAATGAACACGATTCTTGATGGATATAAAATGGATATGTTTCTTAATATTCTTTCAATGGAATACCGGTATATGTTTATAAAGTAAGATAGTTTATTTCTGAAACAGAAATAAACTATCTTACAAAGAGATCTGCTTTCCTAGTCGGGAGGCAGATCTCTTTTTTTGGCGTGCAATGAAAATATAGATTTGTTATATTCAATTTAAAGAAAATATGGAATTTAAAATATTTTCTTTAAATTCAAATAAGAGGTGCAGTTTAAATGAAAAATGGAAAGCTACAGATTGGGATTATCGGCTGTGGAGGTATTGCAAATCAAAAACATTTGCCAGCACTGAGTCGACAGCAGGGTTTGTGTGAGGTGGTTGCTTTTTGTGATCTCATTAAAGAACGAGCTGAAAAAGCCGCTAAAGAATATGGAACAGCTGATGCTAAAGTTTATACAGATTTTAAAGCATTATTAAAAGATGAGATGATTGATGTAGTTCATGTGCTTACGCCAAATGTTATGCATGCACCAATTACGATCGCAGCTTTTGAGGCTGGCAAACATGTATTGTGTGAAAAACCTATAGCACATACTTATGAAGATGCGAAAAAAATGTTAGATGCAGCCCAAAAATCCGGCAAAAAGTTTACAATTGGCTATCAGAATCGTTTTAGAAAGGATACGCAAACTCTGCATAAAGCGTGTGAGGCAGGTGCCTTTGGAGATATTTATTTTGCGAAAGCACATGCTGTTCGGCGTCGTGCTTTTCCTACATGGGGGGTATTCCAGGATAAATCACAACAAGGTGGTGGACCTCTTATTGATATTGGTACACATGCACTTGATATTACACTTTGGATGATGGATAATTACAAACCTAAATCGGTTACCGGCTCTGTTTTTCATAAAATGGCTGACCAGTATGAAGCGAATCTTTTCGGACCATGGGATACCAAAACAGTCCAAGTCGAAGATTCAGCATTTGGTTTCATAAAAATGGAAAATGGCGCTACAATTTTTCTTGAAGCTTCATGGGTACTTAATACACTAGAAACACGTGAAGCAGCAACAAGTTTGTGTGGAACAAAAGGTGGTGCAGAAATTCGTGGTGGAATGGGAAATCCATATGAGCTTATTATGAATACGGTGAAATATGGACAGCTTTTTGAAGAACATATTTCTAGTAGTGGTGGGGTGGCATATTTTGATGGTGCTATGGATGGTGAACCCGGTGATATCGAATGCAGACAGTGGCTAGAAGCAGTTTTGCATAATGGAATTCCGCTTGTGAAACCAGAAGAAGCATTGGTAGTAACACAAATTCTTGAAGCTATTTATAAATCATGTGAAACAGGTAAAACAATTGAATTTTAAAAAAGGGGGGATTCGAATGGGGCAAATTAAGACAGCTGTTAGTTTATATAGTTATCAGGACGAATACGTGCGAGGTAAAATGACACTAGAAGACTGCATTAAGGAATTGCATGGGGTACAGGTAAAAGGTGTAGAGCTATTACCTGATCAAATGCTGCATAAAGCACCATTTGTTGCAGATGAAGATATTAAAAAATGGCATGCCACTTTGGGGAAATACAAGATAGTACCAGTTTGCAATGATATTTTTATCAATACAAAGCTCTATAATAATAGAATTTTGACACATGATGAAAATTTAGAACTTTTAAAAAATGAACTGCGTTTGGCACACAAACTTGGCATGTGTTTGGTTCGTCTTGTATCTATGACGCCGACGGATATAATTGAGGATGCTCTGCCGCTAGCGGAAGAATTGAATGTTGCCATGGCATTAGAAGTTCATGCTGCAATGTCGTTTGATATACCGCAGACAAAAGCCTTCACAGATATCATGTTTAAATTGGAGTCACCATATGTTGGTCTAGTTATTGATACGGGGATATTTTGTCGAAGATTTCCGCGTGTAGCGAAAGAATACTTTTTACAGCAAGGACTTACAAAAGAATTAGCAGAATATATTGACAAAATTTATCTGGAACATGAATGTATTACATCAATTACAATTCCAGAAACGATGCCCGCAGACTTAAAGAGATTAATAAAATCAGATTTGGATGAATTGTACGTTGTCTTAGCCGATGGCTATGAAAATCGACCATTTAATATTTTGGACAAATATTATCCATATATTAAACATTTTCATGGGAAGGCTTACGAAATGACAGAAGCAGGAGTAGAATATTCGATTGATTATAAAGGGCTTATCGATTATTTGAAGCATAAGAATTATGACGGTTATATTGCGACAGAATATGAAGGTGGACGTTTTGCATTGCCTGGAGTGAATGTGGATGCAGTTTCGCAGGTTAGAGCACAACAAAAAATGTTTCGTGAATATATTAGTTGAATAAAAAAGGAGGATAAGTATGTTTGATAATTATGTTTTATTAGATAAAGGTTTTAAGAATATCGAGAAAAACGGAAAAGTTATCGGCTATGAATTACAGACATTTATTTCATATTACAGAGGCATTCCTTTGTCGATGATCAATACATTTGAGATTACAGTTGATGGAGTAAAGATTTCGCATGAAAAGATTAAATTTTCCGCTGATGGGGAAAATTTTTTCACATTGGATGAAATGAGGACAGTTACCTTCTATAAATGGGAATATGGTCAGCCTGGAATTATTTTTGTTGAACAGGTTGGTGGATTATCAGCAGGTAAGCATGAGGTTGAGCTCATGGAGTCTATACGTATATCATACATTCCAGTACCGTTTATTGGAAGAAATACAAAAATATTGGAAATTGTTTAGTATTATATATTAGGATGAATTTGAAATAAAATACTGGAACGGGCTATGTGTGTTTGGTGCATTCCAGTATTTTTCCAGATTAAATATTTAAATTATTTCGAATATTCTAAATTTATTCATGGACTTATATTGATAGTTGGTGTGCAGATCAAAATATTTTATAAACATATGGTATAAATTGAATTTTAAAGGAGATTGTAAGAGGAAATGGAAAATTCAGCAATTAATAAAGAAGAGCAACCCAAAATTAATATTCAACCCAAATTAAGAATTAAAGAAAAGATAAGTTATGGAGCTGGTGATTTTGCTTCCAATTTAATATGGGGAACTTTATCGAGCTTTTTGTTGTATTTTTATACAGATATTGCATTGTTACCGGTTGTTGCCACAGGCAGTATATTCCTTATTTCTAGAATGTTAGATGCATTTATTGATCCTTTTGTTGGTGGATTTATTGATCATACGCACACAAAACGTGGAAGGACAAAACCTTATATGCTTTTTGGGATTGTGCCATTGTGTATATTTTTTGTGCTTTCATTTACAACACTGAATATGTCTGAAATGGCAAAAGTCATTTATGCATATGCTACATATATTATTGTTGGATTATTATATTCTGTAGTAAATATTCCATATGGTGCATTGATGTCGTTAATGACGAAAGACTCCAATGAAAAGACAGAACTATCAAGTTTCCGTATGGGTGGCATGGCGATGGGAAGCATTCTGGTGAGTGCCTGCACAATGCCACTTGTTAATTTTTGGGGACACGGTAATCAACAACAAGGTTTTATATTTACGACATGTTTATATTCAATCATTGCTATTTTTTGCTTTTGGATTATTACATGGAATTGCCAAGAACGCAATATTGAATTTGTTCCGATTGAGGCAGAACATTATACTATGTTTCATATCTATAAGAATGCACTGAAAAATAAACCGTGGTTAGTAACAATGGCATTTTCTTTTATGATGTTTATTAAAACTGGCGCAACTGTTGCTATTACGATTTATTATTGTTTGCAAGTGCTTAAAAGCCCAGCAATGATTTCGATTTTATTACCCTTAATGTATGTGTCAGCTATTTTTTCAGCAATAATAACACCATTATTTATTAAGAGGTTTAAATATCGTAAAGGAAATATTATTGCGGTATTATTTTATGCAGCTGGGTTTGCTGCTATGCCTTTTTATGTGGAGAATCAAAGCTTGTTTATCACGATTTATTTTATTGCGTGTACGTTTGGAGGAATCAACGTTTGTGCTGTATTCGGAATGACGGCAGATTCTGTGGATTACAATGAATGGAAATTTGGTAAGCGTTCGGAAGGGTCACTTTATGCAGGGTACAGTTTTTGTACTAAAGTTGGGATGGCCGTTGGTGGAGCGCTTGTCGGGTATGTATTGGCTTTTGCTGGTTATGATGCACAAAATATTACGGAAGCTGCAACAAGTTCGATCAATTTCCTTTATTTTACGATTCCAATCATTTGCAGTGTACTACAGGTGGGAATTTTATATTTTTACAGATTGGATGCTATTCATTTGCAAATTGTCAATGAATTGAATGAAAGACGATAGGAGTAAATACAAAATCATATGAAACACTTAGGGAAAAGTTGAGGAAATTTAGAATAAATGCTCGTAAAAAAGAATACTTTTCCAACGCAGCATAGCCTTTTGGCTATGACTACATTATACAAGGAAGAAGGTTCAATATGAAAAGAAAATTTATGTTTTGTTTTTTGTTATTGCAAATGGTTGCAACTGTAGGTTTTGCAGCAAATAACACTTTTGATGAAGTTCCAAAGACGGATTGGTCTTATACAGCACTTCATGAATTAGTCAATAGTGGTTTTTTTTCACCAGAAGAAGGGGCGATTTCTGATGATAGGGTACTTACACGTTATGATATCGCTTTAGTAACGGCAAAAGCCGTTGCAAAAAGCGACAAGGCCACAAGTGAGCAAAAAGAAATTATTGATAAACTTTCGAATGAATATGCCAACGAGTTAAAGGGATTAAATGAAGTTTTTGAAAAAAAAGCTCCGAATAAAACCCAAATAGGTATTGGTGCTGAATCCAACGTAAAACTCTATGGAAATGTACATTTGCGGTGGGATAGCGATAAGACAGAAGGTAAGCTAAATACTACAGGAGGACGACATGCTTATTTGGATTTAGAAGGTGAGATGAAGGCAAATGATAATTGGGTTGCACATTTCCAATCAGAAGATAAAAATCGATATATTTCTTATAACAATGCAGGGGATGAAAGTAAATTTGCTGAAAGAATCTGGATGGAAGGAAAGGTAGGAAAAACAAATATCACGGCAGGGCGTAAATGGTGGTGGCTCGGTTCAGGCCTAATGTTTGCACACTCAATGGATGGCATTAAGGTAGACATTCCAGCCTCAAAAAAGTCAACAGCTAGCTTTTTCTTTATGCGTCCGGCTGAGGTATCTGGTACGACAGAAGCGGGGAATAGTTCTAGCTATATGGCATTAGGCGACTATGAGATTGCTGATTTGTTTGGTGCTATATTGAGTAGTGATTTTGGAAATGGTATGACTGGTAGTTTGATGTTAGGCGGGAATAAACACACGGTGGACCATGTGAATGGGAATTATGCGGACGTTACCCGTTGGGGGGAAATGGGTATCAATAAGAAGTTTACGGATACCTTGAATCTCGGACTTGCCTATACTAGAACGAATGCGGAATCATATAATCAGAGCTATAAAATTGGGCTAAACTATAAAGGCGCGAATGCAAATGTGCCAAAATCATTTGGTATTGGATTGAACTATCTTAACCTTGGGCGTTATGGTGACATTTTGCATGATGATTTTTGGGGTTATCAATGGTCAGATTCTAAAATACTATCGTTAAATCTAGATTATATGATTGATAAAAATGTTATGTGGACCACATATTATAGTTGGCAGAAAAGAAATATTTCAGGTCTTGGTGGTTATTGGGATGCACTTTCTTCTGATTATGAAGCAAAGAATACGAATAGAAGAGTATTCTTTACGGAACTTAAACTTATGTTTTAATAAGTTTCTAAGTTGGAAACTTATATGCTAAATGGGTCAAAAAAATACTATAAAAGAAAAATACCATTCCATCTGGGGTGGTATTTTTCTTCATGTGCAAGGCAAGGGAAAGTTTTTTTTAGTATAATTATAAAAAGTATAATTTATAAAATATAAAAACATATATAGAAATTGGAGTTGATGAGATATGAAATTAGGGATTATTTCTTCAGTGAATGAGGAGAGTTTTCAAAACGCGGCAGATAAAGGTTTGGATTTTATTGAATTTTGTATCAATGGTGGTGCTGATATTAATTTATTTATAAACCAAGTGCCAATGCTTATTCTCTGGATCCAAAAATATAAAGTAAGTGTTGGTTCTATTGGGCGTTGGAAGACAAAAATTTTAGATGATAATGGTGAAATTAATCAAGAAGAAGTGGATATTGCAAAAAAATTAATGAAGGCAGCGAGTGCTCTCGGTTGTCCTAATTATATTTGTGGGTGCAATTTTATTGAAAAGCTTTCTTATTATGAAAATTGTATGCGGGCAATTGATTTTTTTTCACAGTTGATAAAATATGGGGAAAAGGAAAGTATTAAGGTATCAACATATAATTGTCGTAAGACAAATTTTGTTAACAATCCTATAGCATGGACAATGATTCATGGGCATCTCAAGAGTTTGGGGATTAAATATGACCCGTCTCATGCTAGATATAACAATGGAGACTATCTCAAAGAGACACTTGATTGGGGAAATCGCTTTGTGCATGTTCATTTGAAAGGGTCCTTGATCGTTGATGGAAACCGTATAGATGATCCACCAGCTGGTCTTGATCAAACCGATTGGAAAACTTTTTTTGCGATCTTATGTGCAAAAAATTATAGGGGAGGTTTCAGTATTGAGCCACATTCGTCAATTTGGCAAGGTGAATGTGGTGAAAAAGGTGTGAATTATACGATTTCGTATATGAGATCATTAGCTTTTTGAAATATATGGGAGGAACTTATTATGATAAAAAAACTAAAATATGCCTGTATTGGTGCGGGAGGGATTGCCAATAAAAAACATTTAAATAATTATGCGAAAATAAACGAAATTGAACTGGTTGCAATTTGTGATATAGATATTGAAGCAGCAAAAGAATTAGCAGATAAATATCAGGTTCCTTATGTTTATAGTGATTACCATGAGATGATACGGAATCACCAATTAGATATTGTGAGTGTATGTACCCCCAATAATTTACATGCAAGGACAAGCATTGATTTATTACAGGCAGGCGTAAATGTGCATTGTGAAAAACCTTTAGCATTGAATCCACGTGAGGCTAGTGAAATTATACGGGTGAAAAATAAAAGTGAAAAGAAACTCATGGTTGCATTAAATAACCGTTTTACAGATGAAGTAGTACATCTGAAAAAGATTATTAATTCTGGATTTTTAGGTAAAATTTATCAAGCAAAATGTGGTTGGCGGCGAAATAATGGTATTCCAGGAATTGGTAAATGGTTTACCAATAAAAAAATTTCGGGAGGGGGACCACTTATTGATTTAGGTGTACATTTTTTGGATTTAACACTTTATTTGATGGGATTTCCTTCGGCTATTTCTGTATCTGGAGCAACGTATGCTAACTTTAAAAAAGATTATTCAAGGATACGGGTGGGGTATAAAAACGTTCCGGGTGGAACATTTGATGTAGAAGATACGGCAAACGGCCTGGTGCGATTGAATAATGATGCTACGCTGACTTACGATTTTAGCTGGGCGGCCAATATAGAAAAAGAATGTAAATATGTAGAAATTCTTGGCACAGATGGCGGGATATCTTTTTTGGATGGAGAAATTAAATTATTTACCCAAATGGAAGGTACTTGTTACACTTTAAAACCAGATACTAGAACGATACAAAAAGCACAACAAGAATATCAGCATTTTGTTGATTGCATTATTGAAAATCGTGAACCACTAGCTACAGCTGAACAGGCTTATGAAATTATGCAAATCATTGAGGCGGCATATTTATCGGCTGCTGACGGCAAAGAAATTGTAATAGACAATTTAAATAAAATTAAGTTAATGAAAGTTGGAAACCGATAAAATTATTCGAAAGAGAGGATTGATAAAGATGGAATTAGGTTTTGTTAGTGCTATTTTAGGAGAATTAAATTATGAAGAGGTAATTTCTTATGCGAGCGAAAACAGTTTTTCTTGTGTTGAATTAGCATGCTGGCCAAAAGGAAAGGCAAATCGGCGATATGCGGGAATTACCCATATTAACATAGACGCTTTATCAGAAGAAAAAATCAAACATATTGTTGATTATGCTCAGAAAAAGGCGGTAGAAATATCTGGATTAGGCTATTACCCGAATCCACTTGATCCAGATCCAGAGAAGCAAGAAATTTATATTCAACATATTAAAAAACTTATTGAAGCAGCGTCAAAGCTCGGTATACCGCTTGTTAATACTTTTATTGGGCGAGATAAGAATAAAAATATTGACGATAATTTCAAATTATTTAAAAAAACATGGGAACCAATTGTTAAGCATGCAGAACAGTATGATGTGAAAATTGCTATTGAAAATTGTCCGATGTTATTTACAAATGACGAATGGCCGGGTGGACTTAATTTGGCAACTACACCAGCAATTTGGCGGCGAATGTTTGCAGAAATTCCTAGCCCGAATTTTGGTTTAAATTATGATCCATCCCATTTTATTTGGCAAAGGATAGATTATATAAAACCAATCTATGAATTTAAGGATAGAATTTTTCATGTACATTTCAAAGATATAAAAATATATGAAGATAAACTAAATCAAGTAGGCATAATGGCAACACCCTTGGAATATATAGCACCTAAGTTACCCGGATTGGGTGATGTTAAATGGGATAAATTTATTTCTGTATTGACAGATATTAATTATCATGGCGCAACTTGTATCGAAATAGAGGATAAAGCCTTTGAAGATTCGTTAGAATTGAAGAAAAAAGCACTTATTCTTAGTAGAAATTATATACGGCAGTTTTTTGCTTATTAGTATAGTGGCTCACTTGTCAAGACATAAATACGAATTTTTTATAATGAATCTGATGATTCAGGTAGCCCATTCAGCGTAATCTAGTTACATTTGCAGATAACAAGCTTTGGCTGAAGGAATGTTAACGAATAAAATTATAGGTATGGATGTATTTCTTGATTGCCTTGCGAGCTTCTTTGGTGTTATCGTATTGTGTTAGATAAGCCTCTTTATACTTGAAAGCACGAAATTAACGTTCAATATGATATTAGCTGCTCAGCGACTTTTACCAACCATATGTTTCTATATTTTACAGAAAAAACACTTTCAGATAGCGGTATTGCCGTGCTGGAAGTGTTTTTTTCGACTAATATCACCTTGCGTGTTTTACTGATTCTTGATATAATCAATTCAATCTCTTATAGGCGATGGAGTTCGCCATAAATTTGTTCGGTGAGCAATGATGACTCCTACCATTTTTCTAAATGGTAGGAGTCTATTTTTTTATCGGAGAATGTGTTTAAGCGATTATGGGGATAGAATACGTGGCGTGAATATCTCATAGAAGTATGGCATAATAGGAGATAAGAAATTTTCTTATAGGAGGGACTTTTATGGCTGCTATTAAAAAATGTGCGAAACGGTTACGGATTTATATCGGTGAGACGGATCATTATGATCGAATTGTAAAAAAAGCTAAGGAACTTGATATGGCAGGGGTTACAGTTTTTCGTGGTATCATGGGGTATGGTGAAAATAACCGGCAAATTCGATCGGCAAGGTTGGTTGAGCTATCCTGTGATTTGCCGATTGTGATTGAAATTATCGACAGTGAGGAATATATTGATAAATTCATGCCGCATTTAGATACGCTTGTGCAAAAAGGTATGATTACGATTGATGATGTTAAAGTTTTAAAATATGGGAAGCAACTTCCTGGGCATGAATAAAGGTGGGGTCAGTGGTGTTTAGTATCGATCAGATTTTAATTGTTTTAGTTGGCGGGGGCTGCGGTTCAGTGGCACGTTATGTTTTAACAACGTGGATTGCCAGTAAATATGGGGCATATTTTCCGTTTGGTACATTGTTTGTTAATGTTGTCGGTTGTTTTGTTATCGGCTTTTTTATGATGCTGACAACCGATCGTTTTACAGTGTCGACCAATCTGAGACTTTTGGTTACGGTTGGATTTTTGGGTGGGTTAACAACGTTTTCTTCTTTTGGTTATGAAACGATGCAGTTTTTACGTGAGGGTGATTTAGTGAATGCATTTATGAATATGGGAGCTAATCTAGGTATTGGCTTACTGGCTCTTTGGCTGGGAATTTTAACAGCGAAGTTAATATGACGTTTATCATTCAGTAAGATACGCCTGTGAGTGTCTGGCAGCATTTTTAATGCAGCCTATATTGTAAAAGTTTTGCCAAAAACTTTTTTCTGTGCTAGAGTAAAGATTAATTGAGAAAAACCAAGTCGTAGGAGCGAATGATATGAAGTTGGAGATTTCAGAAAAGAAAAAATATGAATCGATACGTGAATATGCTTTGCGAATCATGAACAAAAACTTGTTGAATATGAATCTCGCCCCCGGCATGGCTTTGTCAGAGCAGGAAATAGCCAATGAATTGGAGATAAGCCGGACCCCTGTGCGGGAGGCTTTTATTCGTTTGGCGCATGATAATTTACTGGATATTTTACCGCAAAAGGGTACCTATGTAGCAAAGATAGATTTGGGACAGGTCGCAGAGTCTATTTTTTTGCGGGAAACGATGGAACATGCAATTATGCAAGCAGCTTGCAAAGCTTTTGCGGAAAGCAGTCTGCAAAAATTGCAGTCTTGTTTGGACTTGCAAGAACTTTGTGTGAGACAAGATGATTTTCCACGCTTTTTTGAAATGGATGGAACGTTCCATGGGATTATTTTTGCGGCGTGTGATAAAACACGGATTTGGCAGATGATCGAGCAAATGAGTTTGAATTATAATCGAGTTCGTATGCTGAATTTGGTGAATGGGTATTATGAAATGCCAAAACTGTTTGGTCAGCATGAGGATATTTTTACGGCAATTGAGCAGTCAAATTGGGAAAAAGGCGAGAAAGTTATAGGCGAGCATATTAATAAAGTGTTAAAAGATACGGAAGATTTAAAAGCGAAATACCCGTTGTATTTCAAAGACTAATACGGTTATCCTTGGCAGAATATTTATTTTGCCAGGGATATTTTTATATAACGAATTAAAGAGTCAGATTATTTATAAAACTTAAATATAGAGAGAAAATAGAAGGAAATTAAAGATAATAAATGATAATTATAATAAAATGAATAAAAACAAAATTGTTATTAAAATACTAGTATGGTAGTATGTCTATAACAATTATAGAGTTGGGGGAACTGAAAATGAAGATGACATTCCGTTGGTATGGGAAAGATGAAGATAAAATTACATTGCAGCAAATTCGGCAAATTCCGGGAATGCAAGGGGTTGTCGGTGCATTATTTGATGTGCCAGTAGGTGATGTTTGGCCGCTGGATAAAATTATGAGTCTTAAAAAAGAGATTGAAGATAATGGTCTTGCTTTTGAAACGGTAGAAAGTGTTAATGTACATGAAGATATTAAACTTGGTTTACCAAGCCGTGATCGATATATTGAAAATTATATTGAATCCTTAAAAAATCTTAGCAAAGCCGGCGTTACGGTTGTTTGCTATAATTTTATGCCGGTCTTTGATTGGACTCGTACTGAGCTGGCAAAAGTGCTTTATGATGGGTCTACGGCATTAGCTTTTGACTATCATTTAATTGTGGGAAAAGATCCCCAGACGATGGTCAAAGAGATTCAGGCAAGTAGTAATGGGTTTTCTTTGCCTGGCTGGGAACCGGAACGTTTGAAAGAATTGACCCACTTATTTGAGCAATACAGTGATGTTGATGAAGAAAAACTATTTGAAAACCTTGGCTACTTTCTGAAAGCAGTTGTGCCGCAAGCAGAAAAATATGGGATTCAATTAGCGATCCATCCGGATGATCCACCTTGCAGCGTATTTGGCTTACCGCGTATTGTGACAAGTGAGACAAATTTAGCTCGTATTGTGGACTTGGTTGATAGTCCGAGTAATGCACTTACAATTTGCAGTGGCTCACTTGGTGCGAATCGCGAAAATGATATTCCCAAAATTATTCGGCATTTTGGGAAAATGAATCGTTTAGCTTTTGCTCATATAAGAAATGTGCAAGTGCATGAACCTTGGGTATTTAATGAAGTTGCCCATAAATCAAAATTTGGTTCGCTTGATGTATATGAAATGATGCGTGCTTTGTATGATGTTAATTTCACTGGACCGATTCGTCCCGATCATGGCAGAATGATTTGGGGAGAGGTTGGACGTCCTGGTTATGGCCTTTTTGACCGAGCCCTTGGTGCGAATTATTTATGCGGCTTGTGGGATGCCATTTGTCGGGAAAACAGTAGAAAATAGTAGGAAGAAGGATTCTAAGATGAAACTCAATGTGGAAAATCTGCAAGATACATTTGCTTGGAAAAGTAAAGAGATAGAATTACCAGAGTTTGATCGTGATAAAATGCTGCAGGAAACAGCAAAACACCCAAGCTGGCTGCATTTTGGACCGGGAAATATATTTCGTGCGTTTATTGCTTCTTTGCAGCAGAACTTGTTAAATCAAGGGGCTGTGAACACGGGAATCATCGTAGCAGCAACGAATACTCGCGAAATCATTGAAAAAATTTATCAGCCACATGATAATTTGAGCTTATTAATTACGTTGTATCCAGATCAGAGCATTCGCAAAACTGTAATTGGCAGTATTGCGGAAAGCGTAACCTGTCATACCGAGGAAAAAGAAGATTGGCAAAGGCTGCAAGAAATCTTGCGTAGTCCATCGCTTCAAATTATCAGTTTTACGATTACTGAAAAAGGGTACAAGATCAAGGCGAAGGATGGTTCTTACTTGCCTGATATTGCCGCAGATCTGATAACTGGATACAAAGCACCACAAAGTTTTTTAGCCAGATTGGTTTTTTTATTGTATCAACGTTATACGGCAGGTGCTTGTCCGTTAACACTTTTGAGCCTGGATAATTGTTCACAAAATGGTGTGGTATTGAAAAAGGCAGTACAAGAAATTGCGCAGGTTTGGGAACAAACAGGTCTTGTCAAAGCAGGTTTTATCGACTATTTAAGGCAAAAAGTTGCTTATCCGTGCAGTATGATTGATAAAATAACACCGCGTCCGTCAGAAGCAATACAAAAAGAACTTTTGCAAGACGGGTTTACGGATATGGAGTTTATTTCTAGTCAGCGCGGTGGCTGTTATGCTCCTTTTGTTAATGCGGAAAAAACCGAATATTTGGTCGTGGAAGATACATTTCTCAATGGAAGACCTCCACTCGAAAAAGTCGGTGTGATTTTCACGAACCGCCAGACGGTTGATTGTGTGGAAAAAATGAAAGTTTGTACGTGCTTGAACCCACTGCATACCGCCTTGGCTATTTTTGGCTGTTTGTTAGGTTATACATTAATTGCCGATGAAATGAAAAACCCGTTGCTTTATAAGCTTGTTGAAAAAATTGGTTATCAAGAAGGCATGAAAGTTGTCGCAGATCCAGGGGTATTAAATCCACGAGATTTTTTACGGGAATGTTTGAGCGTGCGGTTTCCGAATCCTGCAATACCGGATACGCCGCAGCGCATAGCCTGTGATACTTCACAAAAACTGGGTATTCGTTTTGGTGAAACGATCAAAGCGTATCAAAAATCACCAGACTTAGATGTGAGAACTCTTACTTACATTCCGTTGACGATTGCGGGATGGTGTCGCTATTTGCTGGGAATTGACGATTCTGGTACTCCATTTACAGTGAGTCCAGATCCATTGCTGGAAGAGTTACAACGGAATTTGGCAGATCTACATTTTGGTGAAAGCATGGATGTTCATGCTGCGTTAAAACCGATTCTCAGCGATCCAACGATTTTTGGTTTGGATTTGTATGAAGTTGGGCTAGGAGACCGAATTGAAGTCTATTTTAAAGAAATGAGTACAGGACCGGAATCTGTCCAGAAAGCTTTGAGCAAATATCTAGGATAAAAAGTGAGATCTGAAGATGTACTGTGAAACGTATTTTTTTAGATCTTATTATGAGGGAAATTATCAGAATATATAAAAAATACAAGTGACTTTAAATTTGCAATATAGGAGGAATGAATATGGCTGCGAAAAACAGGAAAATTACAATTCCGATTGGTATCGGCTATGGCTTAACTGATTTAATGGGTGGCGGTGCATTTACCATTATTGGGGCATGGATGCTTTTCTTTTATACAACCTACGCTGGCTTAACACCTGTCCAGGCGGCTTCTATAGTTGGAATTGCCCGGATTGTTGATGCGATTGTCAGTCTTGCAATTGGTAGTATATCGGATAATTTTTTTAAGACTAGTCTTGGTAAACGTTTCGGACGTCGTCGCTTTTTCTTACTGATTGGGTCACCACTCATGCTGGTTTATGCTTTGCTTTGGCTTACCGGAATGAGTTATTGGTATTATCTAACGTGTTATTTAGCTTTTGAAATTATTGCGGCGCTGGTATTGATACCTTGGGAAACTTTGCCATCAGAGATGACAACCGATTTTAATTCGCGGACAAAACTTTCTACCTGCCGCATGTTTATATCATCTACAGGTACTTTTTTAGCTACGTTTGTTCCGGCCATGTTAATTCGCTATTTTGGTGAAAATAATGCGTATGCTTATACTTTAAATGGTACGATTTTTGCGGTATTGTTTGCTATCTGTCTCTTCATTAGTTATAAAGTGACTTGGGAAAGAGACCTTACAGTAAAAATGGAAGAAGAACTTTTGCAAACTGAAGTGCCAAAAAGTTTTGCACAACGGTGTGCTAGTGTTGTGCATATTACTCAAGAATATTGGTCAACTTTAAAGGTAAAAGCGTTTCGTCAGCATTTGTTGATCTATATTTGTTCTTTTACAGGAAAAGATGTTTTTAATACAATTTTTATTTTCTTTGTTGTATTTTGTTTGGACCTTCCTTCAGCAAATGCGGCAGATATCCTTTCGCTTAGCATTATTGGAATACCGACAACAATTGCTGGTGGTTTCTTGATGATTAAATTTGGTCCGAGCAATTTATTTAAAATTTCGTATATCACAATGATTGCCTGTGTGCTTGGATTTTTTGCCGTATATCTTTATGATCCTTCTTCAAAATTAGTTGTTTTATATGCATTGGGTTTGTTCTATCAAATTGGTCGTCAATTGCTTGAATTTACACCATGGAATGTTTTCCCCTTTATTCCAGATGTAGATGAAATTATATCACAGAAAAGAAGAGAAGGTTTGTTTGCTGCAGTGATGACTTTTTCGAGAAAAACCACCGTAGCAATTGCTACTATTATGGTAGGATTTGTCATGCAGGAAGGCGGTTTTGTTAAAGGGCAGCTGGTTCAGTCACCAGAAGCGATTCATACGATTGCAAATACATTATTGATTGGGACAGCTGGTTTGATTGGTATTGCGCTGTATTTAGCTTGGCATTTTAAGCTGAATAAACAGACACATGCAGTTTTGATTCAAGAGATTGATCGTTTGAAAGCTGGTGGTCGTAAAGCGGATGTCAGTGCTGAAACAAAAGCGATTGCGGAAGAGCTAACCGGTTATAAATATGAAGATCTTTGGAGTCAGCCAAATGAAGCAGAGTATCCACAAGGTGTAGAAATGGATCAACTGCTTTTGGCAAATGCAATTTTGGCAAATGTTGGTGGTGCCTATAACATTGATTATTACACATATTGTGCTACACGGCTTAGAATTACATTATCGGATAATACAGCCGCAAACTGTGAAGTCTTAAAGAATTTAGATGGTGTTAAAGATGCGGTTATCGTTGGCGAACAGCTCCAGGTGGCTTTGGAGAAAAAAGTAAATCGTGCTTATAATGCTTTACAAAGCATAACTGGTATAAAAAATAAAAAGCAATAACGGATTGCGAGTGTTGATTTTGAATCGGTTATGAATGAACAAGAATTCTTGTTCGTTCATAACCTTTTAGGTCAAAGGAGTGTTGATGGTTTGATTTGTGCAACTAAAGTTACAAATAGTAAAAAAATAGAAAATGGGTATTTGATAGAAACAGATGGACCTTTTATAAAGCTTATTTTTTTAACGAAAGATATTATTCGAATAAGAGCATCATTTGATAAAAAATTTATTGAAGAATCTTATGTACTAACTTTAACAGCCTGGGAAGATCGATTTGATAACTTTTTAGGCAATGAAAGAAAACGAATAAAAGCGATTGATGTTTCTTATACGGAAGATAAACAAAAAATAATATTTAAAACAAGCACTTTAGTACTAGAAATGTATAAAGAACCCTTTGGTTTTAAATTATATGATCATACGAAAGTGTTGTTGTATTCCGATTTGATAGGTCGATCTTTTGTCAAAGATCAGTTAGGAAGAAGATATCATTATAATGCGATTGATTTAGATAAAGATCATTTTTATGGGTTTGGTGAAAAAACGGGAAACTTAGATAAAAAAGGGCAACGGATGATGATGAGTCCTAAAGATGCGATTGGACATGATCCCGAAAATGGCGATCCTTTGTACAAACATATTCCGTTTTATATTCGGATCAATGAAACCAGTAAAAAGGCAGTGGGTCTGTTTTACCATAATTCATATGATGCTGTTTTTGATATGGGACGGGAAATTAGTGGTTATTGGCCGCGCTATAGTTACTATATGACAGATGGTGGTGATGTTGATTTATTTTTAATTCATGGGCCAAAAGTTAAAGATGTAGTAGCGAAATATACAGATTTAACAGGTAAGCAGGCTTTTCCTCCGAAGCAGTCATTAGGGTATACGGCTTCGACAATGTATTATGCTGAGTTAAAAGAAAATTGTGATCAGGAAATTTACAATGTGATTGATAAACATATAAAAGAGGACATACCGATTGATAACTTTTGGCTGGCATCCGGATATTCGTCTGGTGAAGAAGATAATTTACGTTATACATTTAACTGGAACCATAAAAAATTTCCTAGCGTAAATGAATTTTTTCAAAGTATGAATGATAAGGGAATTAATGTTATACCAAACTTAAAACCGGGTGTACTAAAAAATCATCCTTATGCTAAATATTATGAAGAACAGTCGGCTTTTATTAAGGATGCAGACAACAAAGAGGATTGCCTGGGAAATTGGTGGGGTGGACTCGGAAGATTTATTGATTTCAGCAAACCAAGCGGCAGAAATGCGTGGAAAAAATTGTTGAAGGAAAATATTTTAACAAGGGGAACCAGTACCGTATGGAATGATAATTGTGAATATGATGGAATTACGAATAGAGATGCTATCTGTGATTTTGATGGCGGCTTAGGGACTATGGCGCAGCTGAAAAGTTTGCAAAGTAATTTAATGGCACATGCTGGTCGAGAGGCAATTGCCGAAGTCTATCCAGAGGCTCGACCTTATATCATTAGCCGAGCGGGTTTTGCCGGGATTCAAAGATATGCACAAACTTGGGCAGGCGATAATTTGACCGATTGGCGTACGCCTAAGTTTAATATAAATACAATTATCGGCATGGGTCTGTCGGGTGTAGCGAATAATGGTTGTGATATTGGTGGCTTTGCGGGAAAGGCACCTGAGGCCGAATTGTTATTACGCTGGATTCAAAACGGCATTTTTCAACCTAGATTTGTTATAAATTCGGCAAATAATGATAATACGGTAACAGAACCCTGGATGTATGCTGAAAATATTGAATTCGTCAGAGCAGCCTATAAATTAAGATATAAATTATTGCCATATATGTACTCTTTAATGTATGAAGCTTGCAGCGAAGGTACGCCGATTATTAGACCATTGTTTTTGGAATTTCAAGACGATACAAGATGTTTTACGGATGATAACTTTACGTTTATGTTTGGATCAAGCATATTAGTAGCAAATGTTTTTGCTAAGGGAGCGGTATCCAGAAAATTATATTTGCCGTCCGGATCATTGTGGTATTACTGGGAAACAATGGAGAAATTTGATGGTGGTCAAGAGATTGAAATACCGATATCTTTCGCATCAATACCGATGTTTTTTCGAGATACTGCTATTGTGCCAATGACCGAGGATATATCAAATATAAGTAGAGATCAAATTGAAAAATTAGAATTAGTTATTGCGACGGATGGGGACAGTAAATTTGCATTTTATGAAGATGATGGAAAAACAAATGAATATTTAAATGGTGCATATTTAAAAACTATGATTACGGTAAAAAATAAAATAAGATCAGAAATTATTTTTCATAAAGAGGGTAAATTTGTTTCAAGTATTGAAAACATATTTTTAAAGGTAATTAATAAAGAAAAAGGGGCTTATTGGGTTACTGTTAATGAGAAGCAGCTAAAACAGTATTTATATGTTGATACCTTCACCGAAGCAGAGGAAGGGTGGTATTATAATCCTTCAAGGGGCTTCGTATGTATAAAATATAAAAATATTCCAATTGATTACAAAGTCGTAGTAAGTTTTGAAAAATTTGACCTAATTGGTATGGCAGATGAATTGTAAAAAATTTTGTAAGAAGCGATTGTTTTCTTTATTCATTGCTAACGGATGCGGAATCATTTATAGCGTTTGGATGAACAACATTAAAGCTAATGCAAAAAAATAAGGGCAAGAGGAGCGCACGCCTCTTGCCCTTATTTTTTTTTGTTTTCATTTTTATTGGTAGTAACGAATGAGCTTTACTTCAAAACAAGTAGAATATCCAATCATAATATTAAAATGTAAGCACTATTTTACAAATTTCAGCAGGATTTTCATCCATAAAATCAAAAGCTTTTTTCGTATCATAAACACTAAATGTATGAGTAAGAACTTTTTCCGGTTGCACCAGACCCTTGTCAAACCACTCAATTACTTGAGGAAACTTACCTCTATTAAGCCGGGTACCGATAATTTCAAGTTCTCGGCTCATAATTGCGACTTGTGGTATTTGTATTAATTCCGTGCTGAAACCAAGAACAACAACTCTGCCGGCAGGTGAGGAAATTTTAGTAATACATGTTTCAAGTACCTTAATATTGCCGGTTGCCTCATAAATTAGACTGGCACCTTCTTGATTGGTAAACGTCAGCATTTCTTCCGTCACATCGCTGCTAGAGGCATCAATAACTAGATCTGCTCCCATTTCTTTGGCACGATTCAGTCTTGCCGCCAGTACGTCCATAATAGCAGCTTTGGCACCAACCATTTTAACCGCTTGCAAAATAATTAAGCCAATCGGTCCGGCACCACAAATTAGAACCTGATCATCTGCTGTTAGGCGTCCACGTTCTAAAACTTGTGCCGCAATCGTATAAGGTTCAATCAGTGAAGCAATTTCCCATGAAATATGTTTAGGGATTTTATAGACATTTTCACTTTTTACGGCTATATATTCTTGATAACCACCATCTTGATGTACGCCTAGAACCTTGAGATTTTTACAGACATTATGTCGACCGATGCGGCAGGCATAACAATGCCCGCAAGCCATAACAGGATCAACAGCAACTCTATCACCAACCTGCAGCTTTTTTACATGCACACCAGCCGTGACGATTTCTCCCACAAATTCATGTCCAACAACACGCGGATATGTTGCAAAGGCATTTTTCCCATGATAAATATGAACATCAGAACCGCAAATTCCAGCAGCTTTCACTTTTATCAAAACTTCATTTTCTCCACATACAGGAACTGGACGTTCTACAATTGTGATTTCACCAGGTTTTAGCACTTCAATTGCTTTCATAAGATGCAGCCTCATTTCTTATATCTTTAGACAAATAAATTTAATATTTTAGGAAAATATTTTCTATAGTAAACCCTCCTGACAAAATGTCGGAATTTGTTTCTGTCCCTTTTGTCAGGAGTATCAAAGCACTGGATAATTTTATTTTGTTGCATTCAATTTTATTTTTACAACAACTTTGCGGATTTTATCAACAGATCCGGTAGAACAGCCCGGACGATGAACATCATTGGGATAAACAACGGCATAATTGCCTGCTGCTAGTTTTACATTGATTTCATCCACGGTGCTTTTATAAAAAATGACATCCTGCTTGGCTAGTAAATCTTCCCAAACTTCATTTTTGTCAGATAAAAAACTGCAGCCAAGAAATTCTTCGCCCGAATGAACATATTGAATGTCAATGTATTCCTGGTGGGCTTCTGCGCGTCGCGTCGCCTTGCTTTCTGGCAGATAGTCCGAGACAACAGCGAACATTGTATCCCCGTCTATTACATGCTTACCCGGAGATAATTTCGCAATGTCTGTAGTTATTAAATAATCTAATCCTTTCTGAATCATTGGTGAAAAAATGTTTTTTTCCTGTTCTAGATTTTTTATGCAACCATAAATCATCATAATCACCCTTCGCTTTTTTAGTTTCGGTCAAAAAATAGTTATAGTTTGAGTATTTCCTGCCATACATTTTCATCGGCAGGAATTCCTTGTTCCATATTCTCACGTCTTGTTTTAGCAGCTAGTTCTCCGGGATAGTAAATTTCTCCGCCTTCTTTTACCGGTTCGGAAGCTTTTATATAGGCAATTGTTTCATTTAAAGTTTGTTCAACAAAAGCCTTTTTCCCAGATGCATAAGGATCAATAACTATAAAAACTTGACTGCAGCCGCCACAACTTCCCTCTTGCACTTTATCAATTCCTGACGTAGCTAGACCGTTCGATAAAATTGCCGCCACGGTGTCAAGCAAAATGGCAAAGCCAGATCCCTTCCAGTAGCCTGTCGGCAAAATACGCATAGATTCCTCAATAAGACCGGGGACGCTGGTTAAATTACCGTCCTTATCGTACCCACCGGGGACGGGTAGAAGTTCATTTTTAAGCCTTGTTACCTGTAATTTACCATAAGAAAATTGCGACATAGCCATATCTAGTACAATATTTCCTTCAGCGCGTGGCAGCGCAATTACAAAAGGATTATTGCCAACACGGGTATCCTTGGCGCCCCAGGTTGGCATGCAAGACTCTGTATTGGTCCAGCAAATTCCTGCATAGCCTTGATTGGCTGCATCCCAGCCATATGTACCACCGCGCATCCAGTGCGTGGTATTGCGTAACGTAACAAGACCAATACCAAAATTCTGGGAAATTTCAATGGCGCGATTCATAGCAAACTTTGCATTCAGTATTCCAGGTCCACGATTTCCGTCATAGTTTTCGATGGCTCCCGCACTTAAAAATAAAGTAGGCTCAGCATTTATATCCACCCAGCCTTTTTGTACATAATCGACAAAGCGAGCCACACGATTTAAACCATGCGAATATACACCGTCTCGACTGGACTCTGTATGAGTTTGAGCACAGATCGCAGCTTTTTCTTCCGACATTCCGACCTTCAAAAAAACTCGTTTTACTTCTGCTTTCATTGTTTCAAAAGGTATTCTCATTTAAATTTCCTCCACTCGTAAATTCATTTCATGATGTAGAACTTTTCTCTGCATACTGACTGGTATTTGTTTATCTAATATAATTATTTTATTTTTGCAAATAATCAAATAACTTTATTTTTTCATATAAAATATCAGTCATTAGCCTACTATTAGCCTACTATTAGCCTACTATTAGCCTACTATTAGCCTACTATTAATCTACATCTTATAGAATATTTTGAACATATATTATATAATTATATTTGTACTATATCATGGTTTATGGAGGTTTTTATGTCGGATTTTTCACCGGAATACTTATTGGAAAACATGTTTCTTCAAATTACGTACGCAGCGGAACGAAAATGTACGTCCGATTGGAAACTGGAGGGCAAAACCATTTATGATAGACATAATTTAATTTTAGTTTATGATGGTGAAGCTGATCTGGTCTGTAATAAAAAAAGTTATCATGTCAGAAAGGGGGATTTGGTCTATTATCGTCCTGAAGACTATCGATTAGGGAGGACCAGTTCACAAAATTTGATGAAATGTTTTACGGTTGATTTCTTTTACACGCATCCGATCTTTTCTGATAATCAATGGATTCAGGCAGAGAACCCTCTTCCATTTGGCACAGTAGAAAACATTTCGGATCATTTTTTATATTCCAGAGTCACCGAATTGTTTTCCAGTTTCATAAAAATCTGGTTTTTTAGCGATTATAATCGAATGATACGAGCCAAAGCTATTTTTATGGAAATTTTGTCGCTGCTGCTTTATTGGAAAACAACCACAGATTTTAGTTATGATCACATAAGAAAAATAGAAACCTTGATTCATTTTATGTCCGAAAACTATTACAGCAAAATTACATTGAAAAATCTTGCTGATAAAATCAGTATCAGTCCAACCTACCTAGAAACTATTTTTAAAAAGATCACCGGAAAATCACCGATCAATTATTTGATTCATTTACGCATTCAAAAAGCCAAAGAACTTTTACTCGATGGTCACACTATTTCTATTGTTGCTGCAAAAGTTGGTTTCAGTGATGTTTTTTATTTTAGCAAATGCTTTAAAAAATGCGAAGGGTTTGCCCCTTCGCATTTTTTAAAATGATATCATTTTTATAAGAGTGTTTTTAATTTTTGCCGGTCAATTTTACCAGATGTGTTTAGTGGTATTTCATTGAGGAAGACAAACTTTTTTGGTATTTCGACCGCCATTAGAGTTTCTTTTATCATGGAGCGGATATAACCTTTTTTGACCTTACTATCGGCAACAAGAAATGCGGCGACTTCATTGCCTCTTTTATTATCCTGATAGGCAAGGACAGCAATATTATTGATGCCGGGTATTTTTTTGAGTGCCTCTTCGATTTTTATGCAGCTTATTTTAAAACCGCCTTTGTTAATTACATCTTCTTGTCTGCCTAAAAATATTAAGTGTTGATTTTCAGCAAAATAACCTCGATCATAGACGGTGTAAGGCAAGTCAATCCCTTCGATATGATACGGTGTATCAACATAGATAAATCCTTTTTGGATCGATACAGTTACGCCGGGAAATGGCTTTCCTACGCTTAGAGGGTTTGTTAGTAAGTCCTCATATTCGAGATAGGTGATGTAATTTAATTCGCTGGCACCATAATAGAGAATGATGTTGGTATTGATGAATTTTTCTTTTAAAATAAGGGCCATCGAAGAAAATAAGAGCTGTGAACCTGTGAAAATCATCGTTACGCTTTTATTGGGTTCATGAATGAACTTAGCGAATGCTTTTAATTTGGCTGGTACAAGGTAAATTGTCGTTACTTGAAATTCGTTTATTTCGTTTAGCCACGTTTTGCAGTGGAACACATCGGTTAATAGTGTTGAGCCGCCTGCATATAAAACAGAAAGAATGGCATTGAGATTTCCGGTAAAACTTAAACTGCCATGCATAAATAAAATGGTTGAAGCATCTATGTTAAAAATTTTATTTTGCGTAGGGAAAAATCCTGTCCAGCTTTCATAAGAACGAAAGAGGACCTTAGGAACATCGGTTGATCCAGAACTTAATGCTCCCATACACATAGCCGCATTGGCAATCTGCTCTTGTTCAACCGCAGTCGTTAATAAAAAAGCTTCTGGCATAGTTTCAATCTTGATAAGAAAATCAAAGTCCAGTTTTTGATCCGATAGGATATATTTTATCTGATTTTTATTCAGCATTTTTTTTAATGTTTCAAGGGGGAGACCGTAGTGCGATAAAATGGGAATATTCCCTGCTTTCATGGCAGCAAAAAAAGCGGTGACTTGAAAAAGTAAGTTATTGGAATAGACCAGCATGATAGACTGCGTTAATCGGATTTGGTCGCCTAAGCGATTCGCAGCAGAAAATAAATTTTCATAAGAATAGTTGTTGTGATTGAGCCTTATACACAATTTGTTTTTGTTTTTATGTGACATTTCTTTTAGTAATGTAAAATAATTCATTAAGTTTTCATCCTCTTGATTAAAATCGCGGAACCTAGTCCGCCTGCTCCGGCAATTGAGCAAACACCATAGATTCCCTTTGTATATTCTAGGGCTTTTAATAGATGAAGCATAATGATTCCGCCTGATGCCCCATAGGGATGTCCATAGGCTAAAGCACCGCCAAATATATTATAACGGTCAATAAGCTTTGGGCAGGTACGTTCAAATAATACATCAATAACAGCAAAGGCTTCATTGAATTCAAAATTTGCAATATTGTTGTATTTTAAATTGGCTTTTGTCAGCAATTTATCCAATGCTTTCATTGCTGCTAATGGGCTGTATAGGGGATTGGTTCCGACAGAACAGGTTTGCAGAATTTGTGCGCGGGGAGTTTGTCCATTTTGCTTAAGAAATTTTTCGGAAGCAAGGACAATAAAAGCTGCTCCATCGTTGATCAGACAAGAATTGCCAGCGGTTATGAGCGTATTTTCTCCGAGTAATAATGGCAGCCTGTCTAATAACTTTTGGCTCATTCGCTCACGAATGCCTTCATCTTTCGTGCTGCCATATAATGGTAGGATAACATCGGTAAGCTGGTCCTGATGTTTGGCGGTTTTAGCACGGGTATGACTTTTTAGTGACCAAAAATCAAGCTCTGTTTTTGTTATTTTTTCTTTTTGTGTGACCCGTTGTGCACCTTCGAGCATAGCAAGTTCGTTATTGTCATCTGGTGAAAATTGTGCCACAGTATAATGGGAATGACCATCACGATAACGACTGTCATTTTTTACGTAGCTGCGAAGCGGTTGGAGTGAACTGCTCTCCATGCCGCCAGCAATAATCAAATCACATTGTCCGCTTTGGATTTTGGCGAAGGCAACGTCGATGCTCATACAAGCCGAAGAGCATTGCATATCAATTGTAAAAGCAGGGACTTCTTCGCTAATACCTGCTTTTAATGCCATTAAACGGGTAAGATTGCCGCCTGTTCCAACGGCATTGCCACCAATGATTTGGTCGATTTTTTCGAGTTGATATTTTTTTATCAATTCTTTTAAGAGGGCAGCTGCCAAGTCTTCCGGTTGTACATTTTTGAATATACCATTTTTAAGTCCGATATGGCTCCGCAGACCATCTAGAATATAGACATTTTCCATGTTATTTATCCTCTTTGACTTGCAAAAACTTTATTCAATTTAACCCCTAAATAGGCAGCAATTCCAGCTTTGATGATATCACCAAGGATGAAAGGAAAGACTGCCACCACAAGTGTAGAAAAAATGTCTAGATTTTGTACGAGACACATTGAAATGGAACCACATATGTAAATGACAGGCATACCAACAAAAATAGCAATAAATATATACCGTTTAAAATCAGGAACTTTCCCTTTTAATAAACTGATTAAGGGAGCGGACAGTAAAAAACCTAAAATAAAACCGCCTGTTGGACCAACTAGTTTACCAACACCAGCGGTTCCTCCAACAAAAACAGGAATTCCGGCGCTTCCCAGCAAGATGTAAACAGCCAGAGTTAGAAAGGCTTGTTTGGGTGTCAATATAAAGGCAACAAGATTTACCACTACAGTCAACGCGGTAAGCATAGCGGCAGTAAAAGGGAGTGGAATCGATATGTAAGCGGATACGCTTAGAAGTGCTACACAGATTGCTATTTTGGTTAAAACTCTTGTATTCATGCGAATCAATCCCCTAATTCTTTATGGTGTGATGCAAATGATTTTACGAATTGGCATCCAGTTTCTAATTGTTCATACTAATCTTTATTATACGGATGTCTGCTCAAAACGTCAACCATGTATAGATATATTGGTTAACGTAACTGTTTTTATTATAAATGCTTTTAAGATAAAAGGGGACATTCATTTTTCCGCTATAAAGTGTTATAGTGTAGGTAACACAAGAAGCAGTATTATCGAAATAATATCCCACTCATAATGTAGTGAGGAGATGTATCATGGAAAAAACATGGTGGAAAGAAAGTGTGGTTTATCAGATTTATCCGCGCAGTTTTTATGACAGTAATGATGATGGTATCGGTGATTTGCGGGGGATTTATGAAAAACTGGATTATTTAAAGGAACTAGGTGTTACTGTACTATGGCTGTCACCGGTATATCAGTCACCGAACGATGATAATGGTTATGATGTCAGTGATTATCAAGCGATTATGCAAGACTTTGGTACAATGGCAGATTGGGATGTTTTAGCAAAAGGGATTCATGATCGTGGAATGAAAATTGTTATGGATTTAGTGGTGAACCATAGTTCCGATGAACATAAATGGTTTATTGAATCTGCATCATCCAAAGACAATCCAAAACGTGACTATTATATTTGGCGCTCAGCAAAAAATGGCAGGGAACCAAATAATTGGGAGTCATTTTTTGGTGGGTCAGCCTGGCAATATGATTTGAAAACGGATGAATATTATTTACATTTGTTTTCGAAAAAACAGCCGGATTTAAATTGGGAAAATCCAGTTTTGCGTGAGGAAATTTACACTATAATGAACTGGTGGCTGGCAAAGGGGGTAGATGGCTTTCGTATGGATGTCATTAATTTTCTCTCGAAAGTACAACCTTTGCCGGATGCTTCAACAGTAGCTGGACGAACTTACCAGGCAGGCGGGCAGTTTTTTATCAACGGTCCGAGAATTCATGAGTTTTTACAGGAAATGAATGCAAAAGTATTGTCGAACTATGATACTTTAACGGTTGGTGAGATGCCGGGAACGAGCGTTGAAGACGCGATATTATATACAGGTCAAGATCGACACGAACTGAACATGATTTTTCAGTTTGAGCATATGGATCTGGATCGTGCCGATGCGGATAAATGGCAGTCTAAGCCATGGAATTTTTTGGAGCTGAAACGAATTATCAGCAAATGGCAGATCGGTTTGACTGGTCGAGGCTGGAACAGTTTATATTTGAATAATCATGATACACCGCGTATGGTCAGCCGCTTTGGTAATGATGAAATTTATCGGGTGGAGTCGGCAAAAATGCTGGCAACGTTTAATCATATGCTCCAAGGGACCCCTTATATCTATCAGGGGGAAGAACTTGGCATGACCAATGTAAAATTTTCGTCGATTGAAGACTATCGTGATATTGAAATTTTGAACATGTATCAGGAAAAAGTAATAGAACATGGTGAGAATAAAGACTCTGTTATGAAAGCTATTTATCGCAGTGGTCGGGATAATGCGCGAACCCCATTTCAGTGGAATCAGGGGAAAAATGCCGGATTTACGAAAGGAAAACCCTGGATTGATGTGAATTCAAATTATAAAGAAATCAATGCGGAAGCTGCTGAAGCCGATGGAAATTCGATTATTTCTTATTATAAGCAATTGATTCAACTGCGCAAAACACATGAAATTGTTGTTTACGGATCCTATCGACTTCTTTTGGAAAACGATAGGAAAATTTACGCGTTTATGCGTGAACTGGGGAAAATAAGATGGCTGGTGGTTTTAAACTTTTTTGCTCAGGGTGTGACCTTCCATTTGCCAGAGGATATCCGGTATACGAAAGCGGAACTCGTGATTGGCAATTATAAAAATGATTTACAAGAAAATATCGATCGGATTTGTTTGAAACCATATGAAGTCTGTGTGTATAATCTATTATAAATAGAAATATATTTTCCGGTATTTCCCAAAATCAAAGAGAGATCAAAGAAATGAATTGTAAACTTACTATATCGATTGGTTTTGTTTAATGCAATGTCCATAAAATATATTATGAGTGGAGATCATGTACATGAAAATTATAGCGATGTTGATGTTTTTTAGCATGTTGCTTGCTTTTACAAGTATATCGAGAAGTATGAAACTGAGTGAAGTGCGTACTGCTATAAAAAAGAAATAATTGTATACGTCCTGAAAATGTCCTATGAAAGATATGATTTACGTCTTTTATAGGATATTTTTTCGAGCATTTTTGAATATGATCTGTTAAAATAAAAAGATATTCGGTAATGGTCATAGCAAAGGAGACAATGCTCTTGAAAAAAATAAAATTTTTGGTGAGCGTATGTGTTATTTTTGGCGTATTGTCCTGGGGGGCTTTTTACTCAAATACAATATGGCCCGAAAAACAGAGCCCGGGAATTTTTCAAGTCATCGCACAAGATGGGACCGATGCGGTGATGCTGGAAGATGCACAAAAAACGGCGGATTTATTTAATCAGGTTTTGCAGGAGGATATGAACATTACTTTAAACAGGGATATCAAAGTTTTTATCTGCTCAACGAAGGAACAGTATGCCTCTGTTTTGCAAAAAGAATTTCATATGAAAGAGAAAAATATTGATCGAGAAGCGCAAGTGACGGGTGGCATGGCGAATGCCGATCTGAGAGTCGTTGCGTTAAATGGTTCTTCAAATAATATGCGCTTGTCACAAAATCGTGTGGCTACACTGGGACATGAAATGTTTCATCAGGTACAGGCACAATTATCTCATGATAAGGGTGATAAAGCTCTGCACTGGCTGACGGAAGGTACAGCTGATTTTATTGGTGCCCGCATGGCTGAAAAAAGCGGTTATTTACCAATGAGTCAATTTCCAGTTGAACGAATCAATGCTTTGCGTACTACAAGTGATCCGATAGATCCTGGTGAGGTGTTTCATGCGGATGATGATGAATGGCTAAAACTTATGGAAAAAGATGAATCATCCTATCACATTGCGGATTTGATGGTATATTATCTGCTCACGGCTGTACCAGATAACCAAAAATATGAATTAATTGCTGCCTATTTTAAAGAAGTGGGGCAAATGGGAAATGGTGAAAAAGCATTTGAAAAGGTTTTTAAAAGAAAGACGGATGCCTTTTTAACTGATTTTGAAGTATGGCTTTCCCAGCAGCAGTCAAAACCAGCAACGCTGCAAATTGTTCGACAAGATGGTATATCGATCGCCTATTATGATGATGTTCAAAATAGTGTTATGTTAGCGCGGCAGTTTTTAAAAAACCAGTGGGGCGGTGATCTGTATGCTTCGCAGAAAATCATCCTTACAAATGAGGCAGGGTATCAAATGGCGTTGCAACGTGAATTGGGTTTGAGTCCTGCTGAGGCTGCAGAACGGGGCGGGAAAAGTCTATACTATAATTATGGTCATACTGTTGTTTTAAATATGACGAGTTTGTCTCATAAAGAACAGCGTGTTTTTGTGCCGGCCATGATTTTGATCAGTTATTTTCAAGAACAGACCGCTTCCCAAGAACAGTTATCAAAGTTGACCTGGTTTAGTAATGGAAGTATCTATGTTACAGCAGCTTATACGGTTGAGTCAGCAGGTCTTGCCAATTTGAACATGTACAAAAAAACATGGTTTCGTTTGTTGGCACAAACAGATGCAAGACCAAGTTTGATGAAATTGGAGACAGACGACGGTTGGAAAAGTGCCGTAAAAACCTATGGTGAAGGTACAGTTGATGAAGTCGCAGAGTTGGCAGCTTGTTACTTAATTGACAAGTATGGATTGGCTTCCATTCATACTTGGACAAAACAGGTCCAATCTACAGGTGATGCTGAAAAAGCTTTTGCCGAAGTATATGGTATGACGCCAACAGAGTTTGATGTTGTGTTTGAGTCATATTTAGCGAAACATTTATAAAAGTATAGAGTGCGGTGTGTTTTTCTTTTCTTTTGTGTGAGCAGTACTGGAATTGTAGAGACAAACCTTATATAATGAATAGATAGGTTATAGAAAAAAGTGAGGACAATGTATGAAAAAAGCGGTTTTTTTTGATGTGGATGGCACTTTGATTGATGTAAGCAATGGTATGATGACGATGAGCGATAAAACAAAAACGACTATTCGTCAGCTCCAAGATGCGGGGCATTATACTTTTATTGCTTCAGGCAGACCATTTGCTTTTTTAGATAAAGAAATCACGGAGTTTGGCTTTGATGGATATGTATTAATGAATGGTGCAGCCGTTATCATGGGCGATCAGGTGCTCTATAAAAAACCACTAGATAAAGCTTATGTGGCAAGTACCTGTAAAACTTGTGATGCCCACCAAGTAGAATATATATTGCAAGGGACAAAACATGTTTATTTAAAGCCAGCGTTCAAACAGCTTGATGATTTTTATGAAGATATTGAAATAGCAAAAAATCGTTTTGTGTATGATTTTAATGCAGCGGATTTAGATGTTTATAAAATGGAATTTATTTCAAAGAATGAACAAGGCTTGGGCATATGCATGTCATTTGTGAATGATAAAATGGAATTTATGACCGACCCCCGTCATAAGCTAAACTTTGAACTTTATGCGAAAACAGAAACAAAGGCGACGGGGATTCAGCGGGCTTTGCAGTCATTGAATATTCCGCTGGAAAACAGCTATGCATTTGGTGATGGCAAAAATGATAAGGAAATGTTGGCTGCTGTAGGGTGCGGGTTTGCTATGGATAATGCAGATGATTCACTGAAGGCGATTGCCGATTATACAGTCGATTCTGTACATCGTGATGGTGTGGCAAAAGGTATCCTAGAATATATACTTTGAAAAATATAGATGGAATATATAGAACGCATTAAAGAATTACATCCAGTCTATCAGTCTACTAGGAATTAGGGCATCGTTTGCTTCCTACGTAACGCCACGGAGCCCTATATCCCATTCCTGACGATTGCCATATAAAATATTTAATGCCAGGCGGTGAAAATGGATTTTTCGCTGCTTTTATTAAAAAAAGTAAGTTTATTGTTAACTGTTTCATACAAATATGTTGACGATTGACTTTTGAAAATTTTTCTTTTATAATTCAGATTGGTAGACTCAAGGTTGTTACTTTCATAGGGAAGATAATGGTTTTAGAGCATCTATAATTATAAAAAAATGGTAAACCTTAAAAATTATACTGGTTGACAAAAATAAAGGAGGAGTGTTTTATGAATCTAAGAAATATGACGATCACTGCTTTACTGGCGGCACTTATTGCGATTTCAGGCTCGTTCAAAATTCCAGGGTTTATTCCTGGAACTGAATTTCAATTATCTGCGCCTTTAGCTGTAGCCATTTGTGCAGTTTATGGGTTTCAACGGTATTTTATTGCGGGTGTAATAGCCAGTATACTTGTGCTAATGCTGGGTACGCAAACTGTTTTGAATGTGGCAATTGCATTATTGTTTCGTGTTGTTATTGGAATTCTTTTCTATTTTGGCGGAACATCTCTGTGGATGATTGTTATTGTTGGACCAATAGCTTCCTTTATTGCTCGTCTATTTTTTATAGGCATTATAGGGCAGGCAGGCTGGGTCATTATTTTTGCAGCAATTCCCGGCATGATTTATACAGCTTTAGCAGCTTGCCCGTTTACGGTCATGTTACGTCGAGTGCGACAAACAGCAGAAAGGATGCTTATGAATGTTGTATAGTATTAAAATGCGTTCAGCGAAAGGTGGAGCACATGAACTGGGAGGAAAGCATATTTCTGGTGCGGAACGTATTGTAAATAAAGAGGAGATTGAAACGAGTGTCCAAGCAATGATCCAAAGAGCATTTCAACATGAGCGTGGCTGTGCTGATTTTATTAATTTGAAAATTGAACAAGTTGTGCCGCGAGATGTTGTTTATATTAGACAGCTGGCAATCTCCACGCTTGCTGCAGATACGATGTTACAGGGGCGTAATGCTGCAGTGGAAAAACTTATAACTTCGGGGATAACGAAGGAGGCAGCTTTGTTGGGGTTAGAACAATTAGCTGGACTCAGTGGAAGTATGCATGGAGCGATGTTATTATCTTCAACGACAGGGCAACGGTTGGATTCGTCTGCACAACGAGGAATTCGAGTTAGCAATATGGATGTTGCAGATTTAAATAGCTATAAAATGGTGCTTACAAGTTATGGCTTAATGGATATGCATGTTCGGGAGGCATTGGTTTTGGCTTCTAAAGTTCAATCAGCCGCGGAGGTTATGGCGGAACTTTGCTGGTCGGACGATCTAACCTACACAACAGGCTATGTAGCCAATAAGTCAGGATATTATAGGATTCCACATTTAAAATTGTTAAATAGTCCAAACGGCGGACGGGTATTTTTTATCAAAGCAGATACGAATATCGATGCATTGGTTTCTTATTTAGAAAACACACCTGTTTTAATTAGACCACAAGAGAAAGCAGGCTGCGACTCATGCAAAAATTAACCCAGATAAAAACCCAATTGCTTTTCATGCAGGATGAAGCTGTTTTGCGGCAGCTTCATGAATTTCATCTTGCTGATTCGGTGCATGTTTGCATAAAAAATCAAAAATATTTACTGATGGCATCCAATAATTATCTGGGATTGACACATCATCCGGCAGTTAAAGCCGCCGCAGTTTCTGCCGTTGAAGAATATGGTACAGGGTCAGGCGGATCTAGGCTGACGAGTGGTAATCATCCGCTTTACGGACTATTGGAACAAGATATCGCGCGGTTTAAACAGACGGAGACAGCCTTGATTTTTAATTCTGGCTATATGTCAAATATCGGAACCATTAGTGCTTTAGCCAATACAGCGGCAGATGTTATTTTTAGTGATGCTTTAAATCATGCGAGTATTATTGATGGCTGCCGTTTAGCGAGAGCAAAAACGGTGATCTATCCACATAGTAATATGGCAGCATTAGCCAATTTGCTTAAAAATACACCTTGCAGCGGGCAGCGTTTTATTATAACGGATGGTGTATTTAGTATGGATGGAGATATTGCTTGCTTGGAGAAAATCGTTTACTTAGCAGAAAAATATGATGGCTTTGTAATAGTAGATGATGCGCATGCTACTGGCGTTATTGGTATTGGAGGACGGGGAACAGCCGTTTATTACGGACTTTGCGGGCGGATTCAGCTGGAACTTGGCACATTGAGTAAAGCTTTAGCCGCTGAAGGTGGATTCGCCGCAGGCAGTCAATTGGTTATTGACTATCTGACCAATAAAGCCAGAAGCTTTATTTTTTCGACGGCTTTGTCCCCGGCAACGCTTGCTGCGGCTAGAGCAGCTTTGCAGGTTTTGTTGACAGAACCATATCGGGTGGAAAGACTGGCTTTGAAGGCTGCTAGGATAAAAGATAAATTAACGTTAGCCGGTGTTCACCTGCTAAAAAGTGAGACCCCGATTGTTCCTATACGAATCGGTGCGGCTTCGCAGAGTATGGATTTTGCCGAAAAACTTTATGCTGAAAAATTAATTGTATCAGCAATTCGACCGCCGACGGTTCCTGTTGGAAGCAGTCGCTTGCGCTTGACAATAACGGATGCGCATTTAGTGGAAGATATAGATAAAGCCAGTGATATTATAATTCATGCTGCAAGGACAATGGGGATTATGAATTCGCTTAACAAATAAGGTATATTTTATGAAATTGCAAAAAAAGTACAGTGATAATAGTTATCACTATACTTTTTTGCTTTTTTTAGTTACAAAAAAACAAAAATATAAACAAAGGACTTTGTGCCTATTAATAAAAAGACCTGAATTTTATATACTTAAATATATTGTTTCCCAATATTATGCAATAGAAGTTAATTTGTCTTAAAATTCAGAAATGAATAGTAGGACTTATGTATAAATAGGAGGGGTTTATTTGAAGTTGTTGAATGATTTAAACGTAGCAAAAAAGCTGGCAGTACTGATTTCGATTTTTATGATTGGTCTGATTGCAGTATGGATTACGGGGTATGTTTCTTTACACAAAACGAATGAAAATATGGAATCAATGTATAGCAAGAATTTTGCAGCTGTTAATTTGTTAACCGAAAATCGTAATCATGCCAGTGCGATTAAAGCTAATATGTTTGCTATGATTTTGGCGAGAGAGCCACAAGATATCCAGAAATTACAGGATGATATTACAAAACGTGGTCAACAGTTTGATGAAAATTTAATTGCTTATGAAAAACTGGGCTTATCAAATGACGAACAGACCAGTTTAAAAACGGTACGGGAAGATTTGGCGAAATATCGCGAAGCTCGCAAAAAAGTTTTGGAACTTGCGGTTCAAAATAAGGATGAAGAAGCATATAGCTTATATCAACAGCAAGCAGATCCATTATCGCAAAAATTTAGTCAGGATCTTTTAACGATGAGTGACAAAGCGAAACAGGAATCGGCAGCAACGAATGAAGACAGTAAAACAAATTTTACGGAGGCGAATATTACTTTTAGTATTATCGTATTGTGCTCTATTTTCTTAGGGCTTATTTTAGGTATCGTCATTGCTAAACGCATTGCTATGCGTTTGAAGCAAGCGGTAGCTTTTTTGGAAGAAATTTCCCAAGGCGATTTTTCTCGAGATGTTCCAGCTGATAGTTTAGCTGATAAAAGTGAATTTGGTGTTTTATCAGCAGCTGTGGATCGTATGAATAAAAATATCAGGACCTTGATTAAAAAATTAGGGCAGGCTTCGGAACAGCTTGCGGCTTCTTCGGAAGAATTAACAGCCAATGCCGAACAGTCGGCTCAAGCTTCAAACCAGGTTGCTGGAGCTGTAACAGCAGTAGCGCAAGGTTCTGAACAGCAATTGCATTTAGCAAATGAAGCAAATACAGCGGTTGAAAATATAGCAAAAGCAATTAGCCAGGTTTCTGAAAATACATTGGTGGTTTCTACCTCATCGGAAAAAACAGCAGAGACAGCGAATAAAGGCGGTGAGGCAATTCGTAAAGCAGTTCAACAGATGTCAATTATTGAAGAAAAAACCAAAAGTACGTCTGATGTTATTGGTGAACTAGAAGCCAAATCTAAGCAAATTGGTCAAATTGTTGAAGTGATTGCAAGTATTGCCAGCCAGACGAATCTTTTGGCTTTAAATGCGGCCATTGAAGCAGCTCGTGCTGGTGAGGCTGGTCGCGGGTTTGCTGTTGTAGCAGAAGAGGTTCGCAAACTAGCGGAGCAATCGCAAGAAGCGGCGAAGCAAATCACCGGACTGATCCATGAAGTACAGGAAAAAACGAATAATGCTGTTACCTATATGGGTGACAGTCAAAATGAAGTCAATCGAGGCGCAGAAGTTGTTAAGGCGGCTGGTGATAATTTCAGTGCGATTTTGCTGATGGTTAGTGAAATGACGAAAGAGATTCATGAAATTTCCGCATCGTTACAAGAAGTGACCAGTGGTACGCAGCATGTTGTAGCTTCTGTAGAAAATATTGATAAGGAAAGTCAGAAAACATCTGAACAGACACAGAATATATCGGCGGCGACTGAAGAACAATCAGCAACAATCGAAGAAATTGCCTCGGCTAGTGAGCATCTGGCACAGATGGCGGAAGAATTACAGCAGTCAATCAGAAAGTTTAAAGTATAATCATATATATTTTTTTACAGTGTAGTCAAATTGTCTGCACTGTATTTTTGTCAGTGCCATAGTATCATTTTTGATACTATGGCACTTTAGAGTGTCTACTTCACATAAAGGATGAATTGCGTTATCATTGTATGCATAAGATAGAAATACACAATAAAGGAGTTTATGAATATGAAAATTGCAATTATTGGAGCGAGCGGTAAGCAAGGCAATCTGATTTTAAAGGAAGCGATTACAAGAGGTTTTGCGGTTACAGCAATTGTTCGGGATAAAACAAAAATTACGGATGCGGTAACAATTGTAGAAAAAGATTTATTTCAGTTAGAAGCAACAGATTTGAAACAGTATGATGTTGTTGTCGATGCGTTTAATGCACCAAATGGCAAAGAAGAGCTTCATCAAACAGCATTGGCTCGTTTGACGAAGGTTTTTGAAGAATTACCTACGGTACGACTTATCGTTGTTGGTGGTGCGGCAAGTTTGTTTGTTGATCCAGATAAAAAAATTCGTCTACTGGATACAGAAAGTTTTCCTAAAGAATATTATCCAACTGCATTGAATATGGCGGAAGCTTTTAAAAAATTACAGCAAAGTAGCATTCAATGGACTTTTTTGAGTCCGGCTGCTTATTTTGATTATAAAGGGAAACGTACTGGTTCTTATAAGTTGGGGGCAGATAATTTAATTGAAAATGCGGCGGGTGAAAGTTATATATCCTATGCGGATTATGCGATTGCTCTTGTTGATGAAATTGAAAAGAAAGCTCATATTCGCAAACGGTTTACTGTTGTTGGTGAAAAAATTTAATTATTTTTATTTATAGTCTGTCTCAAATATTGAGGCAGGCTATTTTTGCGTATTTATGCTTGGCTAGCTTATGAAATATAATTCTTGAAATTTTTTAATTTTGTTGATAAAAGCATAGTAATGCATGTATGTATAGGTTACAATGAGTGGGATGGATTTTTCTACCTGTAAAATTTGCCAAGCTACATAGATATGTAGCTTGTTTTCGTAATGAATTATCTTAAAATAGGAAGATTCCATAATAACTACAAAATAGTAACATAATAGAATCAGGAGGAACAATTTTTATGGCTAAGTTTTTTATTAAACGACCGGCATTTGCTATTGTATTATCCATTGTCATAATGTTGATGGGATTGATTTCTGCGGCTAATTTACCGATTGCCCGCTATCCGCAAATTACCCCAGCGCAGGTTAATGTTTCGACTACTTATACAGCAGCCGATGCTAAAGTTATCGAACAAACGGTAGCACAACTGATAGAATTACAAGTAAATGGTGTGCAGAATATGGTGTCAATGTTATCAACGAGTGCGAATGATGGTACCTATAATTTAAATGTTAAATTTCAATTAGGGCAAGATGCTGATATCGCAACGGTTCAAACGGAAGATCGGGTGGCGCAGGCCAATGCTTCTTTGCCAGCGGCTGTAACGGCGAACGGGCTTACAATACGTAAGGTTTCTCCTGAAACATCATTTGTTTTTGCGTTATGGTCGCCGCAGGGGACATATGATAGTACTTTTTTAAAAAATTATGGTGATATAAATATTGTGGAATCGTTAGAGCGGATTCCAGGGGTTGGTAGTATCAGTGAATCGGGTGCCGACTTTGGTATGCGAGTTTGGTTACAACCTGAAAAAATGGCTAAATTAGGGATCACAACAGATGATATTGCTACTGCAATTAATGAACAGAATGTGCAAGCTCCGGCTGGTAAAATCGGTGGACGACCATCGCTGCCAGGCCAGGATTTTGAGATTTCAGCTACGGTTCAGGGGCGTTTGTTAAATCCAGAAGAATTTTCTAATATCATTATCAAAACGAATGCAGATGGTTCGTTTGTGCGTATAAAAGATGTAGGTAATGTTGAATTGGGCGCTGAGACTTATACCTCGGATAGTGATATTAATCAGAAGCCAGCTGCGACGTTTCGTATTCAGTTGACAACCGATGCGAATGCTCTGGAAACGATTAAGCAGTGTCGGCAAGTTATTGCCGATGCCAATAAGAAATTCCCTGCTGATCTAGAAAATAAAGTTATTATTGACAATACGCAGTTTGTAACAGAATCTATGAAAGAAGTTATTATTACCCTAATAGAGGCTATTTTACTTGTTATGTTTGTTGTCTTTATTTTCTTGCAGACTTGGCGTGCGACATTGATACCAATGATAGCGGTACCAGTTTCGTTGGTGGGTACGCTCAGTATTTTTTATCTTTTCAATTTCTCGATTAATATTTTAACAATGTTTGCGATGGTATTGGCAATTGGTTTAGTAGTTGATGATGCTATCGTTGTTATTGAATCTGTGGAACACCATATGCGAGATAATGGGTTATCGCCGAAAGATGCTACAATCCAGGCAATGAATGAAGTTTCAGCTCCGATCATTGCAATTGCATTTGTTCTTGCTTGCGTATTTATTCCAGTTGCTTTTTTCGGAGGAACTTCTGGTGTTTTGTATAGACAGTTTGCTGTGACGATTACGGTTTCCATGACATTATCGGCAATTGTTGCGCTGTCTTTGACACCGGCACTTTGCACAATGTTGTTGAAACCTCATAATCCGAATGAACATGTTGGACGATTGGGTCAATTTTTTAACCGATTTAACACCTGGTTTGATCGAATTATTATACAATATGGTAAAGGTGTAACCAGTGCGATAAAAAAGAAAAAATTTTGTATGGTTCTATTAGGGGTTATATTGATTTTATGTGGTGTATTATTTCGAGTGGTTCCATCTTCTTTCGTTCCATCAGAAGACCAAGGTTACTTTATAACATCTGTAACCTTACCAGAAGGTTCTAGTTTGGATCGTACACATGCTGTTGCCGATAAACTGGCAGCAGAAATCCAGTCTTTGCCAGGGATTGATGCAGTACTGGTTAATAATGGTAAAGATTTTCTTTCTGGCGCAAATAAACCGAATACAGCATTGGTCTATATACGGCTTAAACCATGGGCTGAACGAACAACGTCAGACTTGGAAGTTAGTCAGCAAATGAAGAAAGTTCTTGATGTGAGTAAAGACATTCCAGAAGCGATGGTACAAGTATTTAATGCACCATCTTTACCGGGAATCGGTTCACATGGCGGATTTACGATGATGCTGGAAGACCGTGGCGGCAGTTCTGATGAAATAAAGGATCAGGTATCTAAAGAATTTATCGAAGCAGCTAAAAAACGACCGGAAATTGGCAATATAAATTCGAATTTTCGTATTGATACACCGCTTTATCGATATGATGTAGACCGAGATAAGGCAAAAGAACTAGATGTTTCATTAACAAATATTTACAGTGCATTACAAGTATTTCTTGGTGGTTATCAAGTTAATGATTTTAATGATTTTGGGCGTACCTATAAGGTTGTACTGCAAGCAGAATCACAATATCGAAACAATGCAAATGATATTCGTTTCTTTTATGTTCGCAATACGAATGGAACAATGGTACCACTTAGTACGTTGGTAAAACCTGTTGTTACACATGGACCATCAGTCATTCAACGTTTCAATGATTATCCAGCCATTCAATTAAGTGGTAATCCTGCTGCTGGGTATAGTTCTGGACAAACACTTCAGGCTTTAGAAGAAGTCGCTAAACAAGTGCTTCCTGCTAATTTTAGTTATGAATGGTCAGATCAGAGTATTGAAGAAAAAGTTTCGAATGGTAAAGCACCACTCTTATTTGGTTTTTCTTTATTATTTGTTTTTTTATGTTTGGTCGCTCTTTACGAAAGTTGGAGTATTCCGTTTGTAATTATCCTTTGCATACCGATCGGTGTATTTGGTGCATTTTTATTCCAGTTTATACGTAATCTGGAAAATGATATTTATATGCAGATTGGCTTGATTATGCTGATTGGTTTAGCAGCTAAAAATGCTATTCTAATTGTCGAATTTGCAAAAATCAGAACTGATGCGGGAATGCAGCCGGTACAAGCAGTTATTGAAGCTGCAAAAATACGCTTGCGTCCAATTTTAATGACTTCATTGGCTTTTATTATTGGTTGTATTCCTTTGGCTTTTGCCAGTGGTGCTGGATCAGGAGCTAGGGTTTCCATGGGGACAGCCGTTGTCGGTGGTATGCTTGCAGCGACTTCGGTAGGTGTGTTTTTAATTCCTGTTTTGTTTATCGTGATTGGACGCATCAGTACAAGGATACAAACCTTTATCGCAAAGTGTTTTAATAAGAAGCATAAAGATCATAAAGTCGATAAAGCTTAGAAATTTAAACTATTACGATCTGGATATGCTAAAACAGGTGGGGAGATGACGGATACATGCTGATAAAAAATCAATATATAGAAATAGGGTTTAGTGTCATACTTATAATCTTTATGACTGCTTTTGCTGGCTGTGGGAGTCCAGCAGCACAATCGTCGAAAGCAGTTGTTGTTAAAGCAACTAAAGTGTTGCAACAGGATACACCGATAAAAAATGAATATGTCGGTCAGCTGCAGGCGAAAGATCAGGTGACTGTAAAAGCTGATGTTAGTGGACGTATTTTAGAAAAAATGGTGCAAGGCGGCGATCTGGTTAAAGCGGGCCAGCCGCTTTTTCGAATTGATACCCGGCAATATAACGCTACTTTACTAAATACGCAGGCTGAATTGGCGCAGGAACAAGTTGCACTTAAAAATTCCCATCAAAATTCTGAACGGTATCGAATGTTAGTCGAACAAAATGCGATTGCTCAGCAAACCTATGATGATGCTGTAGCAACTGAACAACAAAATGCGGCTCTAGTGGAGGCTGATAAAGCTAAAGTGCAGGCAGCCCAAGTTGATTTAGATGATACGGTTGTTGTTTCGCCGATTACGGGGCGAATTGATTTAACCGATTTAAGCATTGGGAATTATGTACAAGCTGGTTCAACGACTTTTGCCACGATTACTTCTACAGGATCTATACAAGCTGTTTTTAGTGTAACTGAAAATGAATATTTGCGATTGGCAAGGCTCGACCAGAATAGTACTGGAGCCTGGGGACAAACTCTTCATTTAATTTTAAGCGATGGCAGTCAATATGCTTATGCTGGGAAAGTAGATCAAATTGATCAAGGAATAGGACAAGCGTCAGGAATGATGTCTATTAAGGCTACATTTGAAAATCCTGATGGATTATTAGTTCCGGGGATGTTTGCCAGAGTCGTATCAACTGAAGAAATTAAACAGGGCGCGCTGTTGATTCCGCAGAGAGCTGTTCAGCAAATGTTAAATAAGTATGTTGTAACGGTATTGGTTGATGGCAACAAATCAGAAAATCGACCAGTGACATTAGGACCTGTTGTGGATAAAATGCAGATCATTGAAACTGGTTTAACAGCGCAAGATACGATTATTGTCGATGGTGCTAATAAAATTCAACCAGGAGAAGAGCTGCAAGTTGAAATGATTAACCCAACGGATGCGGCACCAACTGATGCGACATCGTCTGATCAATAAATTGATCAGATTTCACAGCAACTAAAATTTTATTTTACATTGTTTACAAAAATAAAAATGACTCTTGCTATCAGTAAAGTAATAAGGTAGCAAGAGTCATTTCAATTATAAGCATCATCAAACGTGTTTTGTTTATTCATTTATTCTTTTTGACCAAATATTCATATTTTCCAATTGTCCACAGATGTGGCAATTGTTTATTAGACAACCGTAATAGCTGTACGTATTGTGATAAAAAACGCTGTTCATTCCAATAGAACTAGCACGGGCTATGGAATACAATGTTATAAGCTTTCGTTGTTTAGCTTCGCTTTCGAGGCTTTTGACTAAATGTGACATCAGACCTTTGCCTGAATGCTTTTTTATAGTAGCACAGTCAGTCAGTTCAGCACTGCTGGTTCGTTGATCCACATCAATTGATGCAGCACTAATAATTTTATTTTGATACAGCATTATTTTGAAAATGGAAGATTTTTGCATGATTTTTTCTAAATAAGTATGGTCATTCATGGGCGACGGATACGTCGAAAAAACACTTGTGTATAAATTGGAAAGTTCAGGAATGGAGACAGGATCAGCTGTTTTTATTGTGTATTCAGATGGTAAATCTTTGTTTGTGTGAGGACTTTCTTTGACTTTTGCCAACAAGTCTTTTTCAATAAGACGATGTTGAGACTGCTGTCTTTCTATATTAGTGAATTTTGCTAAGTGAAAACCAGGCTCTCCTTTGAAAAAAGATGGATGAAGCGCTTCTAGCAAAAAATCACGAACAAATAAAGCTTTCCAATCTTTTTGCTTCGCCACGATAATGATTTTGTACAAATTGTGCTTGTGGGCAGTTGTTTCTAAAAATCCAACAAAATCATCATAGTTTTCACAGGTATAGTCTTCGATTTTCAGTCTATTATTTACGAAATCTATAAATAAATAAACTTTAAAGGTGTTTGTTTCTTTTATGGAGTGATAGCTTAACTGATGGGCTTCATCCAATAGTTTATCGAGTGGTTCTTTCTGTGCTAAAATCATGAGTTTTCTCCTTTCCGTTTAAGCTGAGAAAAAGATTTTCGGCGTTTTTCACGACTGTTGTCAGTAGGGATCAGACTGATTTTTTTATCGGCAAATAATTTACCGATACCGATTTTGCTGCTTTTGGCTTTATATTCTTCACAGAGTCCGCATTCATGGCATTTACTTTGTTTATGAGTTGATTCGGCATAAGTGGAAATAATCCCCTCGTAATTACGCAGTATTACTTTTTTTTCGGATCTGGATATTACATATTGCGGTCCAACCGGGATTTTCCCGCCGCCGCCAGGGGCATCTATTACGTAAGTTGGTACCGCAAAACCAGAGGTATGTCCACGCAGCATTTCCATAATTTCAATTCCTTTGGAGACGGATGTGCGAAAATGATCTATACCATTTGATAAATCGCATTGATACAAATAATAGGGACGGACTCGCATTTGCACTAATAAATGCACCAGTTTTTTTTGTATATATGAACAATCATTTACACCACGCAGCAGGACGGTTTGATTTCCTACTGGAATACCGGCATCGGCAAGTTTTTCACAAGCGGCAATGGATTCAGCGGTTACTTCATTTGGATGATTAAAATGCGTGTTAAGCCAAATTGGGTGATATTTTTTTAGCATATTGCATAATTTATCGGTAATTCGTTGTGGCATTACAACGGGGGTACGTGTTCCAAAGCGAATGATTTCTACATGGGGAATTTTGCGCAGTCGCACTAATAAGGACTCAATAAATTCGTCACTTAACAGAAATGGATCACCGCCCGATATCAAAACATCACGAATTACAGGCGTTTTGGCAATATAGTCAATAGCCGCAGTGATTTGGGCAGGACTTCTTGCTTGATCTGTAGTGCCGGCAAATCGTCTTCTTGTACAATGACGGCAATACATGGCACATTGACTTGTAACTAAAAATAATACGCGGTCTGGATATCGATGGGTTATTCCTGGAACAGGGGAATCCGCATCTTCTGATAATGGATCATCCAGGTCGTAAGCTGTATTGACTAATTCGTCCATTGTTGGGATGGATTGTTTTCGAATTGGACAATCAGGGTTGGTTGTATCAATTAAAGATGCGTAATAAGGTGTAATTGCCATACGCAAAGTTTTCAAACAATTATTGACACCTTTTTCTTCACTGGGTGTTAAATCTATTTTAGCTTTTAAGGTAGTCACATCTGTAATTCTATTTTTTACCTGCCATTGCCAATCGTTCCAATCTTGATTTGGCACATCTTGCCATGCTGAAATAAGTTTTTCTTTATATAAATACATTTTAAAACGCATCCTTTCATTAAAACTGTTATTATGATAAAAGTTGCGTTGAAATTATAGATTTATTCATCTGGATAATTCCACCACAACTAACAACTCCATTATATAACAAAAGCTGTTAGTTGTCAATTTTAGCGGTTATCGAACCGTAAAGATTATTTACATAACTAGCACTTTATGATAATATTTAGGTTGTTAGTTGAAGGGGGAGACCCGTTTATGAAACATTCAATGCAGGTTCGTTTTAGGGAATCTATGATCCAAAAACGCTTGCTTATCATACAATGGATCGTTGTAAGCATAGTTTTTATTTTACTTGGACGTGTTGCTTTTTTACAGATTATTACAGGTCAATATTATGAAAGTTTGTCGGAAAACAATCGAATTCGGACTATAGCAATCGAGGCGCCACGAGGTAAGTTTTTAGATGCAAATGGCAATCTTTTAGTTTCGAATCGTCCGAGCTTTGTTGTTTCGGCTTGGCTGTTCCCACGTAATATTTCGGCGGATGAAATACAAAGGTTAGCAGAAATATTACATATGGATTCGACAGAAATCCAAGAAAAGCTCCAACGACCAGCGGGGCTACCATTTCTTCCGGTTAAAATCAAAGAAGATGTTGATTTGACAACTATTACGCAGCTTGAAGCAAAAAAAGAAGATTTTCCGCAGATTGTTATTAAAACGGAACCTATCCGAAATTACCTGTATGGCAATTTTGCCGCACAAATATTTGGCTATACGGGAGAGATCAGTCAAAATGAATTAGCGCAAAATCCTGCTGAATATAAACCAGGAGATCTTATTGGAAAATTAGGGCTGGAAAAGTCATATGATGCCTATATTCGGGGTAAAGCTGGAGCTGATCGAGTTGAAGTGGATGCCGGAGGACAAATGGTGAAACTATTGCATCAGGTTTTACCATATCCAGGTAATAATTTGGTTTTAACTCTGGATGCGTCTGTCCAAAAAGCAGCAGAAGAGGCTGTGGATGCGCAGCTGAAACTACTTCAGACGCAGCATAAAGCAAAAGCCCAAGCAGCAGCTGTTGTGGTTATGAATCCAAATACCGGAGCAATCATTGCGATGGTAAGCAAACCGGATTTTGATCCGAATTTATTTAATGGAGGTATCTCTAAAAAAGCTTGGGCTGCTATTGTAGGCAATCCATTTAATCCAATTGAAAATAGAGCAATTTCGGGAGAATATTCACCGGGATCTACGTTTAAAATTGTTACAGGTACTGCTGCGTTGGAACTTGGCAAAGTCACTACTGAAGAAAAAATATTAGATACAGGCAAGCATTGGCTGATCCCAAAGGGCAATGCAGATGGCGAAGCTTTGGGCTGGATTAGTTTCCAGGAAGCATTGGCAAAATCAGATAATGTTTACTTTTATGAAATGGGAAACCGCGTAGGAATTGACAATTTGGCTCAATATGCTTATTTATATGGGCTGGGTAAACCAACTGGTATTGATCTAGATGGAGAGGCCAGTGGTATTGTAGCTAGTCAGGAATATAAAGAAAAAACATATGATGAACCATGGTATCTTGCCGAAACTTTTGATGCGGCAATCGGACAGGGCTTTCAATTAGTGACACCGTTGCAGATTGCAATGCTGATGAGTGAAATTGCCAATGGTGGTTATCGCTATAAGCCATTTTTGGTCGATAAAATTGTTTCGGCACAAGGGGATATTGTGAAGCAGTTTTCGCCTGAAAAAACAGGGCAGATTACTATAAAACCATCTACGCTCACGGCGATACGTAATGCTTTGCGTGATGTAGCCATGTCTGGTGGGACGGCATCTTCAGTTTTTCAGGGGTTTCCTATTCCAATTGCAAGTAAAACAGGAACCGTAGAAAATTCACAGGGGGATGATCATGGCTGGTTTGTTGCTTATGCACCATTTGACAAACCTCAGGTTGTTGTTGCTGTTCTTGTTGAGCATGGCGGATATGGTACAGCGTCAGCAGCACCGATTGTCAGAAAAATCTTAGATGCTTATTTCAAAATACAATAGAGCTTTTTGTTATTAAAAGGGAAGACGCATTCAGCTGTTATAAAATCAGCCGAATTTGTCTTCCCTTTTTTGTAGTCTGTTTTATATACATGCTATATCATGATTTTTAGTTAATAAAGGTTGTAACCGTGTTTAATTTGTCCAGTGTTCCGATTACCACAAGGCGATCTTCTTTTTCCAAAATATCATCTGGACCAGGTGCTATTAAGACTTGTGTGCCGCGGCGTATCGCTATAATTAAAGTCCCTGTTGATTGCCTGAGGTTTAGTTCTCGCAGCGATTTACCAATTGCTGCGGAGTGTGGAGCAATTTGAATTTCAATTGGATTATACGGAGTAATGTTTTCTAGCCGGTCAGAATAATGCATAATTTCATTGGTTACTTTATGAAATCTTTTGTCAATAGCTTCTTTTTCTTTTATTAATCGTTCTAATTCTTGTTTCAAAGAATAAGCCGCATCAATTTCTTGATGCTGTTCTAGAAGATAAGCGGCTTGTTGCGTGGAAATCACAAGGACTTCTTTGCCTTGCGAGACAGATACAATATTATTTTCTTTTAATATGTAAATTGCTTTGCGAATCGTTTCTGGTGATACCTTATATTGACTGGCTAATAAAGTTCTACCTGATATTTTAGTGCCTGCCAAAAATTCTTGCGTGACGATTCTTTTAGCGATATCAAGTGCGATAGCTCGATATACTGGTAAATTCATTGATGATGCCTCCATATAAAATAATTTTAATGAAAATTGCATTTGCTGAAACAGTTTTTATTATACATTATTTTAAAACAAAATCACAGAACTAAAAACTTGAAATTATACTGAGATTGTTAGAATCGGTGATAAATCATTGAATAGTTTAAATAGTACTTAGTAGAACTGATAATATGTAGACAAAATCGTTGGTTTAATTTATATATAGAACGCATTAAAAAAATTACATCCAGTCTATCAGTCTGCCAGGAATGGGGTTATGGCATCGTTTGCTTCTTACGTAACGCCACGGAGCCCACCCCATTCCTGACGAGTAACATATAAAATGTTTAATGCCATATATATAATAAAATTTAGATAGGCTATTTTACTTAATTTTTATATAATAACAATAAGAGTACAGTTTAGAGATGAAGGCTTTTATTAGAAATGCAAAATAAAGAAGGTTTGAACCATGATTATTAGTGCGAGCCGACGAACTGATATACCGGCTTTTTATTCGCAGTGGTTTATGAATCGGCTGCAAGCCGGTTTTGTGTATGTTCAAAATCCGTATAATGCAAATCGTTTAGCAAAAGTGAAACTTGCTCCTGATGTGGTTGACTGTATTGTATTTTGGACGAAAAACCCACAAGCCATGTTAGGTCAATTAGATCGTATAGATGCGCTTGGATATCGTTATTATTTCCAATTTACCCTTACGCCATATAACAAAACGATTGAAACCTTTCTGCCGGATAAAAGTGAAATTATCGAGACTTTCAAGCGATTAAGCAATAGAATTGGTACATCTCGTGTTATTTGGCGTTATGATCCGATTCTGATTAATAAAGAACTATCGTTTGACTACCATCTTTCGATGTTTCATCAGATGTGTGAGACATTGGCAGATTATACAGAGCAGTGCATTTTTAGTTTTGTTAATTTGTATGGAAAAATTCAAAAACAGTTACTAGGACTGGGGGTTTCTGTATTAAAAAATACAGAGATGCACACACTGGCGCGCGGGTTTGCAGATATTGCGAAAGGACATAAATTGAAATTGGCGACATGCTCGGAAACGATCGATCTTAGTATATATGGGATTACGCAGGCAAGCTGCATCAGTCAGGCGTTGATTGAACAGATTATCGGTTGCCCGCTCTCCGTCAAAAAAGACAACAATCAGCGCCTGTCTTGCGGCTGTATTGAGAGTGTGGATATTGGTGCTTATGATTCGTGTTCACACGGTTGCACCTATTGTTATGCTCGACGAAATGAAGCATTGGTAAATAAAAATATTGAAAAACACGATTCAAAGTCACCGCTCCTTATAGGTTATCCCCGTGGTGATGAGAAGGTGACGGATCGTGTTGGTAAATCGTTTAAAGCAGCTCAAACCGTATTGTTTTAAAAGTATTGAGAAAATAGTTACAGTGAATTTTGGAGAATGAAAAAGGGGTTTTTATAAGTATGAAGATAAAAGACATTTTACTGGCGTTGTTCGTTGTGATTGCTTGGGGGGTGAATTTCATTGCCATTAAAGTTGGCTTGCTTGTCTTGCCACCGCTGCTTTTAGGAGCGCTGCGTTTTTTATTGGCGGTTGTACCGATTATTTTTTTCTTGCCGCGACCACCTGTTGCCTTGAAATGGCTACTTACGTTAGGTTTTTGTATCAATGTTGGACAATTTGCTTTCTTATTTTGGGGCATGAAGGTTGGAATGCCAGCGGGACTCGCTTCTTTGGTTTTGCAGTCACAGGCATTTTTTACTTTGTTTTTTGCCATTGCTTGGTTTCATGAATCTTGGCAATGGAACCATATTGCAGGACTGTTGATTGCTGTTGGGGGCATGAGTGTGATTGGGATGAATCAGGATGGAAATATGACAACGGCAGGTTTTATTTTTACGATTGCGGCAGCAGCGAGCTGGGGGCTTGGCAATGTCGTGATGCGTCGTACGACACTCAATCTACCGCCTTTTTCGATGTTGTCACTTGCTGTTTGGGCGAGCGCTGTGGCAATCGTGCCGCTTTTCTTTTTATCTTATTGTGTTGAGGGTACTGCTTCCTGGGAAAATGCCTATCAAAATTTTGATGGAGCAACACTTTGTGCAGTTTTATATCTTTCTTACATTGCCACTTTAGGTGGGTACGGTCTTTGGGGCAGATTAATGTCGCGATATCCAGCAACAGTTGTTGCACCATGGGCATTATTAGTCCCACTTGTCGGTATGAGCAGTGCATCGTTCTTTTTAGGGGAGACTTTTTCTCTTTGGCAGGGGCTTGGTTCTATTTGCGTGATGATAGGTCTTCTGGTCCACGTTTTCGGTCAACGCTGGAAAGTATAAAAATAGCCTATGGCAGTTTAAACTGTATCATAGGCTATTTTTGTCAGATGCTGTTTTATATGTGTGAGGACAACTTATCTCAAGGCTGATATCGAGGATCGACTAGATTTGTTGCAATCAATAAATTGCGATTGTTGAGGATGTCTTGCGGTAATCCTTCCGCTACGATTTCATGATCATCACCTAATACAATAACTCGATCGGCTATTTCGGGAACAAAGCCCAGCTGATGGGTTGCTAAAATAATTGTTTTTCCTTGCCGATTTAGGTCATTTATCGTATTTAAAATCCAGCGCTGCGATTTTGGATCAAGACCATTTGTTGGTTCATCAAAAATTAATACGTCGGGATTGCTGGCTAAAACGGCGGCAATGGCGACTTTCTTTTTCTCACCACCACTTAAATGATGTGGCGAATCCTGCGCTAGTGAAGCAATATCACAATAAGCGAGCAGATCGTGGGCGCGCTTTTTGGATAGACTCAGCTCTAAACCCATGGCGATAGGACCAAACATGATTTCATCTAAGACACTGGAACAAAAAAGCTGCACATCTGAGTTTTGAAAAACAAAACCGACTTTGCGGCGAAAAGCAGCAGAAAATGTTTTATCTTTCATTGCGCTTGCGCTGATTTTTCGATCAAAGGCTGTCAGCGTGCCGGATGTTGCAAAAATTAATCCAGCGAGTATTTTTTGTAGTGTTGATTTGCCGCAGCCGTTAGGACCGAGCAGCATAATTCGTTCACTGGTCCCGATTTTTAGATCAATCTGATTGAGGGCGGTTTTATTTGACGAATAGCGATAAGAAAGATTTTGGAGATTATAGACTAAAGATCCAAACATGGTTGATTCCTCCATAGGCATAACACCCCAAAATAATAATTGCCGTAGCAAAACACACATCAATAAAATGCAGTTGAACTCTTGATTCTGAATAATAAATTCCGGTATAGCCCCTAGATTCTAGTGCATATTGAATATCTTGGCTGTACTCTAGCGTAACCCTTAAAAAATCGGAAATTGTACCGCCAATCCAAGCGATTTTTGAAGCCTGTGTTTCTAAACCGACTAAGCGGCTTTTTCGACCGAGTACATAATCCATAAATATAAACAAAAATAGATAGATATAACGATACGTCATATCTAAAACTGTCACGATGACATTTGATAAGCCGTATTTTGCCAGAACTTTCGTTAAGACAGACCAACGAGTTGTTTTTATCAGCAGCATCGCAATACCTAAGGAAGCAGCACTTCTAAGTATTACAAAAAGCGCGGCTTTTACGCCTTGCCGAGTGATGGTTAATTCCGTAGGTAAAGAAAAGAAGTGTCCACTAAAAGTTAAATCGGTATATATTGTATAGAGCGGATCGCCAGGCGTGACCCAGTTGATAATGCCTGGTAATACGGCAATGCCAGTAAATAAGAAAATCGGCAGCCAAATGCGTACGAAGTAATCACTCAAACGAATACGTGATTGCAATGCTGCACACAAAATGATGCTATTAAGTATCATTAGAAATACTAAATTTTGAGTTAAAGCTGCTAAGAAGATGATCGTTAATAAACCAGTTACTTTAATATGCGGTTCAAGTTTTTGGAGTAATCCGTATTGATTATTTAGAACCGAGCGATTGTCTTCGGACAATATAGTATGGATTTTTTTAAATGTTTTTTCTAAATAATTGCTTGGTTTCCATGAGTGGTTGACCGTAGGAAGAGTTATCGTATCATTGGTCTGTAGCCAGATGGGCAGATCTAATTTATTCATTTATTTGAGCAAGACAAAGTTGAATTTTTTTTTGCCGCTATCATTTTCGTGAGCAATAGAGAGATTCCATATACCATTACGGAACCGATTATGGCGGCAATGATATAACCGATCGATTGACCTAGAGCACTTTCACCGAGAAAACGGATGCTATAGTCGGGAAATATGCCTGCCCATAAATCTTGTGCATTTTGCATTCCCTGTGGAATATACCCTAGTGTTTCCGATAAATCGTCGCCACCCCATTCACCCCAGGCTGTGCCGTCGGCAATCAGACCGAGTGGTGATAAGATAATTAGTGCTGCAATTGCCAGCCAATAACGTTTCATCATAGTTATAAAACCTCTTCCTTTTTATTTGTTTGTGATTGCAGCATTGTCACAGGTTGAACGGTCATGAATTTTAATGCGGCGGCGGTCACAATTCCCTCAATAAATCCGGCAACCGTGAGATGAGCGACCATCATCGCTGGTATTGCTACATCTAGACCGTAGGGACAATACAAGGGAGTACCATCGACGGCTGTAAATAATAGTGGCTGAATGCCAAATTCTATAGCGGCAAAAAAAGCCGCACAATTAATACCCACATAACTGGCAATAGCGCCAGCTGCTAATTGGCGAGTTGAGCCTTGCGGTGCATTTTTACTGATGAATTTGTAAACATAATAGCCGACAAAAGGAGCAATAAAAGCCATATTAAAAGCATTTGCCCCAAAAGCTAAAATACCGCCATCAGCGAACACAATAGCCTGAATGGCTAGTGCTACACTCATTGCGATGACCGCTGCCCAAGGACCGAATATAATGGCAACGAGCGTAGCACCAATGGCATGTGCGGTTGTACCGTTTGGAATCGGTACATTGAACATCATAATTAAAAAACAAAATACAGCACCCATGGAAAGGAGGGGTACTTGCTTTACGTCCAAATCTTTTTTTAGTCTGGCTGAAGCCTTATACCATATAGGGAACATCACTACCCCTAATGTTAAACAGGTTGAAGGACTTAAATATCCGTCTGGAATATGCATCTTATGTAAACCTCCATTTGTTAAAATTTCAGGTGAGCGAGGGCGTTATTTCAAATGATCGTGCTCATGCGAATGAGCAGATTCTTCATTCATATGGGTTACAGATAATTCGGCATAAAATACACCTTTTTGTACCTGGATTTGCTGGCAAAGTTCATTTAATTTTCGATAGACACCTCGTACGACTAGTACTTCCAGGCATTGTGCATGATTTAAATGAACATGCATTGTTGAAATGATTTCATGATGAAAATGATGCTGTAATTCAATTAAATAGGCGGCTAAACCATTAAAAGCATGGTCGTATACAATTACGATGGTGCCGGCCACGGCTTGCGTTTGCTGTAGCATAGTTGGTTCAATTAAAGCTTTGCGTATCAGATCACGGATCGCTTCAGAGCGATTGTCATAACCTTGTTTGTCGATGATTTTATCGAATTGTTCGACTAGATCCTGGTTCATCGAAACGCCAAAGCGGATCAAGGCATCTTTTTCAGTCATGAGAGCACGTCCTTTTTATTTCGTGTTACTTATATTGTATATAGTAACACGAAATGATTTTTTTTTAAAGTATCTATATAAGTTGCATTAAAGAAAGAGAATTAATAATTAAAAAAAATAAATGATAATGATAATTAGTATTGATTAAAAACTACTACTGTGCTATTATAAGTTCATAGAAGAGATACATCGTTTTACTATGAATGTAATTTTGAAAGGGGATATAGCATATGAGTAATTTAATAGGAACAGAATTGACGGATTTCAAGGTACAGGCGTATCAAAAGGGTCAATTTCGTGAAATAAGAAAACAGGATGTTTTAGGCAAGTGGTCGGTTTTCTTTTTCTATCCGGCAGATTTTACTTTTGTATGTCCGACCGAATTAGGCGATGTACAAGATTTTTATAAAGATTTTACAGAACTTGGCTGTGAAATTTATTCTGTATCGGAAGACACGCATTTTGTACATAAAGCGTGGGCTGATTCATCCGATACGATTGGGAAAATTGAATATCCAATGATTGGTGATCCGACAGGTGCCTTAGCAAAATTCTTTGGTGTTCTGGTAGAGGAAGCTGGTCAAGCCTTGCGGGGAACCTTTATTGTGAATCCGCAGGGAGTTATAAAGGCTTATGAGGTTCATGACATGGGAATCGGCAGAAATGCTGAAGAATTATTGAGAAAAGTACAAGCAGCTCAATTTGTCGAAGAACATGGTGATCAGGTTTGCCCTGCTAAATGGAAACCAGGTCAAGCAACATTGATACCGAGTCTTGACTTGGTAGGTAAGTTATAAGAACAACAAAGCTCTATCAGGGTTTCCTGATAGAGCTTTGTTTATGAATAGGTGGTGTTAGCATGCAAAAAATATATGACTTGATTATTATTGGCGGTGGGTGCGCGGGTTTGTCGGCGGGGATCTATGCTGGCAGAGCAAAACTCAATACGTTACTAATCGAACGAGATCATCCCGGCGGGCAGACCAGTAATACCAATGAAATAGCCAATTATCCAGGAATTCGTAAGATTACAGGACCTCAATTGATGCAGGAGATGCAATCTCAGATGCAGGATTTTGCTGTGAGTATTGTGCAAAACGACATACAAATGGTTGATTTTTCCGGTGATGTGAAACGCTTGTATACAGCAGATGGTGAATATAAAACTCGAGCTGTGATTATTGCAACTGGTGCAACACCAAAAAAAATAGGTTTTCCGGGAGAGGCTGAATTTACCGGAAAGGGAATTGGTTATTGTGCAACTTGTGACGGAGAGTTTTTTTCGGGACTCGATATTTTTGTGATTGGCGGCGGTTATGTTGCGGCGGAAGAAGCGGTTTATTTAACACGCTATGGAAAAACAGTTACGATTGTGATGCGGGGAAAAGATTTTTCTTGTGCAAAATCAATTGCGGATCGGGCAAAAGAACATTCCCAAATTAAAGTGATGTATAATACAGTGGTGAAGGAAGTTCAGGGAACTGATTTTCTAGAAAAAGTGATCTTTTTTAATAAAAAAGAAGAAAAAGAAGTGGTTTATGAAGCAGATTTGACGGATAAAACGTTTGGCTTATTTGTTTTTGCCGGGTATCAGCCAGCAACTTCTATTTTCAAAGATCAAATTACACTCGATGCTGCTGGGTATATTCCAACGGATGAATTTATGCAAACCAATGTGCCAGGAGTATATGCAGCAGGTGATTTACGATCAAAGAGTTTACGTCAAATTGTAACGGCTGTAGCAGATGGGGCCATTGCTGCGACTGCAGCTGAAAAATATATTGCCCAGGAAAAAGAACGGCTTGGCATTGTTGACACCGTCAAATCGGTGAATGTTACACCAGCTGAGGTACCATTGGCTGTAAAAGGACAAACTTTAGAAGAAAATCCGACAGAATTTATTCCAGCTGAAATGAAAAAACAACTTACCGGACTTTTTGCTGTGTTGGTAAAAGATATCTCAATTGTTTCGATTTATGAAGAAACGGATGCAAAATCAATGGAGATGGTTACTTTTTTAAAAGAAATAACGGCTTTGAGTGATCAAATAACATTATTGCTTTATCGCAAGCATGAAAATCCGGATATGGAAAAACAAATTGGCTTTACTCGGATGCCAATCGCTGCTTTCTTGAATGAAAAAAATGAATATGTCGGTATTAAGTTTTCCGGAATACCAGGTGGACATGAAATGACTTCATTTGTATTGGCTGTTTATAATTTGGCTGGCCCGGGACAAAAAATAGAGCAGAGCGTGCAAGCTAAAATTGAAAAAATAACAAAACCAACTAAACTAGAAGTTTTTGTATCGTTATCTTGTCATTTTTGCCCGGATGTAGTCAGTGCCGGACAGAAGATTGCTTCGATTCAACCGTTGGTAGAGACGGAAATGATTGACATATCACTCTTTCCTGAACTCAAGCAAAAATTAAAAATCATGAGTGTTCCTGCAATGTCAATTAATGGCGGAAAAATTATTTTTGGTGCTAAAAAAATTGATGAAATTGTCGATCAAATCTTACAGGAGGCATAACGTCGAGGAATTTGTTCATAAGAATATGGGCGAAATTGATAACTATTTTTATAGTTATTGATTTCGTCTTTTTTTTCGAGCTTTAAAATGATGTTTTAAAAAGAGGAAATTATTAGAATATAGCGAATAATAATACTAACCGGTTAACTAAATTGATTGCTATGAACCTAATAATATACATAAATGGTTTATTTAAGTATAATCTATGATAGACAAGGCATATGAAAAAATTTTGGGTGTTGAGGTGGAGAAACAAAATGAAACTTACGATTGGTAAACAGATTTCAGCAACTTGTATCATGATTATTGCTATCTTTATGATAATGGATGTGTACATGTATTATCGTTTGACAAATGTTGAGCAGACGTATCAAACGCTATTAACAGATTCTACAGAGTTTACCAGTGCCGCAAAAGATATTCGCGCACAGCTTTGGATACGCAATACACACATACGAAATTATATATTGACGGGTGATAAAGCCTATTTAAAACAGAGTGATGATGTGAAAAAATTGACAGAAGATAAGGTTAATGAGTTAGAATCTTCTATGAATTTTTCCCAAGCGAAAAAAGAAATAGGAATACTAAAATTAGCTCTGGCCGAGTATGATAAGACGTTGAATCAGGGAAATGAAGTCCGCGATAAATTAGGCATCGAGGGGACTTTGAAATTTTTGTCGGCTTCTGGGAAACGGGCGGATGGAATGGAACGAGTGATTGATGGGTTTACGAATTTTGTGGGAACGGAAATTAATGCAAGGATTGATCAAACAAAAGCGGAACAAAAACAGGCAAGTGTAATTTTAGTTATATGCAATTTATTGACTTTGATTTTTGCTGTTTTGGCATCCATTATTTTAGCACGGAAAATATCACGACCCGTGGCGCTGATGGCAGGTCTTGCCGGAAAAGTTGCCGGTGGTGATTTGCGGTCAGAGGATGTTGGCTATCATTCAAATGATGAAATCGGTGATATGGCTAAAGCAATTCAGGAAATGGTTACACGCCTGCGCAGTATGGTCCAGCAAGTTGTGCTTACGGCTAAAGATGTAGCAGCAGCTAGTAATCAATTGAATTTGGTTTCGGATCAATCGGCACAAGCGGCACAGGAAATTGCGGACACGACTACTCAATTAGCCGAAGGCGCAGTGACGCAAACCGCTGAAATGAATCAGGTTGTCAGTGTTGTTGGGGACATGGTGGATCATATTGGCAGTGTTGCTGATAATGCAGTGCGTTTGTCACAGAGGGCTACGAAAACAGCGGATGTTGCAGTGCAAGGGAAAAATGCGGTGGCTAAAGTCGGATCGCAGATGCAATTGATTAATGATTCCGTGAACCAGTCGGCGGATGGTGTTAAAAATCTAGGTGAAAGTTCGAAACAAATTGGCGAGATTGTTCAAGTTATTAGTGAAATTTCAAGTCAAACCAATTTATTAGCTTTGAATGCGGCCATTGAAGCGGCAAGAGCCGGTGAGCATGGTCGTGGTTTTGCAGTTGTTGCCGGTGAGGTGAAAAAATTGGCGGATCAGTCTCAAAAAGCAGCACAGAGCATTACTGAACTTATCAATGATATACAAGTACGTATCCATACGGTGGTTGAACTGATGGAAAAAGGCAGTGTCGATGTACAAAATGGAACGACGGAAATGATGTCAACCTTAGAACAATTTAATAACATTGCAGCCCTTATACAGGAACTTGATCAGCAAGTCGGCGATATCACGAAGGGAACAGCAAATGCATCCACCTCAGGTAATCGCGTTTTGGGTTCCATTGAAATGGTTAAAAAAATGGTTGAGAAAACGGTGTCGGGGACACACTCTATTTCGGCTGCAACCGAGCAGCAACTGGCATCCATTGAAGAAATTTCATCTTCGAGCAGTTTGCTGGCAAAACAGGCAAAAGAATTGGAATCAATGATGGATCGGTTTAAACTTTAATTTATTTAATACAGTTGATGGAGGTTTACGGGAATATGATGAGGAAAACTGTTTTATTGCTGCTTGTTATTTCTTTGCTTGTCCTTATATCTGGCTGTGGCAGCTCGGATAAAGAGAAAAATGCGACGATCATTTTAAAAGCAAATGATGTACATACAGACGATTACCCAACGACACAAAGCACAAAATATATGGGGAAGTTACTGGAAGAACGGAGTAATGGCCGGATTAAATTGCAAATCTATTCAGATGGGCAGCTAGGGGATGGCAAGGTAATTGAAGATGCTATGGCTGATGGGGTCATTGATATCGATCGTGAAGGTATTGATCGTTATGCAAGTCAGATTCCTACGTTGCAGGCCTTCATTATGCCTTACGTATTTCGTGACTCAGCGCATGTATGGAAGGTGCTTGAGGGCGCTATTGGTGAGCGGGTCAAAAGTGAATTGAAGGATCAAGATAAGATAGTTCTGGCTTTTTATGATTCAGGTATGCGAAGTTTCTATGGTATGAAACCGATCATGAAACCAGAAGATCTTAATGGCATGCAGCTAAGAGTGCTGAGTGGTGATGTGTTTGAAAATATGCTGGGAATATTGCAGGCTAAAAGTGTGCCACTAGCGTATAATGATATTTATCCAGGATTGCAGGTGGGGAAAATCACTGGAGCTGAAAATAATATACCGAGTTATTTAAGTGCAAAACATTTTGAAATTGCTAAATATTATACCTTGGATGAACATATGGCGATTCCAGAAATCCTGTTTATCAGTAAACAATCCTGGGATAAATTAAGTCCAGATGATCAAAAATTATTGGCAGAATGCGGTGCGGAAGCTGGACAATATGAACGAAAATTATGGGATGATTTCACGAAGAAGGGGATGGATGAATTACAAAAGCAAGGCGTGCAGTTTATTAAACCGGATAAAGCTGCTTTTGCAAATGCAATGCAGCCTCTATACGCAAAATACCCGAATTTAGTGCCAATTATCAAAGAAATTCAAGCCGTACAGTGACAAATAAGACCTCTCAGCTTTTTTTGTTGAGAGGTCTTATTTATTATGTTACGTATTTATTTATGTTTTATTTTTTGGTAGACATATTTTGTGTGAAATCGTTACAAGACAGGTGTCTCTGTTTTTTTTTGTCGTAATATCATATTGTGATTTAAATTCTTGTGTATCAAGCCATGGCGGCAGATGGGAACAGACAACGTCCAGTTTGATAAAAGGGGTGTTTTTCAAAAATGGCTGTAAGGCTCTTTTCGATGAGACATCGGGATGTATAGTTTGGAGTTGGATTAAATCTAAAAAATAAATACCATCCACGGTTTTTACAGGTCCTAATGCAGTGTCTGACTGTTCGCTGCTTTCGTGTTCGGAGCGATAAACATCGGCGATTATTTCATCGAAGTCCTGCGGCGTAAAGTCAGTCATTTCAAAAATATGAAAGCCCATTCGGTCAAAAATGTGGAAAGGAAGACCATTAATAGAAGGGCTGAGAATGATTTTACAGTCTTCTAATTTTGTGATTAAATTACGAATTTGATTACGAAGATCTTCTAGATTACTTTTAAAATTAAATTGTACAGGAATTTCTTTGCGTAACTGCCATGTATCATCTTGTTTTTGGTAGAGTAAAATAATCGTTGTTTCGCCCAGTGCAGCGAAACTCTTGGCAGTGTTTGCTGTTACGGCAATTTTGTCCAACATGAGTTTACATTCCTTTCATTAATCAATGATTTATTTATAAAATATAGGCTACGCTGTATAAAAAGTCAAGCGAAAAGATTGTATACAAAATATTTATAAAAAATTAAAAATTTCTTTGACGAATAAAATAAAGTAAATATATAGAATGTATTAAATTTTAAAGTAAAAAGAGGACGCTTCTTCTTTAGTAAGCTATGGAGACAAATGACTGAAAATTATAAAAAAAGAGAACATTTTTTACATAAATTGGAATTGACAAAGATATTTTTATAATCTATAGTTATCACATCGAAGGGAAATTGCCCTGAGATTTATAAACAGGAAATAAAAAATTTATGTTGATGCAATGAGTAAACTTATATAGTTTTGGTTTTGCGGACAGAGACGTCTTGATTATAGCAATCGCTATGATCAGGGCGTTTTTTTATTCTCTTTGTTGTAAAGTACAAATAAGGAAAAATCTTTTTTGTCTTTATATAAATAAATTAAGTGATAACGAGATGGAGGGTTTTATTATGAGACAGGTAGCTATTTATGGCAAGGGTGGAATTGGTAAATCTACAACGACACAGAATTTGAATGCTGGTTTAGCCGCAATGGGGAAAAAAATAATGATTGTTGGTTGTGACCCGAAAGCTGATTCAACTCGCTTAATTTTGGGAGGCCTGGCGCAGCAGACAGTTCTTGATACACTTCGTGAAGAAGGCGATGATGTCGAACTGGATCTGGTTTTAAAAGCAGGTTTCAGTGGTATTCGCTGTGTTGAATCAGGTGGTCCGGAACCAGGTGTTGGTTGTGCTGGTCGCGGTATCATTACTTCGATTAACTTATTGGAACGTCTTGGTGCCTATGAAGAGGACTTGGATTATGTATTTTATGATGTTTTAGGTGATGTTGTTTGCGGCGGGTTTGCAATGCCGATCCGTGAAGGTAAAGCGAAAGAAATTTATATAGTTGCTTCTGGTGAAATGATGGCATTGTATGCAGCCAATAATATAGCCAAAGGGATTACAAAATATGCAAATACTGGTGGCGTACGTTTGGGTGGTATTATTTGCAACAGTCGTAAAGTGGATGGTGAAGCAGAGCTGGTTGAAGCATTTGCCAAAGAGCTCGGTTCACAGATGATTCATTTTGTACCGCGTGATAATATGGTACAAAGAGCCGAAATCCATAAACAAACTGTAATTGAATTTGATCCTGAATCTACGCAGGCTGGTGAATATAGATCTTTGGCAAATAAAATTGATGGTAATAAAATGTTTGTTATACCAAAACCATTATCGCAAGAACGCCTGGAATCTTTATTAATGGAACATGGGTTGATGGATATTTAAAACTTTGATGGTGGAGATAAGAAGGGAGATATGATTATGATTATGATAAGGGCGGTTGTCAGACCCGAAAAATCAGGGCTTGTTTTATCAGAATTATTGGATGCTGGTTATGTTGGGGTAACGAAAGAGGAAGTCTATGGTCGTGGTCGCCAAAAAGGAATTATTGTTGGTGAAGTTCATTATGATGAACTGCCAAAAGAACTTTTGATTATTATTGCCGAAGATGCCGATAAAGAAGACATTATAAAAATTATTATGAGAAATGCGAAAACCGGTGAGAACGGGAACTTCGGCGATGGCAGGATTTTCATCACACCAGTGGAGGAAGCATACACGATTAGTTCTGGAAAAGCTGGGCTATAAGAGAGGATGGGTGGCAAATGAAAGAAATTATGGCTTTTATACGCTTGAATATGGTAAATCCAACCAAGCATGCACTGGCAAAAGTCGGTTATCCGTCCTTTACTTGCTCGAAAGCGGTAGGACGAGGTAAAAAACCGCTGGCTGCAGAAGCAATTCAGGTTATTATGGACAATGCAGGATCGGTTCCTGCGGACGAAATAGGTGAACATTTGTCAGAAGGTATACGTTTGGTGCCGCGTCGTTCTTTTTCTTTGATTGTGGATGATGAGCAAGTGGCTTTGGCTGTGAAAACTATTATTCAAGTAAATCAAACAGGAACACCAGGAGATGGCAGGTTATTTGTGATGCCAGTTGCGGAAGGCTATAACATTAGAACTGGTGAACGCCAGATAAAAGAACTTGACCGATAGGGGGGCGAACAGTGTGAATGAACGCGAGAAAATTTTAGATAAATATTCAGCAAAAGTTTTTAAAAATCGTAAAGATCATGTTGTCCAATTTGACAATGCGGGAATGCCAAAAGAAATTGCTGCCAATAGTCGCTCCATTCCAGGTCTTATGAGTAATCGGGGCTGTTGTTATGCAGGCTGTAAAGGTGTTGTGTTGGGGCCTCTTCGGGATGTTGTAGTTTTAACACATGGACCAATTGGCTGCGGATTTTATAGCTGGGGAACACGACGCAATAAGGCGAAATCTGAAGATGGCAAGAGCTATATTCAGTATTGCTTTTCGACGGATATGCAGGAAGCTGATATTGTTTTCGGTGGTGAAAAGAAACTGAGACAGGCAATTGAGGAAGCAATGGAACTATTTAGTCCAAGCTGTATCATGATTTGCTCTACTTGTCCGGTTGGCCTGATTGGTGATGATATCAACGCTGTTGCAACCTGGGCTGAAGAAAAATTCAACATTAAATGTGTGGCCTATAGCTGCGAAGGCTATAAAGGTGTCAGCCAATCAGCCGGGCATCATATTGCCAACAATGGATTAATGAAATCTATTATTGGAACTGGTGATGCACCCTTGACTAAGAAATATTCAGTGAATATTCTTGGTGAATATAATATTGGCGGCGATGGTTGGGAAACAGAACGTTTACTCGAAAAAATCGGGTATGAAGTGGTATCGATTTTTACAGGGGATGGCAGTTATGAAGCAATTAAAAATGCCCATACTGCGAATTTGAATCTTGTGCAATGCCATCGTTCTATCAACTATATTGCGGAAATGATGAAAACAAAATACGGTATCGACTGGTTTAAAGTGAACTTTATCGGGATTGATGAAACGATTCGTTCTTTACGAGAAATTGCTGTTTATTTCAACGATCCGACACTGATTGCCAATACTGAAACAGTTATTGCTGAGGAATTGGAAGAAGTGGCAGAAGCTAGAGAATATTATCAAGAAAAGCTTCATGGGAAAACAGCGGCTGTTTTTGTTGGTGGCTCCAGATCACATCATTATCAAATGTTGTTAGCTGATTTTGGTATGAAGACTATTATTGCGGGATATGAATTTGCGCATCGTGATGATTATGAAGGACTGGAAGTTCGACCAAATGTAAAAGTTGATGCGGATAGCCGTAATATCGAAGAACTTACGATAACTCCTGATGATAAATACTATCATTTATCCATTGATAAAGAACGTTTTGATGCGTTGAAGTTGACTACGGAGCTTGAGTATTACAAAGGTATGTTTAAAGATATGGGTGACGGTACGATTGCCATTGATGATTTCAATCATTATGAAACAGAAAAATTATTGGAATTATTTCATCCCAACATTTTTTATTCAGGTATCAAAGATAAATATATGATTCAAAAATCAGGGACACCATCCAGACAAATGCATTCGTATGATTATAGTGGACCATATGCTGGGTTCAAAGGTGCCATCAAATTTGCCAGTGATACGTATATGAGTTTATTTACACCGGCTTGGCAGTATATTACGCCGCCATGGCGCATGCAGCCAACGCTTGAAGGAAAAGTAGGAGGTGCAGACTAATGCTGGATTTAACACCAAAAAAAATAATTGAACGTACGGCATTGCGCATCAACCCTTGTAAGACATGCCAACCAGTTGGTGCTATGTATGCGGCTCTGGGAGTACATCGCTGTATGCCGCATAGCCATGGTTCACAGGGTTGTTGTTCATATCACAGAACGTTTTTAGCTCGGCATTTCAAAGAACCGGCCATTGCGACAACGAGTGCTTTCACTGAAGGTACATCTGTATTTGGTGGCGGAAGCAACGTTAAACAGTCCGTAAAAAATATTTTTGAAATCTATGATCCAGATATTATTGCGGTGCATACGACTTGTCTAAGTGAAACCATTGGTGATGATTTAAATACGTATATTCAACAGATGGACATTCCAGAAGGTAAAATCGTTGTGCATACGAATACACCAAGTTATGCGGGATCGCATGTTAATGGATTTTTCAATATGATGTGTGGGTTTATTAAGTATTTGTCGAAAGCGACAGCCGTTAAAAATGGTAAAATCGGTATTTTCCCGGGGTTTGTCAATCCAGGTGATATGCGTGAAATGAAACGTTTGGCAAAATTGTTAAAGACCGAATTTATCATGTTTCCTGATACCAGCGGCGTGTTAGATGCACCGATGACTGGTGAATATGAAATGTATCCCAAAGGCGGCACAACAATTTCTGAGATTGTTTCGTTAGGTGATTGTGAAAAAATATTAGCACTGGGCGAGCTTACCAGCATGGAACCAGCTATCGAATTGAAACGTAAATGTGAGGTTGACTTTGATTCTTTGCCGCTGCCAATTGGTATTCAGGCAACGGATGCATACGTTATGGCGTTATCACATTTTTCGAAACAGGAAGTTCCTGCTGAATTAGAAGAAGAACGCGGTCAATTAGTTGATATCATGATGGATGCGCATGCAAACTTTGATAAGAAGTCTGTAGCAATTTATGGTGATCCCGATACAGTTTTAGGGCTGGCGGCATTTGTTTTAGAAATGGGCATGATTCCTAAATACTTGTTGACTGGTACACCAAATGAAAAATTCACGACAAAAGCCAATGCTTTATTTGAGAAGTTTGGTGTTACTGGCTGTAAGGCTAAAGCGAATGGTGATTTGTTTGAGCTGCACCAATGGATTAAAAATGATCCAGTTGATTTACTTTTGGGTACGACACATGGCAAGCAAATTGCCAAAGCAGAAGATATTCCATTGGTTAGAGCTGGCTTTCCGATTATTGATCGGTATGTACATTCTTATATGCCGCTTGTTGGGTATAGAGGAGCAATGCGTCTTTTGGAACTTATCTGCAATGCCTTGATGGATCGTCGTGATCGTGATGCAAAAGATGAAGATTTAGAAATGGTTATGTAAAGATTCGTAAAAAATACTTGACATTAAAAAAGAATTTGCCTAATATGAATATATAACTAAAAACTTTAAATCGTTGAGCCGAAGACCTTTAATACAATGAAGTATTTCATTTGTGTTAAAGGTCTTTTTATTTTTTAACTGGGAGGGATAGCTATGGGCGCTGGAATCTTAGAAGAAAGAAAAGAATCTATTTTGGTGAAAGATCATTGCAGCGGCAATGGAAAGGGCATTCAATGTGAAACACAAAGTGTCTCAGGAGCTGTCAGTCAACGAGCTTGTGTATATTGTGGCGCCAGAGTAGTTTTGAACCCGATTACCGATGCCTATCATATCGTGCATGGTCCGATTGGCTGTGCCAGCTATACGTGGGATATTCGTGGGAGTTTGTCCAGTGGTAGTGATATTTATCGCAACAGTTTTTCTACGGATTTGCGTGAACTAGATGTTATTTTCGGTGGTGAAAAGAAGCTGACTGCGGCTATCGATGAGATTGTTGCCTTGCATAAACCAAAATTGATTTTTGTTTATGCAACTTGTATTGTTGGCGTAATTGGGGATGATATTGAAGCCGTCTGTAAGGCAGCCAGTGCCAAATATAATCTTTGCGTTATTCCAATTAAAGCACCAGGTTTTTCGGGAACGAAGACTTTAGGTTATAAGATGGCTTGCAATGCAATTATGGAAGTAATCAAACCACATGTACAAGCTGGGCAGATCAAAAAGGGAATCAATATTTTAGGTGATTTCAATTTAGCAGGGGAAATGTGGATCATTAAAAATTATTTTGATAAAATCGGCGTAAAAGTCGTTTCGACGATTACGGGTGATGCTTCTTATGATACGTTAATCCAAGCTTCCACGGCAGAACTGAATATTGTGCAGTGTGCAGGTTCCAGTACGTATCTGGCGACTCGGATGGAGGAAGAACTCAATATTCCATATATTAAAGTGAGCTTTTTTGGTGTGGAAGACACAACAAGTTCATTGCTTCGAGTTGCACAGGCAGTTGGTGATGCCCAGACGCTAGTACGGACTGAAACTTTTGTACAAGAGCAGAGCAAAATCGCCCAAGAATTTCTAGGAAAATACAAACGAAATTTTATTGGCAAAAAAGCAGCGATTTATGTTGGTGGCGGATTTAAAGCGATTTCACTAATTCGCCAATTCAATGAAATGGGTATAAAAACGGTAGTTGTTGGTACGCAAACGGGTAAAAAAGAAGATTATGATATTATTGAAAGTTTGGTTGAAGATGACACCGTTATTTTGGATGATACCAATCCGGCCGAGCTAGAAAAATTTATGAAAGAAAAAGAAGCCGATATTTTGGTCGGTGGTGTTAAGGAACGACCATTGGCGTATAAACTTGGCATTGCATTTTGTGATCATAATCATGAACGTAAACATGCACTTGGTGGTTATGAGGGCGTTATTAATTTTACGCAGGAAGTAAATCTAACGATGAATAGTCCGGTTTGGCGCTATTTATAAAAAGATGATAAAAAGGGGCTGGTCTTATGGGGTACAATTTTACGAATTTAAATGTGAATCCTTGCAAAATGTGTATGCCGATGGGAGCGGTAACCGCGTTGTATGGAATCAAACGCTGTATGTCAATTTTACATGGATCACAGGGCTGCAGCACCTATATCCGCCGGCATATGGCTACACATTATAATGAGCCGGTGGATATTGCTTCTTCTTCTTTAAGTGAAGAGGGTACTGTATTTGGCGGGGCGGATAATTTGCTTAAAGGATTGGCGAATATGATTCGTATGTACCAGCCGGAAGTAATCGGGGTGGCGACAACGTGTCTGGCAGAAACGATTGGCGAAGATGTTCCAGCGATTATCAGACGTTTTTATATGGCGCATCCTGATTGTAAAGTAAAGATTATTCCGGTATCAAGTGCTGGTTACGCTGGCACTCAATATGAAGGATTTTTTCGTTCCTTGCGGGCGATTGTTGAGTACGCACCGATGGACGAAACAAAAAATAACAAAGTGAATATCATCACGGGGGCTATTTCACCAGCTGATACAAGATATCTCAAAGATTTATTAACAGAGCTGGGCATTGATTATATTTTGCTGCCGGATTTATCAGAAAATCTGGATGGTGGGCATAGTGATGTTTATAATAGACTGCCGGATGGCGGAACTTCTTTGGCAGAAATCGCGCATATGGCAGGGGCACAATATACATTAGAACTTTCAACTTTTATTAGTGATGAATCATCACCGGGAAAATATTTAGCAGATACCTATGGTGTACCTTACGAACGAATGGATTTACCAACTGGGGTACGGGCGACGGATGCGCTGATTGCTAAACTGGTTGAGCTTGGTGGGAAGATTTCTGTTAAGCTGAAAAAAGAACGGGAGCGCTATTTGGATGCAATGATTGATTCGCATAAGTACAGTGCCTTGGGGCGGGCTGCTGTTTTTGGTGAACCGGATTTTGTTAAAGCAGTGATTCAATTGTGTGCTGAAAATGGAATTGTCCCAGTTGTCAGTGCTACGGGGTCGGCCTGCAAGACGTTCCATAAACAGATTGAACCGGATATTAAAGCGGTAGCGGCACCGGTGTTTGTGGAACGATATGCAATGGTTGATGATGCAGACTTTGAGATGATTGAAAAATTGATGGTGGATTTGAATGTGAATGTCATGATTGGCAATTCCGATGGTAGACGCGTTGCCCAAAGATTGAGTCTCGATTTGATTCGTTGTGCTTTTCCAATCCATGATCAAATTGGCGGGCAGCGCATTCAAATGCTTGGTTATGAGGGGTCTCTGCAGCTTTTGGATCGCATTGTCAATTCTTTATTAGGGACGCGTGAACATACCTTTCGGGAAGAGCTTTATAATAAATATTATTTGGGTGGTGAGACGGGGAAGATGGAAACGAAAGCAGCAGTAGAGATGAAAAACGAAGTGTCCATTGCAGCGGGAAAAGTTATTTCACCTGCAGATAAAACAGAAACACATCCTTGCTTTAATTGTAGTGGTGGTAAATATGCACGTATCCATTTACCAATTGCACCAAAATGCAATGTGCAATGCAATTATTGTTTGCGTAAATATGATTGCCCGAACGAAAGCCGTCCTGGCGTCACAACGCAGATTCTTAACCCGGAAGAAGCTTTTGAAAAGTATAAATTGGTGAAAGCAAATATGCCGAATCTTAAAGTAGTTGGGATTGCAGGTCCTGGTGATTCATTAGCCAATTTTGTCGAAACTAAACAAACGTTGTCTCTCATTAAAGAATATGATCCTGAAGTTACATTTTGTTTATCGACGAATGGGTTGATGCTGCCAATGTATGCGCAAGAGCTTATTGATTTAGGCGTATCACATGTGACAGTTACAATGAATACCATTTCACCGCAAATCGGCGCACAAATTTACCAATATGTGAATTATATGGGTTTTCGTTACACGGGTGAACAAGGTGCGACAATTTTACTGGCGAATCAGCTTGCTGGAATCAAATACCTTACGGATCATGGGATTGTTTGCAAAATCAACATTGTCATGCTAAAAGGAATTAATGATGGGGAAATCGAATCGGTTGTGCAAAAAGCGAAGGACTTGCATTGTGAAATCACTAATATTATGCAGCTTATCCCTGTTAAAGGCAGTACGTTTGAAGATATGCCGCTTGTTAGCAATAAAGAAATCACGGCAATGCGGAAAAAATGTGAGGGGCATATGAAGCAAATGTATCATTGCCGTCAATGCAGAGCGGATGCTGTGGGGACTTTAGACAATGATGAGTCCATCAATTATCAAATGAAACAAACAGCAAATGTGGCCGTGATTAAAAAAGAGCGGCAACGCTTTGCTGTAGCCACGAAGAGTGGTATGCTGGTTGATCAGCATTTTGGGCATGCACAGGAATTTTATATTTATGAAAGTGATGGAAAAACGGCAAACTTTATCGAAAAACGCAATGTTGATAAATATTGCAATGGACCTGATGTTTGTGAAGATAAGGTAGACAAAATTGAATCGATTTTGCAGACTATAAAAGATTGCAGCGCTGTGCTGGCACTGCGTGTTGGTGAATCACCATCACGGCGGCTAGAGGCTCTGGGAATTCGTATTGTGGTTACCTATGACCGGATTGAAGAAGCTGTTAAAAAAGCAGCAAATCAATAAAATAAAGATACCATTTTAGTGGGGTGAGAAGGATGATTCGTATCATTGATAATACGTTATCCTGTCTTGATTCATATCATGCATCACCGCATGATCTTTATCAATTGTTGGAAAGCTTATTAAAACTGCCAACAACTTATATTGAAATGTCTGCTTCAGTATATGAAAAGCTAATTTCCTTAAAAACGCTGCCGCAAAATAGAAAATATTTATTGCATGTCGTAAGTGTCATGCAGGCGGATCGTCATCCGGGACTTGCTGGTTATATTATGCCAGCCGAATCTTTTGGTAAAATGGGAAATGCGGTATATGAAATCAATTTCAAAAATATGGATAATTTTGTTTTTGATGAAAAATGTGTACAAGGGTTGCGCATTGTTGGCTTTGCAGAACGCATGGCAAAAGAAATTGAACAAGAAATAATAGATATATTGGCCTCGAAAGAAAAATTTGAGTTTTGTCCGAAAAATGATTATTTTTGTGCAACGGCTCTGGCATTTGAGTGGTGCCGTTTGGGTGGACAGAAGGTTGTTGCCAGTTTTGCCGGGATTGGTAATCAGGCGGGGCTGGAAGAACTTTTAATGGCACTGCATTTAGAAAATTTATATGAAGTCAAAGGAGATTTGTCTTGCTGCACAGAAATTAAACATTGTTTAGAGCGTATTACTGGTCAAAATATTGCTCCGAATAAAGCTGTTATTGGCGAAGCTATTTTCGCGGTTGAAGCTGGTATCCATGTGGATGGTATCGTGAAAAATCCAAGTATTTATGAGCCATATCCGCCAGAATTTGTGGGAAACAAACGGCATATCGTTATGGGACAATATTCGGGACGCAAGGCGGTGCTCGCAAAAATGAAAGAACTGCAAATCCCTGGAAATGATGTGGATCTTGCTGGACTAGTGGCAATGTTACAGCATAAAAGTCTGGTACTGCAAAAAAATTTGACGGATGCGGAATTTGCCAACCTCGTAAGGCTGGTGAAATAATGAAAAAACAACTTTATATTATTGATACGACATTACGAGATGGGGCACAAAGCCCGGGAATTTCTTTTTCGAAAATTGATAAAATTGAGATTGCTAAAGCTTTGGAAAAAGCCGGGGTTTATCAGTTGGAAGCAGGAATCCCCGCTATGGGGGCGAGTGAGAAAGAGGCTATTTTTGCAATTAAAGATGTCTGCAAAAAAATATTGATTGCTACATGGAATCGGCTGAATATCAAAGATATTCAGCATTCTGTGGATTGTAGCCCAGATATTATTCATATTAGTGTCCCTGTTTCAGATTTGCAGGTGTACCAAAAGTTGCAAAAAAATCGTCTTTGGCTCAAAAAGCAAATGCTTGCTTGTGTTGATTATGCTTTAGAAAAAGGCTTTTTTGTTACGATTGGGTTTGAAGATGCTTCAAGAGCAGACTTGAGTTTTATGATTGAAATGGGTACTGCTTTGCAGAAGCTCGGCGTAAAACAATTGCGCTTTGCGGATACGGTGGGAATCTTGACACCGCACACGACGCAGGTGAAAGTACGTTCTTTGATTGAACACACAGGGCTGGACATTGAGTTTCATGCACATAATGATTTGGGAATGGCTGTGGCCAATTCGATTGCTGCTGCAAGAGCGGGGGCGAGTTTTATTGATACGACAATTAATGGTATCGGAGAACGCACCGGAAATTGCAATTTTTATCAGTTTGTAAAAGCGGCTCATTCTTTTTATGATATAATGACAGCAGAACTAACAGCACAAGAGATGGTGCAGTTGTTAAAATAAATTTGCAGAGAGAAAAGGATTGAGTGAAATGGTGAATAAAATATCGAAAGTACTGGCAGTTTTGGCGATTTTTGCTTTTTCAGTTTGGAGTGCTGGTTGTGGTGCGGCTGAAACTAAAAATACGGCGGCAGAGTCTAAGCCGCAGAAAGAAATCTTTGTTTCAGCCGCAGCGAGTTTAACCGATGTAATGAAAGAAATTTCGGCTGCCTATACAAAAAATCATCCAGATACCAAGTTGACATTTAGTTTTGGCAGCAGTGGTGCTTTACAGACTGCGATTGAACAGGGAGCTCCCGCTGATATTTTTGTTTCAGCAGCACAAAAACAAATGGACGCCCTTGATAAAGAAGGGATTTTAGCTGAAGGCACAAAAAAAGATTTATTGATTAATAAAGTAGTATTGATCATACCCAAAGATAGCAAGGCGGATATCACGTCTTTTGCTGATCTTACATCGGATAAAGTAAAACGAATTGCCTTAGGTGAACCTAAAGGGGTACCGGTTGGTCAATATTCGGAAGAAATTTTTACTTCATTAAATATACTGGATCAAATGAAAGCAAAAGCCGTGTATGGCTCCGATGTGCGTCAAGTTTTGACCTGGACAGAAGCCGGTGAAGTGGATTGTGGTATAGTCTATGCAACGGACGCAGCAACATCAAACAAAATTAAGATTGTGGCTGAGGCTCCGACAGGTAGTCATAAACCTGTTATTTATCCGGTAGCAGCAATTAAAGAAAGTAAAAATCTGGATGAAGCAAAAGAATTTTTGACATTTTTATCGACACCAGAAGTAACGAAGATTTTTGAAAAATATGGATTTCAAGTAAAATGACGGATTGGTCACCACTCATTATTTCTTTGAAAACAGCATTTTTGTCTACGTTTATTACTTTTTTCTTTGGCGTTTATGCGGCTTTTTTGGTAGTGAAAGTGAAACGTTTTCAAGGATTAATGGATACAATTTTTACGCTGCCGATGGTTTTACCACCCACGGTAGTCGGATTTTTTCTTTTATTAATGTTTGGCAAACAAAGTTTTATCGGGCAGATTTTACTAAGTGTTGGGGTTAATTTTGTTTTTTCATGGGAAGCAACCGTAGTTTCTGCTGTTGTGGTTTCTTTTCCCCTGATGTATCGAACAACAAGGGGAGCATTTGAACAGTTAAATCCTGATTTGATTTATGCGGCTCGAACGCTTGGAATTAGTGAATTTAAGATTTTTTGGCGAGTTATCTTACCGAATACCTGGTATGGTATTATGGCGGGGCTTATTCTTTCCTTTACACGTGCTTTAGGCGAGTTTGGGGCGACGATTATGACAGCCGGAAATATTCCTGGGCTTACACAGACCATGTCAACGGCTATTTATTCAGCGGTGCAGGCGGGGGATAATGCGACAGCTTTTTTTTGGGTAAGCATTGTGTGTGCTATTTCTTTTGCTGTTATTATCATGATGAATTATTGGATGAATCATCAACAGCAGTTTGCTGAATTTATCAGCAAAAGAAAGCGAGGTGCCCAAAATGTCGCTGTTCGTTGATATAAAAAAATCATTGGGCGATTTTGAACTCAATATTAAATTTGAGACTTGCGATGAAGTATTTGCTTTATTAGGTGCATCTGGCTGTGGTAAAAGTATGACATTGAAATGTATTGCCGGTATTGAAAAACCGGATTCAGGTGTGATTCGTTTAAATGAAACGATTCTCTTTGATAGTGAAAAAAATATTAATTTACCACCGCAAAAACGTCATATTGGATATTTGTTTCAAAATTATGCATTATTTCCGAATATGACCGTGCGCGAAAATATAGAATTTGTTATTCAAACAACAGGAGCCGCGAAAATGGATATGCTGGCGACGCAGGTTCAAAGATTTCAGCTGGCAGGATTGGAAGACCTTTATCCAGCGCAGCTATCCGGTGGGCAGCAGCAGCGGACGGCTTTTGCCAGAATTTTGGCTTCACAGCCAGAAGTATTGATGTTAGATGAGCCATTTTCTGCTTTAGACAGTTATTTGAAGTGGCAAGTCGAACAGGAACTGCGGGTCTTGCTCAAAACATATCAGCGTCCTGTTTTATTTGTATCACATGACCGCGATGAAGTATTTCGGCTCTCACAACGGATTGCTGTTTTAGCACAAGGTAACATAGATGTGATTCATAGCAAACATGAGTTATTTGATTCACCAGAAACCTTGGCGGCTACCTTGATTACTGGGTGTAAGAATATTTCAATGGCGAAAAAAATTGATTCCCATACGTTATATGCACAAGAATGGGGACTAGAGCTTCAAGTTGATGATATGGTTCCCACGGATCTATGCTATGTTGGTTTTAGGGCACATTTTTTTGAGATTGTGCAGTCGTCAAAAAATTCTTTTGCCGTTGAAATTGTTGATGTGGTAGAGGATACTTTTTCCATGTTGGTTATGATCCGTCCGCAGGGATCTGGGGTTAAGCCGCTTCGTTGGGAACTAGGGAAAGAACTCTGGCAGAGGGTCTCGCCAGTTAATCTTTTTTTAACTATCCCTGAAGATAAAATTATATTAATGAAGAAATGAGGTATGGAACATGAAAATCAGTGCGAGAAATCAACTTAAAGGTGAAGTGGTTTCCATTCAAGAAGGTGCTGTTAATGCAATTGTGGGCATCAAGATTGCAAGTGGTGATATTGTCAGTGCAACCGTATCGATGAATGCAGTGAAAGATTTGAATCTGAAAGTCGGGAAAGAGGCTTATGCAATAATCAAAGCAACTTCTGTTATGATTGGTGTAGAATAAAGCATATAAGCAGCAAGTGTTCGTGTTTGTACAAAATGAAATGTCTGGGTGAAAGCCTTGGACATTTCATTTTTTTGTTTCAAATTATGTTAAAATATATATAATGCAGATTATATAGAAAGAGATCAAGAAGTAAGTAGCAAGGAGGTGCAGTGTATGGGTGATGAGTCATTACTGTTTCAAATGGTTGCCAGGATGAGCATGGCTGCAACGTTGGCTTTTATTTTATCGCAGGCCAAATTGTTTCGCCGGGTAAATTATCAGCATGTAAGCTGGTCTGATAAAATCAAATTATCTGTTATTTTTGGCTTGATTGGGATTGCTGGAACATATGTAGGTATTCCCATTAATGATGCATTGGCGAATTCAAGAGTGATCGGTGTTATGGCCGCAGGCTTAATTGGTGGACCATCAATGGGGGCAGCCGCGGCGGTGATTGCAGGCGGTCATCGTTATTTCTTGGGCGGGTTTACAGCTTTTTCTTGTGCGCTATCTAGTCTTTGTGAAGGTTTGCTGGCGGGTTATGTGAAAAAAAAATATCCAAATCATCCGATTCCTTGGTGGTTGGCTTTGCTGACTGGACTTGTCGGAGAAATCATGCAGATGGGTATTATTTTACTGACAGCCCAGCCATTTGACCAAGCATTGCAGCTTGTCAATAAGATTGCGGTGCCGATGATTACTGCCAATGCGATTGGGCTTACGATCTTTATGCTCATAATTAAAACCACAATGGATGCGCAAAATAGAGTAGGGGCAATTCAGGCACAAAAAATCCTGCGCATTGCGGCAAAAACTCTGCCGTATTTTCGGCGAGGCATCAGTCAAGAATCGGCACAAGCTGCGGCACAGATTATTTATCAATATGGCGGGTATCATGCGGTAGCTGTCACGGATACACAGAGAGTTTTGTCTTTCATTGGAGCTGAGGCAGATCACCATATGACAGAAGAAAATAATTTTACAAAGTCGACGAAACAGGTCATTGAAACAGGTGAAATTTATATTGCTGAACAGGCTAGGGAAATTGGGTGTAATCACCCGGGATGTACTTTGAAAAGTGCGATTATCGTTCCCTTGAAATATAGTGGAAAAGTTGTTGGAACATTTAAACTTTATTATACGGTGAGTAACTTATTGAATCAAACTGATACCGTTTTTGCAGAGGGACTCGCACAACTTTTTTCTATCCAATTAGAACTGGCAGAAATTGAACGCGAATCTCAACAAGCCGCTCATGCTGAATTAAAAGCTTTGCAGTCGCAAATTAATCCGCATTTTTTATTTAATACATTGACAACAATTATTTCCTTAGTGCGAACGAAACCAATGCTGGCAAGGGAACTTTTGCTGAAACTCAGCGAGATTTTTCGTTTTACTTTACATAAAACAGGAAAAGAAATTACGCTGGAAGAAGAACTGCATCAAGTACGTGCCTATTTGACGATTGAAAAAGCACGTTATGGTGATAAATTAACTTTTAAAGAAACAATTGAATTAAATCCTAATATTTATTTAATATCGTCTTTAACAATTCAGCCACTTGTCGAAAATGCGATACAACACGGGCTTAAACCGAAAGAAAATGGTGGGACGATTTATCTTTCGATACGAGAGGGTGCGAATTTTATTGAAATTTTGCTTAAAGATGATGGAATTGGTTTTGATTTAGCACAGATGAATCCACTGCAAAAGCCGGTGGAGGGGCATATTGGCATTCGCAATGTGCATGAACGACTGCAGCGCCAATATGGTAAGCATTATGGTTTGACGATCAAAAGTATACCAGGGGCAGGTACAACGGTTACAATTCGTATACCAAAATTAATTTCTATGGATGGTGATATTGATGCTGAAAATTTTGATTGTGGATGATGAAATGCCGGCCCGGGATGAATTGAAATATATATTGTCCTTATTGGAAGATAATGAAGTCGTTGGTGAGGCGGCAGATGCAGCACAAGCGATTGCCTTAGCAGCGAAACTACGGCCAGACGTCATCTTTTTAGATATCAATATGCGGGAAATGAATGGTCTGGCGGCGGCAAAAATTCTTCGTAGTGTTGCACCAGCTGCGAGAATTGTCTTTGCTACCGCATATGATGAATATGCCTTGAAAGCATTTGAAATCGGTGCAATCGATTATGTTTTGAAACCTTTTATTGATGAACGCATCCAGCAAACCCTTCTGAGAATTAAAGCCTATCAAAAAGAAGATTGGTCCATCATGTCCAAGCGAATGGATAAAGGTTTGGAGCATACTAATATTCAAGTCAATAAATTGCCAGTTGAAAAAAATGGAAAAATAATGCTGCTCAATTATGATGAAATTTTATACGCTTATGCATCTATGGGTACGGTTCAAATTGTTACGGATGTAGAAGAAATTAGTTATAATGGTTCATTATCTGATTTGGAAGATAGGCTTTATGGTACGCATCTTTTGCGAGTCCATAAGAGTTATTTGGTGAATATGGATAAAGTAGAGGAAGTAGTTCCCTGGTTTAAGGGAACCTATTGGCTTAAGATTACCAGTGCGGGCAAGCATGAAATACCAGTGAGTAAAAGCCAGATCAAAGAGATTAAAACGATTCTGGGCTTAAAATAAAAAGTTTCCATTAAATGGAGCATAGTTCCATTCAGAAGGGCTTTTCTTCCATTGAATGAAAAAATCTATTCAAATTGTAGAATGTAGTCTATTATAAAATTGATAGCAGTTCAGAAAATTGAATCAATTCAAATTTATATGGAGGTTACTTTTATGAACGGACTTTATCTTGTAATTATTTCTGCTTTAGTTTTAAGTCTCTGTTACCGTTACTATGGTGCATTTATGGCCGCAAAGGTATTGACGCTTGATCCAAATCGCCCAACACCTGCTGTCGTCCATGAAGATGGACATGATTATGTGCCAACAAATAAATGGGTAACATTTGGTCATCATTTTGCCGCGATTGCTGGTGCCGGTCCTTTGGTTGGTCCGGTTTTGGCCGCACAATTTGGTTATCTTCCAGGAACGATCTGGCTTTTAATCGGAGCGTGTATTGGTGGTGCTGTCCATGATATGGTAATTTTATTTGCTTCGATTCGTCATGATGGATTGTCCATCGCAGAAATTGCGAAAATAGAAATTGGTAAGGCGACCGGTTTGGCAACCGCTGTAGCCGTGATTTTTATTTTGATTATTACCATGGCTGGGATGGCGATTGCTGTTGCCAATGCTTTATTTAACAGCCCCTGGGGAGCCTTTACGGTTGGGGCAACCATCCCAATTGCCTTATTTGTTGGTGTTTACATGAGATATTTGCGTCCAGGTCATATTGGTGAAGCTTCTTTCATTGGAGTTATGCTGGTTATTGGTGCAGTTTTTGCTGGTGCCTGGGTACAACACTCCGCTTTAGCACCATTTTTTACTTTAAGCAGGGCGCAACTTGATATTATTTTACCTTGTTATGGTTTTATTGCCGCCGCACTTCCAGTTTGGTTGTTGCTTGCTCCACGTGATTATTTAAGTACATATATGAAAATTGGGACGATTGGAGCATTGGCTCTTGGTATCATCATTGTTCAGCCAGCAATTCAGATGCCTGCTATCACTCAATTTATTGGTGGCGGTGGTCCGGTTGTTCCAGGACCGGTATGGCCATTTGTCTGCATTACGATTGCCTGCGGGGCTATTTCGGGCTTTCATACGATTATTGCTACGGGTACAACGCCTAAAATGTTGATGAATGAAAGGGAAATTCTACCAATCGGTTTTGGTGCGATGCTGGCAGAATCTTTCGTGGGAATTATGGCCTTGATTGCTGCTACCAGCTTAGTCCCCGCTGATTATTTTGCGATAAATAGTGCACCAGATGTTTTTGCAAAACTTGGCATGCATATTCAAGAATTACCAATGCTCTCGGAAATGGTTGGTGAAAATGTTGCAGGTCGTCCAGGCGGTGCTGTTTCGCTGGCTGTTGGTATGGCGCATATTTTTTCGCAGATTCCAGGGCTTGAAACATTGATGTCATTTTTGTATCATTTTGCTATTATGTTTGAAGCTTTATTTATATTGACAATCATTGATGCTGGTACGCGCGTTGGTCGTTATTTATTACAAGAAATTGGTGGATTGGTCTACAAACCACTGGGCGATGTCCATTGGACCCCCGGAATCATCTTTACTAGTGCCCTGATTTCGGTAGCTTGGGGGTACCTTGTCTTTGGTGGATCGATTGCCTCAATCTGGCCATTATTTGGTCTATCAAATCAGTTGCTTGCCAGTATGACTTTGGCGATTGGGACAACGATTTTGCTTAGAATCGGTAAAGGTCGCTATATTTGGACTACTCTTATACCACTTTGTTTTATGATCATTACAGCACTTACGGCTGGATTTTATAATATTTTTGAATTTTATTTACCGCAAAGTCAATATTTATTGGCTGGTGCGAGTGCCGTAATGATGATATTGATCGTGTTTGTTATCATCAATTCAGTGCGCGTATGGTTGCAAATTATGAAATCTGACAAAAAAGAAATGCAGCAGTCCGTTTAAAGAATTAGCTTCGGTACCATGTGTTATGAAACCAAGGTTGTTAGTTTTCACTGACAAGTCTTGGTTTTTCTTTTTAGAGAGGTGCATTTGCGATTTATTTTGTAGTATAGTAATATAAATAGAAAATAGGTTTTGACCTTTTAAATAAAGCATAAGAGATAGATGATATATGGGGTGATGCAAATGAACTTTATTATTTCTGATAAATTAACACAAGAATCAATACGCGAATATGCTTACCGTTTGGTGAGTGCAAATATTCTTAATCTGAATTTAGTACCGGGTACAGCGTTATCGGAACAGGATATTTCGCTACAGTTAAATATAAGTCGTACACCAGTTAGAGAAGCATTTATTCGCTTAGCGCAAGAGGATTTATTAGATATTTTGCCGCAACGAGGCACGTATGTGGCTAAAATTGATTTACAGCAAGTTGCTGAAGCACGGTTTTTGCGTGAAGTTATGGAACAAGCCATTATAAAGATTGCTTGTCGGAATTTTCCAGAAGATGCTTTGTTTAATTTAAAAATCTGTTTACAAAAACAAGAAGAATGTGTAATAAAAAAAAATGATGATGGATTTTTTGCTTTAGATTGGGAAATGCATCATATTATTTTTGATGCTTGTAATAAATCACGAATATGGAAAATTATTACGCAGATGAGTATGAATTATGGTCGGGTGCGGATTTTGACTCTAAAATATGGGCATTCTGAATTGCCAAAGCTTTTTCGTCAGCATCAGCAACTTGTTGATGCCATAGCAACAAAAAATTCTTGCTTGGGTGAGCGAACTATTGGAATTCACATTAATAAAGTTATTGCGGATATTGAAGATTTAAAAAAAATTTATACAGGATATTTTAAATGATGAGCCGGAACATGTACAGATTTTGTAGATGCTCCGACTCCTTATTTTTTTAATAATTTAAATAGTTTAAATTATTAAAAAAATAAGGAAACACTTGAAAATAAGAGGATATAAGCGAAAATGAGATTTTAAGACATTTCTTTGCGGTATATGTAACTTTCTACTGACATACTAATATGGTAGTATGTCAGTAGAGACGAATCATTAATTTTAGGAGGCACTGTCTTGAATAAGAATTTTCGCTGGTATGGAAATTTGTAATGAAAATAAAAGGCAAAATAAGGGGGTGATAAAGTATAAAAAATAAAGAAAACCGATTATGTAAATCGGTTTTTAGAGAATAGGGGATTTATCGTGAAAAATTTTATGGATGAAGATTTTTTGTTATCAACACCAACGGCTAAGGTTTTATTTCATGAGTATGCGAAACAAATGCCAATTATTGATTATCATTGCCATATCAATCCGCAGCAAATTGCGGAAAACCATCAGTTCACAAGTATTACGGAAGCTTGGTTCGACGGCGATCATTACAAATAGCGGATGATTCGCTCCAATGGTGTAGCAGAAAAATACATTACGGGTACAGAATCTTCAGCTCGGGAAAAATTCCCAAAATTTGCAGAAACAATGCCAAAAGCAATCGGGAATCCTTTATACCATTGGACACATCTCGAATTACAGCGCTATTTTCATTGTGATAAACTTTTATCAACGGATACAGCCGATGAAATTTGGGCTTCTTGCAATAATCAATTGGAAAAAGATGAACTTTCCGTATTAGGTATCATCAAACAATCTAATGTGAAAACAATTGGGACAACCGATGATCCGATTGATGATTTAAAATGGCATAAAAAGATCAAAGCGGAAGGCAAATGCAGTGCCAGTGTTATTACTTCATTCCGTCCTGACAAAGCTATGCGGATTGAGAAACCTGAATTTAGCGAATACATAAAAAATTTGGCTGCGGTCAGCGGTGTGGAAATCAATTCGATGACAGATTTAGAAAAAGCGTTCGCAAAACGAATTGCTTATATTAATGAAGCTGGCGGCTGTGCGAGTGACCATGCCTTGGAATATGTTTTCTATCGTGAAGGTGATGCGAATCAAGTTTTGCAAAAAGCTTTAGTGGGTCAGGTTTTAACAACAGCGGAAATTGAAATCTATAAAACCGCGTTGCTGATAGCTGCTGGCAAAGAATATAAAAAACATGACTGGGTTATGCAGATTCATTATAGTGCATTGCGCGATAATAACACGGCAGAGTTTACAAAACAAGGACCGGATACTGGCTTTGCTTGTATTGCTTCTTATAATTGCGGTGAAGGTCTTGTTCATTTATTAGATGCTTTAAACAAAACCGGTGGTTTACCGAAAGTGATCTTATACTCGTTGAATCCAAATGATAATGCGATGCTTGGATCCATTATAGGCAGTTTTCAAGGACCGGAAGTGGCAGGCAAAATTCAACATGGCTGCCCATGGTGGTTCAATGATACAAAAACGGGTATGCAAGAACAACTTATCAGCCTTGCTAATTTATCTGTGTTGGGTAATTTTATCGTTATGCTTACAGATTCTCGCAGTTTCTTATCTTATGCAAGACATGAATATTTTAGAAGAATCTTATGCGATCTCATTGGTACATGGGTAGAAAATGGTGAATATCCGAATGATATTAAAGCCTTAGGCAAACTGGTTCAAGATATTTCTTATAATAATGCTCAACGATATTTTAATTTAAATAAAGATTGAGTTTATCTTAATTTTTAAAATTGAGTTCAACGTATTATCGCAATTTAGCATAAAATACATATTTATTTTGAATGTAGAACTTTGAAAATTTTGAAAATGACAAAATTAGAATATTTAAGAGAATAAGCTTGACAAATAGGGAGGAACGAAAAATATGAAAAAAAATCTTATTGTAGTACTTATACTCATACTTATGTTTATACTAAATTTAAGTACGGTCTTTGCAGCAACAAATCCTTTTGATGATGTACCAACGGGGAATTGGGCATATGATTCGATAACCAAGTTGGCACAAGCTGGTATTATTGATGGGTATAAAGATGGTATTTTTAATGGTGACAAAACTTTGACTCGCTATGAAATGGCTCAAATTGTGGCAAAAGCTATTTCTAGAACAGCTAAAATGGAAACGGTTGATGCCACAACTAAAATCGAAATTGATAAGCTTAGTAAAGAATTTGCAGATGAATTAAAAAATCTTGGTGTACGTATGACTAATATTGAAGCTAAACAATCTAACGTAAAATTATCTGCCGATTTGCGTGTGCGTTGGAATAACTTTGAGAACAAGGCAAATGCTGACCAGTGGAAAGATCGCTATCGTTTAAACATGACTTCTGACATTAATGATAATACCTCTTTATATGCACGTTTTGTTTTCCAAGATGATAAATTCAATCAAGATAGTGGGCAAAGATTGTCCGATATGGCTTTAACTACCAAAGGGTTGATTGATAAAACGGATGTGACAGTGGGGCGCTATTCGCTAAATCTGGGTCCAACAACTTATTTATCTGGTACTACAGGCGATTTAGATGGTATCATGACCAAGACCAATGTTGGTAACTTTGGTTTGATGCTTGGATATGCTCAGGTGCGACAGCAAAATAGTAGCAACACGAATGGAAATACACTTGTTACGAACAACTTGTATATTAAAAATATCGATTTTGCTGAAGCAACCTACAATATTGGTAAAGCAAAAATTTATGGTGACTACTTTAAAAACCTTAATGCAGGGGCAAGTGATGGTAATGGTAATACGGTGCTCGATGCTTATAATATTCTTGGTGGTGGGGCAACATATAAGTTTGATTCCGTTTGGAAATTAATTGGTGAACGTTATACAAATAGTGCTCGTGCAGTAAAAATGCCGGATGGTTCCTCACCTACTGCAACAATTGTACAGCTGGACTATAAAGGAATAAATGCTTCCCAACCTGGTTCGTGGGGGGCACTTGTCGAGTATAACAAATTTGTAGGAAATGCACTACCATACCAATTTTCTGGTCCATATACCCGATTTAATCCCAATGATTTTGGCATTTCCCCAACTACAGGTGGGGTAAAAAGTTATGTGGTCGAAATTGACTATACTTTGGCTAAAAATATTACTTTCAATGGTATATATCAATTTGATGCAAAAAACACAACTACTGGTCAAACAGCGCCTTACCCAAAATGGATTCGTGCTCAAATTAATTATTATTTTTAAAAAGAAAAAAGTTAATTCTGGTTCATAAAAAACAGGATTTTAATATTGATAGTTCGTTTTTTCCTTTATTTTAAAATATAAAAGGTGTCCCATTTAGTAGCTGCAGTTTTGTAAATACAATAAAAGTTGTGTGGAGGTATTTGAAATGCAAGTGAGCAAAAAAATTGTGAACATAGAAAATCATCATAATTATTTAGATATTGATACAGATTCAGCAAAGTATCGATTGATCTTGTTAAACGATGATATTGTACGAATGCGTTGTACGTTTGCAGCTGAATTTAAACCAGAGGCTTCCTACGCACTTGTCCTGACAGCATGGCAAGATCATATGGATGAGTTGTTGCAAGGCGAAAGAAAAAGAGTAGAAGCCATTGCTATTGATTACCAAGATAGTGATACTTATATTTTATTGGCTACTAAAAAATTAAATATCAAAATTTATAAAAATCCTTTTGCAATAGAGATTTCAGATAAAAAAGGGAATATATTGCATTCCGATTTAAAAGAAAAAGCCAGTGTTCAAGATGACTTAGGGAGAATTTATCATTATGCCTGTATGGATGATGATGATTATTTTTATGGGTTTGGCGAAAAAGCAGGGGACTTAAATAAGAAGAAACGTCGAATGAGAATGCATAATGTCGATACGCTTGGTTATGATTCTGAATTGACAGATCCGTTGTATAAGCATATTCCGTTTTATATTAAGCTAAATAGCAAAAACAATATAGCGAGCGGTTTATTCTATAACAACTCTTACGATTCTGTTTTCGATATGGGTTGTGAAAGAAGTGGGTATTGGAACAAGTATAGCTATTTTTGCGCAGATGGAGGAGAGTTAGATGTATTCTTTATTTGTGGGCCGGAAATAAAAGATGTCATAAAAAATTATACGGATTTAACAGGGAAAACAATTTTTCCAGCAAAATATTCCTTGGGCTACATGGGATCTACGATGTATTATACCGAATTGGATGTTTCTGCTGACAAGGCTATTATACAATTTTTGGACAAATGCAAAGAAGAAGAAATTCCTTGCGATGGATTTTTTTTGTCTTCAGGTTATACTGCAGGGCTGGATGGAAAAAGATATGTATTTAATTGGAATTATGATCGCTTTACGAATCCTAAAAGATTTGTAGAAAAAATGCAGGAAAAGGGTGCTGCATTGGCACCCAATATTAAACCTGGCATGTTAACGACGCATCCTTTATATAAAGAGTTTGCCGCGGCTGGGGCCTATATAAAAGATGAAAGTGATGAGAAACCGCAAACTGACAGATATTGGGGCGGACAAGCTTCTTTTGTGGATTTTACAAACCCTAAAGGTCGTGAATTGTGGAAAAAGCATTTGCAAAAAGCGATTGTTTCTCTTGGAATCACTTCAATATGGAATGACAATAATGAGTATGAAATGAATGATTTAGCATCAATTTGTCATTATGAGGGATTAAAGGAAGAAGTGAGTGCCTTGCGCCCCCTTATGTCAAATCTTATGGCCTTTATGGCCAAAGAAACCGTTTTAGATACATATCCAAATAGTAGACCTTATATTGTCAGTAGGGCTGGATTTGCAGGTATTCAACGTTATGCCCAAACCTGGGCTGGGGACAATAATACAAGTTGGAAAAGCTTGAAATTCAATATTCCGGTGATACTCGGTATGGGATTGTCAGGGGTGGCGAATCAGGGCTGTGATATTGGAGGATTTTTTGGACCGGCTCCTGAACCGGAATTGTTTGTTAGGTGGGTACAAAATGGGATTTTCCAACCGAGGTTTTCAATTCATTCTTGCAATACGGACAATACTGTTACTGAACCGTGGATGTTTGCTTCGTATACAAAATATATCAAGGCGGCTATTCAATTGCGGTATCGCTTAGTTCCTTATTTGTATTCATTGCTTGTTGAAGCGGCTACCGAAGGTTCACCGATTATGAGACCCTTAATTTATGAATTCCAAAATGATCACAATGTGCTGGAAGAGAGTTTTGATTTTATGTTAGGCAGTTCACTGCTGATTGCTAATATCTTAGATAAGGGTGCAAAAACAAGGCGGGTTTATTTGCCAGCAGGAGCAGAATGGTTTGACTGGTACACTAAGAAGCGTTACGATGGCGGACAAATAATTGAAGTAGAAGTATCGCTGAGTTCCATTCCGATGTTTATTAGAAGTGGTGCTATTATACCAATGAGTGAAGAATTAATGAATATTCATAAGGATGTAGTCGAAAAGCTACACCTGCTTGTGGAAGCGTCGCGAGAAGCGGAATTTATCTTATATGAAGATGATGGTATTACAAACAACTATAGAAACGGCGATTATTTAAAAACAAAAGTTAATATCAAGAAAAGTAATGGAATGAAAATTGCTTTTACGCAGGAAGGTAGCTTTTCGACACAAATTAAAGTAGTGCAGTTAGATTTAATTTGCCATGACATCGCGCCAATTCAAATTAGATTGCAAGACAGAAAACTGTCGATGTTTCTCAATCAACGGGAATGGCAATCAAGTACTACTGGCTGGTACTATAATATGGAACAAAAAACAGCCAAAATTAAATATAATAATATACATGAGAACTACACAATACATGTTAATTTTGATGTTAAAGATTTAATTTCTGTGTAACTGAGCATAAGCGTAGAGTGTGCTGTATCCAAATTTTGCTTAGTATAGTATGAAGATTAAAATTATATAACTGAGGGTAATTTCTATAGAACAACAATATGCTATGATAATCTGAAATTTACATTTGATAAGTAGGCTAGTGAAATCAATGGTAAGAGCCAGAGCTATAAATGGATATGTGACAGCTATGCTTCTTTAGTAAAACGTAATATATATAAATAATAGAAGAATGGTGAGAAAACATGAAAAAATTTAAGCAATTACGTTGGACAATGCTCGTCTTATTTATTACAGGCGTAACATTGAATTATATTACACGTAACGCATTAGGAGTATTGGCACCTGAACTTAAACAAATTTTTAATATTTCTACCCAGCAATATTCTTGGATTGTAGCCTCATTTCAATTAGCCTATACAATTTTTCAACCGATTTGTGGGTGGGTACTGGATTATATTGGGCTGAAAGTCGGTTTTCTGTTTTTTGCTTTCGCTTGGGCGATCATTTGTATGCTTCATCCGCTGGCTACTAGTTGGATAGGTTTAGCTGTTTTAAGATTCTTTATGGGGGGAACTGAGTCTGTAGCAACACCGGCAAATGTAAAAATCTTAACGGACTGGTTCCCAGCTAAAGAAAGAGCGGTGGCTTCCGGCTGGTCAGGTGTGGGCTTTTCTTTTGGTGCCATGTTGGCACCGCCGTTAGTTATTGCAATTCATCTTAAATTTGGCTGGCAAGCAGCATTTTTCGTCACTGGTTTTCTGGGAATGATCTGGGCGGGTGTTTGGAAAATGTATTATTATCATCCATCGGAACATCCGATGATTTCACCTGAAGAAAAGGCTTATATTTTAGGAGATAATGTTGCAACGAAACAAGAAACCTTGAAAATGAATCTGTGGGACAGCTTTAAAAGCATTTGTAAGGTTAAAAAATTCTATGGAATTGCAATACCGGCTTTTCTCGCAGAACCATCATGGCAGACCTTTAGTTTCTTTGTTCCATTGTATTTGGCGACTGAAAGAGGCATGAACTTGAAAGAGATTGCTATGTTTGCATGGATGCCATTTCTAGCGGCCGATATTGGCAGTGCTATGAGTGGATATTTAGCAAAGTGGTATATGAAACATTATAAATTTTCTAATAACAATGCTGCGATTTGGAGTTCGGTATCAGGGGCGTCTCTTATGATTTCTCTAGCAGCCGTTCCATTTGTGGATAGCCCTTATGCAGCCATTGGATTAATATCAATTGGTGGTTTTGGACATGCAATTATTTCAGCAATGCTAGGCGTTTTGATTATGGAGAATTTCGAATCAGATCGAGTCGCTTCAGTTAATGGTCTGCGCGGTTTCTCAGCATGGACAAGCGGATTTTTATTTTCTCTATTAATTGGTATTGTAGTTCCTAAGAGTGGATATTTACCGATCTTTATTGGTATGGGATCTTTTGATATCATTGGTGCGGTGTTCATGATATGGCTTATTTATGATAGAACTAGAAATGGGCTGCTCAAAATTAAAAAATAATAAAGTGACCCCAGTAGCAAAGGCAATTTTAAAAAGAGTGATAAGCAATATATAGTACACATTAATGCTGCATAGGGAGAGAGAATATAAAAGGTATTTAGCAATAACGTGTGTAATAACCCTTCTTATAGAGTTACACAAAACAGCACCCGAAGTGGTGATCATAAATTACAAAATTTTGCGAAAATATTCCACTGAAATGCCCCAAAAATTTTTTCGAATGTTATAATAAAGTAACAGGAAAGTTTCTGGTAGAATTCAATCATCAAAAGAAACTTTCCTGATTACTATCACATTTATGGAGGAGGAAATATAGTGAATTTTCAAATCGAAAATGAAAGAGTAATTGCTGCGTTTGACAGTAAGGGGGCTGAAATTACAAGCTTCAAAGACAAAACCACGAACATCGAGTACATATGGCAAGCCGATCCAGCTTTTTGGGCAAGTCATGCACCTATTTTATTTCCCTTTATCGGACAGTCTAAAAATAAACAATATGAATACAATGGTAAATCGTATCCAATGACAAACCATGGCTTTGCTCGTGAATATGATTTTAAAGTTTCGGAACAATCAAAAGACTCTATTTCTTTTGTATTGACCGATTCTGAAGCTACACAAACGGTGTATCCATTTCATTTCTCTTTTGAAATAACGTATAAAGTAGAACAAGCATCTCTAGCAGTAAGTTTCCAAGTGAAAAATACAGATACGAGAAATCCGCTTTATTATTCGTTAGGTGCGCATCCTGCTTTTAATGTACCACTTGTAGAAGGCACTAAGTTTGAAGATTATTCTTTGAGCTTTTCACCGAAAAAGAAAAGGAAAATATTTAAATTAGCAGATTTAAAAGATTTCTTACTTGATTTTTCTGCTACGGCAGAAGCTCCAACGGACGAGGATCTACCGCTTCAATATGGCTTGTTTAAAGCGGGTTTGTTTGCTTATGAAACGGCAGGGGCTACGACGTGTACGCTTCATTCTAATAAAACATCACATAGTGTTGCTATTACGTATGATACTATGCCATATGTATGTGTTTGGTCGCCTACGCCAAAAGATGCACCGTTTGTTTGTATTGAACCATGGGTTGGTTTACCTGATAACACAAAAGCGACAGGTAAGTTGGCAGAAAAATTTGGGATTCAAAAATTGGAAGCACTTACAAGTTCACAGACAGGGTTTACGATTACTGTAAAATAAAGCATTGGTCTTTATTTTTACTCTTTATAGGAATGCTAATAAGGGATGTTTAATCGTTAATTCTATTGCGATAAAACATCCTTTATTTTTATTTGACAGACAAAAAAATTAGGTTTGATTCACTACATATGTATTGACAAATTATTGAGTTCTATGTTATAAATTACATATGAACATATATTCACATATGAATACGTAAGGTAAACTTCAATAAAAGGAGCGAGCATAGTATGGACAAAAAGCAACAGGCACAGGCGACTGAGAATCTTGGTAAAAAAAAGAATGATCAAGGTATGAAACAACAGGTCTATAGCATCGAAAATCTTAGTTGTGCACATTGTGCGGGGCAGATGGAAGAAAAAATAAAAAATTTGCCAGGGGTTGAAGCTGCGATGATTACATTTACAACAAAGCAGCTAAAACTTGTAGCAATGGAGCCGGATGAATACTTGCCGGTGATTCGTGAAATCTGCACATCAATTGAAGCTGATGTAAAAATTGTACCGAAGGTTCTTTGGAAAAATAAAGACCAAGAAAGTCGGCAAGACTGGATGGTATGGGAAATCGGTATTGGGTCAGTTCTGTTTTTTGTGAATGCAGTCTGGGACATAATTCCTGATACTTTTGTTTTGGCAGTTTATGTGCTCGACTATGTGCTGGTTGGGGGGCGCATTGTTCGCAAAGCTTTGCAAAATATTATTCATGGAAAAGTTTTTGATGAAAATTTCTTGATGACGATAGCGACGTTAGGAGCCTTTGCTATTGGTGAATATCCTGAGGCTGTTGGGGTGATGCTATTTTATCGGATTGGTGAATATTTTGAAGACCGAGCTGTCGCGAAAAGTCGCAGTCAGATTATGGATGCCATTGATTTGCGTCCAGAGACTGTACAACGGATCGTTGGGACGGATATCGAAGTTGTTGCTGCAGAAGATGCTCAGGTTGGGGATATTCTTATAGTTCGAGCTGGGGACCGTATTCCGCTCGATAGTGTAATTGTAGAGGGGACAAGTCGAATTGATACTTCACCCATTACAGGGGAACCTGTTCCTATCGCAGTTGCTATTGGAACCTCACTTATTTCCGGCAGTGTTAATCTATCAGGGGTACTCAAAATTCGCGTGGTTAAAGTATTAGCCGAATCTATGGTTTCACGAATTTTGGCTTCGGTGGAGAATGCGGCAGCTGCAAAACCAACAATTGATCGGTTTATTACTCGTTTTGCGCGCATTTATACACCGGTGGTGGTAGTAGCAGCAATAGCTGTTGCTGTGATTCCTTCATTGGTGACAGGCAACTGGAATTATTGGATTTATACCGCCTTGACTTTTCTTGTTATTAGTTGTCCCTGTGCGTTGGTGTTAAGTGTTCCATTGGCGTTCTTTTCTGGAATTGGAGCAGGGTCAAAGCGAAGTATTTTATTTAAAGGCGGTACAGCGTTAGAAGCATTAAGCAAGGTAAAGCATATTATTTTTGATAAAACGGGGACTATTACGGAAGGAAATTTTATTGTTCAGCAGATTGTTCCGTTAGGTCTAATCAATGCGGATGAATTGTTAGCATTAAGTGCATCTTGTGAAAGTCAGTCATCACATCCGATTGCCAGTAGTATTTTTTTCGCGGCACGAGATAAAAACTTAGCTATTGCTAAATTTACCGCAATTGAAGAAGCAGCCGGTCAAGGACTGAAAGTTCATTTTGCGGATAAAATAGTTTTATGCGGCAATCGAGTTTTATTAGAAAAAGCGGGAATTAATCTTACGTCGATAGAAAAGCCTCTTTATGGTACAGAAGTTTTTGTGGCTGCTGATGGGATATTACTCGGTTATCTTGTGCTTGCCGATACGGTGAAGACTGGTGCAAAGACGGTAATTGAAGAAATTAAGCGACTGGGAATCGGGGTTACGATGCTGACCGGCGACAGTAAGGAAAGTGCTAGCGCAATTGCTGCTGCGACGGGGATTCAGGAAGTTCGTGCCGGTCTTTTGCCACAAGATAAGTTTGATGAACTTACAAAAATCCGTGACAAATATGGTGCGGTTATGTTTATTGGTGATGGTATTAATGATGCACCGGTATTGGCGGGAGCCGATTGTGGAGCCGCGATGGGATCGGGAGCTGATGCTGCCATTGAGGCGGCAGATGTTGTGTTTATGACATCGAAATTGGAAGCAGTTTTACAGTCATTGCAGATTGCACGAAATACAAATAAAATTGCTTGGCAGAATGTTATTTTTGCCTTGGTTGTTAAAATAATGGTATTGATTTTGGGAGTGGCAGGTTTTGCGTCAATGTGGTTTGCCGTATTTGCCGATACTGGGGTTGCGATGTTGTGCGTGTTGAATGCAATTCGGATTTTATATATAAAAAATTCGAATTCGCAATTTAATGCTTCGATTACAGCATCCGAAGCATAAGAATCGTTAATTTTCTCTATTGAGTGGAATGAAAAGTTTACAGTTGTAAACTTTTCATTCCACTTTTTGGATCGATTTCGTTCCAAATAAAATTCTAGGTGCAGGTTGTCTGCCTTTTAAAGTTGGCACATAATTTGCATTAATATATTAATAGTTAAAACATATTAATATAAAGTGGAGGGATTCAAATGATTATTGGTGTGCCAAAAGAAATTAAAAATAATGAAGCAAGAGTAGGTCTTACTCCAGCTGGAGCAGAAGCATTATGTAAAGCCGGACATACCGTGCTGATGGAAAAAAGTGCTGGTATTGGCAGTGGCTTTAGTGATGCAGCTTATGAAGCCACCGGTGCTAAAGTTATCAGTGATAAAAAAGCTTTATTTGATCGAGCTGAAATGATCATTAAAGTAAAAGAACCAGTTGAACCAGAATACAATTTATTTCACGAAGGGCAAGTTTTGTTTACATATTTGCATCTTGCACCAGAACCAGAACTTACCCAAGCATTGTTGAAAGATAAAGTGATTGGTATAGCGTATGAAACAATTGTGGGACGCAACAATACGCTGCCATTATTATCCCCAATGAGTGAAGTGGCTGGTCGTATGGCTGTTCAGGTAGGTGCACAATATTTAGAAAAACAAAATGGTGGTAAGGGTGTTTTATTAAGCGGCGTATCGGGTGTACCGTCTGGTCAGGTTGTCATCATCGGTGGTGGTAATGTTGGTACAAATGCTGCAAAAATTGCTGTTGGCATGGGGGCACGCGTCACTGTCATTGATATGTCTGGGGACAGATTGCGCTATTTAGATGATATTTTTGGCAGCAGCATTGTCACAGTAATGTCAAATAGTTATAATATTGCCGAATGGGTTAAAAAAGCAGATTTACTGATTGGTTCTGTATTAGTGCCGGGTGCTAAAACACCAAAATTGGTTTCAGAAGAAATGATCAAAACAATGGAAGCTGGTTCAGTGGTAGTTGATGTTGCAATTGACCAGGGCGGTTCGATTGTTACGTGTGATCATTGTACGACACATGATAATCCGACCTTCATTAAACATGGTGTAGTTCATTACTCGGTAGCCAATATGCCAGGTGCTGTTGCACGGACTTCAACGTTGGCTTTGACGAATGCGACATTACCATATGCTCTTCAACTTGCGAATAAAGGATATCGTCAGGCTTGTCTCGATGATCCTGGTTTGGCAAAAGGAATTAATGTAATCAATGGGAATATTACTTTTAAGGGTGTTGCCGATGGGTTAGGATTACCTTATGTAGAGTTGAGCACTATCTTATAATTTCATAAACCTTATTTTTAGAGTTAGTAAGCAGTTCTATGTTATATTACACAAGCTACGACCAACATAGAGCTGCTTATTTTAAATTAAATGAATATTCGAATAATTAATTGAAAAGATTACAAGGGAATCTTTTTGTAGTACACTTAAAAGATGCTGTTTTTTATATAGCATATTTGTAAAATTTTACAATTTATATCTACCATTCATGCCAAAGATTTATATGATATGGAGGGAAAGAAGTGGATAATTTAAAGAATGGACTTCAAGAAGACTTACATCGTGGACTCAAAGAAAGACATATTCAACTGATTGCATTAGGTGGCGCTATCGGGGTTGGTTTATTCCTTGGCTCGGCCGCAGCTATTAAATTGGCTGGACCATCGCTGATCTTAACTTATTTTCTAGGTGGAATTGTCATTTTCTATGTTATGCGCGCGCTAGGCGAGGTTACCGTAGAGTATCCGGTGTCTGGTGCATTCAGCGCACATGCCAGCAAGTTTGTTGGACCGCTGTGTGGTTATATTACCGGCTGGACTTACTGGTTCATGTGGGTTGTAACTTGTATGGCTGAGATCACGGCAGTCGGTGTATATGTGAATTACTGGATACCAGGTTTACCGCAGTGGATACCTGCACTCGCCGCACTCGTTTGCATGACGATTGTCAATTTGATCGCTGTAGCTGCATACGGAGAATTTGAATTTTGGTTTGCACTCATAAAAGTCGTTACCATTGTCGCTATGATTCTGGCAGGCGGCGCGATGATCTTTTTTGGAATTGGCAATGATGGCGTTGCGGTCGGTATTTCAAATCTATGGACCTATGGTGGATTTTTCCCGAATGGAATCACCGGAATGATCATGGCCCTTGTTATGGTAATGTTTTCTTATCTGGGAATTGAAATTATCGGGGTTACCGCTGGTGAAGCTGCTCATCCTGAAAAAACAATACCATCTGCAATTGACAAAGTTTTTTGGCGAATTTTAATTTTTTATGTATTAGCATTGTCGGTTATTATGTCACTGTACCCATGGAATCAAATTGGTACAATTGGCAGTCCGTTTGTGTTGACTTTTAGTAAACTTGGTATTAGTACAGCAGCAGGTATTATTAATTTCGTTGTTTTAACCGCTGCATTATCTTCTTGCAATAGTGGGCTTTTTAGTACTGGGCGTATGTTATACAATCTCTCCTTGCAAGGGAAAGCACCTAAAATGTTTGGCAAACTCAGTACACATATGGTACCAGCAAATGGAATTTTGGTTTCAGCATTCTTTTTGCTTATTGGCGTTGTTCTCAATTATATGGTTCCAGCTGAGGTATTTACGTATGTAACGAGTGTGGCAACATTTGGCGCACTTTGGATTTGGGGTATTATCTTATTTGTCCAAATCAAATTTAGACAAACTTTATCTCCAGAGCAAATTGCAAAATTACATTATCCGATGCCGCATTCACCTTATTCGAGCTGGATCTGTATAGCATTTTTCTTCCTAGTGGCTTGTGTAATGTTCTTTAGTGAAAATACGCGGGTTGCACTCTATATTGCACCAATTTGGTTTGCGGGTGTAATTGCTTCGTATTACATGAGCGGGCTACATAAGCAAGTTCCCGAAAGGTAACAGATCTGTTTTTTTGTGAAAAATTAAAAGGAGGCACTTACTCGTATTATGGATACGAATAGGTGTCTCCTTTTTAGTTTGTACAAATTGAACGAAATAATTTAATTCAATTGGGTACTGTAGAAATTTTTTTTGCTATTTTGCTTTAAACTGTTCGAAAGACAGACCATATTTTTGCAGCTTTTTCAAGACACTGGTATGTGAAAGTCCAAGGACAATACCAAGTTTGCGGGAAGTATGATAATGGCATAAAGCACGACATAAAATTTCACGTTCCGTTTCAGCTAAAATATCAGCTAATCCTTTTTCTGGAACAGCAGGTAAAATCGGTCTCAGATTTGCGGCATGGCGTCCCAGCATCAGATGTTCCGGTGCTATGATCTTATTATCTACGACGTTGACCGCTCGTTCCATGACATTTTCTAATTCACGAATATTTCCCGGCCAATCATAGTCGGTTAATACTTGGAGAGCCTGCTCATTGATAGAATCAACGTGTTTGTGAAGTTTAGAGGAAAAACGTTGTAAAAAAGATTGAGCAAGAACAATGATATCTTCTTTACGTTCTCGCAGTGGCGGTAAAAATAGGGGAATTACATTTAGTCGATAATACAAGTCTTCGCGAAATGTGCCTTCTTCAATCATGGCTTCTAGATTCCGATTGGTGGCTGCCAGAATTCGAACGTCAATCGAAACTTCACGGCGACTGCCAATTCGGCGTATTTTGCGTTCTTGCAATACACGTAATAATTTTACTTGCAGATGGGCTGAAACTTCTCCAATTTCATCTAAAAATAATGTGCCGCTATTTGCCAGTTCAAATAATCCCTGCTTACCGCCTTTCGTGGCACCAGTAAAGGCACCATCTTCATAACCAAATAATTCACTTTCGAGCAGCGTATCTGGTATTGCGGCACAATTGATTGGCACAAAGATATTTTCAGAGCGTGAAGATGCACTATGTAAGGCGCGGGCAAATAATTCTTTACCCGTGCCAGTTTCACCACGGATCAAAATCGTTGAATCATTGTAGGCATATGATTTTGCCAGATTGATAACTTTTTGCATGATTTTGCTTGTATGTAAAATTTCATCGAATTGAAATACGGGTTGTTCGGTTAATTTTTGATACATTTTTCGAACATCTTTTATATCTTTTAAAATTGCAATGCCGCCAATTATTTTTTTATAGTGATCCCTGATTGGATGACTGCTAACTAAATAATGGCTATTTGTTTGCTCAAAAAAAATTTCACGATTAATTGATTTTGTACCGCTTTGGATAGAATCTACGAGAGATAAACAGCAAGGGAAAATATCAGTCAGTGGTTTACCAATGACGTGTACAGTTGATGTGTGCATAATTTTTTCAGCTGCTGGATTATACTGCGTGATACAGCCATGGCTGTCAATGGCAACGACACCATCTGTTACAGCATCTAAAACGGCTTTCAGCTGTTCCGATTTTTCTTCGTGAGGCATCAATTCGATTTGTTCTACAGCGGTTATATCAGAAATATGAGCTACATCAAGAACCAGGATTTGTTCAAGTTCTGTCGATATAGGTTCGGTTTCGAGAAAAATAACATTGACCCCCACCTCCATCGAGATGATATTTAATTGATGATGAATAAAAACATAGGCAATATCGAATACAATTCCAACACGGTCTATATAGGAAACCTTAATACGCATGAGGTATTCCTCCTAAATAAAATATTACAGGAAACTAGATACAACGAATAAAAATGTAAGCCGATAGCAGCCTGTCAGAAATGGAAGGGGATAGCTTGCTCTTGAGCAACTGCTAATCATTGGTTCGGTATCGGGTTTTCTTCATTTGTATGGATGTATAATAATACGCAATTCATACTTCTGTCTGTTTCTACATAAGAATATGAATCCCTGCTTAGCAATTGTAAATAGGTACGGAAAAAACCTTTTTTTACTTTTCGTATGATTTAATTTGAATTTGGTGATTTTTTTATGGTACTATATAAAAGAAATATATTGTTTAGCAAGAAAAAATAGAGTAGAATTATGCTAGGTTTATATGTTTATTGTATACAAGAAGGTGGAAAGTTTGACAGAAGTTATCAAAAAAATTGGTGATAAAATTTTAAAAGGTGAGCGTCTCACAAAAGAAGATGGTCTTGCTTTATATGATTGTGATGATCTGGCATGGCTTGGGTCGATGGCGGATCTGGTTCGTCAACGTATTAGCGGTGATTATGTTTATTATAATGTAAATAGGCATATCAATCTTACGAATATCTGTACATCACGTTGCTCGTTTTGTGCATTTGGTTGTGATGAAGACAGCAAGCAGGCATATGAAATGAATCAAGAGCGTGTTTTGGAAGTTGTTAAGCAGGCAGCAGCAGATCCAGACCTTAGTGGTCTGCATATTGTGAGCGGGCTCCATCCAACTTGGTCGTTTGAGTATTATGTAAATATTATTCGTGCAATTAAGAACAATTTTCCGACATTGCATTTAAAAGGGTTTACAGGCGTCGAAATTACTCATTTTGCTAAGATTTCAGGGAAATCAATTCGGCAAGTTTTACAGATTTTGAAGGATGCTGGACTAGAAGCTTTACCGGGGGGCGGCGCAGAAATCCTTTCTGATCGGATTCGCCAGCAACTGTGCCCTAACAAAGCGACGGCAAGCGAATGGCTGGAAGTGGCAGAGACGGCACATGATCTTGGAATTAAAACGAATGCCAGCATGCTATATGGACATATTGAAACCATTGAAGAACGTATTGATCATTTGTTGACTTTGCGTAAATTACAGGATAAAACGGGTGGGTTTCAGACCTTTATTTGTTTTCCTTTTCATCCGGAACATACAGAAATGGCGAATTTGATTCAGCGGACCAGTGTATGGGATGATCTAAAAACCATGGCGATTTCCCGCCTTATGTTGGATAACTTTCGCAATATCAAAGCCTACTGGGTGATGCTTACTTTACCAATTGCACAACTAGCCTTGGGTTTTGGTGCCAATGATATTGATGGGACAATCCAAGAAGAAAAAATCATGCATGCGGCAGGAGCAAAATCGAGTAAATCACTTAGTAAGGAAACTTTAATTGCGACAATTAAGGAAGCTGGACGGACACCAGTGGAATGTGACTGCAATTTTAATATTGTCAAAGTATTTTAACTTTTATAATTTGTACTTCATAAGAAATTCACATTAAAGGAATATAATAAATTTATGTCGAATGGTATAAAATAAGTATAATTTTTAATATACTGAATATAAAGTTTTGGAGGCTCGGTATGTCAGAAAGATTAACGTTACAAGATGTTCTTAGAGAGTATGGTATTCCCCAGATTAAGCTTGATATTCATGCGACTCGTGAAGAATGTCTGAAATTGCGGGAAAAGTTGATGGCGATTCGTGATCTCAGTCAGGCTAAAGAACAAGGCTATTTAGATATTGATTGTAAAGTTTATATTGATGTTGATGATATTGATCGCTATTTATCGGGTGAGCTGGATACGTTGGCAGAAATTTATGCATTTCCAGAAGATGTGAAAGCTTATCGGGAGGAAGAATAAAATGAAATTAAAAAAAATAGTAACGATTGTTTTAGTATGTTCTTTTGCGTTCTCGTCGGTTGCATTTGCAGCAATAGGCGGGGCAAAGTTTTCAGCACCGCGGGCACCTAGTATTTCAACGCCGTCGAAAACTTCAAGTGCTACAACATCATCGAATGCATATACCCCATCGAAAAATGCTCAATCATTAAGTAAGGATGCCCCAGCAACAAGTACAAAGTCTGCTACGACACCAGCTACCAGTTCATCTCCGTGGGGCGGAATGATGCGAAATGTTGGTCTGTTTGCTGGTGGGATGTTTCTCGGGAGTATGCTAAGTAATATGTTTGGTATGGGTGGCATGGGAATGGGTTCTGATATTATGGGCTTGTTGATGAATGTAGTCTTGTTGGGAGCCATATTTATGATAGGTCGTTCCTTATGGAATAAGTTTCAAAATAAAGGCAATAACGTAAACCATTTTGCACGTTCACAACAAGATGTTTCACCATATCGAAATAAATATGATATTGCATCTAAACAAAATGATGAAGAATTGCCTAATATTATCCCAAAACACAATTCTTATCAAAGTAAAAGCAAAGCGGATGAATATCGCAATCGCTAAATAAATAAAAAATACCTGCATTTCTAAATTGAAATGCAGGTATTTTTATGTCAGAACATGGGGGCGTTATTCCGTGATCCGTTTTGCTCCAATATATTTTGGTTTCCAATACGAATTATCCAATTCATCGATACGAACTCCTTTACTTGACGAAGTGTGAATGAATTTGCCATCACCAATATAGATTCCGCAATGAGAAGGTCCGGGTTCATAGGTTGTGAAGAAAACGAGGTCACCGCTTTGCAATGCACTGCGGCTGATATTTTTTCCTAGTCTATATTGTTCATCAGCAGTACGGGGAATGGATATTTTCTGCTGGGCGAATACATATTGCAGGTAACCGGAACAGTCAAAACCTTTTGGTGTAGTGCCACCGAATTGATACGGAACACCAATATAATGTTTTGCTGTCTGGATAATTGGTGGCACCATATTTGTCGTGATAAACGGGGAACCTTCAGGAGTTGGTTTGTTGGAATAATTTGTTTGAACAACAGATGGAAGCGGTGTTCTTTTTTTTACAATCGGTGTTGCTTTTTTGAGAGCTCGCCAAGTCTGACCGTCAACGATGCCGGTAATCTTCATCCGTTGGTCACGCTGGAATTCAAGGACAGCTTGTTTTGTTTCTAAACCGAAAATACCATCAATGCTTGTAATGGTATAATTAAGCCTCTTTAATTGTTGTTGTAGAGCTATAACTTCGCTGCCACGCGAAGTTTGTGAGAGTGAGTTTGCTGCATTTGCTGCCGTGGGAGGAAGTAAAACAAATAGTAATATTATGATACTAGAGCAAATAAGTAACCTCATAAAATTCCATGTCATTTGATTTTTCCTTTCAGCCATGCTTAATGTGTTCGAGTCCTTGACTCATAAGGCTTACAACATGAGAGTCGTCAAGTGAATACCAGGCTTCTTTGCCTTCTTTACGAAATTTAACGAGTCTTGCTCCGCGCAGTACTCTGAGTTGATGCGAGATGGCAGACTGACCCATCTGTAGGGTTGCCGCAATATCACAAACGCACATTTCATTTTTTGTGAGCAGCCATAATATTCGAATCCGTGTGGGGTCACCCAGAAGTTTGAATGTATCTGCCAATATCATCGTTGTTTCTTCCGTCATTAAATGCAGTTTCGCTGCATGAACCATATCTTGATGCACAATGTAAGCATCGCATGTTTCACAATTGCAAGTTTCAGGTTTTTTTTCATGTACCATGTTTCTTTGAATCCTCCTATTCTACTAGCAAGAGAAACTGTCCTAAACGCAGAAAATATTACTATTACTACTAGTATAGAACAAAAAAGAAATTTTGAAAATAAATTATTCTAAAATAAATTTTTTATTAGTGGGGACGGATAAAAAACTGTGGATAACTTTTAATAAAAAGAGAGTTATCAACAAAATTATCCACAAAATCGAATATATTGTGGATAAGTATAGGCTGGAAAAACTAAATCGTGTGTTAAGGTATGTAAAAAAGTTATTCACAAGCCTGAATAATTTTATCCCCAACTGTGTATAACTATTTTTTTGCTGTAAAAAAAGTGAGTTTTTTATATTAAAAAGCAGATAACTTCTCCCTTGAGAAATTATCTGCTTTTATCAGTCAAACGGAAAGAAACGATCGGGAATCGCTTGCTTATAGTGTAAAGTTCATTTCCGATAGCCTATTTCTAAGGCGTGTCCATTTGTAAATTTTAAATTCGGTCTGTTAATATACTTTGGTCACAATAAAATCATTTTTTTCTAGAGCGGCAACGATTTGTTTGACATGATCCTGACCATGCGTTTCAATCGTAACTTCGAGTTGCACTTTTTTAAAGCTGTCGGTCACTTTGGCTTGGTTATGATCAAGTTTTATAACATTGGCATTTTCTTCGGCTAAAACTTGTGAAACTTTAAGTAATTGTCCTGGTTTATCAGGAAGTTGAACTGCAAAGCAAAAAACGCGTCCGCGAGCAATCAAAGCTTTGTCAATTAGAGCTGAAATAGTCGATATATCAATATTGCCGCCACTGACGATAGCGACGACTTTTTTCCCTTTGAGGGAAAGCTTAGTGAGTGCAGCTAAGGAGAGGACACCGGCACCTTCGGCGATCAATTTATGCTTTTCAATTAAGGAGAGTAGAGCCGACATGATTTCTAGCTCAGATACGGTGATGATTTCATCCACATATTTTTTAATGAACTCGAACGTCAATTTACCGGGAGTTTTAACAGCTGTACCATCTGCTACCGTATCAACTTGTCGAAGCGTACTGACTTTTCCTTTGGCGAGGGAATACTTAATACAGGCAGCTCCCTCTGGTTCGACACCAATGATTTTTACGTTGGGATTTACTGCTTTGGTAGCAAGAGCTACACCACTGATAAAACCACCGCCACCGATTGGGACAAGTATGGCATCTACATCCTTAAGTTCATCGATGATTTCAAGAGCTGTGGTTCCTTGACCGACGAGGACTTGAATGTCATCGAAGGGATGAACAAAGACATATCCGTGCTCTTTTTGCAATTCAATGGCTTTTCCGTAGGCATCATCGTAACTGTCTCCGTAAAGAACTATTTCGGCACCATAAGCGCGTGTCGCTTCAACCTTTAAGATCGGAGTCGTTGCCGGCATAGCAATAACAGCCTTTACACCGAGTTTTTGGGCGGCAAATGCTACTCCTTGGGCATGATTGCCAGCAGAAGCTGTGATGACACCTTTTGATTTTTCTGCGGCAGATAGCTGACTGATTTTGTTATACGCACCGCGTAATTTAAAAGAACCTGTATTTTGCAGATTTTCTGGCTTAATGTAAATATCGTTCCCCGAAATAGAAGAAAAATATGGGCTTTGAATTAAATGTGTTTTTTTTACGACTTGATTTAATTGTTTTGCAGCATGATAAACATCCGCAATGGATGTACTTTCCATGATCGATTGAGCGGTTGGTTTTTTTTCGTCAGACATCGAGAAGCCTCCTAAAATATAAATGAAGCTGAACATTGAAGATTGCAATGGTATATAATCATTTCGATCTTCAATTATCAACTTCAATGTTTTGCGGTCAAACGCACATATAGAAATGACTATGTTTACAATTAATACACAATATGCACAAAAATAACCTATAAATGTTTAGTAAATTCTAGCATTAACCAACGAGTGCTGTCAAGTTTGATTTGATAAAATATAGCTGTATTTTGCTATAACTGCAGGTGATTTGTAATTATTTCTGGAAGTCGTTGTAAAAAGACAGGACTTTTAGTAGTTGTAACGAAGTATTAATATATGACAATAAGGCACAAGAAAAAAATGAAGGGTATATATAAAGAGGAGTGAGCTTTATGCAGGCATTTGAGCGGATTTTGGTGCCAGTAGATGGTTCGAAAAATTCGGATAAGGCTATTGCAGCCGCACTTGATATTATTTCCGTATCACATGGGCAGATTGATTTTTTATATGTGGCTTATTTTAATGGTAGTACCGATGATCCTGAGGACCATATTTCATGGATGCCTGATGAATTTACTGGATCAATCCAGCAAAACAGCTTAGCTGTTTTGCAACATGCCGTTCAGCAGATACCAACAGATTCTAAGTATATGACGCATATTGCAACTGGCATTCCGGCGAAACAAATTTTGAAATTTGCCAAGGACCATGCAAGTGATTTAATTGTAATTGGTGGGCGTGGTCTTGGGATTGTCGAGGGATTTTTACTTGGCAGTGTAAGCCAGGAAGTTCTAGAACGTGCCCACTGTCCAGTTCTTATAGTGAAATAATAGGGCATATAAATAGAAAAATATGGGGGGATTGTTATGGCGGAATATCGACATATTCTAGTTCCAGTTGATGGTTCAGCAAGTTCGCTAAAGGCAGTAGAGCAAGCTATTGAGCTAGCCGGACTTTGCGATGCTGAAATCAACTTCATCCATGTAGCGAATTTAAATGGTGTTATGGGAAGTTATCCCGCATTTGTTTCGCCTCGTTCTAATTTTAGTGGTTCTATATTGGAAGATGTGGTGGAAATTGGTAGAAAAATATTAGATCAAGCATTGGATATGGTGCCGCAATCTATTAAAGCAAAAGGGCATTGTGTAAATGGTAACCCTGCTTCGGCAATTTTGCAAGAAGCAGAAGTTTTGAATGTTGATTTGATCATAGTTGGAAGTCGAGGACTAGGAGTGCTTAAGGGAACTTTGGTTGGCAGTGTCAGTCGTTCTTTACTAGGTAATGCAAATTGTCCAGTTCTGGTTGTGAAGGCAGAAGAACAAAAATAGGAGGGTATTATTATGGATAAAATTAGACGTATTTTAGTTCCGGTTGATGGATCAGAAAGCTCAGATCGAGCAATTGCACAGGCAATAACGTTCGCTGATGTTTGTGAAGCGAAACTAGCATTTCTCTATGTGGCTAATATTAATCAATTGGCGATTAATGCTTGTTTATCGGATGCAATTTTAGAAGCTGTTACAAAAGCGGGAAATGTAATTTTGGATAAAGCACTTGCTGATGTTCCAGAGTCAATTACCGCGGAAGGATTTGCTGAAACTGGATCACCAGCTGTGGTGATTCTTGATTTTGCAAATTCAGAGGGTATTGATATGATTGTTATGGGAAGCCGGGGGCTGGGTATTGTGAAAGGTGTACTTTTAGGCAGTGTCAGCCAATATATTGTTGAACAATCAAAATGTCCAGTTCTTGTTGTAAAATAAAATATATTATCTAAAAAAGCATCGCCTGCATTGATAAAATGCAGGCGATGCTTTTTTTACTGTAGAAAATTTTCTGTTGTTGTATGGTATAGGTTAACGGTCCGCTGTATCTGCCAATGCATCAAGTTCAATGATTTCGAGACCTTGTTCTTTGAGGCGCAGCAGTTCATCACGATCAGCATCTTTCCCGGTGATGATTGTAGTGATTTTGTTAATTGAGCCACTGAGAAAATTATGTTCACGACCAATTTTGGAAGTAGTAGCGAGAACATAGCAGGGACCTTGGCAGCGCTTGAGCATCATTTCATTGACGGCTGTTTCTTGGAGCACAGATGTTGTAATGCCGCCTTTAACACTAATGCCGCCGACGCCGATAAAGGCCTTGTCGGCTGTAATTTTAGATAAGGTATGCAGCGCAAATTCTCCGACCATCGATTGTTTGCGCTCGTAAACTTCACCACCAGTCAAAATCAATTCGACACGAGAGTCTTTTTCGGTTCCGACGGCACTGCCGTTATTGGTTACGATGATAACTCGTTTATCTTTAATGTATTTTAATAAAAGCAAAGTTGTGGAACTTGAGTTCATAAAAACAGTATCGCCATCTTCAATTAAGTTTGCGGCATATTTTGCAATGGCATTTTTTTGCGATATGTTTTTGGGGGATAATGTATCGAGCGGTGGATCTTCTTTTAATGTTCCTTCTAATAATCTTGCACCACCGTGAAAGCGACTGACTATGCTTTTTCCTTCAAAAATTTGCAGATCACGGCGAATGGTTGTTGGTGAGACTTTTAACTGTTGGGCAAGATCATCGACTTGTACATCCTTATACTCTTTTAAAACTTTTAAAATATATTGCTGCCGTTTAAAAACGACACTTTTACTATTTTTCATCGGACGTTCAATCCTCTCATTATTAATATAAAAAATTGCAGCTGCCATTATGCGGTAGTTGTTGAATATGATATTTTCAGAAGCGCGCATAAAATCATTATCATGCTTATTGTCTATATTATATGTAAAAACAATAAAATATACAAGTTCTAAATCATAAAAAGAACATAAAAATTTATTTATTATTAAAATAAAACATTAAACGATCATAAAGAGTACATGAATAGACGATTTATAAAATTTTAGTATTATTTTTTGCGAAAAAGCTTGAAGTGTGCAAAAAAAAAGTGTATTATAAGGGCATAAAGAAAAAATAAGAAGTAAATATTCATAAAACGATCATAAAATAAAAATTCGGAGGGCATTATGAGTAAAGTAGATACAATAACGAGAGAGTCTTGGATTTTAAATACGTTTCCTGAATGGGGTACTTGGTTAAATGAAGAAATTGACCAAGAAGTAGTGGCAAAAGGAACTTTTGCGATGTGGTGGCTTGGCTGTACAGGTATTTGGGTTAAGTCTGAAGGCAGTGCGAATCTTTGTATTGATTTTTGGTGTGGTACCGGAAAGCAGACGAAAAATAAAAAAATGGACCCACAGCATCAAATGGCGCGGATGTCGGGCGGGCGCAATGTGCAGCCGAATTTACGGGTAGCACCTTTTGTCCTGGACCCTTTTGGTATAAAAAACATTGATGCTGTACTGGCAACACACTATCACAATGATCATATCGATGTGAATGTTGCGGCAGCTGTTTTACAAAACTGTGCACCAGATGTTCCGTTCATTGGACCTAAATATTGTATTGAAAAATGGGTGGAATGGGGAGTGCCAAGAAACCGCTGCATTCTTGTGAAACCGGGAGATGTTGTAAAAATTAAAGATATGGAGATTGTCTCATTAGAAGCGTTTGATAGAACGGCACTGATTACAGCACCGCCTGATGGTGATTTAAAAGGCTGGCTGCCAGACGATATGGATGAAAAAGCCGTAAATTACCTTATTAAAACACCGGGTGGATCTATTTATCATAGTGGTGATTCTCATTATTCCAATTATTATGCCAAGCATGGCAATGAACATAAAATCGATGTGGCATTAGGTTCTTTTGGTGAAAATCCTCGTGGCATTACTGATAAAATGACATCCGTAGATATTCTTCGAATGGCAGAAGCACTGAATACGCAAGTGGTGATTCCATTTCACCATGATATTTGGTCTAATTTTCAAGCCGATCCAGCGGAAATCCTTGCTTTATATGAAATGAAAAAAAATCGACTTCAATATAAATTCAAACCATATATCTGGCAGGTTGGCGGAAAATTTGTTTTTCCAAATGATAAAGATAATGTGGAATATCATTATCCAAGAGGGTTTGATGACTGTTTCGCAGCCGCTGACATTAATTTGCCATATACGAGCTTCTTATAAGAGAAATTCAACTGCCGATAGTATGTAGACCATAAGATTGGCAGCAAAAATAAAATAAAGTGGTGAGTCTAAATGTTTAAAGAGTTGATTGAAAAAAAACGTTATTCTTTTCATAAAGGTTTCGCGACATGGCAAGATGCTGTATGTGCTGCCTGTCAGCCTTTACTGGAGGACAAGACAATTGAAGCCGAGTATATTGATGCTATTATTGGCAAAGTGACGGAACTTGGACCGTATATTGTTATTGCACCAGATATTTGTATTCCTCATGCACAAGAAGGAGTCGGGGTAAATAATACCGCAGTCTGTTTTATGAAGACCGAAGAAGCGGTTCATTTTAGTGATAATTCTGACCATGATGCCAGGTTGTTTTTTGTTTTGGCATCCGTCGATAATGCAGTACATTTAGAAAATCTTTGTGAACTGTCGGAATGTTTGTCTGATGAAGAATTTGTTACTAAATTATTAGCTGTTCATTCTGGGGAAGAACTGAAGAATTTAACTTGCAGTATGAGCTGATAGATAAAATATTAATTATTAGGGGGAGAATAAATGGAATTTTTAATGCCGGTCTGGGAGTTTTTCCAGAATAATATTTTAACGAAACCGCAATTTTTTATTGGGTTTATCGTATTTATCGGATATCTATTGCTCCAGAGACCAATTTATGAGGCGATTGCCGGTTTTATTAAAGCGGTGGTTGGCTATATGATCTTAAATGTTGCATCGGGTGGACTAGTAGGAAACTTCCGCCCAGTACTAGCAGGGCTTAAAGATAGATTTGATTTATCGGCAGCGGTAATTGATCCATATTTTGGGCAGGCAGCAGCGCAGGCCTCGATTGAAAATGCCGGTCGTTCTTTCTCGATGATGATGGTTGTCTTATTAATTGCCTTTTCGATTAATATTTTATTGGTATTATTCAGACGTTATACAAAGATACGGACTTTGTTTATTACGGGACATGTTATGGTACAGCAGTCTTCGACCGCATTATGGCTCGTTATATTCTGTTTTCCACAGCTTCAGGATATGGGGGTTGTTTGTATGCTGGGGGTACTTCTTGGTACGTACTGGTCAGTTGGTTCGAATTTGACGGTAGAACCTTGTCAGCAGCTTACGGAAGGCGGCGGATTTGCTACGGGACATCAACAGATGTTTGGTATTTGGATTGTTTCTAAAATCGCCGGTAAAATAGGTAATAAAGAAAAATCATTGGAAAATCTTAAACTCCCTGGATTTTTATCGATTTTCAATGAAAATGTTGTAGCTACAGGTATCTTGATGTTTATCTTCTTTGGCGTCATCATCACAATTTTGGGCCCTGAACTGATGCACAAAATCGATCCATCTTTTAGTGCCAATCAAAGTTTCTTATTTTTTATTATTGAAAAATCTTTTAATTTTGCTGTATACTTGACCATTTTGCAATTGGGGGTTCGTATGTTCGTATCCGAACTCACGGAATCTTTCCAAGGTATTTCCAGTAAGATTTTGCCTGGTTCAATGCCTGCTGTCGATTGTGCAGCGACCTATGGTTTTGGTCATCCTAATGCGGTAACGTTTGGTTTCCTGTTTGGAGCGCTGGGACAATTTTTAGCAATCATAGGTTTAATTGTATTTCAAAGTCCAATCCTTATCATTAGTGGATTCGTACCATTGTTTTTTGATAATGCTACCTTCGCTGTATTTGCTAATCGCTTAGGAGGTCTTCGAGCGGCAGCAATTATTCCATTTGTTTCAGGGATAATTCAAGTGCTTGGTGGTGGATTTGCCGCATACTTTTTTACAACCGGAAATTTTGGTGGATGGCACGGGAATTTTGACTGGGATACACTTTGGCCGGTGATTGGTGTAATTATGAATTATGGACAGTACATTGGGGTAGTGGCGGTAATTCTTATTTTACTGGCAATTCCGCAAATCATTTATTATCGAAGTAAGGATACGTATTTTTTAATAGCGGAAGATTACGATCAATATCTGGAAGTTATGGAACAGAAAAAAAGATCAGCAGAAAAACTTGAAGTAACTGCTCAAAAAGTTTAAGCTGATACTTGGATGTTTTAGAGAAAAAATGAGGTGTTTATAATGTTAAAAGTTATCGCAGCATGTGGCAGTGGGATGGGATCGTCTCAAATCATTAAAATGAAACTGGAAAAAGTTTTTAAGAAACTCGGCATAGAAGCAAACATTTATCATACGAATATCGGTGATGCAAAATCGCAGGCGGCTAATTATGATGTTGTAGTATGTTCGGATTCCTTGATTGGGACGTTTGCGAATGCAGCAGCAAAAAAAGTTATCGTTATTGGCTTAAAAAATCTTTTATCGGAAAAAGAAATCGAAGAAAAAGTACTAGCGAAAATTGTAAACGCACAATAAAGATGAAAGGGAATGGACATAATTTACAAAGCTGACCTTAAGGACGGTACGTAAATTTAGACCAAACCCTTCCCTAAAACGTCAGAAGATTCCGACAATATTAGCTGGATGAATTTATAAATAGTGTGAATGGGAGTGCATGGTAGTGAATATAAAAAAACAGTTTTTGACGAAATTACATAGATGTTATGCAACGAGCAGTACTATCATTGATGGTAAGCAGAAAATATTGTTTGCAACAGAAGGTGAAGGTGCCGCGTATATGTATTCCGGACCTGAATTTGAACAGTCGACTATTTGGGATGGACCAGGCGGCACGATGTCGATGATTCAAGTTCCGGGGAAAAATGGTGATTTTTTAGCAGTACAGAATTTTTTTCCAACATTTCAATCTGAAAATGCGACGATTGTATGGGCTAGACCTAAAGCAAATAATGAATGGGAAGTAAAAACAATTCTGAAACTTCCTTATATCCATCGTTTTGATATTTTAACAGCAAATGGAATCCATTATTTTATTGGCTGTACTCTTTGTACGAGTAAAACGGATAAGGAGGACTGGTCTGATCCAGGGAAAATTTATGTTGGTGAAATACCGGAAGATTTGAATGAACCCATTAAACTTAAGATCATTAAATCCGGGTTGATTAAAAATCATGGTTATAGTCGAGCGAATTGGCGTGGCTTTATGGCAGGTATGGTGACCTGTGATAGTGGTGTATTTGCTGTTACACCACCACAGAAAAAAGATGGAGGTTGGACGATTGAAACGGTGTTGAACTGTCCGGTAAGTGATATAGCCGTAGGTGATATCGATGGGGATGGGCAAGATGAACTCATCACGATAGAACCATTTCATGGCAATCAATTTCTTATTTATAAAAAAACAGAAAATGGCTATGAAAAAGTTTATGAATATCCAGAACCAATGGAATTCGGGCATGTGGTCTGGGCAGGTAAGCTGCGTGGCATACCAACTGTTATTGGTGGTCAGCGCCGTCATAGTAAAGAACTTTTTTACATTCAATATAAAGATAATGCCTATGTAAAAACAACAATTGAAAGTGATATTGGACCAAGCAATGTGGCAGTGATTCAGGGAAAAGACCGGGATATTATTATTTCCGCAAATAGAGAAATAGGGGAAGCTGTTTTGTATATTGTAACAGACTGATAGGGGCGATAAAACGATGTTAGAAGAACTCAAGCAAAAAGTTTATGAAGCCAATATGCTTTTACCGAAATATGGGTTGATTACATTTACATGGGGCAATGTTTCGGGAATCGATCGGGAAAAAGGACTTTTTGTTATTAAACCGTCGGGCGTAGCATATGACAAACTTCAGGCAGTGGATATGGTTGTTGTTGATTTGATGGGGCAGGTGATCGAAGGTGCGTTGAATCCATCTTCTGATACGGATACCCATTTGAAACTTTATCAATCGTTTCCTGATATTGGTGGAGTGGTTCATACCCATTCGCGCTGGGCAACAATTTTTGCTCAGGCTGGTCATGAAGTACAAGCGTATGGGACGACGCAAGCGGATTACTTTTGTGGGTCCGTTCCATGTACAAGAGATATGACAAAATTTGAAATTGAAAATGAGTATGAATACAATACCGGTGAGGTCATTGTTAAACGTTTTGCTGATTTGAATCCAAACCATATGCCGGGTGTGTTGGTCAAAAATCATGGTCCATTTACCTGGGGAAAAGACCCTTTGCTGGCAGTGCACAATGCTGTAGTTTTGGAAGAGATTGCAATGATGGCTTTTCATACTGAAATTATTACGGGAAATGAACAGGCTATGCCAAAATTTTTATTAGAAAAACACTTTATGCGCAAACATGGACCGAATGCTTATTATGGACAAAAATAATATATTTTATTCAAAAATCGCCCGTTTTGTCTTAATAAGCAGATGAAATGGGCGATTTTATCTTACGAATAAAAGAAAGCAGGTTGTAGAAAATGAAAAATTATGCACTGGGTTTATATGAAAAAGCGATGCCTATGGACTTATCTTGGCGTGAAAAATTGTTTGAGGCAAAAAAAGCTGGGTTTGATTTTTTGGAAATGAGTATTGATGAAACGGATTCTAAATTATCGAGGCTTGATATGTCAGACGGTGAGCGTCTGGAAATTCGGGAGAGTATGCGAAAAACAGGTGTGCCGATTCGATCCATTTGTTTGAGCGGGCATCGAAAATATCCCCTTGGCAGTCATGATCCGAATGTGCGGCAAAAAAGTCTTGAAATTATGCAAAAAGCCGTAAATCTTGCGGCTGATTTGGGAATTCGCATCATTCAACTTGCTGGTTATGATGTTTATTATGAAGAAACATCAGCGGAAACGAAAGAGTTATTTATCAAAAATCTGAAAAAATGTGTTGAAATGGCGGCTAAAGAAGGAATCGTACTCGGATTTGAAACAATGGAAACAGAATTTATGAATACGGTTACGAAATCAATGATCTATGTACACGCGATTCAATCTCCATATCTTGGTGTTTATCCGGATTCGGGGAATTTGACGAATGCAGCAATTGAATATCAATCAAATTTAATGGCAGATATTGAAGCAGGTGCTGGTCATATCGTAGCTTTTCATTTAAAAGAAACCGTTCCAGGAAAATTTCGCGAAATCCCCTTTGGAAAAGGGCATGTTGATTTTAAGAGCATTATTGATGTCGCTTGGCGTTTAGGTGTTAGGCGGTATGTAGCTGAGTTTTGGTATGTGGGGAATGATAACTGGCAGGAAGATTTACAATTTGCGCAGGTTTTTCTCACGCACAATTTTACAGAGCCAGCGGGTTTATCAGCATTGGAAACTGTTTCTTGAAGATTGAAACGAGTATATAGTGATTCTTTATCTATTAATATTTTGAAATACTAATTATACTATTTGACATAGAACAAACTTTCATATGAATATTTTTGGATAAATAAAGGAATCTGATGAATGTAGCTTGAAAATACGATATAGTACATATTTATTTTTTAAGGTACATTTTTTATTTAAGGGTGGTTGGCAATGAACAAAGTGAAAAAAATTGGTGTGCTCACAAGTGGTGGAGATTCACCAGGAATGAATGCAGCTATTAGAGCTGTTGTAAGGTCTGCTATTGATTTTGAAATGGATATTGTTGGTATCCGACGTGGTTATAATGGACTGATTAATGGCGATGCAGTTGCACTGGATTCTCGTTCTGTATCAGATATTATTCAACGAGGGGGAACTTTTCTCTATACAGCTCGCTGCATGGAATTTATGAATCCGGAGGGACGCCAGCTTGGTTTTGAAATGGCGCAAAAATTAGGCTTGGATGGACTGGTTGTAATTGGCGGAGATGGATCGTTTCGCGGGGCCGAAAAGCTAAGTGAACTTGGTCTGCCAACAGTCGGAATACCGGGAACGATAGATAATGATATTGTGTGTACGGAATATTCGATTGGTTTTGATACAGCTTGTAATATTGCTTTAGAAGCTGTTGATCGTCTGCGGGATACCGCATTGAGTCATGAAAAATGCAGCTTGATTGAAGTTATGGGGCGCTACGCCGGGCATTTGGCATTGCAGGTAGGTGTAGCTGCAGGGGCAACGGCAGTATTGGTTCCAGAGAAAATCAGCGATATCGAAAAAGATATTTGTGAAAAAATTCGGGAAGGTCGCGCTAGTGGTAAAACTCACTATATTGTGATTGTGGCCGAAGGTTATAAAGATAAAATCAATGATATTGCTCAAATTATTGAGACACAAACAGATATCAGCACACGTGTTACGGTGCTAGGGCATATTCAGCGTGGTGGCTCACCAACGGTAATGGACCGTGTAATTGCAGCGCGGATGGGTTATCGGGCCGTAGATTTGCTTCGCAAAGGTATTGGTAATCGAATTGTGGCTATTAAAAATAATGAAGTCGTTGATTACAATATCAATGAGGCACTTTGTATGAAGAAATCAATTGATTTGGAACTATGCGAAATTTGCAAAGCAATTGCAAAATAAATCAAAGAAAAGCACCCATCGTAATAAAAATAACGATAGGTGCCTTTTTTGATTCTTTAAAAGTTAGCAGGTGAGAAATTTACGAAGTCCATATTGTAAATCTCTCATTATTTTATTAATATATGGACGTAAGTTCGCTATTGTTTTGCAGAAATTATTTTGCTAATAGATCGTTGCGGGTATGGGCTTCTGTTACGGCTGCTGTTTCTTTGATACCCACAATAATTGCCTGCATGGATGCTTCAATGTTTTCTAAAATCGTATTGATTTTTTTAGTCGCTTCAACGCTATCTTCTGATAATTTTCGAACTTCTGTTGCCACAACAGCAAAGCCTTGCCCGTGTTCACCGGCGCGAGCAGCTTCAATGGCAGCATTTAGTCCCAATAAATTGGTTTGCTGGGAGACTTTATTAATAAAGCCAATTACTTCATGCGTTTTGCTTATATGCTCCTTGGCTTGATTTACAGATTCAGAAAGAGTATCTACTTTCTTTTTTAATTCTTCATTAATCAGTGCCTGTGATTTGATCAAATGGTAAATAATATCTGTCAGATACGGTTCCACTACTTTCACATGATCTGGGATATGTTTCTTGATTAACTGATTAACCTCGGTGTTGCCAGTGATATTTAAAACAATGTCGAGTCCCTGCATTTTTACGGCTTCACTAAGATCCGTGAATGTACGGACACCCATTGTGTTTGCGAGATCGAAAGCTACAGCATTGCTTTTAACATCTGCGATTGCTACAATTTTAATATCAGAAATTTGTTTGCAAAGTTCCAAAATTCCGGCACCGCCCCGGCCTCCGCCGACCAATAATATTTTCAACATACATTGATTCCTCCAACTCAAATTTGATTCATGTAGTATTCATCTAAATTTTGCCTGAAGCATCAGGAATAGAAAGAGGAGTGCCTCTTTTTAAAACAAAAATTTAAAATTACATTTATAGTTGTATTACTTCTATTTTTTATTAAATAAGTCCTTCTATCATGAGTGTTGATTCACTAAAAAAGTAAAGACAAAAGATTTTAATTATAACATAGATGCTGTTTTATTTTTATATAATGTGGATAATAATCTGAAAAAAATTGGACCGCGTTATATCAAAACAAATCTCGTTTAAAAATATAGCATAAATTTTTTTATCTTGTTTTGTTAGCATTGTATTGTGCTTGAGCACTTTTTTATTGTTTTTTATTGAACGGAATGGGAAATATAGCTAATTTACTTCTGTGTTGACGTAAACAATACAAAGTGATATATTGTAAATAAGGAATGTGCTCAAGCACATTTTGATCGAATGGGAATGGTGAAGCGTGAACTATTTGAATTGATATTGGTATTTTGACGGTAAAATCAGTTTTTTTAGGGATGTAAGGGAATTTGACTTTCAGGACAGATGCATGAATCGAGTACACTTTAAAGCGAAGCGGTTGTGAACTTTTGGTAATGTTTTATCTGAGCAGAGGGGATGTTTTTGATATGCAAGAAAATATACAGGAGAATTATGGACTATTGCAAACGGCAGCGGAATGTAAAGCCAGGAAGATGAGGCTTTATATTTTTTTTGCGGCAGGCATGGCAGGGTTGCTTTTTGGTTTAGACCAAGGCGTTATTTCGGGTGCATTGCCTTTTATTACCCAGGAATGGCAGCTTAGCAGTAATTTACAAGAATGGGTCGTCAGTTCCATGATGGTGGGAGCTGCAACGGGAGCCGTGCTGGCAGCGTTCTTGTCGGCAAAGCTTGGCAGAAAACGCAGTTTGGTGCTGGGGGCAAGTTTGTTTATTTTTGGTTCGCTTGGTTCAGGACTGGCACCAAGTGTAGATATATTGATTGTATTTCGCTTGATTTTAGGTGTATCGGTAGGTATTGCTTCTTATACAGCTCCTTTATATTTAGCGGAAATGGCTACAAAAGAATCTCGTGGTAAGGTTATTTCAGGCTATCAGCTCATGGTCACAGTAGGGATTCTAGCAGCTTTCCTCTCAGATACAGCTCTTAGTTATAGTGGGTCATGGCGCTGGATGCTAACCGTAATTGCCGTTCCGGCATTTATTTTATTAGCGGCACTTACCCGTTTGCCTGATAGTCCAAGATGGTTGGCGACAAAAGGTCGCTTTGAAGAAGCAAAAAAAGTCTTGCACTCATTGAATGCAGACGCGTCGGGAGCTGATGAAGAATTAGCAGATATCAAAGAAACACTAAAAGTAAAACAGGCTGGCTGGTCGTTATTCAAAGCGAATAAAAATGTGCGACGGGCAGTGTTTTTAGGCGTTTTATTACAAGTGATGCAGCAATTCACAGGCTTAAATATTATCATGTATTATTCACCAAAAATTTTGAGCCTGGCTGGTTTTGCAAGTATGGAAGATCAGATGATTGGTACAGTATTAAACGGTCTTGTTTTTGTGATGGCAACCTTTATTGCGGTTAATATGGTTGATAAATCCGGACGAAAACCAGCATTGAAAATAGGCTTTTTTGTTATGGCATTGTCCATGTTTATTTTGGGAGCCTGTTTATATGCCATTGATGCCGGGAACACTGCTATTTGGATTCGCTATGTATCAGCATCCATGACACTTTTATGTATTGCAGGTTTTGCTATGAGTGCAGGACCTGTTGTGTGGATTTTATGTTCAGAAATTCAACCTTTGAAGAGTCGTGATTTTGGTATTGCGTGTTCAACGATGACAAACTGGATTTCTTGTGCTGTTATTGGCGCTACTTTTTTAACACTGGTAGATACATTGGGAGCAGCAACGACTTTCTGGTTATATGGTGTAATGGATGTTTTATTTATAGTCTTCACGATTTACTTAGTTCCAGAAACTAAAAATGTTTCATTGGAAAAAATTGAAAAGAATCTTATGTCTGGTAAAAAACTAAAAAATATTGGGGTTTGATGTTACGGCGTAGAGAATGTTTTCAATAAAATATTATACCGTTATAGCAGGTGAAATTCACTTTTTCTGGAATATTATTTTAGATAGAGGTATATTATAGAGTCTGTTTTTAGGGGTAATATATAAAACATGAGGTGATTATGTGTCGTTATCTAAACAAAATTTGCTGGAATTGCAAAATGGTAGTGATATTCGTGGTGTGGCTATGGTTGGAGTCGATGGTGAAGAGATTACGTTAACAGATGAGGCAATAAATCGTATTACCGGAGCATTTGTCCACTGGCTGGTAGATAGAAGTGAAAAAGATATTTCACAGATTAAAATAGGTGTAGGACATGATTCGCGTATATCAGCAGAACGTTTTAAAGTGCAGGTGTTAAAGGCAGTGACATCATTAAAAGCGAATGCTTTTGATTGTGGATTGGCATCTACACCGGCGATGTTTATGTCGACAATTTTTCCGGAGTTGAACTTTGATGGAGCGATTATGCTTACGGCAAGTCATTTACCATACAATCGGAATGGTATGAAATTTTTCACAAAAGTAGGAGGACTTGAAAAAACTGAAATTACAGAATTGCTTAATAGTTCAGTTTTGTGCTTGGTTGGTGAGGCTGATATAACAAGAGTGGATAAAGTCAATCTTATTGATATATATAGTTCCAGTTTATGTGAAAAAATTTGTGGAAGTATTGATTCAGGTGATCAGGAAAAACCGCTCGAGGGCTTGCATATTATTGTGGATGCGGGAAATGGCGCGGGTGGATTTTTTGCAACACAAGTTCTGGAAAAACTTGGAGCAGATATTTCCGGTAGTCAATTTCTTGAACCGGATGGATATTTTCCCAATCATATACCGAATCCTGAAAATGAAAAAGCTATGGCATCCTTGCAAAATGCCGTTTTGCAGTCGAAGGCAGATTTAGGCATTATTTTTGACACGGACGTTGATCGGATGTCAGCTGTTTTAAAAGATGGAACGGTAGTAAGTCGTAATGCAATTATTGCAATGATGGCAGCGATTGTGGCTAGGGACTTTCCTGGCAGTACGATTGTTACAGACTCTGTTACATCAGATATGTTGACGGAGTTTATTGAAAAAGATCTAGGCTTAAAGCACCGGCGGTTTAAACGTGGTTACAAAAATGTCATCAATGAATGTATTCGTTTAAATAATTTCGGAGTGTTGTCGCCGCTGGCTATTGAGACGTCGGGACATGGTGCATTAAAAGAAAACTATTATCTAGATGATGGTTCGTATCTAGCTGTAAAAATCATTATTGCGGCAGTACATTTAAAGCGGCAGCATAAAGAACTTTCGGCTTTGATTGCTAGGCTTAAGCATCCGTATGCAGAATATGAATTTCGCATGAAGATTTTAGATAATGATTTTCATACATATGGTTCATATATATTAGCTGTCTTTGAAAAGTGCGCGAGAGAGATGGGACTTTTTGTTGTGCCTGATTCTTATGAAGGCGTGCGAATCGGGTTTTCTGGGGACCTAATTCAGGGCTGGGCACTTTTACGCCCATCGTTACATGATCCGGTGATGGCATTGAACATAGAAGGTCATCGTGCGGGTGATTGCAAAAACATCTTACATCTGATTAAGACGCTGTTAGAAAGCTGTGTAAAGCTTGATAAAAATACACTGGATGTATTTGTTGTCTAATTCGCTGATGGTTCGTTACATAAAAAAACGGTTGGATTTGTTCATAATAAACAAATCCAACCGTTTTTTTAATTAAACTCTTTAAGTATGATCATGCCTTGTTCACGAGTTTTCTTCATATCAATCAAACGTTGATTGCGGCTGCCGCGAAATTGCAAAGTTAAATCTCGTTCGGAGATTATGAATTTACCATCAATTAAAACATCTGTTTCGGCGAGCAGAGCATTGACCATGACGGAATTCATGGCTTGAAGTTCTTCGAGTGTGTAACCAGTGTAGGTTGTGATATCAAAACCTTGTTCATGAAGCATCTTTGCGAGTTTTGCGAGTGGTTCGGGTTGAGCAAATGGTTCACCACCACTAAAAGTAACACCTTGTAATAAGGGGTTTTCACAAATTTCCGTAAAAAGTGCTTCGATCGTGACATTTTTTCCTGCGGTGTAATCATGCGTATGCGGATTATGGCAGCCTTCACATTTATGAGGGCAGCCTTGGGTGAATATAGTGAAACGAATTCCTTCTCCGTCCACTACCGATTCATCGACTGTTCCAGCAATTTTAATTGAGACCATGTTTCACACGATCGTGTTCTTCAGCGCGTTTTGCGTTGTTCCAGCGGTCTGTCGTACCGACCAAATACCCTGTAATGCGGCGGATTCGTTCAAATTTTGCTGGGCGAAGTTTATAGTCGAGGGCAATATCGCCTTTACCTGCATCAGAAATAGAGACTTCTTCAATTATTTCATTGGTTTGTGTTTGAATATGATTTATATAACCGACAACCTCTGTTTCAGACATGTTTTCAAAACCATTTACTGTAACTTCAATACCGTTTACTAACATAATAGATTCTCCCCTTTAATTTAAATTCATTTATTGTTTAGGATGCAGTTAATCGCAGCATTGCATCCTCGGAACTAACATTCTGAGCATATGATCTTTTTCACTGCGTCCGCATTTTGGACATACATTATCAATAATGCCATTATAGCCGCAAATCGGGTCACGATCAATCGGATGATTTACTGAACCATAACCAATACCACTATCATGCATGCAGCGGATAATCGCTTCAAAAGCAGCAAGATTTTTTGTTGGATCGCCATCCATTTCCACATAACTAATATGACCAGCGTTTGTTAAGCTGTGATATGGACCTTCAATTTGGATTTTTTTGAAAGCCTTAATGGAATAATAAACAGGTACATGGAAAGAATTTGTATAATAATCGCGATCTGTTACCCCCGGAATTACGCCATAAATTTCTTTATCCAGCTTGACAAAACGACCGCTGAGACCTTCCGCTGGTGTTGCCAGAAGTGTGAAATTGAGACCGGATTTTTCAGCCTCATCATCCATGCGTTTTCGCATATAGCCAATAATTTCAAGACCAAGTTTCTGTGCTTCGGCGGATTCACCATGATGCTTACCAATCAAGGCTTTTAATGTTTCAGCAAGACCGATAAATCCCATGGACAACGAACCATGTTTGAGAATTTCAGCGACAGTGTCATCACGTCCGATGCCATCTGAATCAATCCAAATACCTTGCCCCATTAAAAATGGATAGTTGCGACCTTTTTTCGTACATTGGATTTTAAAGCGATGCAAAAGCTGACGAATAACAAGTTCTATAATTTCATCAAGACCTGTATAGAATTTGCTTATATCTCCTTTTGCTTCGATAGCAATACGTGGTAAGTTAACACTGGTAAAGCTTAAATTACCCCGACCGCATGTTGTTTCACGATTTTTATCATAAACATTTCCCATAACTCTGGTTCGACAGCCCATATAAGCGATTTCGGTGTCATAGTCGCCTTCTTTATAATATTGTAAGTTGAAAGGGGCATCAATGAAGCTGAAATTTGGGAAAAGACGTTTTGCTGATGTCTTGATGGCTAGTTTATAGAGTCCATAGTTGGGATCGCCTTCATTATAATTAATGCCTTCTTTTACTTTGAAAATCTGTACCGGGAAAATAGGTGTTTCACCATTTCCTAAACCGGCATCGGTGGCAAGTAAGAGATTGCGAATTGCCATCTGTGCTTCAAGCGATGTATCAGTACCATAATTAACTGAGCTGAAGGGAACCTGGGCACCAGCACGAGAATTCATTGTATTGAGATTGTGAACAAAAGCCTCCATAGCCTGGTACGTGGCTTTATCGGTATCAACAAGAGCTGTTTTGACTGCATAATCATGCGTTTTGGCAGCCAGTTCAGCAGTGATTTCCTGGAAATGTAATTCCTTTTGATGTTTTGGCAGATAGGTAATCATATCTGCCCGTACCTGTTTTACGGAACTCATTTGGATTTTTGTTGGAATGTTTTTTGCTGCTGTTTTTGCTAATAACTCAGCATCTCCTAGCTGCATGCCAGTTATGATTGCTAAATACTGAGCAAAGGATTTAATGTATTGTTTCTGAAAGGTTTTTGCAACGCCTGGTGCCATTGCATAATCAAAATTCGGTACGGATTGACCACCATGCATTTCATTTTGATTTGCTTGGATTGCTATACACGCAAGGGCGGCATAAGAACGAATATCATTTGGTTCACGTAAAAAGCCATGACCGGTCGAAAAACCATTATGAAATAATTTAATGAGATCAATCTGACAACAAGTTTCTGTCAGCATGTAAAAATCTTTATCGTGAATATGAATATCGCCGTTGATGTGAGCTGCAGCGATGTCTTTTGGCAGAATATAGTTGTCGATGAAATACTTTGAACCTTCAGAACCATATTTAAGCATTGTGCCCATTGCGGTGTCCGCATCAATATTGGCATTTTCGCGTTTGATATCCGCATCTTTCGCATTTTTGAAGGTCAATTCATCATAGATAGCCATAAGGTCTACTTTTGCTTCACGTATTTTTGCATGTTCAGCTCGATATAAAATATATGCTTTTGCCGTACTGGCGTAGTTACAGGCAATTAGGACTTGTTCAACAACATCTTGGATTTGTTCAACATTCGGTGTTTTTATTTCGCTAAATCTTGCTGTTACTTGTTTGGTAATGTCGTCTACTTGCTGCGATGAAAATGTAGTGTCAATCGATTCAAGATTTGCTTTGCGAATGGCATCCGTTATTTTTGCTGGGTTGAATGTGACTACGTCACCATTTCGTTTCGTGATGTTTTGTATCATTTGTACAATCTCTTTTCTCTCAAATTTACTCTGGCTGATTTCTATTGAATATAAATTATATTACTATATGTATTGATTTGTGTCAATTGATAATACTACATATGGTGTTAGGCAAGGAAGACTTTATTTATAATAATGCAGATAAAGTGCATGGTTATGTTAGGTAATCTTACTCATCGACAAGATGTTTCGTAGGTTTGCGATAAATTGTTTTGCATAAAACTTGCTGACAAAAAAATTTGCCAGCAGTTGACCAGCTGGCTTATTTCTCAACTAGGTGGATTATTTTCCTTGTGGATTATTCGAATTGGGAAAGGAATTACAATACCTTCCTTACGATAACGTTTGGTCAATGCTTTTATGAACTCGTGTTTTAGTAGGTATTGATTCGAAAATTGGCTGGCACGTAAAAACACATTAAAATTTATACTATACTCGGCAAATGTATGAAAGGATATAGATGGTTCATGATTGATAGCTCCTTCATCCAGTCGCATAATCTCGCGCGCTACTTCTAATGTGATACGTTCCACTTCATCTAAATCACTATCATAACTTACTCCGACGGCAATACGGACAGAAATATCTTGCTTTGGCATACTGTAATTCGTTAAAATTGCTGAGGCGATTTTTTGATTCGGAACGATAATGATATTATTGGATAGTGATTGAATAGAAGTAAAACGCCAAGTAATATCTTTAACGCAGCCGACTTCACCCGTGCTGAGTTCAATATAGTCACCTAAACGGAGCTGCTTGGAAAGAATTAAATGCAAACCAGAAAAAATATTCGTTAAAGTTTCCTGAAGACCCAAAGCTAAGGCCATACCACCGACCCCTAATGCAGTTATAATTGGTGTAATAGAAATGCCGTACGATTGTAATATGACAAGAATTCCCATGGCATAAATAATAATATTTACGGTATTGGTTAAGAGTGAAGTTTTAGGCATATCAGGGCTGTTTCGTTTCGTTTGCATGTCAATCATACCGACGAGTGTTCTTGCGATCACCCGTGTAAGCGTAAAAATGATGACCGTGAATAGAATATAAGACAGCATTTGCTGCAAGGTTGGGGGGATGTCGAGAGTGTTAATTGTCCAATAAAGACCAACACCAGAACACCAGGAAATAGACATACCACGTAATGCGTTGACAAAAACATATTGTAGGGATTCTGGTTTTAATGCCAATTTGCTGTTAAGTTCACGGTTGATGATTTTGTTTAAAAAAATACCGACGCCTAAGGCAGCAATCTGAATACATAGCGGGATAAAAAGTATCTGGAATATATGTTGCCAGTTGATCGTTAAATCATAGAACAAAGGGAGACCCTCCTAAAGGAAAAATTTACTTTTGTTTATGGCAAAAATGTTATGCTCAATCATTATACTACAAAACAGGAATTTTGATTAGTAGGAAATTTGTTGCTTTTTTGCAGGACTTTTTAGCTTTTTAGCTAACGATTACTATAAAGAACGAAGTGAAATGAGGGTAGAACATGAAAAAAGAAACGATTGTAAAAGCAGGACAACGTTTGCATTTTCGGCAGGCTGTTGAAGAAGATTTGGATTATATTATGGATGTTGAATATATACCGGAAAACGCAAAATATGTTATTCCCTATACGCGTGCCGTACATATGTCGACACTTAATACAAAAGGAGCCGTACATCTTGTTATTGAAACGGTCGATGGTCTTGAAAAAGTTGGCTTTTTGATGATTGCCGGACTTGATAATCCAGCAAAAGAAATTGAATTTACGCGGATTATTTTGGCCGTGAAAGGAAAAGGTTATGGTCAGGAAACACTCCAAATGTTAACTTCATGGGCATTTGATGATCTTAAGTTTCATCGGGCTTGGCTTGATTGCAAAGACCATAATGCAAGGGCCTTGCATGTTTATGAAAAAGCTGGTTTTCAACGAGAAGGGCTTATTCGAGAAACAATTTTGACGGATGGTGTCTATGAAAACCTTGTGATTTTAGGTATTTTGGATCGAGAATATTTCACAGCACAGGACGAAAAAAAAGCATAACATTAAGAGGATCACTTTTTCAGGTGATCCTCTTGGTCTCTTTGATGTTACGTGGGAAAATTGAATTTGGAATTATGAAGGTCCTGTTGCTTTTTTGAAATCCATTAAGTGCATAAAATAAAAATGAGAAACAGCCCATGTGAAAAGAAATCCAAGCAGTACGAAAATTAAAAATTTCAATATTCCGTTATTATTTTTTTCCATAAAATCCTCCTGGTTGGCTCACGGCGGAATTGGTTTGGGTTTGCTGCTGGACAAAGTAAGCGAATACATTAATTATACAATAATTTCGATGAAAAAGAATATAAAATTTTATCAAAAGGGACATAAATGTGTACAGAGAAATGTACTTTGTTGTATAATGAAAACAAGATAAAGTGAGAATAGCGGGTTACTTTGGAATTTGAAGTAAAAATTTTTTTTATTAGTTTTATAGGAAAACTAATCTATTTTTACTAAATAAAAAACCGAATATTTGGTAAAAATAAAAAATTCTTTAGGTGATTCATTCGCTCGCTTTATGTTATGAATTTAGTGACCTTGGAAGGAGGGCATATAATCATGGAAGCATGTTTAGAGTCAAGATTACACTATGATAAGGAACGTTACCATTTACTTTTAAGACATTTGGATGCCATTACGTATGAATATGATATTGTACAAGATATCATGGCTTTTAGTGATGCAAAACATCCACATGATAAGAAATGCATCGAGCAGTACCGCAAAAAACTTTTCACGGTGAATAGAAATCTCGTGCATGCTGATTTTTTTGATAAACTTTTGGCAATTTATACAGGTCAAAATTGTAAATCACAAGAAGTGCTTATTGATTTACCATTGAATCCACAAGGGAAATTTTACTGGTATGAAATTACGAGTGAACAAATTAAAGATGATACTGGTAAAATCACGCATACGATTGGTGTTATGTGGAATGTCGATGAACGGATGCGAGAATGTGATACGCTGCGTTTTCGCTCAGAACAAGATCCCCTTACGGGGCTTTATAATCGTGCTGGTACAGAAAAAGCCATTGATCTTTATTTATCAGGAAAAGGCGGGCAGGTCGTAAGTGCACTTTTGCTGTTAGATATTGATAACTTTCAACAAATCAATGATACAAGGGGACAGCATTATGGTGATCAAGTATTGAATGGCTTGAGCAAAGAAATTCAAAAATTATTTCGTTGTAGTGATATTTTGGGACGTGTGGGTGGTTCGAAGTTTGTTGTGTTAATGAAAGATATTGCTGAGATTGGCATTGTTGATATCAAAACAGGCAAATTGAGCGGTATTTTTAATGGTGGGAATTCAGAACTTTATGCACCAGATGCAACGTGTAGTGTGGGGGCAGCGATTTATCCTCATAATGGAGCATCTTATGTCGAACTGTTAGAACATATTGAAGAAAAGATCAAGAAATTAAAGTAAAAGGATTGAATTTAGAACTTGTTTTATAATGAAAAATCTATAACAGCAAAAAGCTGACGATGATGCAGATGCATGGTTGTCAGCTTTTTTAATTACGTTGTTTTTTGTTGCTTTAGCGGCGTAATTTAATTCGATTATTCTGGGTTTAACTGGGGACGACAATTGGCATGATGCTGGCGATTGGACGAGGCATTGTCCGTGGGATTGTATTATAGGACGGCAGTGCATGGAGTTTTTTTTAGTAAAGAAAAATTTTTGTTGTATAAACAGAAAAAATTTTATGATTTGCGTTGGATAGTGTATACTTTAGTAGAGTAATCTTTACATGAATTTACTAAACACGCTTAAATGCAGGGAGAGAAGGATTGAATGGAACAGCTTTCACAGGTTTTTCTTGATTTTATTAGTACATGGGGATACGTTGCTGTTGCTGTCTTAATGGCGATGGAAAATGCTTGTATTCCAATTCCGAGCGAACTTGTTTTAGGGTTTGCTGGTTATCTTGTTTTTGCTGGACAAATGAATTTTTCTGGTGCGGTAGTTGCTGGAATAATTGGAGGAATGTTAGGTTCAGTTTTTGCTTACTATGTCGGGTATTATGGTGGTCGCCCCTTTGTTAATAAATATGGAAAGTATTTTTTGATGTCACCATCCCATGTTGATACAGCACAGCGCTGGTTTGATAAATATGGTATTAAAGCCGTGTTTTTCAGCCGTATTTTGCCAGTGGTCAGAACCTTTATTTCACTTCCGGCTGGTTTTGCCAAAGTGTCATTTAAACAGTTTATATTTTATACGTTTTTAGGTTCTTTACCATGGACGATTTTAATTTTGTATTGTGGTGTAGTCCTTGGTGAGAATTGGCAGGTTATGCGAGAGGTCGGTCATGAAGCGAGTCTTGTATTTGTTTTTGCAGCAGCCGTTGTTTTGATGGTATGGTATATCAGGTACAAGAAAAAACGACAAAATGAAAAAATAGATCGTTGAGTAAATAATGAGAGAATCCGGATGTTGGATGCTCTCATTTATTTTTGTGATTATATAGAATTGGTTGAATGTTTATAAAATGGATTGTATACTTATAAAGAAATAGTAAATTGGTTAAGATGAATGAAATTTTAATATAGAGGTATAAAATGTGGAAAAAAATATAACCATTGTAGAAGTTGCCGAAAAAGCTGGGGTATCAAAGACAACAATATCTAGATATTTAAATGGTAAATTTGAATTCATGTCACAAGAGTCAAAAGAGAAAATTGCTCGTGTGATTGAAGAACTTGGCTATCGTCCAAATAATTTGGCACGCAGCCTAAAATCAAAGCGCAGCCGGATTATTGGTGTTATTGTATCGGATATTGGCAGTCCTTTTTCTTCTATTTTGCTCAAAGGAATCAGTGACTGTTGTGAACGTTATGGCTATGGTGTTTTAATTACCAATACTAATGATAATCCTAAAAAAGAACGTGATTATATTTTATCGATGCTTGATCAGCGAGTTGAAGGAATTATTGTCAATACGACGGGACAAAATGATGATTTTTTGCGACAAATTGGTAAAGGGAGTGTTCCGCTTATTCTCGCGGATCGCGCCATTGAGGAAAAAATGTTTGATACAATTCGTTCAGCGGATTATCCAATCACTATGAAGGTAGCCGAGCATTTAAAACAACGCGGCTTCACTAAAGTGGGCTGGTTTGTGGAACCACTTAATAACGGTGCAAGGATTTTGCGCCATAAAGCTTATGTTGCAGCCTGCGTGGAAGTACTTCATATTGAACCACAGGTATACATTATGGAAGATAAGTCACCATTGGCAGTTGAAAAACTAGTGCAGCAATTTGTAGACGTTAATGGTTCAGAACGAAAAGCAATTTATACGGCCAATGGCGTTGTTACGCTGCATGTTGTGAAGGCTTTACAGCGAATGGGTCTTCATTATCCGAACGATTTGGGTCTGTGTGGATTCAATAATTGGAACTGGACAGAACTTGTGGGTGGAGGGCTCACCGTTGTGGCTCAACCAAGTTATAAAATTGGGCGAGAAGCGGTGAAACGGATGATGTTTCGAATACATCGCAATCATAATGCTGCACCACGGCTGATTGAGCTGGAATGTGAATTAATTGTGAGAAATTCAACCTGAAAAGGGATCGTATAGTTTGCGAGAAAAAGATCGAAACGGCAACAGCTGATTTTCGGTCTTTTTTTAAATTTATGATGAATCAGACTTGACTTAGAGTTGACTCTAGATATTATAATAAAATCATATATAGCGCATTTTTAATTCGTTTTATATAGTGATAAATAGGAAAAGAACATTTATCAAATCATATGAAGTTCGATATAGAGTGAAGTGGTGAAAATACATGAATGAAGAAGAAATTTTAAATTTGCTCCAAGCGTTTAAAGATGGGAGCATCTCTGGTAATGCTGTAGTAGAAAAAATAAAAAAAGTCCCTTATGAAGATATCGGTTTTGCGAAGCTGGATCATCATCGAACGATGCGGCAGGGGTTTCCTGAGGTTGTTTTTTGTCAAGGAAAAACGATTGAACAGATTGTTGAAATTATGTTGCGCTTGGCGAAGGAAAGTCAAAGTAATATTTTAGCTTCTCGGGCAACGCCTGAAATGTATGAAGCGGTTCATTGTAAGCTGCCTGAAGCTGAATATAACGAATTGGCACGGGTTATTTTTCTCAAGCGTCAGCAAAAACCTATAGAGCAGAAACGGAGTATCTTAATTTTGACAGCAGGGACAAGTGATATTCCGGTTGCTGAAGAGGCTAAAATGACAGCTGAACTTATGGGGAATGTTGTCGTTACTTGTTATGATGTAGGTGTGGCTGGAATTCATCGGCTTTTTTCCAAAAAACATTTGATTGATGCGGCTAATGTCATTGTTGTAATTGCGGGAATGGAAGGTGCCTTGGCTAGCGTTGTAGGGGGGCTTACTGATAAACCAGTGATTGCTGTGCCGACAAGCATCGGCTATGGTGCTTCATTTCAAGGGCTGGCGGCACTTTTATCAATGCTTAACAGTTGCGCGGCAGGCGTCGCAGTAATGAATATAGATAATGGTTTTGGTGCGGGAAAATTAGCAAGCACTATAAATCATATGAGGTGAATGAATTGAACGCTATTTATTTGGACTGTTTTGCTGGAATTAGTGGTAATATGCTTTTGGGGGCATTTTTACAGGCTGGGGTGCCGGAACTTTATTTACGGACGGAACTCAGTAAATTATCTGTGGCAGATGAGTTTCAACTTATTATAACCAAGGTGAATAAAAATGGTATTGAAGCATTGTATGTTGAGGTGGATTTGCTACAAAACCACCCAGAAACAGTGACGTTAAATCATCATCACAACCATGTTCATAGTCATGAGCCTGTAAAAGGACATTTACATCGGACAATGGCGGATATTCGTCGGCTCATTGAGACGTCAATTTTGGAATTATCTGTAAAAAAAACTAGTATTTTGATTTTTGAAACATTGGCACAAGCTGAAGGAAAAGTACATGGGAAGCCAGCGGATGAAGTGCATTTTCATGAAGTTGGAGCCATAGACTCCATTGTTGATATTGTTGGAACGGCAATTTGTCTTCACTATTTGCAGATTGAAAAAATATTTGTGTCAAAACTTAATGTAGGCGGTGGATTTGTAAAATGCGCGCACGGGTTGATGCCTGTACCGGCACCCGCAACGGCAGAGCTGCTCCAAAACATTGCTTTTTATGGTGGTACTGTAGAGAAAGAACTGGTTACGCCAACGGGGGCTGCCGTGATTAAAGCATTAGCGGATGTGGATTCAACAGATTTGCCAGACGGATTTAAACACACAATGGTCGCTTATGGTGCCGGAACGTGGGATCTTGTCATACCAAATGTTTTACGTATGTATATAGGGCATATCGAATCTGCAGATAAAAAATCAAAAAAAATCTTAATGGAAACGAATATTGATGATTTAAGTCCACAGATTTATGAATATGTATTTGAAGGTTTGTTTAAAGCTGGGGCAAGAGATGTTTGGATTACGCCTATTATGATGAAAAAAAGCAGACCGGCACAAATCCTGTCTGTTTTGGTCGATGATACGTATGTGAAAGCTTGCCAGGAGCTTATTTTTAAAGAAACATCGACAATTGGTTTGCGCATTCATGAAGTTGAACGTATTGAAGCCAAGCGGACATTGGCAAGTGTTTTAACTAGCTATGGAGAAATATCCTGTAAAATTAGTTATTATGGTGATACGGTAAGTAACATTTCAGCCGAGTATGAAGACTGTAAAAGATTAGCCCTGCAATATGCTGTACCGCTTAAAGTGATACAACAAGCAGCCTTGCAAATGGCTCATACTTTATACTGCAAAGAAAAGAAGGAAATTGGTTGTGGAAAAAGAAAATAAACTACTTGAAATTTTACGTACTTATGGACATGTCGTAGTTGCTTTTTCTGGTGGTGTTGATAGTTCGGTTTTATCTAAGGCAGCTAAGCTTGCTTTGGGAAACAATGCTGTGGCGATTACAGCCACTTCGGAATTGCTGCCGCAGGAGGAATTGGCGGATGCAAAAGAAGTTGCTGCAATCATTGGAATTGAACATAAAGTAATTTCTGTACAAGACTTAGAAAATCAAAAGTTTGTAGTAAATGATCGAGAACGTTGCTATTACTGTAAGGAAAAACGTTTTGCCCTTTTGACCACATGGGCGAAAGAACATGGTTATCAACGGGTGGTAGAAGGGTCAAATCTTGATGACGATGGAGATTATCGTCCGGGTTTGAGAGCTTTGCGAGAAAATGATTTTGTGGCATCACCGCTTATTGCTGCTGGTTTTAATAAAATGGATATAAGAAATTTAGCAAAAAAATGGAATCTTTCCGTATGGAATAAGCCAAGTGCGGCATGTCTGGCTTCGCGTATTAGTTACGGACTTGAAATTACAACGGATCGATTAAAGCAGGTAGAATGTGCAGAACGAATTCTTCGCCAATATGTGCAGGGACAGCTTCGGGTTCGGCATCATGGCAATTTAGCGCGGATTGAAGTTGCAGCAGAATTTTTGCCGACTTTACTCGATCACAACGTGAATGAGAAAATCATCCGCGAAATTAAAAAAATTGGCTTTACCTATGTGACCCTTGATTTACAGGGATATCGAATGGGTAGTCAAAACGAAATACTGTAACAGAAAACCCACTCATACTTTAGAATGAGTGGGTTTTCGATTTTTGCTTTGGGGGAATTAGTATGAAGAAACAGCATTTTATGCGAATGATTAGCTGGTTCTTGCTGTTTATAGTTGGCGTAGGAATTATTTTAATCAATGGAATTGGGCTTTATGCGGGGAATTGGTTTTACGAAGCAGTCGATGTGGCTTATGCACGGGATCATCGGGGCGAAGATCGTAAACATCAAGAACTTTTAGCAGAAGGAAAAGCAACGAAAGATTGGCAAGACGTAGGAATTGTTTCTAAACATGGCTATAAACTACAGGGAACGTATATTCCGAGTCCGCAAAAATCGAATAAAACTTTGATTTTTTTACATGGTTTCACCAAAAACCGCTTATATGGATTGGACTATGCAAAAATGTATTTGCAGGAGGGGTATAATCTTCTGCTGGTTGACTCGAAAGCACATGGCGATAGTGGTGGCACTTCGGTAAGCTGGGGAATAGAAGAGAAGGATGATTTAGATTCCTGGGTGGACTGGGTGCAAAATAAATTTCCCAATGGCATCATCGGGGTTCACGGTGTATCAATGGGGGCGGCAACAGCACTTATGTATGCTGGACTTGATGAAACACAGCATAAAGTGGCTTTTTATGTAGCAGATAGTGCTTATTCACAGTTAGAACCAATATTGAAGGAAAAAATAATTGAAGAAATCAAATTACCGGAGAATTCTTTATTGCCAGATGTATTGCTTTTTTATAGTAATATAGTATCCTATTATAAAAATCGCTATACATTTCACGGGTCATCACCACTTACGGCGATCACTGCGGTTACAACACCAGTTCTGTTTATTCATGGTGCAGCAGATACTTTAGTTCCGCCAAGGATGAGTGAAGATCTGTATGCGGCGGTGAAAGGACCTAAGGAGCTGTATATCTTTCCTCAAGCAATTCACGCGTGTGCAGTTTACCAGGATCGCAAACAATATACACAGATTGTGCAAACCTTTGTTGAAAAATATGGGAAATAAATCCAATAGAATAGAAGATCAATTTATTAAAAACTACCGTTAACTATATTTTTAGATACGGTTGACGTAGCGCATTGACTGAAATATAATAAATAAAGTAGAAATAAAATATATTATTATTTTGAAGTGAGGTCAATGTTTATGACGCAACAAATTAAAACAACAAATCTTGCATCGGAAATTATTCAAGGCAGACGTTTGAAACGATGTGAAGATTTATCTTTTTTTATTACTATGGATTTAGAGGAATTGCGATGCGGGGCAGATCAGATTCGTCAACATTTTTGTGGAAACCATGTTGATTTATGTACGATTATCAATGGTCGCAGTGGTCGCTGCGGTGAAGATTGCAAATATTGTGCACAGGCAGCCTGCCATCATACGGGAGTTGAAGAATATCCATTTATGGATAAAAAAGAAATTATTGCTAATGCATTGTGCAATGAAAAAGAGGGCGTACATCGTTTTGGCGTGGTAACATCAGGACGCGTGCTGGCTGGTGAAGCTTTTGAGAAAGCTCTCGATACCTATAAGGAAATGCGGGAGATATGCCACATTGATCTTTGTGCATCACATGGCTTTTTAACAGCTCAGCAGTTTAAAAGATTGCATGAAGCTGGAATTAGCAGTTATCATCATAATATTGAAACATCGAAACGGTTTTTTCCGTCTATTTGCTCTACACATACATATGAAGATAAAATCAAAACGATCAAAACAGCTCAAGCCGAAGGTTTATGCGTATGCTCGGGTGGGATTATTGGCATGGGGGAAACGTGGGAGGACCGTCTTGATATGGCAATTAGTTTGGCTGAACTGGGAATTGGATCTATCCCAATCAATGCTTTGATGCCAATCAAAGGGACGGCACTAGAAAATTTACCACAGTTGCCAGCAACGGACGTTTTACGAACGATTGCCTTTTTCCGTTATATTAACCCAACGGCAAATATACGATTAGCAGCAGGTCGCAAAATCATGCCACACAATGGCGAAACAGCTTTTTTAGGTGGTGCGAGTGCTTCGATTACAGGGAATATGCTGACCACATCTGGCACGACGATCCGCGAAGATGTGGAAATGCTGGAACGGATGGGTTTCAATAAATAAAGAAACTAAAAAAGTTTGCATATAAAAAATATGCAAACTTTTTTTATAATGTATTTCCGCTCGTTATATAAAAGAAGAATAAAGGAAATACAACTAATAAATAAATGACTGTAGTCAAAATAAACGCGGCTATTGTTAGGTCGACATTTAATTTAAAGAGGCGCGCTGTTATGACGGCATTGATTGCAGTGGGCGTAATTGCTAAAACCATCATTGTGCCAAGGATAATTTGATCGGTAAACAAGTGGGTAATCATGATATACACAATCAAGGGAGTCAAAAGGAATTTTATCGGAATCAGATCGAATATTTTATGATAGTATTTTTGTGCAGCATGTAAATTGATGAGGTAACCGACAGGGAGCAGGGCTGTCCATGCACCAATGTGAATTAAGGAAGAAAATACAGTTGATAATATAGCGGGACGGGGAATATCGGCAAGATAGAGAAACATGCCCAAAAACATTCCGAGAACCGGTAGTTGATTCCAACTTAAAAACATATTGCGAAAATCAAGGTGTACGTTTTTTTTTGTAGCGGAAGCGGTATATTGTTGATAATAGTATTGTGCTAATGGAAAACAAAATAAGACAAGTACCATATTTTGAAATATACCGACCATTTGTGCATAAGCAAAGCCAATTTCACCATATAGAATAAATGCGCATAAACCGCCAAGTGTACCTAGATTCGATAGTATAGAGGAAACAATATAACTGCCGCGATCCAACGGATTTTTGTAACGCCGTAGTATCGTAGCTGCGCTGATAAGACCGGGAATAATACAAAATATGATGCCGAAGACCGGAAGCCACATCAATTCAAGAGTTAAAGGCAAAATCCAGAAACTCAAAATTGTCAGTACGGTACAAACGATAATAATATTAAACTTTATTAACCAATTACAAAATTTACCACTCAACCATTTCCTTTGATGTATATAATAGCCAAACAATAATGGTAAAATTAAGTCAGTAAATACAAAAACAATTCTAAGCTGTGCAGTTTCCATAAAGAACAACATCTCCTTGTTCGTCAGATTTATTTTATTCGATAACATATATACAAGTCATTTAATCCTACCATTTAGATAGTTTTTTTACAATGACAGCAAAAAGAAAAAACTATTTTGGAAATTGAAATTTTGTACACTTATATGAAGGAATAAATACAGATCAACTTATTTGAAAAAAATTTGACAATGAATATAAAATGGTGTAATATATTACAAGTCGCCAATAACAACGACGAAAACAAAAAAACGAAATCCTTGATTCACTTGC
>Ga0302200_10000044_pt1 | contig 126356 bp, 90 predicted proteins | sample II_Bog_N3_1_FD_194585 | JGI IMG/M metagenome (GOLD analysis project Ga0302200, IMG submission 194585) | Peat permafrost microbial communities from Stordalen Mire near Abisko, Sweden - II_Bog_N3_1 | ecosystem: Environmental > Terrestrial > Soil > Wetlands > Peat | place: Sweden: Abisko...
GGTGCTGTTGGAATACCTGTTCCGCCTGTTGAAGTTGTGTACCATAACAGCGAAGAACCTGTCGCACTTAAGTCTACAGATGATGCATTCTGACAATATAAGACCGGAGAATTTACGATCGGTGCTGATGGTGATACATTTACCGTGACTGTTATCGTTGCTCTCATACCTTCACAGCCAGTTGCCGTTTGACTTACATAGTAGCTTGTTGTTCCTGCTGTTACTGTATTAGGTGTCGGTGCCGTGGTTGATGCCGTTCCGCCGGTTGCTGTCGTATACCAGTTCAGGTTTGTACCTGTAGCACTTAGTGCCGTTGCCGTCGCATTCTGGCAATAGGTTACTGGACTTGTTACCGTCGGTTTTGCCGGAGTAGCATTTACTGTCACTACTACCGCTGCTCTTGATCCTTCACAACCGTTTGTTGTTTGACTTACATAGTAGCTTGTTGCTCCGGCTGTTGCCGTATTCGGTGTCGGTGCCGTGGTTGATGCTGTTCCCTCTGTAGCGGTCGTATACCAGTTCAGGTTTGTTCCTGTAGCACTCAAGGCCGTTGCTGTGGCATTCTGGCAGTAGGTTACTGGTGATACTACCGTCGGTATATTCGGCAGGGCATTTACCGTGACTGCAATCGCTGCCCTTGTTCCTTCACAACCGTTTGTTGTTTGACTTACATAGTAATTCATTGTTCCTGCGGTTGCTGTACTCGGTGTCGGAGCAACTGTTGATGCCGTTCCGCCTGTAGCGGTCGTATACCAGTTAAGGTTTGTTCCTGTAGCACTCAAGGCCGTTGCCGTCGCATTCTGGCAGTACGTTACCGGGCTTGTTACAGTCGGTGCATTCGGAGTTGCGTTTACCGTTACTGTTATCGTTGCCCTTGTTCCTTCACAACCGTTTGTTGTTTGACTTACATAGTAGCTTGTCGTTCCTGCTGTTGCTGTATTCGGTGTCGGGGCCGTAGTTGATGCCGTTCCGCCGGTTGCTGTCGTATACCAGTTCAGGTTTGTGCCTGTGGCACTCAGTGCCGTTGCCGTCGCATTCTGGCAGTAGGTGATTGGTGATACTACTGTCGGTACATTCGGCAGGGCATTTACCGTGACCGTAAACGCTGAACTTGCTTTGCAGCCGTTCGCATCTGTATAATTGGAGGTATAGACTCCTCCTTGCATTGTGGTAAGGTTCGTTAATGTTATCTGACGAGCCGTTGAGGTATAGTTACTCGGACCCGTCCAGGTCCAGCCGGTTGTTGCTACCGGCTGAGGCCCGATCGATATCGTTGCTCCTGCACAAACTGTGGCGGTATTCTGCTGAAGCCAGTTTCCGTTTAACTGAACATAAGGGGTAATAACAGGCAACGCATTTACCGTTACGGCTATTGCTGCCCGCGGACTCTCACAGCCCGTTATCGTTTGGGATACATAATAATCCGTTGTGCCCGCGGTTGATGTATTCGGTGTCGGTGCTGTTGTTACTCCGGTTCCGCCTGTGGCAACAGTATACCATTTCAGTGCTGTTCCTGTCGCAGATAATGCCGTTGATGTTGAACCAAGGCAATAAGCTACTGCACCTGTTACCGTCGGAGAAACTGGCAATGCATTCACCGTAACAGCAATCGTTGCCCGTGGGCCCTCGCAGCCATTTGCCGTCTGGGATACATAATAGTTTGTGGTACCTGCGGCTGTTGTCGATGGAACCGGTGCTGTTGCTGATCCTGTTCCACCCGTGGATGCTGTATACCATAACAGACTTGTGCCTGTTGCACTTAACGCTGTTGCCGTCGATCCCTGGCAATAGGTAACCGGACTCGTAACTGTCGGAGCCAACGTAGCGCAGGTTGTATTTGAAACACCCACAAAAGTTGTTACGCTTTGTGCATCAAGCGTAGACGTGAAAGAGTTATTTGATACTGTCACAGTTCCATCATTTGCAACATTTTTACTTATAGAAGTTGTGTACTTCGTCATAGTGGAAACAGATCCGTTCTGCAAAGCAAATTGTTGTGTTTTTGCAGAAGTACTGTTATTTACAGTCACGATAACATAATTACCGTTTCCTTTAAAGGCAACAACATATACTCCACTCTGAGGATTATAAGTCGCATCGACACGATAATAACCCGGACGTACATATTTGGCAAACTGGGCCATGATATAACCGTATCCATTTGGAACACCTGTTGTTGAAATAACCCCATTACCTGCTTCCGTCATCCACCAATATACATAAGCATTAAAATTCTGATTCATACAATCAAGAATTTGCTTTCCTAAAACCATCAAGCCAGTGGCGCTGTAATCAGTCGCATTCCATTCTGTCATCCAAAGAGGTTTACCAAGTTTGAGGGCTTTATTATACGATGCAGGATTCGCGCCATATAAATGTCCCCCGATATAAGAAATATTTTTTGCTGCTGCTGCATCATTGAGGGTTGGATCGGACAGTGTTGTATCATAATGAAAGGACTCAGGCATCATCACAGGCTTTATGATAGATCCGGCATTATTCAAACAGAAATCATGAAATTGTGATGCGTTCCAGGAGCAGGATTCATAAGTAGGATTGAAATCCGGTTCATTCTGCAAAGAAATAATATCAATATTATTCGTACCTACATAATTGATGAATTGGTTCAGATAACTGGCATACGCAGCATAAGAAGTCGTTAACAATTGTCCTCCTACTACATTGTTATTTGTTTTCATCGATGCTGGGGGACTCCATGGCGTTGCAAATACCGTTGCTCCAAGAGCTTTTGCATTTTTTGCATTTACGGATTCATCCGTCCAGGCCATAGTTGGATCAATGCGACAACGCAGAATATTGAAACCAAGCTGGTTATTACCATTTTGATAAAGTGTCTGCATTACGGTACTACTTAATTGACCTGACCAAGCACTACTGCCCCCAAAACCATCAATCTTTTGGTGTTGATTATTGAAATTAACGGTTGCCGTTTGCCCAAAGATTACTATAGGGACTAAAACCGAATAACAGAGAAAGAGTAAAACTATTTTTTTCATAATTTCATAGTCAAATTGGTTGTTTGTGTTTTCGTTCGTTATATATTTTTTCAGGTAGTATTTATTTACAAAATTGATAAGCAACAATGTCTATCGCATCTTAATAAGTTTAATAATCTTAACTTGATCATCGAATGCAAGTTGTACAAAGTATACACCATCTGCTGTCAGTTCACTTCCGACAGTAAATTCCTGGTTGGTAAAATATTCTGATGAAGAATAACAGATTACCCCCTGAATATTTAGTACCATAAGTGAGATTCTCTCATTCATAGTACTATGTATAAGTATAGTTGTATTATCAGAGAAAGGGTTTGGACGAACTTCACAGGTTGTTGTATTCACTCCCATTGTTATACCTGTAGTGATCATAACATTTACATTCAAAGATGATACAGCTTTACCATAAACATTTGTCTCTGTAACTATTAACGTTCCGCCTGTTGAACCAAAACTTACTGTAATCTGACTGCTGTCGGTATTAGCAGAAGTAATAGTAGCTCCAACCGGTAAGGTCCAGTGATAGCTTGAACCGATATTGTCCGGTATCGAATACACTAGACCTTTTTGGTTTGAATTTATATTGTTCGGACCTGTAATAGTTTGTGTTGTCGGATCTGTACCCACATGTATAGTTAGTGTGCTATTACTTGCAGGGCAAGAACCATTACTGATTGCCCATTTTAATACATTAGCACCTGAACTCAATCCTGTTACAACCGTGCTCGCAGAGGATCCATTGGAAAATGTCCCTGTACCGCTAACAACCGACCATTTGCCCGTTCCAATCAGCGGGATATTAGCAGATAGATTTGTTGTTGTTGAAGTAATGTATTGATCAATTCCTGCATTGGAGACAGATGGCTCATTATCCACAGTTATAATAGTTGCCTCAGAACTTGTCTTGCAGGCAGTACTGTTTGTTACTGCTACCGTATAGCTCCCGGAAGCAGATGCCGTATAGCTTGAACCGTTTGCTCCACTGATCGTTGTTCCACCATTGCTCCACTGGTACGTTAATCCCGTTCCTGAATTTACATTCAATATTACACTGCCTCCAGAACAAAAAGTTGTAGCTCCGGATGCTGTAACCGAGGCAGTTGGAAGAGCATTTACCGTGACAGCTATCGTTGCCCTTGCTCCTTCACAACCGTTTGCCGTTTGGCTCACATAGTAACTCGTTGTTCCTGCTGTTGCTGTATTCGGGGTCGGGGAAATGGTTGATGCCGTTCCGCCGGTTGCTGTCGTATACCAGTTCAGGTTTGTGCCTGTGGCACTTAGTGCCGTTGCCGTAGCATTCTGGCAATAGGTTACTGGTGATACTACCGTCAGTGCATTCGGCAGGGCGTTTACCGTGACCGTAAACGCTGAACTTGCTTTACAGCCGTTCGCATCTGTATAATTCGCCGTATACGCTCCGCCCTGGGTTGTGGTAAGGTTTGTTAACGTTATCTGACGAACTGTTGATGTATAATTATTCGGACCTGTCCAGGTCCAGCCGCTTGTTGCTAACGGCTGAGGCCCGAGCGAAATCGTTGCGCCGGAACAAACCGTGGCGGTAGCCTGCTGAAGCCAGTTTCCGTTCAGCTGAACATAAGGGGTAATAACCGGCAACCCATTTACCGTTACCGCTATTGCTGCCCGAGGACTTTCACAGCCCGTTATCGTTTGGGATACATAATAATCCGTTGTGCCCGCGGTTGATGTATTCGGGGTCGGTGCTGTTGTTACCCCGGTTCCACCCGTGGATGTTGTATACCATAACAGACTGCTGCCCGTTGCACTTAACGCTGTTGCCGTCGATCCCTGGCAATAGGTAACCGGACTCGTAACCGTCGGAGCTACCGTAGCGCAGGTGCTCTGTGAATTTTGAGCTGCTATAATCGTTGCACCTATTCTGAAAAAATCAAAATCAACATATCCGCCGGCAGATTTTGTCGCATAACTAAATAAGCCATACCGATAGCCAATAAATTGCGGAATGGTATAGGACATTTGCAAGGTATTCCCGATAGATTGCCAGGTTGTTCCATTAAGACTATAATAAAAATTTGCCTTATCTGTTTTATTCAGAAAATTCATATCAATCCTTAAATACACCGTGGTTTGAGTTAAAGGTATATCCGTCACTTCAGTCGGTGTCCCGGAAGCTGCATTAACCATTACAATAGTTTTAGTTGCTCCTGTCATTTTCACACCAACAAAACCATAATCCGCCTGGAATGCAGTTAGTCCAGCATAATCACCGTCTACCATACCTGTAACATCCATTGCTACATAGCCTGAGCATGTAGGTCCAAATGTTCGCTGGGTTAATGTATTCGTTGTTTGAGTTATATTCGGGTCTGTTCGTTCATTCGTAAGCCTGAGATAGCCGCTTCTTTGTATTAATGACCAATAATTATTGTTGGGATTGTGATTCCACTGCCAATCCAGTTTAAGTGGTGGTGGCACACTAAATTCATCGGAAGATACAATACCGGAGATACCTGTTCCTATTGGAATATTCAATGTTGTAGGCACTGTTCCATTTGTTCCCAACGTTGGCCAGTTATTAGTCCAGGTAACAGGTACCAGATCCGGGCTTCGACCAACAGATCCGTTGTCCTGAAAAAGCATGGCGTACCATCCCCCACTTGGTGTATCAATAAATCCTCCCTGAGCAATACCATTGTAATTCAGCACTACCTTTCCTTGATAGCTACCAGTAAGGGTGCTGCACATGTATAATAGTTGCGTACGTCCACTTCCATTTGGCCAGCAGATGTTTGATAAGTAATAAATACCGTTTATTTTTTGAAAATGCGATCCTTCAGCCGAAACAATGAAACTCGTTCCAGCGATAGAGGATGCATTGGGCACTAACACTTGATTCAAACCTCCGGCTTTTATGGCAGAAGCATCTGAGGTCAGCTCCAGAATACTTATGTTATTACTTCCATAAATCATGAAAACACGTCCATCATCATCAAAAAATAAGGACTGATCATGATAGTAACCACTGAGGGTGGAAACCGTCCAAGTTCCGGTTTCAATATTTGTAGTCTTAAAAATGTATGTCGTATTGGTGGTTTGTGAGGCAGTGGAAACATAATAAGTTCCATTATTGTATACGATGGAACTAGCCCAGGAACCACCACCATAAGCATTTTTCCCATTGGCCAGATTCAATGCATCCGTGCTAGCAAGTATAGAATAACAATAGCTTACAATTTGCCAGTTTACTAAATCTGTCGATTTCATAATAGGGACACCCGGACTCATATGCATCGTTGTACTGGACATATAATAAGTATTACCCACTCTAACAACGCATACATCTGGCACATCTGCCCAAATAAATGGATTGGAAGCCATCGTTTGAGCAGATATCATTTTAGTGTTAAAACCGACAAAAATGACTATGAGTAATAGCGCTGATTGGGGTAAAAATTGTTTCATAGCATTTTTATTTTTTTCCCTTTGACAAGCCTATCAAGTTTTTAAATTTCAGACAAAACCATAAAATACATTATAGAGCTAGTTTTGGTACTAAAATTCATGGAGAATCAAACCTGTCAAGGTAGCTACGAAGTGATCGACTAAAAGTCAGCAGTAAAATTTAATTTATTTAATAAATAATTAAATTAAAACGGAATTGAATAGATTTAAAGATAAAACATAGATACTGATACACTGAGAAAAATAAGACTATTTATCACTTTGCAAATACGTTGTACGTATAATTTTAAAAATCGTGTGTTCTTAAGTGTTTCAAATATTTTATAGAACTCTGTTACCCTTCTAATCCGTTCATATGCAATTTATAATCTCAACATTTACAATTTCAAATACACTTGAATTACTTCATCGATTGTTACCATTTTGAAGAATTATAAGCAAATAATATTTGTAATCATTGTTTTTTGTGTAGTTAAAACAATTGACCCTATGTTATTTAGATATTTTAACAGCTTCATTCCGGGTCATTTATGAGCAATTAAAATAGAAATGAAAAGGTAAAATATCAGAGCATTGTTAAATGTTATAATTCACTGCAATCATTTATTAAAGACTGATTTAGTTATTAAAAACATTTTTGGTACAGATTTAAAAGTTAATTTGATTTTTATTAAATCTATTAAGCCCTATTCAGGGGATTGATGTAATTGATACTATTTCTTTAATAAAATTAAAATATTACGATACCGATTATTAGCTCTAAAAATAAGAAACCAGAATTTGTGACTATTTTCAATTTAACATTTTGGCAAGCACAAAAAAGAATATAAACTTTGAACTTGGGGAGCTTATTTCAAGTTCGCTATTAAAAAACTAATATATAAATATAGACATATCTAACAATGCAAAAAAGTAATATCCTCATACTGATTATGTAATACTCATATTGCTCTAAGATGTTTTGGCACAGGGATTAACATTTCCCAACTAAAAGCCGGGTATAGTCCGTTTATATATAATGGTCTTTGACGCAAATTGAAAAAACTAGAAATTTAATTAGGTACTATTTTACATTTGAAAGTATATTTATAAAAAAACAGAAAATCAATTATATAACTCCATACTCAAATAACATAATGAAGCTAACCCCTATACAACTTACTAAATTAATTCTATTCTGGATCATCGGCATCATGTTTATTGCAACAGGCATTCTAAAACTAACCAACTTTGATAAGTTATCGGCCGAGATCTTTGATAGGGCTAATTATCCAATGTGGCTCTTTTACGGCGTAGCAATATTTGAGTTAGTGGGCGGTATCCTTTTTATTATCAGAAAAACAAGGCAAGTAGGAGTTCTGATGATTGGTTCTGTAATGCTGGGTGCCATTTGGACACATTATTATTTAAGAGACGACTTTGCACATATGATTGCGCCTATAGTCATTATTATACTTGCAATTTTATCCATTGAAAAGGATTGGGGCAGAAACAAAAGTAAGTCTTAATTAATTAAAAGAATCGAATTTATTTATCATATGATAGCCAGTTAAGTAGTTAACTGGCTATTTTTTTTAGTCCTCTGGTATCTCCACTTTGAAATCTGATACATCTACTATTATTCATTATCCGTCTAAACGCTTATTCGGAATACTAATAAAATGCCTGTACTTAATTACAATTACTCTTCTATCATATAAAGGAATAAATCGTTCTTAAAAAGAGCTACATGATGAAGATCATATTTATTACTGAGTTGTCTTAGATTAATCATTTGTGAAAAATATTATTTTTAAAAAATCAAATTCACTAAGAAGATATACATTAAATATATCATCAAGAATAGGAGATATAACAAAAAGTAAAATCGAATAAAATCAAGCTTCTTATACGCTAGGAAACTTTTTATAACATACATAAAAAATTTAATCTTATGAAAGCAGCAAAATTAATTCTATACTGGATCATCGGAATTGCATTCGTTGCCACTGGTATTTTAAAACTCATAAATCATGATAATATCTCGGGCATTTTATTTGACAGAGCACATTATCCATTATGGTTTTTCTATGGGGTTGCAGTCTTTGAGTTATTAGGTGGTATCCTGTTTATCATCAGAAAAACAAGACAGATAGGTGTCTTGATGATTGGAGCAGTGACGTTGGGTGCTGTTTGGACACATTTTTTTCTGAGAGATGACATTGCTCACATGGTTGCTCCTACACTGATTATTTTACTTGCGGTTGCATCTATTGAAAAGGTTTGGGGCATATATAAAAGTAAGTATTAATTTGACAGATCGCTTTATTGATTCCTTCCTCAAAAAAGGCAAAAGTCGAACCGAATAATATCTATGTTTCAAAACATCATCTAAAAATAACGCAAACAACCAAAGAGGACTCGAACGAAAAAAGTCCTTAATTTTTAATAATTAAGGACTTTTTGTTTTAAGAGTAGAGCCATGCATTCAAAAGTCGAATCTGTTGATTCAGGATTTGGCTCTTTTTGAAGAGTTTAGTAGGTTGGAGATATGATATTTGGTATTTCTACTAAATTAAGTTTTCAAACTTAATTTATTTAAAATGTCCACTAGGATTTTATAGTCTTCCTATCTAATCCCTGGTCCTGGAATAAAATGGATGCTTTTGACCAAGGATAATAGACTGACCAAAATAAACTAAGGTCAAAGAATATTTTTAGTAGTATTCTCGGTTCAAATGATTTGAAGTAAAATAGAATAGAGGAAAGCAGTGCGATAACAATTGAACTTATCAGAGTTAGGTTGCTAATCAATATTCGAATAAAGTATGCCTTATCGAATGCATCACGCTCTTCCTGATTCAAACTCCTGCATCAACAATTTCAGGTCTTACTTTTACTATACGGTAAGATATATCAAACCGTACGATATAAGAAGTTATTATTATGCAGGTATAAACCGACAATAAGGTAATATATGCATATTTTACTATTGGTAATATAATTATTCAGATAAGTTCAACAATTAATCACATCCGGCGAATTCACAACCTGTGCACTTCCCATTTACCATATACACATTTAATTTATCGCAACCATCAAAGATATATGTATGAGAATAAAAATAAACCAGAGTGGTGCCTGTATTATTGTTAGAACCTAGGTAATAATTGTTTCCTAAAAGTTTTTCAACTTTTTCTCTTGAAAGCCCAATAAGCATTTTACTATTAATGATATCAGAAACCATATCTCCATTTATATGTGACGGATGATTATCATATGTGTGCCTGTAATTTATTTCCGTCTTCCACTTTTCAGTATTGAAAGATCTATAATAAAGTCTTAAACAGACAAATGGCCCGAGAAACACTATATAAATAAAAATAAGAAAACGCAGTTTATTCTTATTACCCTTCTTGGTATAAATAAAATAATACGGAATGAACCAAAACAAATTAATAAGGCCAACAAATAGAATTGAAAAGCTTTCTCCCACATATTGAGGTTCTTCAATAGAGAACATCATAGTAATGAGAAGTCCAACACATGTGCCAATAATGCCTAAAATAAATTGAATAAAACCGTCTTTCATAAATATTATAATTCTAAATAAAAAACATGACAATGATAAATGAAATAAAGACCATACCTATTGAAGATAAAGAAGCCAATAAAAGTCCTTTACCAATATCTTTTATTATTTTATTATCGGTATTTGTGTAGAAAACAATTACAATTCCCAATAACAAGCAGATTGGAAGAACAAAATTCAATTTTCGTAAATCTAATTCATCATATATGAATATTGCTCCCAGAGATACGATTTGCAAAACAAGTATAATACAATAAACGAATATTTTCATTGTCAATTTTTAAATGTATCAATTCAAAAACATAATTTACCCGCAACCATTTTGAATTATAAATACTCAATCTAATGACTGTCGATTTATTAAAATGTGCCCATGTAAAATACCGATTTCATTAAAAATATAAAATAACGTTTCGTAAAAATCGAACCTCATAGAAATTTATCAATCAACAGATTATCTAAAAATAACGAAAACAACACAAGAGGACTAGAACGAAAAAAGCACTTAATTATTAAAATTAAGGGCTTTTTGTTTTAATAGTAGAGCCAACGTTTCAAAAGTCGAACCTGCTGATGCAGGATTTAGCTATGTTTGAGGAGTTTGGGAGAATACAGTTATGAAATCAGCTACATAACTATAAAACGATTATATCTTATCTATAAACTTCCCAGTCGTAACAACAATTATTTAATTTATTTTAACAACTTTTATTGTTTTACTATTATCATTATCAAAAACAATTTTTACAGCATACATACCGGAACTGTATTCGCTTCCAAAGAAGAATGATTGATTGGTTGGAACAGTTGCCTCCTGTATTAATCTTCCGTTCATATCATATATGTATACACTTACCTCAGACTGCGCATCCGAATAGGCTGTTAGTTTAAAATCCGTGCTGGAAGGATTCGGTACAATGGATGTAACAGCTGTATCCGCTGACTGATTGAATGATAACCGGCATGCAGGATTTATAATAATCTCACTGAAACTTTCATTCATACATCCATGATGATCGGTTACCAGCAAGGAATACGTCTGATTCTGATTTCCTCTTACTGTAATTACCGGATTCAGGATAGTTGCACTGGATAATTCTGCTGATGGTGTCCACAGATACGTATATGGAACTACTCCACCGTTAACCGATGGGTTTAAATGTACTTTTTCCCCAAACGGACTTGCACAAACGGTAAGTGAAGGAGGCAAGGTAACTTTTGGTGATGTTTTACCCAGGTCTACTGTTATTGTTTTTGTCGCAGTACCTATACATCCGTCAGTACCAGTACCTGTCACGGTATAGCTTGTTGTTTTGGTTGGTACAAATGGAACACCATTACTTATGCCCTGTGTCCAGCTATAGCTGCTGGCACCGCTTCCGTTCAACACCACATTGGTTCCCATACATACCGAGGACGCCGGACTTACAGATATTCCAACAATCGGATTAGCATTTACTGTAATCGCTTTGGATTCGCTGATGGCACAACCTGTAACCGAATTTGTAGCGGTTGCTGTCATCACAAAATTCGTTGCCGTCGGACTTATTAATACACTATATCCAAAGCCACTCTGGTTGTCACTTGACTTTACAAGCGTACTTCCAACCGGTGCCGGAGCATAATAACTAATATTCGACGTGCCCTTTTGTGTTAAAACACTAACGGTCAATTCAGATCCCTGACAAAGGGTTGTCGGTGTAACTGAAAAACCAAAGGTCGACGGCAACGGATTTATAGTGATTGCTGAGGTTGTACTGGCAGAACACTTAAAGCTATTCGTAGCGGTAACAATGACATTCCCGCTGGTATTACCGACCGTAATTGGTTCGATCACCCTGGTAAATCCAGATGGAAAGGTACCTGACCCCGATGGTGTTGTGTAGGTATATGAAATACCGGAAACACGATGTAATGTAACTGAAATATTACCAGGAGCACAAACCGTATGGGTATTTACTGTTGCTTGCGGAGCAAGCGGAACAGGATTAATAGTTACCGCAATATGCGCACGCGGACTTTCACAATTAGCCAAAACAGAAGTCTGAGAAACATAATAATTATAGATTGTCAATACATTGGTTGCAGGAGCCGGTGCTGTTGTCATACCTATCCCTCCAGTTGGTGTATTATACCAGAGCAGATTTGTACCGGTTGCAGTAAGGGGTTTTGGTACATCGTGCAAACATCGATTAGCCGGACTTATGACAACCGGCACTCCCGGAATCGGAACAACTGTTACCTGAATTGTATCTTTCAAACTTTCACACTGACCTGCCGGGTCTGTTTGTGATACGTAATAAGTAAACGTACCTGCTACTGCTGTTGATGGTAGTGGTGCAGTCGTACTGCCTTTCCCGCCTATTGGTTGAGCATACCAAAGCAGATTGGTACCGGTTGCAATCAATGGTTTAGCTATAGCATTCTGGCAATAGGCAAGTGTTTTAGCTGTTACAGGGGCTGATGGCTGCGGGTTAACTGTCACCTGTATGGTATCTCTGAGACTCTCGCAAGGATTGCCAGGTACTGTTTGTGATACATAATAGCTGAACGTACCCACAACTGCTGTTGAAGGTACAGGTGCATCAGTGCTTCCTGTCCCTCCAGTTGCTGTAGTATACCAGAGCAGGTTTGTACCAATTGCTGTTAATGGTTTAGCTATAGCATTCTGGCAATAGCTAAGCGCTTTAGCTGTTACAGGGGCTGATGGCAATGGGTTCACAACAAGTGGAACACTCGTAGTTGCCTGACAGCCGAACGTATTCTGTTTGACCAGCACAAAGGAACTGCTGATCGTAGCATCACCACTGAAAGCAAATCCGGAAGGAGTTCCGCTTCCATATTGATTAGTGAACGGAGGCTGATTAAACGATACATATTCATCCGGACGAAACGTTACCGATACAACCATTTCTGTCCCTGCACAAACAGGTCCTGAAGGTGTTACCGTTATTATTCCAGGCGTAGGCAATGGATTTATAGTTACCTGTATTGTGTCCCGGAGACTTTCGCACTGATTGCCTGGATCTGTTTGTGATACATAATAGGTAAATATACCTGCAACTGCTGATGATGGCAATGGTGCAGCAGTACTTCCGGTCCCTCCTGTTGGAGTGCTATACCAAAGCAGATCCGTTCCTGTGGCAATCAATGTCTTGGTAACATCATTCTGACAATAGCTAAGCGTTTTAGACGTTACCGGAGCTGCAGGCAACGGGTTCACAACTAGTGGAACGGTCGTTGTTGCTTTACAACCAAACACATTCTGTTTTACAAGCACAAACGAACCGCTGGTAGTTGCATTACCGCTGAAGCCAAAGCCACCAGTAGTGCTTCCGCCTGATTTATTGGTTAGGACCGGTTCAGTAAATGAAACTAATTGATCCGGTCCATAATGTACGCCTACATTGATTAAGGTGCCAGAACAAACCGGGGTCGATGGCGTTACAAGTATTACTCCCGGTGCCGGCAATGGGTTAACAACAACCTGTATCATTGCCCTTGGACTTTCACATCCATTGATCGTTTGTGATACGAAGAAATTTGAACTGCCCGGGGTTCCTGTAAATGGAATCTGCGCGTTTGATATACCAACTCCTCCCTGCGGTTGTGCATACCAAAGCAGATTTGTCCCTGTTGCAGTTAAAGCCGAAGCGATATCGTTCTGGCAATAGTTGATCATAGCCGGAGCGATCGGTGCCGGCGGTGCCGGATTGACCAATACATTTACAGTATCATATCTTATACAGCCATTCGCATCGGTCACAGTTAGTATATAAGTTAATGTTGCCGGGTTTGTTGCCATAGGAGTCACAATAACAGGATTTGCAATGGCAGGATTACTCAGAAACTGTGTCGGACTCCAGCTATAGGTATCACCTGCTACAGACGTTGTACCTATCTGTGCAGATGCTCCGCTGCAAACCGTCTGATTCTTTGCAATAACAGCCGGAAGTCCTGATACAGTGATTTTATTGGAACTAACCGGACCGCAGAATACATTGCTTACCGTGCAGGATACAGCATCGCCATTTTTAAGTGTAGTAAGCGTAATCGAGCTTGCTGTCGTTGTGCTGACAACCCTACCGTTAACTATCCACTGGTACTGAATGCCCGGGTAAATAACCGAACCCTGCAGGTCAGCCTGGTAGGTTAGGCCACAAACGCCCGGTTTAACAACTGGCACGATATTCAGCAGGATATTCGGACGGCTTACATATAAAAGGATCTGTTTGGAACAGGTAGCATTGGATACACTGTAGATAAATTCAAAACTGCTGCCTGATGCGGGTAATGTGAACGTTACAGTATTATTTGTTACCGTTGGCTGTGGACTCAGCAGTACATTTGTACCTCCTGAAACTGCATACCAGTTGTTGCTCAGGGACGAATTATATCCCGATATATAAAAGCTTGCCGTGTTCTGTCCAGGACAGATTTCCAGATTAGCAGAAGGAATATCGGTGAGTTCGCATGGTGTAATGTCAGAAGTATTGGAGGCAGACCGTACAGATGCTCCCCATGCCCCATTGATCCCTGATTCAGGAGACGTAACAATCTGGGTTGGATTGGTACAGGAACCCATCGATCCAAGGCTCCATAATTCAATATCATCAATTCCCACATCATTACCCAGGGCTCCGGCATTGTTCATGGAAATCTGGATATCTGCATTGATAACATCCCCCATCGTTAAGCCGGACTGACCAGTGAATGCATTCGCAAGAACATATCCGGATATCGTGATCCATTGGTTGGGCCCGGAAGGTGAACTGGTAATGGTCTGATAGCTCAGCAAGGCGGTGTTGACTCCACCTGTAGCATTAGCTGGATCGGTAAAGTTTATGGTAATGAATATTTCCGGCAATGCCCGCACCGGGTATTGATTGGCAATATCAATATTGGATACATGGGCCTTAAAGAAATACCGGTAACCCTGGTTTACCTGTATGCCGCTCTTCTCCCATAAGACTTTATCGGGGGCACTGGCATCTCCATCTACAATCATAAAAGAGGTTCCGCTATAGGCAGTCTCAGACCAGCCCTGGTTATAAATATGTGCTCCCTGTTTATTCGGATCTATAGAATTCTGAACAGTAGAATTATCGATAAAATATCCCCCTACCGTAAAGAGATTATTACCATTTGGATCATTTGTAAGGATTAGCTTTTCATTAGTTAATACAGCACCGGATAAAAGACAGTTAAGACCCGAGCTAAACGTGCTTGGAGGACAGGTAGCACCCCCCTCAAAATCCCCATCCGGAATCAGATTGGTGGCGCTGCTGCCTCCCCCTGTTGTACTACCACTTCCGCCGGTATTGGCAAGGGAAGCCGGAATGTTGATACCCGTTTTTGCATTACACAAATCAACGGGAAGAGAGACCGTATACTGGTGACCGAAATCTGATGGAGGTATGGTTACTGTTGATCCGATAAAATACGGCTTATTGTCCTGAAGCCATGTATAATCTGTGCTTGCGGTTACAAAATTGGAGATCGCCGAGAGCACCATATTATTGCAATCCGTGGAGCCATCGTATTCAATCCAGATGGAAGGATTGTATAACTGAACTGCATTGGAAGAAGTGGAACAACCTGTCTGATTATCGGTGGCTATGATGCTGTAGCTTCCCGCTGTGCTGGTCAGGTAATCGGAAAGATCACTTTTACCTGTATTACTTTGGATACCTGTCCAGGTAATACTTGGGTTCATAGCAGCGTTTACAGTCGGATTTATGACATGAATCAATGCTTTTGATCCGCTGCAGAAACCAACGGATGTTCCGTAATTCACAGTCTGATCCGGGCTCAGCACATCCAGGCTATAGGCTTGCGGTGCTGCCAGTACATTGATGTCGCACATCTGGTAACTGGTAGTAAGCGTGCAGGAAGGTGTTATTGCTACCGCATAGTATTCACCTGTATTCAATATACCACCTGTTTGCAGAATATCACCGGATAAATCTGCAGGCGCACCCGCCGGATGCTGATACCATTGCGTGGCATATGAACCGATGATACCTGCTGTTGTAACGGAAATAGGAGGATTGGTTCCCGGGCAGATATTATCCGGGCACGTTATCGCCACCTGGCTTACCGCTGATCCGGTGGCAGACCCCGAACAGCCTTCCGTATTGGTAACAGTAACCATATAATTACCAGGAACACCTGTTGTGTAAGTATCAGACCCAGAAACATTCTGATCAGTAACCAGTGTTGTATAAACACCTGAATTTGCCGTTGTTTCCACTGACCAGGTATAGGTGTATGGACCTGTTGCACCAGCCGTTGCTACAAATGCTACTGTAGATTCTGAAGCTGTTCCGGGATTGCTACAGATAAAGCTCGCCTGACCCGTTGCCGTAGTTAATCCAACCGGAATACTTACAGTTGCAACCACAGAGTTATTGGTAACAGAAGTACCCGCAATCATTTTTTCACAAGCCGGTTGTACTGTTCCACTTTGAATTCCGCAGGCCGGTGCATAGCCTAAGTAAGGGCTAACACTTACCGAATAAGTAGCACATTGTACAGACAGCGCATAACTATAGGAATAGCTTCCATTCGCTGTTCCAATCGGGATACCAATTTTAAAGCTCGTTGAGAAAGTACTTCCAACAGTGCCTGTAATCGCAATCAGCAAGGTATCATCGTAAACCGTCACCCCGGATGCACCCGCCCCGGCAACAGCATAGTTGATCATAAGCTCAGTACCCGAGGCACTGATGCTTGTTGAAGCAACCGTTATATTATCCAGCAATACTGGCGAAACTGCGGCAAGGGATGTATACGGAGTCGTAATCTGCTGATATTGTACAGGAGAGTTATTTCCTATAGCAAGGGCACTAATGGTTGTCGTTAAACTGCCGTCAGGAATACTGCAGGGTGATACTACATTAAAGACAACATCAACCGAATCATTATTACTGAAATCACAATTTGAACAGTCCAAATGATACAGGAATGGATTTTTCGTATCTGGAGTGGCTGTAAAGGTTCCTGCTATTGTACTACCATCGGATAAAAAATATGAAATAGACGATGTTGCTAAAGATACATTAACATTAGCGGGGAGGTTAGATAAGGCAATATCAAAGGCACTTAAGGTTCCATTCTGGCAGGATTTAAGTCGAACCGTATATTGATCTATTTGACATAAATCTAGATTCATGGTATTGGTATTAGGGACAATTACCATCTGGCTGGAACTTGCTTTACTTAACATGTTTTTTTCTCCTGCATTGTTTGTTAAAAAAGTACTCACTGTTAAACCTGTTGCCTGTATTCCAATGGTATATAGAAGGGAAAGGGAATCGGGTGTTGCACCGCATAAATTACCATTTTTTATGTCAGCTATTGAAGGAAATCCATTACAGTTCCAACCAGCTTTCACACTCAGATTAGCTGAACCACCAGGATTCAAACAGTTTGGAAGATTTGATGAACTTGATCCACAACCTATATTCGATTGACAGTTTAATGGAGGTGTATATTTAAATACAAGCATATATTCCATTGGTTGGACACTATTATTCACATCTATTTGAGGAGTATAATAACTTTGATTAATAGGGTAATTTGTTATCCCAACGACAACAGTATCCTTTGTCGTTGACTGTATATTATAATAATAGGGACTGTTTGTAGCAGGGTCTAAAAAATTATGATTTGCAATAATATACTGATCATTAATAGCATAAAGACTATCTAAGCTTAATCCTTCTTGCATTGCTAACCCTGAAACCATTAAATATGGATAATAAGCATTAAATGTAACTCCATCCGGTGTTTCAAGATTACTGATTAAAATAGGGATCCGAATATATGTTTCACTATTAATTATTTCGGAATGATTAAGATCTATTTCAAAAGCCGTTTGCTCTAAACTTTTCAATTTTAATTTTGCTTGTGGAGCATAAAGTGTAGCATCATAGCCATACGTTTTAGGTATTTTATAACCATACTTGGTTGATAAAGGTTGCAATTGAACATAAGGATTATATAATGTATCGTTTGTTCCTGGATTCCCCTTATCTTGATCAGGTGGAATGTTAGACATGAAATTGTATAATGGATTATAATTACTTGCTCTATAGTCAGCATTAATTTGATAATCCGGAATAGAACTACAATTGACGGTATTATCCGTTGAAATAAATAACGAAACAGTTATAGCATAAAATTCATCTCCTATCAACAAGCTTCCGAGATTTTCTCCATAATGATTCAAAACAAAACTTCCATTTCCATTACTTATAAATGAGTTTAAATCCGATTCCGATTGCACAGCTTTGGTTGTAACAGTCAAATTTACAATACTAGGAAATGATTTATTCCCATTATTATTGCTAATAAATGAATTCAGGTAATTATTGTTCGCCACTGTATTGGTAATGGAATATGTATCGTAATAACCAGCTATTCCTTTATATAATAACGAATAAACCTGAATACTATCAACTACATAACCAGTTGGAATAGGTATTTGAGTTTCTAAAGGAGATGAGAGGAACGTACGATATTCATTGAAAAACACATCGTCAGTTGTTTGACCATTCGGCTTAAAAAACTTTCCTGAGAAAACTACCTGTGGCATTTTCTGACAATTATTCTGATAAGAATATCCCCCGACTACAGATTGCTCGTAAGGAATAAACTGAAAAGAATTTGAGAATCCAGTACATTTCCAGAAAGTTTGGTTTCCTAATTCGTTAGTGGTAAATGGCGCTCCTGTAGCTGGATTGATCCCACTTGGTGGAATTATAGTCATGGAGGTTAAATCAATTGATGATGGTGACGGTGAATCAAGGTCAATATTATAAGGAGAAAAATAAGGTGTATAACTTACATCCAGGGTTTTTAAACTTGTGGCTATATTTCCCAGTACATATTGAATCGTAAAGCTGATACCACCACTATTAAAATCATTATAATTTTTTTTAGATATATTAGTTGAGGAAGTATTAAAAGAATTAACGCTTATATGAATAATAAAGGATTCTTTCTGTTTAGGATCGGTTAGTATTTCCACTCCGTCACTCAAGGTAATCGAAATACCATTATAGCTAGCCACAATAGAGGAAACCTCATAGTTCGTGTTATAAATAGCATCTTGATTGTCATCTTGTAATGAGACCTCTATATAAACGTTGTTTAATGGATTTGGTAACTGATCTTCCATCACTACAGTACCGTTGGACATATCACAATTGAAAAAAGTAACTAAAGTATCTCCCATTGTTGCCAATAAACTGCTTGAAGAATACCAGGAAACAGTATCTCGTGGATTATCCAATGTTGGATTGTCTGGAATTCGATCTCCGTCAAGATCTACTAAACCTCTATTTTTCCGGTAAAGGGTTGCAATTTCAATATTTGCACCAGGAATAGCACATCCAGGGCAATTGATGGATATATTTCCATTGAAATCACTTAAGGGTTGCATATTTACGTAGCCAGGAGTGGGATCCGCCGAATTATTTATCACATCAACCTGTGAAGCTGATGGGCATAAACTATAATACATAATTACTTTATAATTTGGATTGGAAAGACCTTTGCAATAAGTGCGTAAATCAAAGTTCAGTTTTGAATTGGCAAGAAAATTATCAATATACGTATGGTAATCATATTCACTCACAATAGAATTAGGACTTGGGGCCTCACTTTGAATTATATCGCTAATATTAAATGTTGCTTCATACAAAAAATTGGCGTATAAACTGCTATCCTCAAAAATAAGATTTCCATACCGGTTATTGTTCTGAACTCTTTGCCAGAAAGAAGAAAAGGATTCACCGTTACCCTGTACATTATTACCATCGCTGTATTTTAAGGAGATTTCTGCAGGAACGAGAGAGAGACTTCCCGTAGAATTTGTCAATGTTACATAATAACTTCCAGCCGACAATGTAGAGGGATTGCATACCGTCGTATTACCAGAAGAACATGGATTGCAGGAAGGCAAGGGATCAATATATGATGGTTCATCTATAAGGTTATTTAATCCAAGATTTAAAACTCTTCCCCAGGACTGAGGTTTCGCAAGTGCTTTATCCAGATCCAGCCCATCCTGCAAATATATTCGAAACACAATCTGACCAGCATTGCTATAATAATATGAATTGGGAGGATTTATGAAATTAGAAAGTATTTCACTGCTTATTCTAATAACTTGTCCATCCGAAGTTAAGTTACATTGATCAACATCACCTGCAGCTGTTGGAGGTGATGGAGATGGATTAAACGATAATTCCATTTTATCAGAATTCGAATATCCTATTACTGGTTGAGTTGTACAAAGTGAATTATATGTAGCAGATACAGTTGGTGCATTAATGTCTGTTATCATGACTTCATTTTTAAACGAACAGTTATATTCCTTCCAGAACAATTGAATGGTATCTCCAGGTTGGAGAGTTATAGGAAGGAAGTTGCCATCACCTGTAAAATCAACCGAGTCTACAATTAAGTTCTCTATTAATTTTGTATTGAAACCACCAATACACGAGGATGAATAGGGATAAGAGGATATCGTTGAACCACTCGTAACATTGTTGTAATATTCATTTATGGAAATAAATCCATTTATAAGAAATTTTGAAGATGACCATACATAAACTGCTCCGGAATTATAAAGTTGATATCCCGAAATACCATTCGGATTTTGTGTACTATAGAAGTCTATTGCTGATTGTGGAATAAAGCCTGGATAAGGCAAGGTTGAATTTGAGTTAGAAGAACTATTACTATATGTTTTAGTATAATCCAATAAATACGATTGGAAATTTATAGCACCTGGAATTATTGTTTTGTCATTTTTCAATAATTTCACTTTAATATCAGGATTGTTTTCAGCATTATATGGAGAAATAATCGGAATATTAATAGGTGTAGGACCACCTGAATTATTGTTTAACTGAATCTTTACACCATAGGCAGGGGCTGTTCCATTGTTATATATTTTCACAGACTTAATCCTGCCACCAGATGGTAAGTCATTAAAACAAGCGAGGTTGCTTGTATCTCCCTGAACGACTAGGTTTGGAGAGTTGCTTGTATTAATTACCGCACTCAAAATATCCTGAGGACTTCCACATAAATCAGCACTATTAAAATTACCCCACCGTATAATAGGGCTTGAATTATTGGTTATACTGCCTGAACTTAAACATCCTATTATTGTCACCTGCTCCTCAAACCTTATCGAATCACCAGGATTTATCGTTATGCTTGTCCAACTTCCAGAATTTAAGGGATCAGACATTTGGTCAAATATTAATGGTTTAGCTGTTACAAAACTATTACTATTATCTGAACTCCCTTTGTTTATTGTTCCTATAAGATCCCATGTTTGAGAGTCTTTAATCTTTTTATGGACAATAATAGATGTTATATTAAATGCACTACTTACATTCGATTCCTCAAACGATAAAACAGCATTATCAAATGGATATCCAGAATCATTTAATAGATAATACTTGAATGCAACTGCATTATTCTGATCTGGAAATGCTGTTAAAATACTATATGTCTTTTCATAATCCAGATAAGCGCCCTTTTCAACAGTTAGCTGATTATTAATTAAATTATTACTTGGTACAGTTACCGGATTTATTATACCATTTGTGATGTTAATAAGACTACTAAAAGGTGCGACAAGGAACTTGTCCAATGTTGTAACATTGAAACATTGGCCCGCTACTAGAGTAAATGTTATGGTTAAAGAATTAATTGTAGATTGTGGATTAACATGAATAGTAAGAGTATCCTGATTGGTATTAATTCCAACAGTTGAGCTTCCCAAAGTATTACTGGTAATAACAGGGTTTGACATATATATACCCGTTGTTGTCACCAGACTATAACTACCCGATGACAAGGCACCATTGCTATTGGTAATAGTCAAGGTAACTGTTGAACCACTCTGGTCTCCCCGATTAATTGTTGTTGTGGAATATGTCAGCTGAAACGAATTCTCTGCCTGAACCTCTGAAATGATACAGATGAGCACAGCAGAAAACAACATGAGTTTCTTTAGCCTTTGCCAATGACTGATGTCAATGTATTTACTGAGGGAGACATTCTTTTTTAGTAATAATAAAGATTTGATCAAATTATTCCCTGATGCAACAGAGATGTTAAATAAGTACTTCATAAAATATTATGTATTAGTATTATTTTTTCAGTATAAAATATTTTGAATAGAATGTTCTTTTGTAAACACAATCAGAACATGTAAATCATGTTTTGGCATGAACAAAACATAATTGCACTAATAGCTGAATTATAAAAGGGTAGTGAACATTATTATTCCAATAGTATTTTGCAGTTTAACTTTCTCCATAATGATTGTTTTTGAATTCTATATAAGTGACTGCAAAAGCAAAAAAATGTGCCCGAAACTTTTAAAGAAATTTCAAAAAAGATAAAAGTTGTTTACAGCATACTATTTAAAAGTTGAAAAGTACCAATAGTAAATTATAGATTGGTTAGGATAAAAAATTATGAATATGAATAAAAGGAGTGAATATTTAATATCATACAATAGAAAATAGATATCTCGAAGACTGTATTCAGTTAAAGAACGATTAAGCTTATTAAGAAGTAAATAAGTAGGGATCTCATTTGTGACTACATTTTTAAAATGTGCATTTATTCTTCAAAATATTTCAAATAAAATTTCGTAAAAGCCGAAGATCCGAGCAAATTATCTATGAATAATAAAACAAACCCAAGTATACTCAAACGAAAAAAGCCCTTAATTATTAAATTTAAGGGCTTTTTATTAAGGACAGAACCAATGTATCAAAAGTCGAACCTTTTGATACAGGATCTGGCTCTTTTTGAGGAGTTTGGAAGGACATAGTTATTATAACAGGTACATACACTACTTCGCACCTTTATGATGTTGTGGAATATTGTGCGGATTTGAAGGAATTGCTTTGCTACACTATTAATCTTTACTATAGAATCCTGCTGTTGGTTCCACTGATCATAATACATCTGTCTTGCGTACACACTATCACCAGGAATCGAACGATCCCAATAGCATAATACAATCGCCCCCAATTTTATGTTTTAAAAACAACTAATTATCAATAATATAAAATAATAAAGCGAATCATTAAAATGATTCCCTTTTAATATTTGTAGAGCCAACGTTTCAAAAATCGAACTTGCTGATGCAGGATTTGGCTCTGTTTGAAGAGTTTGAAAGGTTACACTTATAGCTCCAACTCCTTATAAATTTAATCACTGATTATAATTTTTCGGATAAGATTATTATAACTATCAGCTACATATATATTTCCAGATCGGTCAATAGCAATTCCTTGTGGCCTATTAAATGTAGCAGTTACACCTATCCCATTTGTAGAACTATTTGCAGTAATATGGCCAACAACGCCCCATGGATGTCCAGCTACCGTAGACACAATTCCCATTGCAGTAATTTTTCGTATTAGGCCAACATCACTATCTGTTACATATAAATTCCCAAAAGTATCTATTCCGATACCCCAAGGACCAAAAAACGAAGCCGAAGTTCCGATTCCATCTGAAACTCCACCTTCCCCAGTGCCAGCAAAAGTAGTCACTGACCCAGAAGGAGTGATTTTACGAATAAGATCTTTCCCCCAATCCGTTACATACAAATTTCCTGATATATCGATCGTAATACCTGTAGGTGAGTAAAACGAAGCCGCACAGCCAACACCATTTGAAGAGCCAAACTTTCCTGAGCCTGCGAATGTCGTAACCACTCCGCCTGGGGTAATTTTACGAATGAGATTGTTTCCCGTATCTGCTACATATACATTTCCTGATGCATCGACGACTAAGCCATTCGGGTTATTAAATGAAGCAGCAGTTCCAGTACCATTTATAGAATCCTGATTACCAGAACCTGCAAATGTGGTTATAACTCCGGCAGGAGTAACCTTACTGATAAGATTGGTGCAGGCATCTGCAACGTAAACATTGCCAGCAGCATCTAGTGCGACCCCTGCAGGACAAGCAAATACATGTGTTTGCATTGAACCTGCCAAAGTAGTGACCATTCCACCGGGAGTAATTTTACGAATCAGCCCATCGCTATCCGCAACATAAACATTTCCAACAGGATCTATAGCAATGCCATTGGGCCAATTAAATGACGCAGATGTTCCTGTACCATCAGATGAACCATTGCTCCCAGAACCAGCAAAGGTAGTAACAATCCCTGTCTCTATGGAACTTTGTTGGTTATTGGATGGACTTGGGGTATTGCTCGTTTTTTTACATCCTGTTACAAATAGCACCGATGAAATTAAGACAAATAATGATTGGTATATTTTCATAGTATTTATTCTTTCAATAGATCAAGACACCCTCATCTTTTATAAGTCCATTAAACAATCAAAATGTTCCCGATATTTGAGAACTATATTTTATAGAGTAATTGTATACAATATCAACGTAGCATATTTCTGTTATTTCTTATACCTACATAATATGTTTAGAATTTCTTGAGAGCTCTTAGAAATATAATTTCAATTTAAACAATTAACTTTTTCGTTTTTCAAAGTCGAACAGTATAAATAATTATCAATCAATTTATTATATAAAAACAGTAAAAACAATCAAACAGGACTCGAACGAAAAAAGCCCTTAATTATTTTTTTGTTTTAACAACAGAGCCACCGTTTCAAAAGTCGAACTTTTTGATACAGGATCTGGCTCTTTTCCAAGGAATTACTTTATAATTAATGAGTATGCCATTATTAAAGATTAAGAAACAAATCCAATACTTATGGTTTGACCCTATGTTCTGATCCTGCAAATAAAGTTACTACTCCAGCAGGAGTAATTTTCCGGATAACAACACTGCTATCTTGATTATTATCAGTTGCATATATATTTCCGGAATGGTCTATGGCTATAGGACCTGGAAAAGAAAAACAATTCATTGTTCCTGTGCTATTTATATTCATCCGATCACCTGAACCTGCCAAAGTCGTAACAACTCCTGCCGGAGTGATTTTCCGGATAAAATGATTTTGTGTATCTGCAACATATACATTCCCTGAAGTATCTACCACAATGCTATTTGGATAAAAAAAACTTGAAGCAATTCCTATCCCATCCATATAAGCCTGGTTACCTGATCCTGCCAGCGTTGTAACGATTGCGTCAGGTGTAATTTTTCGGATAAGATTATTATATGTATCTGCTACATAAATAGAACCTGAAATATCTACCGCTAAACCACTTGGACCATTAAAACTGGCTGCTACACCTTTACCATCATTACTACCTTTATTTATAGTACCAGCCAGGGTTGTAACGATTCCGTCAGGTGTAATTTTCCGGATAAGGTCATTGAATGTATCTGCTACATATACATTACCTGATCTATCTACAGCAATTCCCATAGGTCTATTAAAGGTGGCTTCATTTCCTTTTCCATCACTACTTCCCCGTACACCAGATCCAGCAAAGGTAGTAACGACTCCTTCCGGTGTAATTTTCCGGATACGATTATTACCTGAATCTGCTACATATAAATTGCCGGAAGTATCTACAGTTATTCCAATGGGCCTATTAAAGCCAGCAGCAGTACCAATCCCGTCTATACTATCAAGCCCCCCTGAACCTGCAACGATTGTCACAAGTCCTGCAGGAGTAACTTTACGGATGTAATGATTACCGAAATAATTACAATCTGTTGCATAAACATTATCGTGTATATCTACCGCTAAGCCTCGCAGGGAATAAAAACTAACAACTGTGTTGATACCATCTCCCGCCAATGTACTGACAATACCCGTAGGGCTAATTTTTCGAATTAGATTATTGGAAGCATCCGCTGCATATATATTGCCTGAAAGATCCGTTGCTATTCCGCGAATAGAATTGAAATCAACTGCACTTCCTGTCCCATTCATATTACCAAACCTTCCCGAACCTGCAAAAGGGCTGACTATACCTTTAGGAGTAATTTTCCGTATTTTAGTATAATCAGATATATAAACATTACCAGATAGTTGATCCACTGTTATTCCAGTAGCATTAAAAGAACCTCTAACAATTTTATTACCATGAGTGCCCTCAGATATACTTGTTCCTGAGAAAGTAGTAACTTTACCATTTGGTGTAATTTTGCGTATTTTATTATTTCCTATATCCGTTACATACAAATCACCAGAGCCATCTATCGCAATTCCTGTAAGATGGTTAAAGCTTGCCTCTGTTCCTGTACCATCCTCATCCCCTATTATACCGGAACCGGCAAAAATGCTTACTACTCCATCAGCTGTAATTTTATATATTTTGTTATCTAAATCTGTTACATACAAATTACCTAAAACATCTACTGCTATTCCACTTGGTCTTCTAAAATTTGCTGAACTTCCGTTACCACTTGCAAAAGTTGTTACCATACCTTCAGGTGTAACTTTCCTAATTTTATTACTACTGGCTTGAACGACAAACAGATTTCCTGATACATCTACAGCCAATCCTTCCGGTCTATTAATTCCAGCATAAGTTCCAGTACCATCTTTATAACCCGCTGATCCTCCTGCTACTTTTGTAACAATCCCTTCAGGACTTATTTTGCGTATTTCATGAAACTCTGCAACGTACACATTACCAAAACCATCTACAGCTACTTTTGACGGCAAATATAAACTCGCTGCAATTCGATTTGTACTATCTTCTTTTGCGAAAGCCATTTTCTGAGCATTTGCCGGAAAAATTGTACAATAAAAAAGTAAGGGAAAAATAATTACGGATATATTCTTCATGCTTGCAGTTTATTGAAGTAAAATAATTTGATTCTGGTTATCGCTTATTTTTTCAAAAGATTTTAATAAATGAGTAAACCTGATAATCAAACGTTTCCGATTTATAAAAATTGTATTGAAAAAAGGATAATATGATAACCTGTTGAACTTTGATATATGAATTCATATTTCTCAAAATGTCTTTATGATTCAATCCTATTAATCAAATCTTCCGGATAATTATTTTATCAAAAATTCAAAAATAAGGCTTCTTAAAAGTCGAACCTTCCAGCAATTTATTAATCAATACATTATTTAAAAGTAATAAAAATAACCGAAGAGGAGTTTGAAAGGATAGATATATAACAATTGGAACAATGACATAGCGTTAAACAAGTTCTCCTAAACCGCCTGTAACAAAATGATTATGTCCGGTTATATATGAAGCACGTTCAGAAGCAAGAAAAGCAATTGTTTCAGCTAGTTCCTCTGCCGTACCGGCCCTTCTCTCAAGTGGAATATAAGAAAATAATTGCTCTGTAGTAATACCCATTGCGTCACTAAGTTGCTTCCGACCTTCGTCACCACCCGGGGTTATGATAGCACCTGGGGTAACAAGATTTACACGTACACCAGCTGGCGCAAGTTCCTTAGCCAATGACTTGGTATAACTGTTGAGAGCTGCTTTAGCTGCTCCATAATGTGCCAAGAAACCATGAAATGGAATGACGCCACCCGAAGATATATTCACAATAGCACCGGAACCGCTTTCACGAAGTGATTGTAACAAAGGATTGGTTACACGTACAGCACTCATAAAATTGATCATCAATGATTCCATCCAATCGTCATCTGAAATAGCCTCAATGCCCGGAAGTTTTGGGGCAGTTGCACCAGCATTGTTTACAAGGATATCCAACCCGCCGAGGATTTTCAATGCTTCCTCTGCGACAGCATTTGCACCAGAAAATGTGCTGATATCACCTTGAATAAATGTTGCAGCTAACGGAGTTTGAGCATGACGTGAGCGTGCAGAAACTACTACATTGGCACCACCATCAATCAGGCGTTGAGCTGTTGCTGCACCAATGCCTCGTGAACCACCTGTTATAAGGGCTTTTTTCCCTTTGAATTCATTTGCGTAATCTTTCATTGCTATCTTAATTTATACTTGTCCTTGTTGACGAATCAAAAATCATAAAAGATATTGAAAGAAAATGTGAACTAGATTACTAAAAGTATGTGAACTAGTTCACATACTTTTAGATCAACTCTTTGAATTACTTTTTTTGATTACGGATTTTCGAGAGAAACTCCCGTGTCATTCCCAAATAGGAGGCTATGATGTGAAGAGGAATCCGCTGTATATATGCAGGGTATTTCTCGGCAAATTCTTCATATCGTTCTTCCGCTGAAAAACTTAAATGTGATATAACCCTTCGTTCTATCATAATTGCGATTTGTTGCGACCTTTGCATCATGACCATTGCGAATTGAGGTATTTTTTCCATAAGTAATTGTTCACTTTCATAACTCCATTGGATGAGGGTACTATCTTCAATGGCTTCTATAAATAGAGTTGCTGGCTCTTGCAACAAGAAGCTACCATGATCTCCTATCCATGAATCATCCAAGGCCAGTGAAATAGTATGTTCCTGCCCCTCTGTTCCAATAAAAAAGCCTCTAAGTGCTCCATCGACCACATATGAGCGATATTTTGACACATACCCTGGCTGTTCCACGAATTGTTTGCGCTTCACTTTTTGCATCCTCAGTACTGAAATAAATAATTTTTTATCCTTTTCATTAAGCGTAATTCGAGGCGCAATATGGTTGAGTATTGAAGAAAAGTCCTGCATAGCTTAAAATACATAATTGACCTAGGAATTTTATATTTTCATTTATGAAATTTCTCAATCATTATTTTTGATCATTCGGATATACCGGAGGCCATATTGCAAAATTATATTGTGTTCTGCAAAATAATCAAAGTCATATTTTATGACTAATTTCTTTTTAATTTAACAAAGGCCAAAAGCCCGCAAAGCATTAATACTGTAGCAATCCCAAAGACAGCCCCATGGCTGTAGGTATAAATAGCGGCAGCACCAAGTGGAACAATGACATGATATAATGCTTGTAAACTTTGATTAATTCCCTGAAGTAAGCCTTGCTTACTTTCATCAACCGATAAAGAGAGTCGTGAATTGTAGGATGGATCAAACAAACCTTCACCCAATACAATACAGGATACAGCACCGATAATAAGATATATCGATTGAATGTATGCACTCAGAAATAAGAGTCCAAGCCCCAAGGATAGGCCACATAAACCAATGCTGCCTACTGTTTGCTCAGGCAATCTTTTGAGAAGTTGAGGCAACACAATCACCCTGGATAAAATATCGCAAATACCAACAAGTACAAACATTCCACCAATAAATGATGGCCCCCAGTTGTATACATCTTTCAAAAAGATACTCGCATTGAATTGCCATATATTGAGTCCAACATAAAAAAACGCTCCCATAATCAATAATGCCCGTGCTTCTTTCAAAGTAAAAATCTCGTTGAAATGAGAAAATGTATTAAAACTCTTAAGTGTGAGATGTGTAGTACGTTTTTCTACAGGTAATGATTCCGGAAGAAGCAAAGTGATACAAAGCATCGATACAAGCGTGATACCCGCTGTGACAAAAAAAGGTAAGGTAATGGAAACAGTCCCTAGCAAACCACCAATGGATGGACCAATCATAAATCCAAGACCAATAGCACCGCCCAGGTATCCGAACCACTTTCCTCTCTCATGAGGTTCTGTACTATCCGTTATATAGGCAAACAGTGCACTTTGATTACCTGCCGTAAGGCCATCAATGATTCTTCCCAGAAAAAGTACCCAAAGTGCCCCACCCATACCGAGCATAAAATATCCTATAGCTGAACCAAACAAGCTGATAAGTAAAATGGATTTGCGCCCATATCGGTCACTCAATGCCCCAAAAACCGGGGCAGCAACGAATGTTGCGGCAGCAAACACCGATACAAGTGCACTCATCACTACTGCGACTTCTTCAGCAGGAATATATTTTTCTAAGAGAAATGGAAAGAGCGGAAAAACGATGGTCAATCCGATAGCATTCAATACGGTAATCCCTACAATAATCCAGAGATTTCTTTTTTTGTTTTGTACTATATGTTGCATTGTATTTAATCAGTGTTTTTGTAAGCTCAGCTTATGGGCTAAAGCACAAGGGTATTGGGTATATACCTTATCTTTAGAAATTATAACGCAGTAATCGAAATCCATTTTTGAGCTTTGACGAAAGGCGTAATAATCTGAAAATAAAACGAAATCCGAAAGGAAGTTTTTTTATGAAAATTGAATTGAAAAGAGGTACAACTTCAACCCTTTTTAGTTTGGCATTTAATTGGTCAACGGCATTTATATTATCAACGGCCCATTTTAAAATAGATATGGCCCCGGTTGTTTTTTCTAAATTTTTATTTCCTGACTTGATTGCAAAAGAATTCATTACATCAAAAACGATTTGCCCATGAGAAAAATAACTTGTCAACCGATGGAGAAGTGTCTTTACGTCTTCTTCTGATAAGTATTCAAATACACCTTCGGCTATTATGAATGTAGGTCTGTCAGCAGGAATTGTTTCAAGCCAATCCGGAGCGGTTATAGAACTTGCTATCATTTTGTATGCATTCGTTTCAGAGTAAAATTGCTTACGCAGACTAACAACATCAGGGTAATCAACATCAAACCAATGTATGGAAGATGGAGGTTGCGTTCTTATTATCCTGGCATCTAATCCACAACCTAGATGAACCACCACTGCGTTGTTATTTTTTGTAATGAAATCTTTTGTCCATTTATCATATTGTTTTGCACGAACAGCTGATATCCTTTCACCAAATCGATCATATTTTGACAGATCAACATTCATTTTTTCAACGATGTCGCTTGCCATCTTGTCATTTAAAATGGATTTCTTTGAACGATAGTCTATTGCTTTTCCAAACAAAGGTATAAACAATGTTTCTTTATCATCGGTCAACTTGTGTGTTGCCATAGTTTTATTTTAATAATATTTTAAAGTCAATATACTTCAAAAGGTTGCCAGTAAATGTTTATAAATTTTTAATGTGACACACCTTTGAAACCGAAAACAACCAGCCAGCACCAACACATTTTTAACAATATTACAGTATAATTTGTATAAATGATTTGTGACTTATGCACCTTTAGATTCCTTTGCTGACCAATACGCAAAGGGACGAATTGTCCAACTATTAAATATTCCAGCAAGTGCATATGGGTCGCCTTGAACGATTGTTTCAGCAGCTACCATTGTCTCTGCTTCAAGAATCCATAATGCCCCGGATTCATCTCCAAAAGGACCGGCGGCAAACAATTGTCCGTTTTCAAGAAAGCGACGTAAATAGTCCCGATGACCGGGTCGCATCGTTTTAACTTTTTCTGTGTCGTTAATGTATTCAATGATAATGGCAAATTTCATAACTACTTTACCCATCCTATTGGGCTTTTAAATGTTTCGAATTATTCTGCATGATATCAATACGTAATTTTCTTATTTTACTTGCGAACTGATATCAATAACTAAACGACGATTCAGACTACATAATATTGCATCATTTTATTATTTAATCTGGTAATAAGAGATACCAGTCCCGCTACGCTAAAGACTGACTCCCCTATCATATGCATGTCATTTCTGTACATCCTGTATAATGGATGTCCTTTTTGTGGTTATGCGTAAGAAAATAACACTCATTTTTTCTTTCGTCTTATCGACCAGGTAATATATTACAGGTACAAGCAAAAGGGTTAAAAACAATGAACTTGTAAGTCCACCTATAATGACCCATGCCATACTGTTTTTAATTTCTGCACCTGCACCATCGGAAAGAGCAATGGGCAACATCCCAAGAATCATGGCTACGGTTGTCATCAAAATAGGTCTAAGGCGTTCCTTACCTGCCTCAATCAATGCTTCCTTCAAAGGACGCCCCTGCTCTTTTAAATGATTGGTAAAATCAACGATAAGAATTCCGTTTTTGGCAACTAATCCCATCAGCATAATCAATCCTACCATAGCGAATATAGTCAATGACTCCATAGTAAGCGCCAAGGCAAGGAAAGCACCTATCAATGCCACAGGTATAGAAAACATAACTACAAATGGATACACCATGCTTTCATATAGTGCCACCATAATCAGGTAAACCAACAGAAAGCCAATCAGCATAGCCAAACCCAAACTCGCAAACCCCTCATCCTGGCTTTTGGCTTCCCCTTGATAATCTATAGTAATTCCTTGTGGAAGTGTAAGCTTATCGATGGAACTTTTTATGTCATCTGTAACAGTACCGGTAGGTCTTCCCACCGAAAATGCGGTTACTTTGATACTATTCAAACGATCTGATCTTTCCAGAACAGATTGCCCCAATTTATCGGTAATGGTAGCAATATCGGCTAAGCGAATATTTTCTCCCCTACTGTTTCTGATGGTTATATTTTTAACGCTTTCAATATCCTGACGGTCTGCTTTATCAGATATGATTTTGATGGCATATTCCTGTCCTTTGTCACTGTATTTCAAACGGTCATTCCCTCTGAAAGCCAATTGCAGTATACTCCCCAATTCAGGTAAGGAAAGACCAACCAGATTCATTTTGTCGCGGTCTAAGTCTATGTTAACTTCGCTTTGTGGATTTTTGGTGCTATATTCTACATAGTCGGTACCAGGTGTTTTGGTAATGATGTCTTTTACTTTTTTGGCAGCAAGCCAGATACTATCCATATCCGTCCCTCTTACCACTACCTGTATAGGTGCATCGTCGCTATTGCCCGTAATGTCTACAGTTTTGACGGTGACTTTTAATCCGGGAATCTGAGAGATTTCATTTCGCATCTGTTCTCCAAACCTGGCAACACTGATGCTGCGCTGCTCTTTATCTACTAGTTTAATAGCCAATTCAGCCGTATTAGCTGTAGCAGCGTTACCCCATTGCCCGGACTGTACTCCCACATTTGAAAACACTTTTTTTACTTCCGGTCTGGCCATTACTATTTTCTCTGCTCGTAAAACCGCCTGATTGGTTTGGTATAAAGGTGTTTCGGTGGCCATCTCTAAGGTTATGTTCAACTCACCATTATCCGCTGAAGACATAAATGAAGCACCGATAAGTCCTGCTGAAAACAGCATAATAGAACCGATAAACAAAACAGAAATCCCTAAGATTACCCATCGTTTGTGGCCCAATACCCATCCCAATAGTTTGCCATACTCATTTTTGAGAATTTCCAGCAGTCCTTCAAAACCCAAGCTTATTTTGCCCCACCATGTAGCCTTCGACAGTTGGTCTAACTTGGCGAAACGTGAAGCCAACAAAGGGGTAAGTGTAAATGAAACTACTAAACTCATCAAGGTTGAGAACACTACTACCAATGCAAATTCACGGAGCAAATTACCAATCAATCCTCCTCCCATAGCCATTGGAACAAATACAACAATATCCACCAATGTGATGGCAACAGCCGTGAAACCTATTTCGCTACGCCCTTCCAGAGATGCCGTCCGTTTGTCTTTGCCCATTTCCATGTGGCGAAATATGTTTTCCAGTACCACAATGCTGTCGTCCACCAGAATCCCTACCACCAAAGAAAGCGCCATTAAAGTCATCAGATTTAATGAAAACCCAAACGCATACATGAGAATGAATGTCGGAATCATGGCAGATGGCAATGCCACCAGAATGAAAAATGAGCTCCTCAGACTATGGAGGAACATTAAGATTACCAAAGCCACAATAGCTACTGCCAGGATAAGATCGTGCATAACAGCATCGGCCGCTGCCAGAGTATAAATAGATTGGTCGGACGCAATTTCAAAATCAAGGTTTTGGTAAGCATACGTTTTCTTTAATTCCTCTAATTTCTGCTTTACCAATTCACTTACTTTCACAGCATTTGCATCCGCCTGTTTGATTACCTCTATACCAATACTTGGTCTGCCATTGATGCGGTTGACGGTTTTATCTTCGCTTTGTGCATCCGTAACCGAAGCCACTTGGCTTAGTAAGATTCTGCCACCATCGGTAGAACGGGCAATTGTCAGGTTCCTGAGGTCTTCTACGTTTTTGAATTTTTCGTTTAAACGAAGTGAAAATCTGCTATTGGCGCTTTCTACCATACCAGCAGGATATGACACATTTGCATTGGCCACTGCTTGGTTTACCTGTGAAGCGGAAAGGTTATAGGCCGCCAGCTTTCCATTGTCGAGTATCACTTCTATTTCCCGTTGGTTTCCCCCGATCAGGTTTACATTACCTACGCCATCTACATTGGATATGATTGGTTTGAGTTGTTGGCTGACCAAATCATACAATTTAACCGGGCTTATATCTGCGGATGTACCGATACGTAATATGGGTAGTGCTTCTGTATCAAAACGGTTAACCAAAGGAGCTTCAGCTTCCAGGGGAAGTGTGGATTTAATCTCGTTGATTTTCCTTTCTGCATCTCGTTGGGCAACAATAGTACTCACGCCCGGCTTAAGCTCTATTTGAATGGATGAAATCCCTTCTTTAGAAGTGGAATTAATATGGTTTACTCCCTCTATGGCCGACAATGCGTCTTCCAATGGTTTGGTGATACTGCTTTGTACCTCATCCGCCGAAGCCCCCCGATAGGTGGTCATAACAGACAATTGGTTTATTTCCAGTTTAGGAAGTAGATTATAGTTCAGACTGCTATAGCTGATTACCCCAAAGAGGATTAGAGTAAAGAAGATTACAAGGATCAATAATGGCCTTTTGATTGCTATTTCTGTAATTGACATGGCTTGAACGTTTATTTAGTGTTTACTATTTCTATAAGACATCCTTCAGAAAGATTTATTTGTCCGCTTGCTACAAGCTTATCTGTTGGGTTAATACCGCTGAGAACTTCCACCCACTCACCTATTTCCCTGCCTAGAACCAACTTTCTTTTTTCCGCCCGATTACTATTTGCCGTATATACATAAGGATTTTTCAGACCTTCCACCAGAGTTGTTTTAGGGATTTGCAGCACACCCGAACCGCCTTGTATGTTGAATGTTACCCGCACAAATGTACCTGCCTTTAATTGAGTGCTGTTGTTTTCGATATTGATATCTACTTGATAATTGTGTCCCTCATTTCCTCTGGGGCTGATATAGCTAACTGTCCCTGCAAAAGTCTTCCCAGGAAACACGTCTGCACTCAGTAAAACAGGCATGCCTGCTTTGATCCTGTAAACATCGTTCTCGCTCATCATCACGCTGGCTTTTAGCTCGGCAATGCTAATGACAGTAGCGATCACAGTACCTGTATTTACAAACTCACCTTCTTCGACATTTTTTTTGACAATGACTCCATTCAATGGGGATGTAACCCTACCGTCAGCAATCTGTTGTTTGGTTTGCTCCGCCTGATTCTTTGCATTTTCGTAGTTGAACTTTGCATTGTTATAATCCAACTCTGTGGCCGCTTTACCTTCATACAGGACCTTGTATCGGTTGTAGTCCTTTTCGTACCTTTCTATGGAAAGCTGATTAGAGGCTAAGTTGATTTCACGCAATGAATTATCAATAGAGCCTATTATTTCTCCTTTTCTTACTACCGAACCCAATTCAACTTTCAGTGTTTTTAATTTACCGGAAGCATTTACCGTGATGTCGGCTTCTTTGACTGGCTGTACAATAGCGGGAAGTGTAAATTCTTCCTGCATAGGGCTTACTACAGCCTGAAGCACTGCAACCGGTATAGGAATAGCAGAACGATCTACTACTTTAGTATTTGCATCTATGGCCTGTTTGTTATAAAATAGAGTGACTGTTACGAACAGGATTAGTGCTAGAATTAATGTCGATATGATTATTGTCTTTTTCATTGTCTTTAATGTTTTGGGCGAACTATAATTGATTTGCATATTGTTTGAGTGTCCCGATTGATTTTTCAAGATCTATCCTTGTCGCTAAATAATCGAACAGGGAAGTGAGATAATTGGTCTGAGCTTCTTTATAAGAGTAGTCTGAATTTAACAGATCACTCAGGTTGGCTGTACCGTTCTGATATTGAAACGATGTGGTACTAAATACATCTCTTGCCAGATCCAGATTGTTTTTATTCGTCTGAAGAGTAGTATACGATTTTAGCAATTGGGTACTGTAATTCTGAATTTCAAGCGCATAATTGCTTTCGTTCAACTTTAGATTTTCTTTTGCATTCGCCAACAGAATAGCGCTTTGCCGTATTTGACTTGTTCTTTTCCATCCGCTGAATAAGGGTACATTCAGTTTCAAACCTATTGCTGCATAATTGAATTGTTGATTGGGGTTCATCATCTTATCTATCGTTGTACCATAACCAAGTACTCCATATTGTGCGTAAGATGTCAGTACCGGATATGCAGATGCATGTTTGCGTTTCAGATCTATTTCCTGAAGAGTAAGGTTTTGAAGCTGTATCTTGTAATCAATCCGGTTATTGATTTCTCTTTTTTCAACCGGAAGTACTGGATGTTCACTCATCCCAGAAATAGAATCTGCCAGTGTAATAGAGATCGCCATATCCAATCCCATCGCATACTTAAGACGATTGGTTACCAACAGTATATTGGTTTGGGTATAGGTCTTTTGTGCAATAGTATTATTCAGGTTTACTTTCATCCTGTCATAATCATTTTTTTTGATCACACCTTTATCATACTGCATTTGAAGTGTGTTCAGAATCTCTGTGTATCTCTTTTCGTTCTGAATCAGTAGTTTTTCCTGCTCCTGTAATGTCACGATCTGGTAATAAGTCTTTGCTATATCTGAGATCAGATTTACATCGTTTTGTTCCTTTTGCAATTGAGCAACTTCTATATTGGGTTTGTTTGCTTTTAATCCTGTAATCAATGTATTATCGTAAATCGTCTGATCTACCCGTACTACCATATTACTGGCAAAAGGATTTCCGAGTGTTACCCTAAGCGGCGTTGGACTAAGTTCTCCCGCAGGAATTAATGTAGTCTGCAATTTTATATTATCATCCAGGGTAACAGTACCATTGGCCTGTGGTAAATAAGCCGATAAAGCTTCCACCGATTTTTGCTTGGCTATAGCAACCTGATTTGTGAATACAGTCGTACTGCGGTTATTCTCCAGACCATATTCGATACACTCTTTAAGAGTTACTACCAGTGTCTGTGTCTGAGCTTGGACATTTCCCATATTTGAACACATCGGTATCATCAATACCAAGATATTCATCATTACTTTTTTTAGTTTAATATATTTCATATTTAGTATTAATATATAGTTAGTTTATAATTAAAAGAACCAATTGAAGCAAAAAAACAATTTTTATTTGCTGTTTTTAACCTTTGAAATTTAAAATTGCCACTGATTTAACATTCGTCCCATAGTGCTTATCTATTTTATTTGTAATGGATTAAAACCATTTAAACGATATCCGCTAAACTTCTATTAATAGTTAATAACGATACCCAGCACTGGGGATTTCCAATAGTTAAGTATTTGCTATAACCAATACAAACCAGCCATCATTATTTTATTTAGTTCAATATAATTCATATTTTGTATTCATATATAGTTAGTTCATAATAAAAAGAACCATTTGAAGCAAAAAAAATCACCCTTTTTTTGATGCTTTCCATCTCTGGAAAATAAGAGGCATTTCCTTTTGCATTAATTCCATAAATTGAATAATATCCAGTAAACTATTATTAAACTTTTGAGTTTTATCTGTCCGCTGGTTCAATATTTCTTTATAAATAGAAACCATGTTGTTTAACATACCAAGCATCTGATCATCAAATATACTTTCCAGTTCAACAAGACGGGTTCTGAAATATCTTTTTCGATCACCTGGTTTTGTTATGTACTCAATTTTCTGAGTAGCAAGCAACAAGTTAATAGCATTACTTGCAGCACTCTTGCTCATATTCAGAGTTTCATATATAGCATCAAACGTTAATTCTGTTTCATCTGAAACTAAAAGTAAACCAATCGTTCTAGCTGCTGCCGGACTTAAACCATCCTGTTCAAAGACAACTCCTGCTTTTTCAATTAGCTCCTTTTGCGTTTCAGTAAGATTTACTTTTGCCATTCTGCCTAACGCACTTTGAATTGATATACGTTTACAAAGATAATTAGTTTTTTTAGTTCTGCAAAGAAAGAACCAAAAAATGTGAGATCAGTAAAAAAATTTATATATATCTGTATAATAACTATTTACATATAATTAATTCCAGATTTAGTAAAATTTCTCGCTTATATGTTTCTATTTATCATTTTTCATAAGACGGTCACTTCATTGCTGAAGGATTTGAATCCTTTTAGAGATTTTGAATATGTAGGCAAAACAAAACACAGTTAGCAAATGAAAATTTTATAATTAAGAACAGTTTCCAAAAAGCTTAAAGCCGGAATAAATCAGAATAACTCTTAAATTATGGAGCCAAGAATAATGTAGTTTTGATTTATGTAATTATTAATAGTGCATGATTTTACGGAATATCAAAGTGAATACTTTTCACATGAAGATAAATAAAACACTTAACAATAAATTATTAAATCATTTTACTCAGACTAATATATAGTAAATGAAATATCAACAAATACTCCCTTCTGAACAACTACAAAAATACATTCGTAGTTTTTGGATTATGGAAGGAAGTGTGTCAGAAGTTTCAACAAAAACATTTAAAATTATTGCAGACGGTTGCCCAGGATTAATATTTCAGGAAAATGTCAATTCCTGTTTGGACAATAACAGCAACCTGCTACCACAATTATTTTTACACGGCCTGACTACAAATCATTCTGAAAAAACAGTAAAAGGAAATTTCAGAAATATTAGTATTCACTTTAAGCCGACTGCCTTAAAATCTTTTTTTGGAATAGATGCTAATGAATTAACCGACACTTATACAGATCTTAATTTAGCATGTGTTTCAAATGTATCCGAAAAACTCGTGAACACAACTTCGACAGAAAGACGCATTGAAATATTAACTTCATTTCTGATTGACAATTTAAAACAAAACCTGAAACTAAAAATAGAAAAGACTCACTATGCATTAGACTTGTTGTATAAAGAAAATTCTATACCAGCCTTACAAAGGATTCAATCAGAATTAAATATTTCAGAACGTTCATTGGAACGTATGTTTAAGCAAAATATTGGTATTTCACCGAAATTATTTGCAAGAATAGTCCGTTTTCAAATGTCGCTTAATAATTTGCGAAATAAAGATTATTTAAAATTGATGGATATAGTGCACAAAAATAATTACGCAGACCAATCGCATTACATTAGAGATTTTAAACAGTTTGCAGGTGTTAGTCCAAATCAATTCATACGTCAAGCGAACGAGCAGGTAGAAAATTTCCCGGAATGGACTTTTTGATTTCTGTCGGTTTTGTTCTATTTCATAGGTCCCATTACCGATAGTTTTGCAGAGAAAATAAAAGATCTGTATAATGGGAAGAAAAAAAAATATCACCGTATTTGGTGCGACAGGAAAAATAGGATCTGATTTACTCCAACTTTTGTCGCAATCAAAGATTGAAACAGTTGCTGTAACACGTAACATTGAAAATGCTATTCAACTTCCTTTTGTAAGATGGATACAGGCAGATATGTCAAATAAGCAAAGTTTATTTGACACAATGAAAAATAGCTGTTCTGTATTTTTACTTTCAGGACACAGTCCTGATTTTGTTATTGAACAAAATAATGTAATTGAAGTAGCAAAAGAATTGAACATAAAACACATCGTAAAACTCTCATCCGGTGCGGCTGATAAGAACTCGGAGTTCCACATTCCCAAAACACATGGTGAAGTAGAAGAATCTTTACAATTATCGGGTATTCATTATACCATGCTAAGACCCAATGGAATTATGCAAAACTGGTTAGGTGATATTGCTACAGAGATCAAAAAAGAAAGAAAATTCCACGAGGCAACTGGCGATGGGAAAAGATCACATGTTGACAGAAGAGATATCGCCGAAGTAGCTTTTAAATGTTTAATTGAAGCTGAAAAACATTGTGATAAAATTTATTTTCTTACAAGTGACAAAGCTGTGAGTTATCATGAAATTGCAGAAACAATAAGTAACGCTATCAAAGAGAAAGTTGAGTATGTAGCCATTTCACTTGAGGAAGCAAGATTAGAGATGAAACGGAAAGGAATGCCTCATGCCTTGATAGAAACTTTTATCTCTTATGACCATGCTCAACGCAATGGGCAGACAGAAACAATATCAGACAGTGTAAGAACAATATTGGGAAAGCCTGCAAGGACACTTGAAAACTTTGTTAATGATTATATTCATTACTTCAAATAATCGGCATTAACAAGAAGAAAAGAACATAAAAACTAACGAAATACTATAAATATTTAATGTATCATATTTCATATTTATTAGTAGATTTCCTTATTCTTCCCCACCACACTAAAAATCCTGTTACAGGTAAACTCGCAATAATAAGACTTCCAAAGAAAGCTATTATTTTACCGGACAAGCCAAGTATTCCTCCTGTATGAATGTCATAATTCATCCTCATGAGTTTATCTGCCGCCGATGCCTCATCATATCTATTCCATATATGATTTACCTTAAGTTCTTTTAAAGTATACTGATCAAAGTAGCGATAGTCCGTTTTCCAATACGTTTGCTCATCAGGATTGATACTTACTGCAATCGGTGCAGACATATTATCAGGAATATGTATTTCAATTATTTCTGCAACAGAATATTTCTGGATTATTTTTAACCATATTTTATCAATTGGTGATAGTTCTGGATTTTTTTTGTACAAGGTATCTGAAGAGGGTGAATAATAGGGAATAAATTCTTTCCCTCCGGAAGCGATCGTATACGTAGATTTGGCAAACCATTCAAAACCCCATATCAATCCTGTAAACGCGAAAATAATTCCAATCCAGGTTACATAGAAACCAAGTATATTATGTAGGTCATAATTCTTTCTTCGCCAGCGTACGTTCCACTTAATTTTATACTGCTGCTTGGATAGTGGTTTATTTTTCTTCCACCAAAGAAACAGACCTGTTATAAGCATCGCTACAAACAGAAGTGTAGCTGAAGCCACAATAGGCTGTCCAATAGTATGCGGCAGCCATAAATAAAAATGTCCTTCCAATACTATGCTAAAAAAATCATCATACATGTTTTTAATTTTTAATATCTCACCCGTATATGGGTTCATATAAACGATATCAAAATAGTGTTCTTTCAGATTATAATAAATAGCCTCTGCTGCATTCGTTCGCCCGGCATACAACACAGCATGAATCTGTTTATCCGGAATTTGTTTATCCGCTATTTGTTGAATACGAGAAGGAAACAGAAAATCTTTATTTTGAAGATTCACATGCCTGTATGGCTGAATCAGGTTCTGTATTTCATGCTTAAAAGAATATAGACAACCTGTAATGGCAATGATAAAAACCACCAGCCCGGACAATAGTCCGAGCCACAGGTGGATAGTACCAATAATTTTTCTAGCAATTGGTGTCATTATGGAGTGATTAATAATCGGATCATTTACTTTTTAGACTAAAAGCAGTCATTAGAATTTAAATGTCATGCTACCAGTGATGCTTCTGAGCTGCTGTGGATTCATCGTCTGGTATCCAATCCAGTAGTGTTCATTGGTGGCATTATTTACTGCTAATGCAAGTCTGAATTTGGGATGCTCATAAAATGTTGTTGCATTAAAAACGGCATACGCAGGAAGAATAAAGACTCCCATAGAAGCACTATTTACAACTTTATTGTCACTGGCGTAATTGCCACCAAGTCCAAAACCAAGTCCTTTTATGTTACCTGTTGTTAGTTTATAACTCAACCAGAAATTTGCAGCATACGGAGACATTGCTGTAACAGGTCTGCGACCTTCCACGTCTGAATCAGCCTTTTTCATTTTAGAATCATTGTATGCAAATCCTGCTATCGCATTAAATCCTTTCAATGGGTTCGCGATTACTTCTACCTCAATTCCCCTGCTGAATTGTGTACCATTCTGTATTGAAAAATTGGGATTGGCAGCATACGGAAGTATCATGTTCGTAACACTTATATTATAATAACTCACCGTGCTGCTTATTTTACCTCCAAAAATATCCAGTTTAATTCCTCCTTCTGCCTGGTTTGCTTGTTGAGGTTTGAAAATCTTTCCGGCATAGTCTGTGCCTGTTTTATTTGTAAAGCCGTTTTGATAATTAGCAAATAACGATACCATGTCTTTTACCGGTTGGTAAACAATTCCTAATTTTGGTGAAAAAGCAGTCTGCTGATAGCTTCCTGTATATTGTCCGCTTGCTTGATTATAACTGCCAATGTTGTGAAAATTATCAATACGCAAGGCTGCTGATGCAATCAGGTTTTTAGTAATATTGACCACATCCGAAACATAAGCACTATACGTATTTGTCTTATATCTGTATGGATACGTCCAGAATCCTTTCTGCAACGTTGCATTCAGATTGTCTTTATTAAAATTGGTGTAGTTTGATATGTTACCATTTTTAGGTATCGTGTCAAAATTACTTCCGTAGAATAATTGATTTGAATTCTGACTAAAAAAATCAAGCCCGGCTACAAACCTGTTTCTAATTGCTCCGACTGTAAAATCACCGATAACGTTTTGTTGAATTTCAGTTACGGTTATTTTACTATTTGCTGTTGACTGATCGGCGCGTACAAGATAATTACTGCCGGTAGCTGAAACATTTCCTGTAACAAGTGAATTCGGAACCAGGTAGAAATAAGCTCCAGGTCCATCGGAAGAACTATTGGTTCTTGTAACATTCGTTTGCAAAATCCATTTCTTTGATATCTTGTAATTCATGCGTCCGAAATAATTATCGTTGGTTGAAACCTGGTAGAGATTATTGGCCGAATATGATCGGTTATAATCAATACCTAATTGGTTGGCTCTTGAAGCTCCGAGTTGCGATACTGGAAAATAGAAAAATATCATTTGGTTGGATGTATTGGACCCATTATATATCTCAGCATCTAAAGCAAATGAAAGTTTGTTATTCACCTGATAGGAAAGACTGGGAGCAAATACAAATGATTTTTGAAAACCATTGTCCTGAAAACTATTTTGATAATTATACGCCGTATTAATACGAAGAAGGATCTTTTTTGCTGAATCAAGTGGTGTGTTTATATCTCCACTGATGCGGCTAAAACCATAACTTCCTGCTGAATATGTTATTTCACCGCCAAATCGATCGTATGGTTTTTTAGTTACCCTGTTAATTAATCCTCCGTATGAAGTCAATGTACTTCCGAATAAGGTCGCCGAAGGACCTTTAATCACCTCCACCTTTTCCAGGTTGGCAGCATCAATCCTCGATGTTACATTCCCTGCAATACCATTTCGTAATTGACTTTGTACCACAAAACCTCTTGCATTGTAATATGCTCCCCCATCTCCACTGCGTCCGGTTGCATCCCACATTTTTTGTAATCCTGGTACATTTTTCAAACCATCGTCAACAGAAAAGACAAGCTGATCTTTCAGCAGTTCTTTGGTTACCGTAGAATAAACCTGTGCATTTTCCATATTTTTCAGGCTTATTTTTGCAGCATAATCACTTTCTTTATCCGAATAGGTAGCATGATCTCCGTTTATAACAATTTCAGATATTTGTGCATTATCCGTCAGTGTAACTGATACATAAGTAGTATTTTCTCCTCCCTTTATACTTACTGTTTTTTCTATTTTATTGTATCCAATCATTTGAATGACAATGATATTAATTCCTTCAGGAACGTCTTTCAGGATAAATGTACCTGTATTGTCGGTAGTAACACTTTTGCTGGTTCCCTTCAGTGTAACAGATGCAAGTTCGATGGGTGTACCGGATGAATCTTTAATACTACCTGAAATAATGCCTTTATGCGATTGGCAATAACTATTATAAGAGATAATTAAAAATAACAGGCTAACGAGATAGTATTTATTCCATACAAATTCAATAAACTGTTTATCAATTAGATGATTAATATATTTTCTTATCATGGCTCAACTATTTGGATTGATTCTAAATAATAATGAACAATATTCACAATTATTTAGAATCAATCCAAATAAAATGAATCAGTAAAAATACGGATGTACCAGAAACCATGAATCAAGAAAGTAATCCCGTTTGCTTGTACCATCATAATACTTTCGCATGTATTTCCAGTGATCAATCAATACCAATAAATCAGATTGAAGTATTTATGATTGATTTCTATTTGTGTCGTATTTGGTGTATAAACACTAAATATTTCTATTCTGTAAAAAACTAAAACCTCAATAAATTAATAGTCTTTAGATAAGCAGTTGAAATTTACTAGTATCAATAAGGCACTTATGACATGGTATAACAACCGTTTGTATCTTTGTTATTTTTTTTTGAAAAAACTCAAACCTTGACCAATAGCTTAGACTATATGTGCTCGTTTTTTTATCAAACAAAAAAGTCGTTAATTAAAAATTAACGGCTTTTTGTATACGTATATCTTTGTTTACTAAAGATGCTTATTAACACATTTGTTAAATCAATTATTCTTTTTTTGGGAGGATACCAACTTCAGCTCCTCTTTTTCTTTACAGATTAATTATTATTTTACATACTACATTTGTATCCATCTGCAATGTCTTTAGAAAGGCAATAATATCTGCTTCCTGCTCAGCCGTTAGACCCAGATTGCCAAGGTCAGTTGTATCAACTGTTGCAGCATATTCAGGTGCCGGAAATGTCCCCATATTTCTGGTATTATAAAAATGCACTACATCTTCGAGATTGTAAAAAACTCCATTATGAAAATGTTGACGATGCTGGTAAAGGAGCAGATTTATCTTGCGACGACAGGAATCAAATATGATTACTGAAAAGAATATTGATGTTATAATCCTAAGAATTATGTTTTTTATTAAACTCCTTAAGTATAAGCTTTACTTTATCTGAAAACGTACATTCAATCTATTCTACTAAAATAATATCCCTATTCAACGATAAGTTGAACAGAGATATATTTCTATTATCATTATGACCTTAATCACCGTCATTATCGGTTGTCGTTAATGTTAATCCAAGTGTACCAACCATATCCAGTTTAAACAAAATCAGTAATTGTTTGGCGGATAAATACAGTGTATTTACAGGCTGTGGTGTATTTACCACCGCCTGTTCAAGAGGAATATTAATATCATTGATTTGTACATTAATACTATCCAATCGCTCACTCACTAAGGACGAGAGTAATTGTCCGTTATATTGTGTGTTCATAGCATTAAGCAAATCGCTAAGGCCGGATTGTTTGACATTATTATTGCCAATACCAAAGAAAAGATTATTAATTGACTGATAATTTGCAGTTAAACAAGCCAATGCATTACTGCTATAATATGTTTCCACATACGTAGGAAGTGGAGGTCCGTTGGTAGCTTTTACCCTTATGCCCAACGGTATACCGATTTTCGTGTTTGCAATATAATCAGCCATATATACCAACTGATTTACAAGCAGACTGAGAGAACTATTAACATCATTTCCATCTGCGTTGATGAATGTTTGAATGTAATTACCTCCTGAAGGTAACCATGCCGTCAGCAATCCATTTGCATTTACACTCAGATTTTGGGTCAATCCTTTCAAATAATTAAGTCTTTGTTGGGAACTGTTTGTATTTGCTGTATATAGATTTAAAATGGCAGAATTACCATTCACGGGATCAAATAACATATACTCAATCGTAGAAATTCCTCTTTCTTCTTGATTTTGTTTGGTTACATAGGTGCTGTCATACGGAACAGGAGTATTGCTGATAACCGTTTCAATAGCAGATGGCGTAACATTAAAGTATTCCTGGATATTATTGCAATATCCTCCTGATGTACCACTAAGTGCAGGTCCGAAGTTGTATAGTTCACAGGATTTCCACCCCAAATTTGCCTCAAGCCATTTTTGCTGAAGATTAAGTAATGTATTGGCATTAGGAGTATTTATAAATGTATTGGCAGCATTATATAAACTATCGGTAGCATTTGCAAAAGTTGTATAAGAAGGAATAATAATATTGTTCCCGATATTGGTAAACATAGCTTGCCTGTTAAATGTAGTGGTAGAACTGGCAGGACTTACGTTTTCCTTCTTCTTACAAGACAACATGCCAAGGGACATTACCAATATTACTAAAGAAAATCTCAATAAATTATTCATAGAGTTCGGTATTAAAATTTCTTCTATCCTTAATATATTTTTGCTTATTAAAAACCATATGTAGTTTTTAATAAAGTTATCAGATTATTCAAGCCCGATACTGTTGCTTCTGAAGGCTCAGCACCAACATAACTATATAATAGATTTATATTCGTTGCACCAAGTTTATTATTGGGATTGTACTGGAACATATGAACAAAACCTGTCATTTCTGACCATCTTCCTTTAAGTATGTTCGGATCCGCTGGAGGAGTCTGAATGTTTGCAATACAGTTTGTTGCATAACTGATCGCCTGACTTGCAATAATGTCTTCCCAAATACCCTGAATAATAACAAGCTGAGCATCTCTGGTTTTATAATCATTGTTTTTAATGGCCATTCTTCCAACAATAAAGGCATTAAATATATTCTGAATATAATTGGTTGGTTTGGAAGTAAACACGGTATATTCGAAAGTACTGTGCCCGATATATTCACCGAATAAAAAGTCCGTTTGCGTTATTGTTGGATTTCCGGAAGCTAAATTAGTACCTGCCTCAAACTGTCCATAGTTCCATGTTGGATAATCAACCGGCATACCCATATATCCAAATAACTGATCCCACATATGAATCATTTGGGTTGTTCCGTATGCACTGTTTATAGTAGTATTATCTGCGTTGGCCAATTGTGCAAAAAGCTGGTTTGCCTGATTATAAATCAGGCTACCCATAAAACATTTTTCAAAATATTCGGGCAGGTACAAACCACTATCAAGCGTATTGGCAGATGGAGTACCAAGATATGTACTATTGGCAGATCTGATAGCAATGGTATCGAAAAAATTCCTGTTTCGGGTATCTGAAAAGAAAACACCATTGCTGCTAACCAGGCCACTCAGGGATACATCCGGGTAAATAGCAGAATATAAATCACCCGTATTATCATATATACTGCTTAACTGCGAAGCCGTAAATGCTGTTGCTCCCGGTTCTCCTACTATCTGAAGATCATCCAATAAAGAGTCAATTAATGAAAGAACAACTGTTTGTTGTTTATAATTGGCATCTGTAAAATTGTATGTCGAAGGTGCATTGGCATACGGACTAACTGCTGAATTATCATTCTTTTTAGTACAAGAAACGAGCGAACAGACTATTGCAGTAAAAATGAAGATTTGCTTATATATTAACATGTCAGTTTGTATTTTTTATTGTTTTATAATGAATATGAATGGATTTTTAAATATTTTATCTTTTTATTAAATACTATATTTATTTAGACTTATTTTAAATAATATTCAAATCTATTAAAATATTTTTAATAAAAACAACCTAATTTTTTAATAAGATCTTCTTCTATTCTAAATTAACATCAAAATGATAATGCTGGATAAAAAACAATGTATTATTAAATATCTATTAATTAATACATTATACATATTATTTAATTTAATTCTAAATAGTATTGGAATATTATAACTTGTCCTTTACATTTGCAAAGAATTTAGATTAAATCTAAATAAATATAATAATCTTAATGATTAAATCATTTTAATAATAATCAAACTACGGAACAAGTATCTTTTCCATGATTTTAATATGAAACTTTCAAAATTACGATTAGTACTTTTCTTATATGGAGTGCTAAATATTACTTCCTGTACCAAAAAAGATTCTGCTTCAAATACACCTCAATATAATCGAGTACCATTTTTAACAAATATTGGAAACTCAATTATTATTCCGCAATACCTGGATCTTAAAAATAAAATAGATTCATTATACATATATGGAACAGCTTTTACTGCCAATCCATCTACAACAACTTTAGCCAATGCCAGAGCATCTTTTATAAATGCCTATAAAAGCTGGGAAGGATCAGCACACGTAGATTTTGGTCCAGCCCTAACGTTGAATTTGAGTACTACCTATGTCAATATATTCCCAACAGATACTACGGTTATAAATACTAATATTTCACAAGGAAATTATAGTTTAACATCTACCAATGCTCCCAATTTCAGTGGCTTTCCTGCCATCGATTTTTTATTATTTGATAAAAAAATGAGCGATCAGCAATTGATCAATTCGTATATGTCAATTCCTGCTAAGGGGGCTTATTTAACAGCAGTTATTTCCTTGTTACAAACACAGATCACTAATACCTATAATCAATGGATTCCCGGACAGGGTAATTATATCCAAACGTTCATTTCGAATTCCGGGGTTGATGAAGGAAGCTCAACATCTAATTTACTGAATCGAATGTGTTATGATCTGGATGTTATCAAAAATGATAAATTAGGAATACCGCTTGGCTTAGTTGCCAGTGTAGGGGCTGTAACCGGTGCCCCTAATCCGGCTCCACAGGAAGCTGAAGCTTACTTTAGTGATTCATCAATTGCGTTATTACGACAATCAATTATTTCACTTAATAATCTGTATATCGGAAGAACAGCATCCGGTAAGGATAGCACTGGATTTGATGATTACTTAATTTCTATTAATCAGGCATCATTGAATACAACTATTCTGAATCAATTCAGTGTTATACTTACTCAACTAAATACAATACCTCAACCATTCTCAGCATCGTTATTAAATTCGGGAAATTCTTCGATATACAATACCTACCTGGACGTAGCCCATTTACTTGCATATTTAAAAGTGGATATGGCAAGTGCGATTAATGTACAGATTGATTATCCGGATAACGACGGCGATTAAATAGCTCACTATTTTGTTTCCCACTCAACAAATACTGGTCTTGTTAAAGCGGAAAGATCATATTGCTCCGCTTGTTACATTCCGCATACTGTATGGAACAGTTATGCTGGCAAGCACGTTACGCTTCATGTACAAGGGGTGGGTACATTCTTTCTTTGGAATTCCGACTTATTTCTTTCCTTATTATGGGTTTGAATGGATAAAACCTTTATCAGAACAGGGAATGTATATTGTGTTTACCTTGATTGCATTCAGCTTCTTTATGGTTGCAATCGGGGCTTTTTACAGAATATTTTCGGTTCTTGCTTTCCTTTTATTTACGTATTCTGAAGTAATAGATAAAACAAATTATCTGAATCACTATTACTTCATAAGCATCATTTCTTTTCTAATGATTTTTCTTCCGGCAAATCGCTATTTTTCAATAGATGTATGGATTTGGCCCAGGATAAAGTGTACCCTTATTCCACGCTATTTTATACAAATCATACAACTACAACTTGCTATAGTATATATATGTGCAGGTATAGCTAAAATTAATTATGAGTGGCTTATTGATGCCATGCCATTACGAATATGGCTTCCAAGATTAACTGATTTTCCATTCATTGGTTCTTTTTTAAATGAAGGTTGGGTAGCTTATGTTTTCAGTTGGTTCGGTGCATGCTATGATCTTTTTATTCCATTTATTTTAATGAGCAAACGCTTTCGGTTATTGGGTTTTTTCTTTGTTGTTATCTTTCATGTAGCAACCCGCCTATTTTTCCAGATTGGCATGTTCCCATATATTATGATTGTGTCTTCCCTGATCTTTTTTTCATCTGATTTTCATCTGGCTATTATAAGGAAAATTCAGACTTTATTCGGACGTAGGAATATAAATGAAGAGCACAAAAATTTTGAATTCAATAATATCCATTTAAAAAATGTATTTATCCTTATAATGAGTATTTATTTTATTATACAAATAGTGTTACCATTTCGATTCGCATTTTATCCAGGCAATTTATTCTGGACCGAAGAAGGTTTCCGGTTTTCATGGCGGGTGATGCTGATAGAAAAAAAAGGACTTTGTTTCTTTTATATAAAGGACAAAGAAATGAAACGTCCTGTAGAGATTATAGTATCAGAATATCTTACACCACTTCAGGAAAGTATGATGAATACTCAACCGGATATGATACTTCAGTTCGCACATCATCTTGCCAAAGAATTCAGAGAAAAGGGAATGAAAGATCCCCAGGTACGGGTTTTAAGCTACGCCTCTCTAAATGGAAATCCCAGCCAACTATTTATTAATCCAGAAACAGATTTAGCAAAGGAGAACGATTCGTTTAAATCAAAGAATTGGATACTTCCTTATATCAACCATTAAAAAATGCTATTCCATATTCGATTATTGTTTATTTCATTCATTATTATTCTGGTATGTACTACTATATCTGATGCACAAACGTATACTGTATCAGGAGTTGTATATAAATCAGACAGCACAATTGCAGCTGATGCAGTAGCTTATCTAAAAGGCACAGGCTTTTTAACATTCACAAACCAATCAGGGTATTTCAGTATAGAAAAGGTGCCGCCAGGTACATTTATACTTATTATAAATGTAAATGAATCAATGATGGTAACAGATACTCTGCATATCAGCAATCAGGATCTTTATAGAAAATATGTTGCAGATACAATTGTCCATCAGATGAATGTTGTTGAAATAAATGCAACAAATCAGGAAACATTTGGAATAAGCAGATTAGCAGATGTTGAAGGAGCAGCCATTTATGCTGGAAAAAAAACAGAGGTTATTGAAATGAAAGATGTCATTGCAAACACCGCTACGAATAACCCGAGACAGATTTTTGCACGTATAGCAGGACTTAATATTTTTGAAAATGATGGTGCTGGAGTACAATTGGGAATTGGTGGAAGGGGGTTGAATCCTAATCGAGTTTCGAATTTTAATACCCGCCAGAATGGATACGATATTTCAGCAGACGCCTTGGGTTATCCTGAAAGTTACTATACTCCGCCAACAGAAGCATTAGATAAAATTGAAATAGTTCGTGGTGCTGCATCGTTACAATATGGCACTCAATTTGGAGGCTTTATTAATTTTAAATTTAAAAAGCCCCCTACCGATAAAAAATTCTCCTTGTTAACAAGGCAAACGTATGGTTCTTTTGGATTATTTAACAGCTATAATCAAATGTCCGGTACGGTAAAGAAGTGGAGTTACTTCTCTTATGTACAATACAAGAAATCCAATGGATGGAGGCCTAATTCAGCTTTAAATCTATATGGATCCCATATATCTGTAACCTACAACGCCAACAAGCGGTTTTCAATCACAGGTGAATATACCTTTCAATATTATTTGTCCCAATTACCAGGCGGCTTAACAGATAATGAATTTTATTCCAACCCTAGAATGTCTGTTCGAAACAGTGATTGGTTCAGAGTTAATTGGAATTTATTTGCACTGATGAGTGAATATAAATTCAATAAACAAACATTACTTAATTTCAGAAGCTTTTGTTTGATTGCAGGTCGGGACGCCCTAGGTTTACTGGATGATATCAATGAGGTTGAAAACCCAACTGAAAACAGAAACTTATTATCTGATAGATATAGAAATTTTGGTGGTGAAGTTCGTTTGTTACATCATTATGAAATTCTAAAGAGAAAATCTACAATATTGGTCGGTTCAAGATATTACGAAGGCTTGACATACAGAAAACAGGGAAACTCCAATGATGGAACAGGTCCAACTTTTTCATTCATTCATCCGGATACATTGCAATCAAACTATAAGTTTCCAAGCCGCAACCTGGCGATATTTGCAGAAAATATTTTTTATCTGTCAAATCGTTTAAGTGTAACTCCTGGTGTTCGTTTTGAATATATCAGTACACAATCCATAGGGTATTATAATCAGCAGCAATTAGATCTCGCAGGTAATGTAGTTTATGATACTGTCGTTCAGGATAACAGAATACGAAACAGACATTTTGTGTTATTTGGATTAGGAGTATCATATGATATTTCCCCTGCTGTTAAATTTTACGCGAACTTATCACAAAATTACCGCGCTATCAATTTCAATGATATGCGCATTAATAATCCAAATTTACTTGTTAATCCGAATCTGAAAGATGAAAAAGGATATAGTGGCGACGCAGGATTTAGAGGCAATTGGAGGAAAATAATAGATTTTGATGTTAACGTATTCTTAATGTCATACCAGGATAGAATTGGTACGGTGCTTCAGTCAAATGTATTGGGTCAGGTATATCAATACAGAACAAATATTTCGAATTCAAAAACAATTGGCTTTGAGGGATATGCTGAAATTGATTTCTGGCGTCTTATCGCAGGGAAAAATACAAAAACACGTTTATCCTGGTTTAACAATTTAGGGTTGATTGATGCACGTTATATATCGAGCCAGGAAAGCGCCTTTAATAATAAATTTGTCGAATATGTGCCACCGGTAAATTATAGAACCGGCCTTACTTTCAAACATAAAGCTTTCAGAATGTCCGGTCAGTATTCATACATGGCACAGCAATATGCCGATGCCACCAATACTGTTATAGCTACTCCGAATGCATTGTTTGGTCTGATACCATCTTATTATGTTGTGGATTTTTCAATGGAATATAAGTTTAAAAATTCTTCCATCAGTACGGGGGTTAATAACGCTACAAATAATTACTATTTTACACGACGGGCAGACGGCTACCCAGGTCCAGGTATTATTCCATCCACCGGGAGAAATTTTTATATAACGTTACAGGTTCAGTTGTAGATTCAGAGTAAATATTATCAGTATCGTTTAGTCTTAACAAAAGTTTCTGATCCTCAATAAAAAGATTCGTCTTTTTGATCAGAGATGTACTTTATTGATTAATCAGGCAACTGTTTTGATTTTTTACAGTCTATAACAATAGCTTCTAAAAATCAAAAGCAGTAAGTAGTGAATTAAATTCTACTTTATATGGTCATGAATATTGGTTTAGTTCATTTACTTACTTTTGAATGTAACACATATCATAATCTTTATTTATGTCAGCAATTTTAGTAACAGGAGGTGCCGGATACATAGGATCACATGCGGTAAGAGCATTAGCAAATTTGAATTATAAAGTTATTGTGCTAGACAACCTTGTTTATGGTCACAAACAAGCTATTGTAAATACAGATGTTACGTTTATTGAAGGTGATATTTCAGACAAGGAATTAATTCTAACTACCATTCGGTTTTATAATATTGAAGCAGTAATGCATTTTGCTGCTTTCGCATATGTCGGCGAATCTGTCTTGGATCCTTCAAAATATTATAATAATAATCTAGCTTCGGGAATTATTCTACTGGATGCTATGCTTGAAGCAGGCTGTAAGCGTATAATATTTTCTTCTACGTGTGCTTCGTATGGAATACCCGTTTATGTTCCCATTGATGAACAGCATCCACAAAACCCTATAAATCCCTACGGTGCCAGTAAATGGATGCTGGAGAGAATAATAAAGGATTACCACCATGCATATAATCTTGACTATGCCATTCTAAGATATTTTAATGCATCAGGCTGTTCAACAGATGGGTTAATCGGTGAAGACCATGATCCGGAAACACATTTAATTCCATTGATATTGAAGGCCATTACAGGTGAACGCTCTGCCATAACAGTTTTCGGTACAGATTATGAAACGCCGGATGGTACTTGTATACGTGATTATATTCATGTGGAAGACCTTGCAGATGCTCATATTAAAGCATATGAATATCTTTTAAGTGGTAAAGGTCCATTGATATGCAATTTAGGAACAGGAGCTGGATTTTCTGTTAATGAAATTATTCAGGCTGCCGAGAAAGTAACAAGGAAAAAAGTTCCTGTTATATATGGCGAAAAAAGGGCTGGTGATCCAGCTATTTTAATAGCAAATACATCTAAAGCTTTTTCCGAAATGGCTTGGAAAGCCAATTATACAAATATTGAGGAAATCATTGCCACAGCCTGGAAATGGGAAACAAATGAACGAAATGGTAAATATAGAAAACGTTTATTTTCACTTTAAGTAATAACTACCTTCACTTATTAAAACAGTATTCATTGAAGTAACAATCAGTATACCTTGGCTCAGAAAGTAATTCATCAAATACAGTTATAACAAATAGCTATTTTATTTTTTAATCAATTTGGTAACAGTCATATTGTCGTCAGCAATCACATTTACCATATAGATTCCGGGTGAAAGATAATCAGGTAATTGAATTGATTCTCCACATGCAAAATTAGTTACAGCATATACTGTTCTACCTGTGACATCTATTATTTTTACTGAAACATTTTCTGAACATGGATTAAGTAAGATCGTAATTTCATTATCAAAAGGATTAGGTAGTATCTGAATTGTATGATCATTACTTCCTACAGTAATAATATTACTGACCAGAGAAGTACCATTATTATTATATTGCTTCAGACGGTAATATGAAATACCTGGCTGAGGGTTCTGATCTATAAACATGTAATCTTTAATACTGGAGCTATTTCCGGATCCTGTAATAGTTCCTATTGTTATGTATGACACACCATCTGAAGAACGTTCAATAGCAAAATAGACATTATTCTGTTCGGATGCCGTTGACCAGGAAAGCAGCACCTCTGATTGATTCTGTAAAGCTTTAAAATTTATTAATGAAACAGGTAAGCTTGATGGGCAAGGCTTCCAGAAATTACCTGTCTGAACAAAAAGGCTGATGACCCGTAAGGTATTTCCAAAATATGCCGGAAGTGCGTCTGTTGTTGCAACCGTCTGAGTATACATGGCATTCATAATCGTTTGATACGTTGCTGCAGGCGTTGCCCCTACAATACCCGCTGCAAAAGTAGAAACAAAAGTTGCATTGTGGGTGGTTCCTGTTCCGCCTGTTTGAGCTACCGGACCTGCAATAGTTGCAGCACCGATTCCATTAACATATGTGGCTATCTTATTGCATTGCAGACTGGCATTCGCATCATTGTTCCATATCATATCCACGGCCATACGCCAGGGGTGTCGGCAGGCGTCATAACCATATGTTCCTGCACTGCTACCATTGCAGCTATTGGTAATACCATTTTGATCACACCAGTCACTCACAAGCCCTGTTGTTGCATTACGGTTTGCATTTATTAAAGTATAAGCAGCATTAACCGTATTTGCCCATTGAGTTGATAACGATGCAACATAGCTTCCAAAATATTTATAATAAGCGGGTGCCTGATAACTTGGATTACGACAGGTATTTCCATTTGTATTACAAGTAATCCAACCATCTCCATTCGATAATTGATTAGCGGGAGAAGTCTTAGTATCCACTTCGCATTTATTAATAGCTGTAATCAGATTTGTGGCTTCCGTTATGTAAGTATATGGGCTTGTTGCTGAAGGCCATTGGCATGCCGCAATAGTAAGTGCCATAGCAGCATCTTCATCTGCATCCGATGCTGCATTCGTACCTGATGTTCCCGTACAGCCACTCATTTTCCAATTCATTAATCCATTGGCATCTACATTTGCTTTATAATAAGAGTAAAAACCATCGAACATAGTCTTATCTGCTGCATAGGCAGCAATAAGCATTCCATAACCAATTCCCTCTGATACGGTCGAAGAACCATCGTCAAATAACACACGGTATTGAACCGGAGAACCGCCGCAATTTTTAACATAATTTGTAACCCATGTTGAATAAGCATTAGCTGCATCTGTCGATTTTGTATATGTTCCGGTAGTTGGAAGATTTGTCGGCATAATGCCATAAGAATAACTCGCATTACTGTTAAATGGAACAGTAGCACCAGTCGGTGTATTTATCTGAGCTGTCTGTGCAGCAATAGAAATTGGTAATAAAACAAATAGACTAAAGTATAAACGTAACGTTATATTCATTATTAAAAGACCATAAACAGTAAAACTTTCTTAAGAATCTGAATTTGAAAATCCCGGATAATCGGAAATTAAATACCAGCATTCTTTAAAATAGACTGATAAGCCTACAAAAGGGTTGCCTGAATAATTACTATATTTTAAAAGAAAAATACCATCCGAAACTATTGTAAAAATTACGAACCTTAATCTTAACAAATTACCGGATGATATTATTGAAAATTTCGATTGATATAATTATGCGAATGAATCGTGAATCAGTGAAAAACCTTAGGTATAATGGAAAACTCCTTTAACGATTTGAAATAATCATACGTACGCGCAAGTCCTTCTGATCTTGAAATCGATGGTGACCAATTCAGAAGTTGTTTAGCTTTAGTAATATCAGGCTGTCGTTGTTTGGGATCATCCACAGGGAGAGGTTTGTAAATAATTTTCTGATGGCTTCCTGTTAGTTTAATGATCTCCTCAGCGAATTCTTTTATAGTGATTTCATCTGGATTTCCAATATTGACAGGATCGACATAATCACTCAGTAATAAACGATAAATTCCCTCAACAAGATCATCAACATAACAGAATGACCGAGTCTGTGAACCATCCCCATATAGCGTCAGATCCTCTCCGTTTAATGCCTGTCCGATAAATGTTGGAAGAACTCTACCATCATTCAGACGCATCCGGGGGCCATAGGTATTGAATATTCTGACAATACGGGTTTCAATTCCGTGATAGCGATGATACGCCATTGTAATTGCTTCCTGAAAACGTTTTGCTTCATCGTAAACGCTACGGGGACCAACAGGATTAACATGCCCCCAATATTCTTCTGTTTGGGGATGTACCAAGGGATCTCCATACACTTCAGATGTTGATGCAATTAATATACGTGCCTTTTTCTCTTTTGCAAGACCCAATAAATTATGTGTACCTAACGATCCCACCTTTAATGTTTGAATGGGAATTTTAAGATAATCAATAGGACTGGCTGGAGATGCAAAGTGTAATATAAAATCAAGACTTCCTTTTATATGAATATGTTTGGAAACATCATGATTAATAAATTCAAAATCAGGAGAAGTGAAAAGATGTTGTATGTTATCAACAGAACCTGTTATCAGATTATCCATTGCAATAACATGATACCCGTCCTGTATGAAGCGATCACATAAATGGGATCCTAAGAATCCTGCACCTCCGGTAATAAGAACTCTTTTCTTATTTGAATAATTATAATTCATTTTGATATTGATTAATGTTTTTTGAAATAAGTGGTCTTCCAATCGATTCATAATGAAAACCGTTTATAAACATATAATGAGGATCGTACATATTTCTTCCATCAAATAAAACAGTCTCCTTCATTGTATTTTTGATTCTCTCAAAATCTGGAGTCCTGAACTCTGACCATTCCGTCAAGATCAATAATGCATCCGTATTAGGCAAAGCATCATAGGGATTAGGTGCATATTGAATCGTATTTCCGAAAACACTCTCAATGTGTCTCATCGCTTCCGGATCAAAAACAATTACATGAGCGCCTTGCTCCAGAAGTGATTGAATGATTTCCAATGAAGGTGCTTCCCGAATATCATCGGTATTGGGTTTAAAAGATAGTCCCCATATAGCAAATGATTTTCCGTAAAGATGATTATCAAAATACTTGTTGATTTTTTGAAGCAATACTTTCTTTTGAATGCTATTTACCTCCATTACAGATTTTAATATTTTAAAATCATAATCCACAGTAACAGCCATTTTAGCAAGCGCACTTACGTCTTTAGGAAAACAGCTTCCACCGTAACCAATCCCAGGAAATAAAAACCGCTTTCCGATCCTACTATCTGTTCCTATACCCAGACGCACATGATCAATATTAGCACCAAGCAGTTCACTTAAATTTGCCATTTCATTCATAAATGAAATTTTAAGTGCAAGAAATGCATTGCCAGCATATTTTGTCAATTCAGCAGAACGTTCATCCATATATAGTATTGGATTTCCTTGCCGGACAAACGGGGCATATAAAACATCCATCAACGCTTTAACTTTATCCGATTGTGTTCCGATTACTACCCGATCGGGCTTCATGAAATCCTCTATAGCAACTCCTTCTCTTAAAAATTCCGGGTTAGAAACGACATCAAATTCAACCTGAGCCGATAAAGCAATTTTTGCTCTTACATTTTCTGCGGTTCCAACAGGTACTGTGCTTTTATCAACAATCACAACATATTTATTCAGAAGAGGACCTAACTTTTCGGCCACATTCAATATGTATGAAAGATCTGCTGATCCATCCTCTCCTGCTGGTGTTGGCAAAGCCAGGAATATAATATCAACACCCTCAATACCCTGTTTGAGATCCTGCGTAAAAGTCAGGCGGCCTTCAGCAATATTTCGTTGAAACAACAAATCAAGGCCAGGTTCATAGATCGGAACAATACCACTTTTCATCTGCTTAATTTTATTTTCGTTGATATCAATACAGGTTACATTATTACCCGTCTCTGCAAAACAGGTTCCTGTGACAAGTCCAACGTATCCGGATCCAATGACTGCTATTTTCATAGATATGTTATTTAAAGAGTAAATGATATTATCACAAAAAATTATAGGTCACATAATTTATTAGTATAGACTTATTAGTATGCAATTACGTTGCCTGATGAATAAACTTTCAAACAAAAAATTAAAGAGGCCCAGAAGCCTCTTTAATAAATTAAAACAAAACATAAACGAAACGATATTGAAAATTGATAACAAATCCTGTTTAATGAATTATTGCATACGTTTATTTTATTTATTTTTTCCCCAGGCAGCAATATCCTTATTAATGACAGTAGTCACAAGAGAATCATTTTTAATGTACCATGACAGTGATTTATTTGTAGTTGTTCTATCATCTGAACAATGATAAAATAAAACTGCCTTAACCAATGGATATCTTACAGGCATGTTTACTAAAGCTTTATCATACCATTCAGCCCTGTTACCTCCTACTTTTAAACTTCCCAATTCAGTTACCATGACAGGTTTCTTATAAACCTTATTAAGATTGTAAAAATTGGCGAAGATATCATCAAAGCTCCACCATTGACTCCAAGTAGCAACAGTACCGTAATTCAGAACACCTGTCCCTATCCAGTCAACATAGGTATCACCGGGATAATATTCGCTATAATGACCATATGCCGGATGAGGAGACCATACCCAAATAGCATTCTCTGTTTTATTTGCCCGGAATATATCAACAACATGCTTCCATGCTGCAATAAAGTCTTCCGGTTTATTGTTTTGAGGCCCCCAGGGATATCGATACGGATCATTCATTTCATGACCCAAACGAATAAATACAGGTTTACTTATTTTTTTCAGATCTTTTGCCCATTTATTGATATAAGTATCATAATCACCTTTTGATATACTTACCAAACCATTTACATCGCGCTGTTCCATCACAGAAAGATGCGGGTATTTTTCTGATTCAAATGAAGTAAGCCAAGGCTCCCATGTTATAACGGGTATTGATCCAAGATCACATATAGCTTTCACTTTTGAAGCCGGAAACTGATGTTCCGGTTTACTCCCCCAAGCAACATACATGTGCAGCAATGGAAATGTCGTATGTAGTTTCCTTTCCAACTCAACAATGCTTTCAAATGACTTATCGGTTTCATTATCATAGGCACCTAGAAAAATACGATCTGGCTTATCAAAACGCTCAGGGTGTTCTGAATAGCTGTCAAGCCATTTCAATGCATCTGATCTGGTTTCCTCACGCTGTTGAAGAATTAATGTATTCTCGATGTTAGTGATACCGCTTCCAAGATCCGTTACAAGATCATCAATCGGTCCTGAGCTGGCTTCACCCATATATGTCATGGCACTAATACATAGAACACCCAATGAAATGGCCAGAAATGTAATACTGAAGCGAAAGAATATAGTTTTCATACTAGTATGGTTTTATTTCCCGATTTGTTGAACATCAATTGTACTCCAGGGATCTTCTGCCTGCTGATTCCCGGACGATTCAAATACTGCATACATACTGGCCAGAGACATCAGTACAGCAATCCCTGCAAATCCAATCATTCCCCAGGTTTGCTCACCTGTCATAATCAAAACCGATTCTGGTAGATTATACTTTCTATTGTAGAATACATAACAGGCTGTTATCATAAACAGTATAATGTGCATAATAAGTGGTTTGGCAAAAGGGGATATTTTCCCCATGACAGCCTGTTTAGCTGTTGGTATATATGGGATATCGACATTGATCAATGATAATACAAAACCCAAGAAATAAACCGGCCAGCAAGCAAATTTCAATACCATACCCCGCCAATGCAATCCTCGTTCTATAGCCGGATGACACATCCATAACTGTACATATAAATAAATAGCAATTGAAATTAATAAAATAGGAATGGCATGTAGTAAGAACTCGACAAAATACATGCGTGCGGGAAGTACCCCAAACCACAGATATACAAAAGGTATAAGGAGATAAATAAGCATTGTAGTACCAACCAGATAATAACTACCAATGCTGATGTATGAAATCCGTTGCCAGAAATTTAATTTTTTAAATAATTTAGGAACCTCTGCAAATAATACTTCATGCACGCCTCTTGCCCATTTTAACTGCTGCTTGCAGAAAGAACCAAAATCTTCCGGTACAAGACCACGACTTATAACAACCGGATTATAAATTGATTTCCAACCGGCAGCATGAATACGAATGGCTGTAATAAGATCCTCAGCAAGACCAATGCCATGTCCGCCAGCGGATTCAAGAGCCTTGCGTCTGAACGTACAATTTGCCCCGATGGCAACACTGCAATTTCGTCCGAAAAGACCCATTTGAGTTGGCCCATAGAAACCATATGTCTGTTCAGCAGCACCTCTGGCTGTGAATGAACTATTCTGGTTATAGTAAGCCTGAGAAACCTGTACATATCCTACCTGTTCATCTTTAAAAAATCCCAGAACTTCATTCAGAAAATTCGGAAAAGGAATATGATCCGGATCAAGCACAAGAATAAAATCTTCTGTTGTTTTCTTTAATGCAGCATTGATTTTTCCGGCTTTAGCTCCGGGAATCCCAATAAGTTCCAACCACACGGCACCGTGCTTTTCAGCAACTTCCCTGAAACGAGGATCCTTTGTATCATCTAGTAAATAGGTAGTATGTGGATACGATATAAGAGCACAGGCTTCAAGTGTCTTTTCAAACATTGACAAAGGTTCTCCAGGGGAGCTTGTTGTAAAAATAGCAACCCGCAAACCTTCTTCTGCCTGAATTGGTAAGGGTTTTCGGATTGCCAGATAATTGATCCAGATTAATACAATACGAAGCATTCCGTACCAGAAAATCAAAGACAGAAGTATAAATAATGGAAGTGATGCTATATGTTCTTCCCGAAACCACCAGTTTGCAAAACGAAAGACAGATATAATGCCGGCCACCACAAGCACAATCAATAGGAAATGTTCTTTCAAACCTGCATCTTTTGATACACGGTATATCCAGGGATTTTGTTTATTTGAATTATTCATGAATAAAGCGATATGTTAAACCAACATCTATCAACTGACTATCAAAAAAGAATGCTCTCGTATAGGTATAAGATGTTTCAAGTGTAAGCCTGGGTGAAACCACCCAGGTAGCCGAAGCATTTATCTGAAAGGGCGTATATTTTTTGTATGCAAGGCCTGTATCAAAGTCCGTTTCTCCTGATCCATTTTTTTGAAGATATATATAAGGAGCCTGAGCAGATGCATTAAAGCCTATATTTCCTTTTACAAGAAACTGTAGTGATTTACTTGCAGAATAGGAAACACTACCGATCAGAGCATTTATCTGTTGATGAATTGGTGTGAAGTATGGATTGTAAATTCCTTTTATGGATGATTGAGATGTCCATTCAGAGAGAACGGTATTTAGCGGAAGGGCGGATGTATATCGAAGCGATTGTGTATTGTTAAAACTATATGAATATCCTAAACGAATATTTAATTTATTTAATACAACAGAAGGGCACATAACCCAGGCATAAGCACTTTGTACTGTATTGGCATCCATGTAATTTTGTACTCCTGCATTGGCTTTTCCATTCCAGTTTTTCAAATCCCAAAAAGATACTTTTTTACTATTCCTGTTCGTATTATCTCTACCCCAGCTCAAGGATATAAAATAATCAGACTCTGTTACGGGAGTTTGTAAAGAACTTAATGTATAAAAGTAAGGTTTATGTTCTGCAAGAAATCCAAGACTCAGATTACGGGTTATTTTTTGAGCAATGATAACTCCTCCCATCCATTTTATCGAGTTACCTGTTGAAGGGAAATTGGTAAATCCCGCAGAAATATCAATAGTCAATGTTGAATGAAATAGGCGTGAACGATTTCCAGCAAGTATTGAAGTATTGGCATGTGTATTCAGGAATTGCTGTGTCTGAACTTTCAAATAAGGTGAAAGTTCTTTCGAATAATAAATACCTGATTCAGCTGTTGATACTATCTTTTTAATAGGCTGCTGATCGGAATAATAGCCTGATTTCATAGTTAAATATGGAGCAAGAAATGCATTGATTTCTGAAAGAAAATATCGTACAGTGAGATCATCTGGTTTCTTTTCAAGCACTTTATTTAATAAAACACGAGCTTCTTTAGGCTTTCCATGCCAATAATAAATGATACCTAATAATGTTTTAGCTTCCAGGTTAACTGTATCTGATTTAATGACCTCTTCAAGCTGTTCACGGGCTTTATTCAAATCATTTAATTCATATAGAAAACGAGCGTAATCTAAGCGCAAGCCGTATGCTTCCGGGTATTTTTTTAACGCAGATTCATATCCTTGTCTGGTCTGATCAATCTGACCATCCCAATACAGTATTGTCAGATTAAGCCTGAGTGCAGAAATGTTTTCAGTATGCCTGGATCTGTACATTTTTAAGATAGAAAGAGCTTTAGCATATTCTTTTGCGTATGCCAATTGTTTCACTTGTTGTAAGGTGTCAAGATTCATTGTCTGTGCAGAAAGCTTCAGTACCATCATCATTAGTAGTAAAGAAATATTTATTTTTTTCAGAAGGCACATCCTACATCTTTTGGCAGTAATCACTTGCACAAATCATCAATATATATAAATTTATAGCAGGAGTATGATTCTCTCCAGATCATGTGCAACCAGATTAATGGATTAATACCCATACCCGCTGCTATAATGTCTTTTATTGAGATAGATAATTCCTTTTTCTGAATAGACCTGCATTATTGTATTCTAGTTGCCTGAACAAGTAAATTTAATTACAGGCAACCTGTTCGATGGTTTTCAAGTCTATTGAATTATAAGTAACTTGTCAGAAGCTTACATTGATGCAACCAGATGCTTGACGAAGACATTATTAAACAATGTATTGAGGGAAATAGGACGGCTCAGGAAAAACTGTATAATTTCTATGCTCCTAAAATGAAAGGTATATGTGTACGTTATGCCCGTTCGGTGGTTGAGGCGGAAGATATTTTTCAGGATGGATTTGTAAAAATATTTACAAATCTAAAAAAGTATAGGAATCAGGGTTCCTTTGACGGCTGGGTTAGACGTATTATCGTAAATACAGCTATTGATGCTTATAAGGCCAACATATCTATGAAGAATAATGTTCCGTACGAAGAACTACCAGAAACAGAAAATACAAGTATTGATATTGATGATACTCTGGATGAACAGGAATTACTGAATATTGTAAGCAAACTTCCGGATGGATACCGGGTTGTGTTTAATCTGTATGCCATTGAAGGATATTCACACAAAGAAATAGCTGATATGCTGAATATTTCGGAGGGAACATCAAAATCTCAGTTATCAAAAGCAAGAAGAACAATACAAAATACTCTATACCCATATAGCCATAAATCAAATGACACAGGAACCATCTGACCTGGATAAATTATTCAAAAAGAAATTATATACTTACGAAGAGGCACCGCTAGCCAATTCGTGGGGAAAAATTTCAAATAGATTACCTGAACAAGATAAGGTCAGATCCTTATCTGTCTGGTACTATGCAATTGCTGCCTCTTTGTTCGTTGCAATGCTTTCTGTTTTTATTTTATTCGAGTTCAATCAAAAAAATAATAATACGTCCGTTACTGAAAATACAAAATCTGTTTCAGATGATTCACTTACAATTATCAGAAACAAATCAATAATACCAGCACCCTCAACGGCTGTTAATCAAGCTGATCATAAAAAAACAACAGATAGTTCTATCCAAATACAAAAACCTCTTAATAATCCAAAAGCGACTTCTGTTTTAATAGCTACAATTACAAAGGATACAGAAAAAGAAGTAAAGCTACCGGATGGAAGTAAAGCGGTACTAAACAGAAACAGTGAAATAAAATATGCAGAAAATTTTGCGGATGAGCGGATTATATATATTTCCGGTGAAGTAGCCTTTGATGTTAAGGAAGACCCGACACATCCATTTACCGTTTATGGAAACTTATCCAAAACAGTTGTACTCGGAACAGCTTTTATTATTCGCTCAATTTTAGATGAAAAATATGATGAAATAAATGTCACAAGAGGAAAAGTATCCTTTTGCCGTATACTGGAAAATGCCGAAAGAATTGTTATTTTAGCCGGAAATAAAGGTATTATCCGTTCTAAAGATAAAAAGGAAAAGCCTGAGCTTGATGGAATAACAGATATTAACTACAATGCCTGGCTTACTGACAAAATCGTCTTTAAAGACACCAAACTTAACGTAGTACTTTCAACACTCGAAAACTATTATGATGTTTCTGTTTTGGCTGAAAATCCGGAAATTCTGAATTGCCGGTTCACCGGATCGTTTGAAAGAACTCATATTGATGAAATATTACAAGTCTTATCCGCTTCATTTAATTTATCTTTTAACAAAGAAAGTAAAAACTATACCCTTTCGGGAAAAGGTTGTAAATAATACAGTAAAGTTCTTATGTGTATGGATATTCATTTTTTCAAGTCTTTACAAGGTATCTGCACAAGATAAAGATTCCACTTCCTCATCTGTGTTGAATACGAAAGTAACGATACATACTAGTGATGCAAGTATCCTGGATATTCTTAATGAGCTTTCAGGAAATGAAAATATTCGATTTACCTATATTAACAATGATATACCTCTACAGAATAAAGTAAGCCTGGCTATAGTCGATCAGCCTTTGCGATTTGTTCTGGATTCTTTATTTAATAATACTGACGTTGTTTATTTTCTGGTGGCCCGACAGATTCTCTTAAAAAAACAAGAAAAAATCAAGTCTGATACAATTGCTCCAAGCTCTGATACTATATCGATATCATCGGATACATCTTATGCTAAATTACCTGATACTATATCAGTGAAAAGAGAGATTTCTTCACAGAAAAATATTCCTTCGAATGAACAATATCACTTTGCGCTCTTCGGAGAAAAATATAAAAGAGATTCTCTAACGATTTCGGATTCACTTTCATCTGATACCATAAGAATAAATTCTGTTAGTCAGATAAGTTCTAAGGTCACCAAACAAGAGCCCTCATATAAAACAAAGGAAGGACGAATTTCCATTTCAGCATTTGGAGCGATAGGAATGTCTTATCGAAAATTAAATTCGGGAACAGATAGCTTAATTGCCAGACGTAATAAGGATGAAAAATGGCAGAACAGTTTTGCAACAGGAGCATACATATCCTATAGTCTCAACTCTCGTATTATTCTACGAAGTGGAATTTCCTATATAAGTGTCGGTGAAAAAGGAACACATACAGACACTGTTCCTGCCATCAATCCGAGACCAGGATTTCCTTTACCACCTGGCAGTCCGCATTCAACAAATACAATTAGCTTTACCTATAGTAATAGGTATAATTACATTGCTATACCTTTAATGATTGGTTATAAAGCAGGTAATAAATTATATGCCTCGGTCTATTCAGGTATTGAAGCAGGAGTTTTTTTAAATTATTCAACAACATATCCCAACAATACAGATAGTACATTTAAAAACGGAGCCTTTCCGGGTACAAAATCGCCACTGCCATATCATAAACTTGATGATCCAAAACAATATTCATACAAAAATATATGTTTCTTATTACCTATAGTATTTGAAGCAGGATACAAATTTGAAAACGGATTCGGAGTTTTTATATCCTCTTCCTTTACCTATTTTTTAAGTAATATCTATACATCAACCGATTCTATAAGCGAGCATCCGTATTATTGGAATGTTGCGGGAGGAATATCTTATACATTTTCCCAGAGAAAGATACATTAATACTGCCTTTCAAATATATCCTGTTTAATGTGTCTGAGATCATTAACTATAATAAGATAATCTTGTAACACTGCATATAACCAACAATTACTAAAACAAGCATTGTTCCTAACCAAAATTTCAGGTACAAACTGGAAATAACACGCCCAAATAAGAACAAACTGGAATAAACCGGAAAGTAGTTTTTTAACTCTTCATACTTTTATCGCTAAGGAAGCAAGGTTGAAGGCAAGCTTGATTTGATGGTACGGATCGTGTTGGGGGCTTGTCTTCTCCTTGTCTTTCTTCTTATAAAATAACAGAAGGATTCAGACTATGTACCTTGAAGTTGATTTTACAAAGACCTTTGCAAAGCTACGTACCTATATACCTTAAATCGGATACAACGGATGAACAGAGATAATAAGGGTAGATTCACACCCGGCAATCAAATCGCACGTGGTCGAAAACACGCATTTAAACCACGTAAAAACCATAATAGTTATAAATTATTTTCGGATACACTTTTGGAAAATTTAACTGAAGCCGAAATACTGGAAAAGTTTAACGCCTTACCAAAAGAACAATCATTAAACCTATTTCTAAAAATGTTAGAATTTCAATTAAAGTATAATTCAATAAGTGAGTTAGAAGAGCAACCAAAGCAACAACCAATCCAAATAACAATTACCCTACCCGATGATGAATAAAAAAGCCAATGTTTTAAACAAAGGCTTTTGAAACTAAACTAAAAAAATAGAAACTCTGAAATAAATCTTTCAATGTGTTTACAGTACAACAACACATTTGCTTAGAATGAAACGGAAATGAAACGCAAAGTACACAAACGGCAGACTTTTAAAATTCTTGTTTCGGAAACGTTTCGGCAATTCCTTTTAAAATAAAATAACCCGTTGTAAATTAACGGGTTAAATCAATAAAGTGTAGAGAGGAAGAGATTCGAACTCTCGGTACGGTTACCCGCACACACGCTTTCCAAGCGTGCTCCTTAAGCCACTCGGACACCTCTCTAAGTGACAAAATTCAAATAACAAAAGACAAAATCCAAAAGATAAAGCGTCTTTGAATAAGGGTTACAAATAAACGCTTTTATTCAACAAAAAACAACTTACAGTCCTGTATTAAAAAGTTGCAGGGCATTCGCGCTTGTCTTTGCTATAACATCTTCTTTGGAACATTGCAGCACATCTCCGATTTTCTGTGCAACCAATTCAATATAAGCCGGTTCATTTCGTTTACCCCGATAAGGTACCGGCGCAAGATATGGACCATCCGTTTCAAGAATGACTTGCTCTATCCCAATTTCTTCAATCAGACTATCAAGTCCAGCTTTTTTATACGTTACAACCCCTCCTATTCCAATCATCCAGCCGTAGGATTTCAAAACCGTTACTTCAGCCAATAATCCTGAGAAACAATGAAACACGCCCTTCAATCCCTTTTGCATATATGGCAATAATGTTTTTATACTTTCGGTATTTGCCTCTCTGCTATGAATAACAATCGGCAGTTTATAATCGAGTGCCCATTGTGCCTGTATCTGTAATGCATCAACCTGATGTTCATAAAAAGTCTTATCCCAATGCAGATCAATACCTACCTCACCGATTGCAATGAACGTTCGTTTCTTTAAATATCCTTCAATAATACTTAATTGTTCTTTATAATCTTCTTTCACATAACAGGGATGCAAACCCATCATTGCCAAACAGTGCTGCGGATGTGCATTCTCAATCTTCAGCATAGCTTCAATTGAATTAACATCAACATTAGGCATATAAAACTGCGATACTCCCTTTTCTATTGCCTGAGCAATCAGACTTTCCCTGTCAACGTTATATTCCTCCGAATACAGATGAATATGTGTATCTATTATACCGTTTATCATGGCTGTATATCTTTTCCTTTATAAATTCTTCCCTTCCATTCAACACCTATGGGTAACAATCTGTATAGCAATAATACTACAGGAAAATAATAACGGTTCAATTCAAATAACAGAAAATTATTCCGTAAGCTATTCAATCCAAGCTTTCGTGCCACCAGGTCAATAAAACCGGATTGAATATTATAAATTGTGAGCCAGAAAGCCAGTAACCATATCCATGGAACAAAAAAGGCAGACAGAATCAGTACCGGAAAATAAATGGCCTGCATGGTAAGGAAAATAATTAATAGTACAGGTAAGCGAAATGCGCCACTGGTCCAGCGTTTGCGCTGATGCAGCAAACCTTTGAATGTTTCTACAGGTGCAGAAAATGCCACACTTGCCGGATTAAGTAAATTACGATATCCCCAACCTTTCTTTAATGATACTTTAAACAATTCAAGATCTTCGGTTACTGAGAAAGAAAGATTTTCATAGCCTCCGGTACTTTCATAACAGCTTTTACGGATAGCCATATTATTACCGACAGCCGTTACTGGCATATTCATCTCTGAAACTACATGTACCATTCCGAATGCATAAGCCCAGTCGGTACGCTGAATACGTGCTGATAGTGTGCTCCCCTTTACAACCGTTGAACCAGAAACGATACCTATAGTTGGTTTATCAAAACCTGCCAGCAAACCTTCAATCCAATATGGAGGTACTTCAATATCAGCATCTGTAATAAATAAAAACTCACCTGATGCTTTTCGAGCAAGCTGAGCAAGTACATTCGCCTTACCTTTGGCTTTTCCGATTTTATCCTGAATACTTACTAAATGGTAAGTAGGTTTATCTTTAATAAAATCTGCGACCAAATGAAACGTATTGTCCGTAGATTGATCATCACCAATCCATATTTCTATCTTATCTTTAGAGTACTGTAGCGCGTGAATGGTATGAAGACACCTTAGGATATTCTTTTCTTCGTCGCGAGCAGCAATTAATATAGATACAAGCGGCTTATACGAATCTGAATGAAATGAAACCGGTTTGTAATAAAAAGACAACCGAAAAAATAAGACAATCTGAAACGTTATATAAACACAAGCAAAAGCCAGGAAAAAATAAGGTGCCGCATTCATAATGTCTTAAACTGATAACCCCTATCCAGACAATATTCCAGATACTTAGGCAATGCATATTTTATGTTCGAGATCGATTTTATACTATCATGAAAGATAATAATGGAACCATCACGGGTATCGCTGACAGATGTTTTCAGACATTTTTCCGGACCTCGTTCTTTATCAAAATCACCCGTGATGACATCCCACATGATCAAGCGATAAATCGATTGTAAATATTCGCACTGTGTACGCTTCATTTTACCGTATGGAGGCCTGAACAATCTGTTTGTTTTCCATTCATCCGGAATAGCTAAGCCCTCTTCCAGTTTTTCCATCATCGATTCACATGCCATTATGTTGGCAAAATAATAATCGTCGGAATGTGTCCAGCCATTTAAATGATTATAGGTATGATTGGCTGTTCTATGTCCTTCCATCAATATCTGCTTATACAATTCAGGATATTTCTGGAGATTATTTCCTACACAGAAAAAGGTTGCCTTAATATTGAACTTATTTAACTGTTCCAGTACAAAGGGTGTAGCCTCCGGCACAGGACCATCATCAAAGGTTAAGTAAATTGTTTTGTTATTGTTGTTTTCTTTTAGACGCCACTCTGCACCTGGAAAAAACTGAGAAAATAACCAACCTGAATGATTAAAATACAAATCCATTATACACAACTAAACTAAAGAATCTATTAACTCATCAGAATTTTATAAATCCTGATACGAAACATCAACATTATTTTCTGATACAAAGATACATAAGTAGAAATAAGTTTTTACAGAATTTATCAATTCTCTTAATTTCAAATGTAAGTTTGATTTTAGTATATCATACTTTGGGAGATATTTACACAAAACAATTGTACAGTATTATCAGATTTTTTTTATTGCTCTATGAAACTGAAATAAAAAACTCAGTGCAGCTGCAAAAGCAAATGCAATGAAAGCCGCTATCCACCATACCATTTCAAATTTATGCAGAATATAAAATAAACCACTAATCAGTAGTGCCAGAAGCAGGATTTTACCGCTTATCCGGTAATCAATCTGAACATGTTTATTTTTAAGAATAAAATAGATATAGGAAGCAGATATAAACATATTACTGATTACTGTAGCCAATGCTGCTCCCGAAATTCCCATTTTAGGAAGAAGGATCAGATTTAGTCCGATATTTACCAGAATACTTAATATTAACATTCGATTGATAAAATATTCACCTCCAGTAGAAGATAAAAGTGTTCCAAAACAGGCAAAAAAGGCATGAATCATAATAGTAATAAATAGAATCTTCAGGCACAAAGTCATTTCCTGTATCTCAACAGGCGTGCTGTGACCTAATAAAAAAAACAGCTGTTCCCCATAAAACCAAACAAAAGAACTCACTAGAATCATTGGTATACCACTTATAATCTGCGACATAGACAACAGTTTACGGAGTTCCAAAGGGTCTTTCCTGACGTAAGAAAATCGTGCGAAAAACATCGGCAAAATAATCCACAAAAACATCATAAAAGCATCAAGCCATCGGTAAGCACCTGCATACAAACCCGATGCATGATCTCCAAGCATACGTTCAATCATTACCTGATCAATTTTATCATGCATCGAAAACAATATCGTTATTAGTGCAAACGGATATGTTTGTTTTAATATCTGCGCCCAGGAAATGTGATTCCATTTTAACCGAAACGATTTGGATGTATAAATCTTCCAGGCCGGAATTGCCAGTATAAGAAATGTTATAAATATGGAAAGGAATCTGGCTTCAACATAATTAAAAACTGTAATTCCGATTAATAACAATATTGTTGTAAATACAATTAACAAAGCCTTATCAGATATTGAAGCCAGTGAATCAAGATTAAACATTTGTGAAGCCTGAAATTTAGCTCGCAAATACATCGAAAGCTGGTAAAAGCTATATGCCAGGCTAATAATAAATAACAGAATACATTCTGAACTGGAGTAAGCCATTAAGTATCCAACAAGTAACATGACAAATGGATAGATGACAGCTAATAAAACTTTCAATGAAAAATAATCTGAAAGCTTATCTGCATGTATTTCCGGATTCGATGAAAGATCTTTCGTTAAAAATTGGTTAATACCTAAATCCAATAGAACAATAAATAAAAATGCAAGCGCATTTAAAGCGGCAAATATTCCATACTGGATATGACCTATTTTATCCTGAACAATATTCTCCAGCAATAAATTGATGGGTTTAATCGTTAGATTCAATACGACAGCAAAACCAATATTTTTGTATAAATTTCCTATATTTAGATGTTGTTTGAACAAACGAAATTACACAATTATTAATAAGACTAGCAATACTTTGAATTCAAGTTATATAATAGATACTAATTCTAATCTGAACAGGAAGGTTTTTATCAGTATTGCAGCTTTGTCAATTGTAACCCTTATAGGACTATCCTTAGAACTATATCTAGTTGCGCTGATACCTTTTGGCTTGCTTCTTGGAATTATTTTTTTGTTAAATATTAAAGTAGGCTACTACATTACTGCATTTGCAATTCCCTTTTCAATAAACATTAATTTGAAAGTAATACATGCAACACTAAATGTTCCTTCGGAACTATTTTTATTATTTTTAACGATAGTACTATTGTATAAATTCTTTTTCTGGAAAACACCTAAAGAATTATTTACTCACCCATTAAGTATACTGATTATGGCTTATTGCACATTAATGTTAATAAGCTCTGCATTTTCAGTTCAGCCATTAATTTCATTCCGTATTGCCTGTCAGACGCTTATTTATATTATACCATCATACTTTGGAATTTTGTATTTAAGTAAAAGCAATCCGTATCTTCCAATAAAAATTCTACTGACATCTTTATTTTCATTTACGATTGTTAGTTTCATCAGCACACTAAAACATGCACGCTCGGGGTTTTCGAGAGAAATGTCCTCTGGTGTATCTATACCTTTTTATTCTGACCATACAATTTATGCGACAATGGCCGCTTTTATGATTCCATTAGCATTTGCAGCAGCCTATTGGCATTTTAAACAAAAAAACATGCGTTTTATTATTTTTATTTTATCGTTTGCCTTATGTACCATTTCAATATTTTCATCCTATAGCAGAGCTGCCTTAATAAGTGTTGCTATATCGTTCGTATTATTTATTATTATACGCTTTAAAATCCGCTGGTATTATATTGCAACAGCTATTTTAATTGCAGGACTTATATTCATTTCGATGAATGATGATATTATCATGCAGGTAAAAAGAAACAGGGCAGATTCAAAAACAAAAAAAACAACCATACAAGCGCAGTTCAAATCGATTACGAATGTCAGTAATGACCTTTCAAATCTGGAGAGAATAAACCGATGGAATTCAGCCATACGCATGATTAAAGATAGGCCCTTTCTAGGATTTGGCTATGGCATGTATCAATTTGAATACTTTCCATATCAAAAACCCAGTGAAATGACTTATATAAGTATACGAAATCCACAAGCCAGGTATGAGGCAGGTACAGGAGGTACTACACATTCTGAATTTTTATTGTTATCGTCCGAAAATGGGCTTTTAATGGGAATAATATATGTAGCAATTCTATTTTTGAGCATTTATACTGTCATTAAAGATGTAAAAAAAATGAAAAGATCAGAGTATTTTTATTATATGTTAATTGGATTGGGGATGAGTATAACCACATATGCTGTTCATAGCTTTTTCAATAACTTTCTTGACACTTCAAAAATTTGTTTTATATTCTTTGGAATAATAGCTGGTATTTGCAGCATAGATTTATATTTAAAAGAGAATTCTTTACTTAATACTAAAAATACTTTGTGAAATGAAAAATGAATTAACCGGATTAGATATTATCAATGTTGTTATAAAAAAAAGAAAAATATTTTTCATTACTGGTTTTGCAGCATTGATAATAAGTATTACAGTGGCATTTCTATTACCTGTATATTATAAATCAACAAGTATTATCTATCCTTATAATCCTGAAGCCTATGATCCAAGGAATGTTCAGAATGCCGTTAATCCTTATGGAAGCCCAATGGATGGTGATAGAATTATGGCCGTAGCTGAATCGAGGGATGTAAAGCTTTATATTATAGAAAAGTATAATCTAATGGATCGATACAGGATCGATAGTTTAGATAGACTGTCGAAAGTAAATGTTTTAGAGAAATTTAGTGATAACCTGGTTGTAAAAGAAAATAGTTTAAGTGCCATTGAAATAAGTTTCTACGATCAAAATCCCGATACAGCTGCACTTATTGTTAATGATATAGTTTCCAAAGTTGATGAAATAAACAAGAAACCTCTGCTTGAAATCAGTCAAAAAATATTTATTACATCTCAAAAGGTTATTCAGGAGAAATATAAAGGAATTGACTCTATTCAAAATATTATCGAATTAATTGATTTTAAAAACAACTTTACCAGATCTGAAATTATCTCGTCAGAGCTGTTGCATGCAATTATAGAGTTAAATACAGCACAAAGAAATCTAGACTTAATTAAGCAGAATTTCACAACAATGAACATCATTGAAAAAGCAGAGCCTGTATTCAAAAAAGCCAGACCTCAAAGAACTCTTATTGTCTTAGGTTCATTAATAGCCACATTCTTCATAACGTTTATGGTTATTGTTATTGCCGAGTTTATGAAGCATTCTATTAATGAAGAAAAACTTACTGAACAGTTATAATTAAAATCAGCTTTTTATAAAACAGCTCAAAACCGTAATGTCATCATTATAAGGTCTTGATCCTTTAAAAAGAATGGTATCACCAATGATATCATTAATAAGTTTTTCCTGATTATCAGAATTAGCATTCTGTATAAGAGGTAAAACTCTTTCAAGACCATATTCTTCATCTTCTTCATTCATGCATTCGGACAAGCCATCCGTATACAGGAAAATATGATTGTTTTCCTGTAAAGGTATCACGGTAATATCTATAAAAGGAAGACTTGGCAAAATTCCTAAAATGGTTGTTCCCTTATCCAATAAGGTAATATGATGATCCTGATTCAACGGAATAGGATTATGTCCGGCATTTATATATGTCAGCTCTTTCTTTTTAAAATCAATAAGAGCAATAAACATGGTAACAAATCTATCTCCCTTGGTATGAACAAGAATTAAATCATTTAACTCAAAAACGATTTTTTTGAGATCATTCGTATATCGCACCATTGTACGCAGAGAAGCCTGAACATTAGACATTAAAATAGCTGCAGGAACACCTTTTCCACTAACGTCTGCAATACATATTAACGATCTTTCTTTATCAATTACTATATAATCGTAATAGTCACCGCCAATGGTTTGGTGGGGTAGATAAAATGCTTTTAAAGACAAATTGGGTGTTGCTGGTAAATCCTTAGGAAAAAGATGCCCTTGGACTTCACGGGCAATTTGCATCTCCTTTTTTAAAGCTTCCTGTAGCAACTCTCGTCTTGCAAACTTTTTATTTTCTATTGCAACCAGTATAATATTCGTAAACGTTTGAATAAAAGCCCTGTCAACTTCACCTTTATCAGTATTCTTATTCAATAATACATAAGCCAGAACTGTTTCTTTATGAATAACAGGAATTACCAAATCAAACTCCGAATAAACCGTTCCTGGTTCTGCATAAAACTCATGGATTTCATGGAGGGATAGAATCTCATTTGTTAAATCATTATGCGAATAATCAATGCTAGTGCCAAAATTAACTTTGCAGATCCAATCATCATCCTTTACGTACAAAGCCAGCTTTTTAACACTTAGGTTGGCTAATAATGTAAACTGAAAAATTTTATATAGAGATGACTCGGCTAAATTAGCGTTTATGGCTTGAGTAACTTCAAGCAATGAATTTAACTTAAGATCCTTTACTAATAGATCATGGGTATTTATATCCGGAATACTTTTTTTTACCATTTTGCCGCCGTCTTAGGATCGTAAGCATCCCGTAAACCGTTTCCAAATAAATTAAAAGCCAGCACTAACATACTAATACTCAAACTAGGGAAAAACACCAGATACCATCCACCATCACTCCAGTTTGACTGATATCCTTCATTAACCATCATACCCCAGGATGGCATTGGTGGTTGAACACCCAAACCCAGAAAACTTAAGCCGGATTCAATTAATATAGCTGAAGCAAAATTAGACGTAGCAATAACAATCATTGGCCCTACAATATTTGGTAATATATGAACAAATATGATTCGCATATTGCCTATACCCAATGCACGCGCAGCTTCTACAAATAGCTTTTCTTTGATCCCAAGTATCTGTCCACGAACAACACGTGCCACCTCTACCCACATGGTCAAACCTACTGCAACAAAAGCTACCCAGATACCTTTGCTTTGTAAAGCCAAACTAATGGCAATTACTAACATAATCCCCGGAATGGACCAAGTAACGGTCAATAACCACATAAGCGAACGATCAATAATACCTCCGAAGAATCCTCCGATAGCTCCTAATGTAATTCCGACAAACAACGAAATAATAACAGATATAAAACCAATGGATAAGGAAATACGTGTGCCGAATAACAAACGACTGAACATATCACGGCCACGTTTATCCGTGCCTAATACATAACTGCGCTTTTCTACATTGTTTTCTAAAAAATAATCGCAGAGCTGTTTTTTGGAAAAGCTATGAACCTCTTCATGAGCATCAACATAATAGGACGAATCTTTTGTTAGACGATAATTTGCAGAAGAATCCGTGTGTAACTTATAGGTAGTACCTGAATAAAGTATATCAACATAACTGAGAATAAATCCTCTTTCCCAATATTTTTCACCGAAAGGAATATAATAGACTGAATCTCCCTTTAGATAGAATGTGTCAATGGGCTCAATCGTGTATGGATTTTCGCGACCACTAAACATCATATGAAAAAAACCAACCTCTTCGACCTCACTATTCTTATGCTTTTTTAAAAACGTAGCACTAAATCCTGGTGGCATTTTCTTAATACTATTGGCACCGTCATCCGCATTAGGAGTATTATCCGGCATTATTGCGTAACCCAAAAATGCAATAATATGAGCCAAAACGATAACTATTAACCCAAACATTGCCGGTTTGTTCTTTAGTAATCGATTTCTGATATAATAGGACGGTGAATGTACTTCCCTTTTTTCCACGTTGTATTTTAGAAATTATAAGGTATTATGCGCAAATAAGCCTTTTTTTGTTGCCAGATAATAGAAATTCCTGAAATCTTTTTCCCACACGTCAGAATCTGTAATTTCTGCATCTGTTTTTTTATCCAGGACTTTTATCCAATCTTTATCAAATACGCTTTTTAATGTAATCTTCAATTCTGACTCACTCATATTCAAACTATTACAAAGTACCTCAAAAGTTTGTACAAAATATAGCTGATCTATAAGTTCAAATTCTAAATCTGTCATGACAGGCGCTCGGTTCGTTCTTTCCAATCATATTTACCAAAACGGGATAACACTCCAAATGTTACCACATAGAATGGATATATTAATACACTGACAATAAAAGTATCATTTTTAAAATCGTTTGACAAAAAGTTTGTAACCGACTTTAGGTAGAAATAATCAAATATTCCCTTTGTTAACCATAACATGATGATCCAATTCCAATGAACCTGGTTTAAGAATGCTAACAATAGTACGGCAATTAATGTAAAATGAAATAAGAAAACCCAAAGCGCTACTAATTTAACATATACTACTGTGTAATGCGACCACTTCCCTGCCCACCGTTTCCGTTGCTGAATAAATTCATTCAGATTTATTGCTGCTTTTGTCTCAACAATAGCAGCTTTATTTTTAATAAATGAAATTCCTCCAGGAAATGCTATTGTCATTTTATGCATTAAAAACTCATCATCTCCACTGGCAATCTGTTCGTTACCTTCAAAACCATGTACGCTGGTATAGGCCTCTCTGGTATACGCCAGATTCGCCCCATTGCACATTAACGGACTTCCCAATCCAATGGCACTTGCCCCGCTACCGATTAAACTTGCAAATTCTATTTCCTGAAATCTCCCCCATAAAGATTTCTCTGCTACCATCCTCACCGGACCGGAAATAAATACGGGGTTCGACTGCTCATACACATAAACAAACGTACGGATCCAGTCTTTACCGATCGTACAATCTGAGTCTGTAGTTAATATTAAGGTCGAATCTGTTGCGTCAATAGCTGAAGCAATAGCTTTCTTTTTTCCTTTCAGTGTTTTATTTCTTTCACTTACCTCCAGATATCTGAATAGACTGGAATAATTCATACTCCATTCTCTCAGTATTTCTGTACTACCATCTGTTGATTGATCATCGACCAGAAAAACCTTCATCAGGCTTTCCGGATAATTCTGATTCAATAACCCTTTTAATAAATCCCCAATTGAATTCTCTTCATTACGCACCGGAACAATGATTGTCACAGATGTTTGAGGAGTAAAAGAATCCGGAACAATAGTTTCCTTAACTGAACGCCACCCTTTTTGTAAGAGTATACTGAAAATGATATACGTACTAACAAAGAAAATAATGACAATCGGAAGCAGCATAGTTGAATCAGCGTTCAATCTTAAACATACAGAATAATCCGATAAAAGATGGTATGATCAGATTGAAAAACCATAAACTTAAACTGGCTAAAATAACCGGTTCCTGAGGTATTCCAAATTGAGAAAAAAAGTAAACGGCGGCAAGCTCCCGTATACCAAGATCAAAAAAGGTTGGTATCAGCGATTTTACAAAGAAAGTAAAAATGCCCCCAACAATAAGTAATTCCAAAGGAAGTTTTATTCCAAAGAATATCAGCAAAACTACAAACTGAGTAAGAAATACTGCATAACGCAAGGCTGATAATAATAATGTCTGATAAAATAACGACGGACTATATGTACGGATGTGATCAAACCAGAATTCAATTTTATTCAATAATGGTAAACGTTGCATTTTATCCAGCAAATATGTTCGTTTTTCCCAGGATACATAAAATACTACTATGCTTATAATGGATATAAGAATTAAAGTGAAAATACGGTTATCTAATTCAATCCTCCATAGAAAATAACATGCTGCAATAATACCTGTAATGCACGTAATCAATAGTTGTGATAAACGACTGAACAGTATGGAACCAATGCTTTCAAATCTTTTTGTATTTTTCACAAAGAAAACACGCCCAATATAATCGCCAATAGAATGAGGCGTAATCAGACCTGCACAGATACCACTATACACAGCCATTAATGCCTTGATAAAGGAAATGGATTCAATGGAATGAATTAAACGTTTCCATTTAAATGCTTCAAGTCCAATATTAAGCAGCATGAACAAAAAAAGGAATATAAATACAACGGGACCATTAGCCGTTGAAAATGCGAGATAAAATTTATCCATCCATTCCCTTTTAGCATCAAGCAAAACGATTAACGCATATAATGAAATGGTAAAAACAAATACTTTAATAAAGAAGTAAAAGAAAGTATAAGACCTGATTTTTTTCACAAAAGGTTAGCTAAATTGCATGTATACTTATGGTCACTAAAAAGGCTCCGGCAGAACAAGAACGAATCATACTGGGCATTGACCCCGGCACGAATATTATGGGCTATGGCCTTATTTCTGCGAAGGGAAATCAATTGACATTGATACAATTTGGTGTTATTCATCTAAGCAAATACGGTGACCATGCAATAAAGTTAAGTAAAATCTTTGAGAGGATTACGTTGCTGATCGAAGAGTACCATCCGGATGAAATGGCCATAGAATCTCCATTTTTTGGCAGTAACGTTCAATCGATGTTAAAACTAGGCCGGGCGCAAGGGGTTGCCATTGCCGCAGCAATATCCAGGCAAGTTCCTATTTTCGAATATGCCCCAAAAAAAATCAAACAGTCGGTAACAGGAAACGGAAATTCCTCGAAAGAACAAGTCGCCTCTATGTTATCTACATTACTACTATTTAAAGATATACCCAAATTACTGGATGCGACCGATGCCCTAGGAGTTGCCGTCTGTCATTACTTTCAAAAGGGCGATACTAAAAAGGGAAAAGGTGGTTGGGGGGCTTTCATCAAGGAAAACCCTGATAAAGTAAAATCACCAGTGGCCAAGACACCAACAAAAAAGACCTGACAGAAATCAGGTCTTTTTTGTTGCTTGTACTTATTTTAACCATGGTCTGTGGCACACAGACCATCATATTTTACTCTTGCTTCACAGTATTTATTTGAAATACTATTTAATCACAAAATGTTCTTCACCGATTTTATATCCATCAACATACAATTCGATTATATGAAGTCCATGCTTATAATGTTTGGGATGATTATATAGGAAATCTACTTCCATACTCTGTCCATTAAAAACACCGCTGTATTTATACGTATAAGGAGTCTCTTTACCGTTAAGCATAAATAAACCACCGCCAGAGGCTGGATCATAAATATCAACGCCGTGAGGATCAATCAATCGCATAATAACCGTCTTATTACCTTTTACAGAAGGGTCAGAAGATACTAAATGAAAGTTAACATGAACAATTTTATAACTTGATTTATGAGGATCATGCTGATGACCTGTGTGAACAGAATCAGAAATAGCTTCAATATCTTTTACCAAAACCACTTTTAATTTCTCAGCACGTATAGCATGATGCGCTTCTGAACTGGCTTGATGTAATTCGGTTTGGGCATAGGATGTCAAACCATATAATACAGCAGACAAAAGAAAAATTATTTTTTTAAAATCATTCATAATATATAACGCACAAATATTAACACAAATAGTATTACTCGCAGTATTTTACACAATTACCATGCCTATCAATGAAAAGAGTACGATCCGCTTTGACTACTTCTGCCCAGCCATTTACAACATCGTATGCATAATCATATAAGAAAGGTATTGCCAATTTACATTTTTTATCTAAATAACCATATTTACCTCCAATGGTAATAACCGCCAGATCTTCGGAAAAAGGTCTTATAACTTTATATTTAAATGGTGCAACAATTTCATTTTTTGTGTTTATACAGCCCCAGTTACCTGATTTTACAGCCATAACCTCACCGTCAGCATCCAAATCCTCCAACCATTGGTATTCCAACGGAATTACAATAGTTCCCGTTTTATCAATAAATCCATATCGATTATTCTTTTTAACTTTAGCATAACCAGTCTGAAAATCAGCAGCCCAATCATACATAGCCGGAATTAGCATAACACCTGATATATTAGCAAAACCCCACAATTCACCTTTTTTAACACGAACCAACTCTTCGCTGAAAACAGAAACCCAATCCTGTTCGATCGGTAATAATACATTTCCTGTTTTATCAATGATACCATACTTCCCATTCTGGGCAACCACAGATACACCATTATAAAAATTAGCTGCTTTATCATAAACAGCTGGAATAACTAATTTACCACTAGTATTTATGTATCCATATTTACCGCCTTTTTTCACGGCTGCCAAACCATTAGCGAACTCCAAGGCAAAATCAAACTGAGGACTAATTACTTCTTTTCCGGACTTGTCTATATAACCATATTTACCTGTTTTCTGGACAACTGCCATACCTTCGGAAAATGGATATGTCTTTTCAAATTTTAGTGGAATTTTAAGAGTTCCTAATTTATCAATATATCCCCAGTTAGGACCAAGTTTGACTCCAGAATAATCCTCCGTGAATGATAAGGCGGAATCATACTTCAAAATAATTTTTATCGTACCAGTAGGGTCAATAAAATATCCCTTGCCTAATCGATATACTAAAGCTCTATTTTCTGAAAATGGGTATACTTTATCATAAATAGGATTGATAAGTACCTTTCCGCTTACGGCATCAATAAAGCCATACTTCTCCCCCCATTTATAAGGAACAGGATTTTGTGAAAAACAAAAAAAAGGAACAATGATGCTTATTGTCAGTAAAAGACCTCGGTTAAATGTCATTCATTTAAATGCTAATGGATAGCCAAAATAACAATTAAGTATCAATTTAACACCGAAGGTACCTAATAATTATCTAAGGAAGAATCTGTATAACATAACTAATACGGCAATCAGAAACATTACAATGGATATTTTATTGCTCCAATGCATCATTCTTAAACTCATATTCGGTTTGTTATCAGGGTTTTTCTTTCTGAAAAAGTACGTAAATACCTCACCTACTTTAAAATACTCTTTTATATCCATAATACTATCTTAATTTAAACGTATTCATTAACTGTCGGCTCCAGCCATTTTCCATCCTCTTTAATAAGATTGATCAGTTCATCAACTGCCTTATCCGAAGGAACTGCTTTATTCACTACATTTTGTCCACGATACAGAGCAATCTTATCTTTACCAACTCCCACATATCCATAATCGGCATCGGCCATTTCCCCGGGACCATTTACGATACATCCCATAATACCAATCTTCACTCCTTTCAGATGATCCGTTTTCTTGCGAATCATGGCTGTAGTTTCCTGAAGATCGAATAAGGTTCTGCCACAAGATGGACATGAAATGTATTCCGTTTTGGTCATTCGCGTTCTGGCTGCCTGCAAAATTCCAAACGCTATATTATTAAGCGATTTAATATAACCAAGCAATTCCGGTTTAGACTTGTCTGCCATTTTTTCCGTAGACAGCATAATACCATCCCCCAAACCATCTACCAGTAAACCACCGGCATCTGTTGCAGCAAAGAGTACTAATGATTCTTCATCTTTGGAAGCATATCCTCTTTTAATAATAACAGGAACAGAAAGTTCCTGCTGTATACACATAAAGAAGGCGCTTCTCAGCTCAGCCATGGCATGCTCGTTATGAGTCTCAAGAATCAACACAATGGTTTTATCTGAAGCAAGCAAGTGAATGAACGACTCATCCAGGTCATGGAGAGTTACCGTAACAAAATTCAATTCCGGATGCTTGATAACATCTGTTTTATACCATCTGGCTGAAAACACCGGAAATACGTGGGTCTGATCTTTCAATACTTTCCATGTATCCGCATCCACAATCTCTTTTAATCCATTGGGGAACATAAATTCTGCCTTCCGATGCCCGGTATAAATATAATCTGCCCCAAGGTCATTCATGCTCCATTTATCTAATGCCGGAAGATAGAAATGACCCGCTGGTTTCAGATCTTCGTATTTAAGTGCTTCAATATGACTAAAATCGGCGATCACCCTTGGTACATTTGATTTACCTATATTATGTACTTCATGCGTTTCTCTTCTTTTGTATCCAAAGGGATTAATCGGATTCGAATCAATTGACTTGATAAACTGATGTCCTTTTCGGTTTGTATATCGCTCAACCAGTTTTTTTGCTACTGGGATTTCGAATTCAGGTGCTTCGGTTAATGATACTCGTACTGTATCACCTAAGCCATCTTCCAGCAGTGTTCCGATTCCTACTGCCGATTTAATTCTCCCATCTTCTGCTTCGCCTGCTTCGGTTACGCCCAAGTGTAAAGGGTAAGGTCTTAATCCTTCTTCTTCCAGTTTTTGCACAAGTAATCGGTAAGCCTGAACCATTACCTGGGTATTACTCGCCTTCATCGAAATAACCGTATTATAATAATTGAATTCTTCGCAGATTCTCAAAAACTCTAATGCGGATTCCACCATTCCCAGTGGAGTATCTCCATAACGGGAAAGAATCCGATCGGAAAGTGACCCATGATTGGTACCGATTCGCATCGCCGTACCATATTCTTTACATATTTTTATTAACGGAATAAATTTTTCACGGATCCGTTCCAGTTCTGCTCCGTAAGAAGAATCGGTATAATCCAGAACTTCGAACTTTTTTTTATCGGCATAGTTACCTGGATTGATCCGTACTTTTTCTACAATCCGGGCAGCAAGTTCAGCAGCATTTGGGGTAAAATGTATGTCAGCAATAAGCGGAACCTTATACCCTCTTCGGACCAATTCCTTTTTAATATTTTCCAAATTCTGAGCTTCCTTAACACTCGGGGCTGTAATTCTGACATACTCACAACCGGCATCCACCATCCGGATAACCTGCTCAACACTTCCCAACGTATCCATCGTATCAACTGTCGTCATCGATTGTAAACGGATCGGATTTTCACCTCCCATCGGAAGATCTCCTATCTGTACTACACTCGTTTTTCGTCTGGAATATTCGGTAAGACTATTGCAGTATTTTGTGTTTATTAAAGATAAATCGGAAGCAGACATCTCTTGTTTTAATTATATAATAAGTAATATAGCTTTTTTGTTCATTTAACAGATAGTAAAGCCAATAATATTGATTTTTAAAGCCTTTTATATTTTTTAGACTAATCTAAAAAATAACATTTATGTATTTATATATCAGAATATTTAACAACCATAACATAAACTAATACATAACTCATTCAATCGAATAAAATTAATCAAAATATGGTTGTTTTATCATAAAATACCGCCAGATAGAACGCATTTATACATTAGGAATTATATAAATTTTACAAGATGACCAATACTTAAATATCACCTAACTGAGGTCTCAGCAATAGTTCTTCAACGACTGTTTGATCCGACAAATTGTAGATACCCATAATGGCATTTGCCACATCTTCCGGTTTCATAAAACGCTCTTCGGGAAGATCAACTCCTGCCCAGGATGATGTCAACGTAGCCCCGGGAAGTACGGCAGTAACTTTAATATTATAAGGTTTCATCTCCTCTCTCAGAACTTTTGTCATGCCCAATAAGGCATATTTTGATATGCAATAGGAGCCTCCATTGACATAAGGAATAATACTTGCGGTCGAACAAATATTAAAAATATAGCCCTTATTCAAATGGATCATTCCGTCAATAATTCCTCTGGTAATATCATAGGCACTGAAAAGATTTGTCTGAATCTGAAGTTCCAAAACCCCTTCGGCCTCGTTGTGAATTTGCCCCTGGACAAAAAAACCAGCGTTGTTTATTAAGACATCTACCCTGCGATTTAACTGATTGATATAACGAATCAATTTGTCCCGGTCTTCCTTTTTCGAAAGATCAGCCGTACACGTAAAGACTTTAACTTCAGGAAAGAAATTTGTGATATTCTCTTCTAATATTTCTAAATCAGATTCATTTCGGGCACAGGTTACTATATCAAAATCATTTTCAGCAAATGTATGTACCAATGCTTTACCAATTCCTTTTGTTCCTCCCGTAATTACAACTAGTTTTTTCATTTTTTATAAATTGTTTGCCACTTAAATATACCCTATTTTAGTAAAGAATTTAATCCGATTAAATCGCATAACATTTATAAAACCGGAATGAATAGTATAGGAAAATACATGATATTGATGGGAAGTCTGTTTATCAGACGTGAAAAATTCAGTGTATACTGGAAACTAACGATTGAAGAATGTATCCTTATTGGAGTGAATTCAATTTTCATTGTTGCTATTGTTTCCTCTTTTATTGGTGCCGTAACATGTATACAAACAGCGGCAAATTTAATCAATCCGCTCATTCCAATTTATGTAGTGGCCTCTGTAACAAGAGAAATGTCCATTCTTGAACTTGCCCCAACGTTCACCTGTGTAGTGTTAGCAGGTAAAGTCGGATCCAGCATTGCCGGACAAATTGGTACCATGAAAATAACCGAACAGGTTGATGCCCTTGAAGTAATGGGGATAAACTCAGCTTCGTATTTGATTCTCCCTAAAATTATTGCCAGCCTGATTACCATTCCAATGCTGGTAACGATTGCTGCCTTTTTATCCATCTTAGGTGGTTTTATAGCAGGCCGTTTAGGTGATATCATTTCCACCAGAGATTATGTCTATGGCATTCAATCCGATTTCAATCAATTCAATGTGACCTTTGCCTTGATCAAAGCCTTTATTTTTGCTTTTTTAATTTCTTCTATATCAGCTTTTCAAGGATATTATACAAAAGGAGGCGCATTGGAAGTAGGTCAATCTTCGACTATGGCCGTTGTTAAAAGTTGTATCGGTGTACTTGTAGCCGATTTATTACTGGCACAACTTCTTTTAAACTAAGACCAATTTCTTTATTCTGTAATTGAACCAACAGGCCATCATGATAGAATGTAAAAATATCAATAAGTCATTTAATGGTAAACAAATCCTAAAAAACGTAAACGCTGTTTTTGAAAAAGGAAAAACAAATCTGATTATCGGTGCCAGTGGAACCGGTAAAAGTGTTCTTTTAAAAACGTTGGTTGGATTAGTGGTTCCTGACACTGGATCCGTATTATATAACGATAGGGATTTTACTCATTCAGATAATGAAGAAAGACAAAGTATCCGCAGAGAAATCGGAATGCTTTTCCAGGGAGGAGCATTATTTGATTCTAAAACTGTCGAGGCAAATGTGATGTTCCCGCTTGACATGCTTAGCAATATGTCCAAATCAGAAAAAGCAGATCGCGTTGATTTTTGCTTACAACGGGTTGGATTAAGTCATGCAAAAAAACTAATGCCTTCTGAAATTAGTGGCGGCATGGCTAAACGGGTTGGTATTGCCAGGGCTATTGCGATGAATTCTCAATACCTCTTTTGCGATGAACCCAATTCGGGACTGGATCCTCAGACCTCTATCCTGATTGATAACTTAATTCAGGAAATTACACATGAGTATGACATCACGACTGTCGTTGTTACACACGATATGAATTCCATGCTTGAAATTGGTGAAAGCATCATTTTCATGTTTAAGGGAGAAAAAATCTGGGAAGGTACTAAAGACAATATTTTAAATACCGAGGTTAAAGATTTACAGGATTTTATATTTGCCAGTAAATTAATTCGGGATATGAAAAGTTAATAGGCATCACTATTGATATCAAAACAAAGCACTCAATTGCATTCTACCTGTATGAATCGCTTTAGAACCTTCTGACTTTCTACCTTCATAGCTAAACGATAATTGAAGGCCATTTGTAAGTCTCTCCTGCCATGAAAGGCTCCATGTCATGTTATTCCCGCCCAATAACGCATCCTGCATTTGATAAGCAACTTGAGTGTTCGTTGATGTTCCATTTAAATTTGAATTAATCCGTATATATTTCAGTGTAGTTGTAAGGGTTCTTTTAGATAGTTTATTCCACTTTATTTCTGAACCAATATTATAAGAAAAAGCATTTTCTCCATTCCCATTGACAATAGTATTGATCTTATAGCCTGCCCCGGTTAATAAACTTAATCGTAAATTCGTTCTGGGTTGATAGGAAAATTCATTATCCATCTTTTTATAAACGATGTAATAATTATTTACCGCATTAAAGTCGGAAGTAAGACTGTTTACACCTGTCGATAATTTTACTTTTAATGCATATAACCGCACAAAGGTCGTTCGAATACTATACGACAAGTCATTCAGTAATTGATTTTCAAATCCCTGAGTAAGAAACTGCCTGGACTGGTTAGATGTTAATGCCAGATCCATTCCAAACAAAGAACTTGACCGGTTGTAGAATAAAGATGATTTGATGATTCGCTGAAAACCTATCAAATTCGAATCACTGCTAAGAGGCTCAAAAGGATTGAACCTGCTCAAAATATTGTCGCTTGTAGTTTTATTGTTTAATGTCAGCGAAGATGTATTTGATAATTTAGAAAGTGTTTTAAGTACAAATACTTTACTATTTTTCCATGAACGGGGCATGGTCAGATCCAGCCGGTAATTGATAACCGTTGTATAAGCCTTATAATATTGGTTCGTTGGTAAATATACCTTTATAAATTCAGCCGTATCATTATAAACTTTAGGAACAAATTCATTGATTTCCTGAATATGATCGCCGTTAAAATCCCGCCATACATAGTTTCCTAACCCTGTGGCAACCGGTTGAAAAACGAATTGTAATTTGGCCTGCTTTCCGGTACCTGTAGTTACGGTAAGTTCAGAACGTACATGCCGTTTAAATGCTGCCACATTCCAATCGAGCCTGGACATAAGTGTTTCATCATTCTGGGCAGGAACTGGTCCGACATTATCCAGATACCGGTAAGTTATAAGCAGGTTTAATTGATTGGTAGCATTAAAGCGAACCCCTGAGGTAAAATTCGTTGTTTGGGCTTTTGTACTCAACAATAATTGAGAGCCGAATAATTGCCAGTCATTTCTAAAACTCTGATCCAATCTGAAGTGAACTTTTGTAGTATCATTGGATTGAATATACCCTTTGTATTCATCATAATACATCAACGATTGGAGAACATATCCGGAAGAATCAATGTGGTTTTTTTCAGTGTTATACTGAAATCCCGGAGTAAGTATTTTTGTTTTATAATACACCTGAAGATTATACTTCTGCCAACTGGCCAATCCTCTTGTATCGTTGTTTTTACTGAAAAAGGCATCACCTTTAAAAAATAATTTACCAAATGAATGATATAATTGAGCCTGATGTATTAATCCTTCCAGATCATTTTGTTTGTTTCGAAAATTGATTGTATAGCTAATCAAATCATTATTGCTTTTTGCATAGGTAATATTACCGGTTGCCATGTTATTATTGCCCAAAATAGCCGTGTTTTCATTCCAATTACGTTCAAAATCAGGGCCTCTGAATCGATCAATAGCACTAAAATTCTTAGAATTGAACTCATACGATGCCATTGTAGAGAGATAATAATGCTTTAATAAGCCAATGTCACGTTTATTGGAGCTTACCCCACCTCGAAAAGACAATCCCTGATCAGTGGATTTATCCAATGTTGAATATAGATTCTGGTTATAATTAGAAACAGCCACATCACTGAATACCTGTTCGTGTTTACTTATATTTTGAACCATTGAAAACTGCGCCATCTGTTTTTGCTGTGGCAAGGGAACAAACTGAACCGCCTCATAATTTCCATTATTGGCACCAACATAGGTAAATATCTGAGCATTAACGGTAGAATTAGCTATAGAGTAACTACCTGTTCCTGCCGGAACCTGGCTGAATGTTACCTGGTAAAAGGCGCTGTCAGGATTGACTGAAAATTGATATACAGGAATAGTTCCGATATATATTCGTTTATACAATGTAGCAGACGGAGAATACCCAACAGAATCCACCCCTGGCAGATATGCCAGTGAGGTATTGTTTCCAATGGTAGAAAGGTAATTTTGATCTGTCTGATTTAAGCTTAATGTAAGAGGATTTCTAGGATTGTCTTTTTCACCATAATACGAAAATCCAAACAACCCCTTTTGTGTTTTGATGGTTTGCGATGCTGTTGTATTCGTCCTGGAATAATTCTGATCGGTATATTCAAAATCAACTCGTACTCTTGTATACTGTGTAATCAGTACCCGAGGGGTAAAAGTAATCTCTGCCGTATTATAATTTATCGTATAATCATAATCAAACCCCCGGGTAAGTAACCTTCCATCCTGATAAATCTTTTCAGAATTGGCAATGACTGTAATAAATGTTTCATTGTTAGGTCCGGTTAATCGATAAGGCCCCTGAACACCTTCGGATAAGGCATTCGCGGTACCTGGTGCATATTGTATCGTATTAAACTTCCCTTTTGAAATCCCGATCCCGACTTGAGATACACTTTCTACGGTGGAGTCCTTGTTGTATGTATATTGAATATTCCCTCCTTGGATATTTCTGTAATAATTCAGGAAATACGATTTTTGATTTAAAACAATATCACCAACGGTTAGCGTAGTTTTAGGCCCTTTCAATTGTATATATACTTTATCAAACTGTTGAAGTTGCTGGGTATTTCCTTCCGGTTGATATGGGATATTCTGGTCAGATATAACAGCAGTAAGCATTATATGATCACTCAATCGACCATCCAATTGAAGGTTTAAAGTTGAATTGACAAATACACTCTGGTTATTTCCCACCGATATTCCACGGGATATTGTACCGGTCTTATTTATTCCAGGAGTAGTAAATAATTCCTCCCTTTGCTGAGGATTACTATTAAAGCCTGGCATCCGCATAACCTCCCGATATCCGCCAACAGAATCATATAAAGCCATATTCCGTTTATAGGTTTTCTTTGTTAAATCAAATGGATAAACCCGATAGCAAACCAGTAAGGAATCTGGTGCTGGAGAGGGAGAAAACATTATCAGATTATTTGTAACATTATATGTTGAAGTATAACCGGATGGGAACTTAACTTCTATGCTTCCGGGAACAACAGACAAGGAATCAAGCTTGGCCCCCTGTTCAATCGGTTTAATCCATCGACAACGATAGTTACTGTATTGCCCATATGAATACTGAACAATAAAAAAAAACAGTATAAGTATAACTATCCTTGTTTTGATCATTCTCTACATGCCGGCATTTCAATAAAAAATGAAGTGCCTTTTTCCGGAATTGTTTCAAACCATATGCTACCTTTCATATCTTCAACCAATCGCTTTGCCAGGGCCAAACCTATACCTGATCCGGAATATTTTGTACTAAAATAAGGTAAAAATATTTTATCCTGAAGTTCTGCAGGAATCCCTGCTCCATTATCTTTCACTTCAATTAATACACTTTCCCCTTTTTTTGTAACAGAGATATCTATCATTCGTTTGCGTGCGTCCGGTATACTTTGAATAGCGTTCAATATTAAATTATTCAGAATATTTACAATCATTATTTTATCTGCAATAACCCATGATGGTGATTCCGGCACTTTCGAATTGATTCCTGAATATTCGGTTTGTTGATGAAAAAGACTTAACTCTTCTATCACCACATTCAATTCCAGTTTTTCAAGATGTAACTCTGGTAATTTATAAAAAGATGAAAACGATCCCGCTATTTCACTTAACGTATCAACCTGCGTTAAGATTGTTCGAAAAGCCTGTTTTAATTCCTCCTCGCTTGGCTTTGTATCGGTATTATTTAACCGCTGCAATAAATATTGCAGTTTCAGTTTCATTGGAGTCAATGGATTTTTAATCTCATGGGCTACTTGTCTGGCCATTTCTCTCCAGGCACTCTCTTTCTCCGAATTGGCCAATTTAGATTTACTTTCATCCAATTTTAACAGCATGGAATTATATTCCTGAACCAATCTGCCTATTTCATCCGATGATTGCCATTCAATTGGTTCATTATCGTATAGACCCGTTTTACGAATTCCCTGTGTTATTAATTTCAAGGGATAGGTCAGGTAAAATGCCACCAAATAAGAAAGCAATAATAAAATCATAAAACCGATTGAAAAAATATTTAATACAATCCTCAAATACGTGGATATCTGTTTGCTGATATCTTCTTTTGATTCAAAAAATGGCAAATGAATAATTCCTGCAATAGCACCTGTTCCGGGTACACGAATCAACCTGTAAATAGATCTGTAAATCAATTTTCCGGCCTTTTCATTTGTTACAATGTATTGGTTCCTGCTTTCAAGCAAAGAAGCCAAAGCCACTGGTTGAATATAGGTAGATAAAATACCTTTTTTAAAAACCTCAGGCTGATTGGTGGCAAGCAAATATCCATTATTGGAATAAATATTAATATCCAATTGCTCTACACGTGTCAAATCTGATTCCTGTAACAAACCCGTTATTAATGATTTATTGATCTGATCTTTAATAATCGTTCTGGATGAAATAAGTGCTGAGAGTTTATCCGAATCATTTATAAATCGATTGACCAGCGAATTTTCATAATTCTTGTTTACAAAACCCAGGGTAATAAAACTAACCAGCAACAAGGGTATAAAGAATGCCAGATTTAAATAAATCTGAACTTTAGTGGCATAACTTATTTGTCTGTTTTCGGCATTAATACGAACAATATGTATCAAGACAATGATAAGTATAACCAATATGTGAAATAGAAAATAGATCGATGCATTTGAAATCAATACATCAAGAATTGTATACGGGGTACTTACAATTACTAAAATACCTTGAGCACCGGGAATAACAATGTGACTATAGCCTTCATATCTAAAATCCGATACACTCGTAATATTTTTTTTATTCAGATAATTTATGAACCGCAGATCGTAATTAAAATATCCATAACTGGTTTCCAGTTTTCCATCCTTAAGAATACAATAGTCGAAATTACCGTAAAAGTCCTGTGCCTTTTTCTGATCCAAGACCAATTCCGGAAATACCCTATTCTTGCTATATCTGCTTGATTCAAGTTCAACAACAATATAAGCAATGACGCTATTATCAGACTTTATTTTATTTACAGAGATATATTTCCTTGTATTCGTTATGTGATCGTTGTAGATGTAAAGATCTTCCGTGGAAAGGTATTTAGACTTTGACAAAACAGTTGCATAATATTCATCAAATGTCACCTGATCGGATTGAAAACTAAACGGTTCTCCATAAGCATCCATTAACTCAACCCGTATGGAATAATCATTAAAATAATTGGAAAGATATCGTTTCTGAATTTTCTCTTTAACGATTTTTAGATCTGAAAATGGCGAAAGAATTTTCTCACGTATAAATGCATCCTTCTGAATATTTTTTGAAGCATCCTGCAATAAAAACTCTGTAATCTCATCTCTGTCATTCATCAACCGTTGACCATAGTGGTACATCTGAAGAGTTGTCTTATTCCTTCCATTATAATAAATAGACGTCCCAATTATGATAGACGAACATATCGAGAATAAAAAAATGTAAATGAATGATTGATATTTCATCTTACTAAGCAATGGCGGATACCCCTGCAAAAGAGCCAAAGATGAAAAAGCAATCAGACAGCCTGTAATTACTCTTGTATCATTTTCAAATAGAAAACTTATGGCAAAGAATAATAGATATGTACAAAATAAAAGTCGCGCTAACTTTATTTTATATCTTTTATTCAATCTCCATACAGCATGGATCATTAAATGTATCAGATAAAAAAATATGAAGGATGGTCCTAATATGGAAAATATTAATAATAAACGAACAAAACTAAAGTCCAGATCGTCTACCAGATTAAGAGAAATCGTAGAATTAAGTACCAGACCTTCCAATAACATATAGTATGCCTGAATAAGTAACCATGAAATACAGGCACTAATTATTATTTTAACATAAACAGTTAAGGGACTTTTATTCAGATATACATATTTATATATCCTTTTAGTATGAATCAAGTTCATGATTTCATAAACCAGATATATGCCACATAATACATTGATCAATAAATCAAATACGGACTGCGACACAAATGACGAAGCATAATATCCGGAGGAAAATACGGGGTTATTCGAGAAATATTGAGGAGGGTTTATATACAATAATAAGCCCCGAAAAAATACAATAAAAAAAATTCTTAAATAAGGTAAAATATTTTTATCACGTTTATTATACACCTGCAACATGAGATGTAGCCAAATAAATAGAATTAAAGATATATAAACCGAAGTTGCTATGACACTATACGTGAAATCCTGATTCGAGCGAATGCATTCAAAACTGAATAAATATTGACCTTTGGCGTATATTGAGTTACTGACATTTTTTGTACTCGTAAAAATTCTTATCGGGATATTTTCAAAAAGTAATGCATTGGTTGTATTTTCAATAAACTTGTTTTCTACCGGATAATCTCTTTCTAATAAAGTCAATGAATATAGTTCATAGACCTTTTCCTTATAAAAAAAAGTATCACGTCGGACAATGTATTTACCAGAAGATATACTGATATACTTCCAACCATCTGTCGCTTTAATATTTGTCAGCAGTGGGACATTTTCAGATTCTGACCAATAAACAAGATTATTTTGCTCGAAAATAAAAAAGGGAGATTCAGCCCGTATGGAATTAAGTTCGGAAAAAGAGAGTTTATTTGATTTTATTGTCTGAATGATCTTTCGATGATTCTCTTCAGTCTTATTAATGCTATTATTGATTCTTCTGGCAACAGCATTATAATATTGAGATTGATCTATTTCTATGTATTCATTCTTAAATACCAGCAAAAAGAAAAAAATCAGGGTCAGGCAAAAGATAACCCAACGCACTAAAAATATTAAAGAAGATACAGACTTAAACGGCCATTTCATATATGTATAAAAATACAGAAATATGCCGTTATTAAGGCATTGAAATTACAATCCAGCTGTTTTTTGCTTACTTTTCTTATTGGTACGATACCATAAATAGGCTATTCCCGCTATAAGCACATAAGGAAAAATCATTAAATACAGAATACCGGAATTAATACCTGTATTACTACCTGTTCCGGAACTTGCATTGGATTCCAGTTGAGCAGCACACATAGCGCACTGAGCCTGAACATCAGAGATGCATGCTAAAAGTATTAACACTACTGTAGAAAGTATCTGAAATAAGCCCTTTTTCATAATTTTATGCATTAATGTGTATAGTATGGACTGATCATTAAATATACCAAAACCCCTGATACGGAAACATATAACCAAATAGGATATGCCCATTTCACTACTTTTTTATGCTTTTCAAATTCATTGTTAAAAGCATAATACAAGGCCTTTAATACAAAGTATACAACAACAGCGGCTAATACTATATGCGTAATCAATAGAAAATAATAAGCTGCTTTATAAGAACCACCATAGTGTGTGGAATAATGTGTAAAATGATACAGAATATAAGTGATCAAAAATAACAAGCCCAAGCCTACGCAAATAAGCATAACCGTTCTATGCAGACTTCTATTATTTCTACGGATGGCAGCTAATCCAATTAATAAAAAGAGTGATGTTAGGCTATTAATAAGTCCATTTATATGTGGCAGAATAGAAGTCCATTCTCCAAGATCTAATTTAAAAGGAATGCCTAATAATAGGGCAACAGCAACTGGTATTGTAATTGCTACAATGTTGATTGACTTTTCATTCAATATTTTAGTAACACTATTGGTTGCCATCTCTTTCTATTTTTTGCAGTACTTTAATTTCCGTTATCAAACGATCTACTTCTTTTTCCTCTGTGCCGTTGTAATACCCGCGTATCCATCCTTTCTTATCAACTAAAACCACTTTGTCGCTATGGAGAAAATCGGTGCGATCTAATTCATTTTGCTTTGCAGTAAGAAAAAACTGCTTTTGCCCAAGATCATAAATTGAATCTTTACTTCCTGTTAAAAAATACCATTTGCCGGGTATTGCTTTATACTCCTTTGCATATTGCATTAGTACTTCTGAACTATCGTTCTCAGGATCTACAGACATCGTTATCAGAACAACATCCTTATCATTTTTAAATGCTTCCTGTACACGCACTAGTTGCGTTGTCATTTTCGGACAAATTCCGCCGCAGCGTGTAAACACAAAATCATATACTTTAAATTGATTTGCATGGGTTGAATTCTTAAAAATAGCTCCTGTTTGATCCTGTAATTGAAAATCAGGAATGGCATGAGCATCGGTTATAACAAATCCCTTTTTGGTTTCTGTAGAATCGTAAGCGAAATAAACAGGTAATTTATGTCTTGTGCTGGCAAAACTGATAAAAAATAAAATCAAAAAGACCGGTACTAGCAGCGCCAGGCATAAGTACACGGTCTTTTTAGATATTTTCATAACTGAATAACAGTATTCAGAAGATTAAAGTTTATACAAATCAACCAAATATAGCTCTGATTGCATCCAGGATATAATTACTTTCTATTAATAAGGCAGTAATCAACCAAATGATGAATAAAGGAGGGAGAACGATTGTCCAGATTAACATTTTCACTTCATATTTTAAGTGCATAAACTCACCTACAATATAAAATGTCTTAACAAATGTAAGCAAAACAAAAGCACTTGTAAGTACCACCCCTCTAGGCATTGTAAATGCCAGAAGAAACTCGATTCCGGTTAAAAACGCCAGAATACCTGTTACTACTAGAAGATGCTTGATTTTAGCTGGATCTCTCGGTTGAACCTGAGTAGAATGTCCAGATGTATGATGTCCGTGTGCCATTATATTATGTCTTTAAACGTACTGAAAATTAAACCAGATAGAAGAAGGTAAATACGAATACCCAAACAAGATCTACAAAGTGCCAGTATAAACCAACTTTTTCAATCATTTCATAGCTACCGATTTTATCGAATTTCCCAACCGTTGCGCTGTAGAAAACAAAGATATTGATTATAACACCCGAGAAAACGTGTGTTCCGTGAAAACCGGTAATGAAGAAGAATAAATCAGCGAACAATCTTGGGCCGTATTCATTTTGAATAAGATTCGCACCATGAATTAAACGAACTGTTCCATCCGGATCATTTACTGTCAATCCTTCTGGTGTTCCTGTAATAAATACAGACCATTCCCATGCCTGACAAGATAAGAAAGCTATACCACCAAGAATTGTCCATAACATCCATTTCTGAACATCTTGTCTGTCGTTACGATGACCAGCTTCTACAGCTAATACCATAGTCACAGAAGATAGAATCAAAATAAAGGTCATTAAACCCACAAATACAAGCGGGGCATTAATATGAAAGAACGGTATGTGTGTAAATACTTTTTCCGGAATAGGCCAGTATTGTGTTGAGGCTTTAAAAGCTTCTACTGCACCTCTGTATGCTTCGTGATCGAAACGTGCAAATCCGTACGTAATTAATAAGCCTGAAAAGCTTAACGTATCTGATAATAAAAAGAACCACATCATTAGCTTGCCGTAGCTAGCTTTAAAAGGTTCAGCTGCTCCAGCCCAAATGTTCTTGTTTTCTTTTTCGTCGATTACTACCGTTGCCATAAAATGATGTTGATAATAAATTAGTCTTCGTTTCTAATTATTGACTTGTAAAAATACAAACAAATAAATCCAAAGCAAATCTAAAAAGTGCCAATAAGTTGTGCACATTTCAATTTGCAATAATTTTCCTGAATGAACTTTTCCTGCAATGCTTGAATATAAAACAATTAGTAAATAAATCAAACCAGTTACTAAATGAAATCCATGTAAACCCGATAATACATATACGAAAGAACCTGCCGGATTGCTGTATCTTCCACCAAAAAAAACTTTTTCCTCTACTAATTTTGACCACCCCTCCAGCTGCATGTATAAAAAAAGCGAGCCTAATAGTACTGTAGCTGAAACCATTAGTATCAACATTTTTTTATTGTTGTTTGTAGCTGCCCAATAAGCCGCCTGAATGGTAACACTGCTTAACAATATTACAGCCGTACTGCTAAGAAATATAGATGGCAAATCAAATTTAAGCCAGTCACCATCTGTGCTGCGAACAAGATAAGCACTTGTCATGGCAGCGAATAGCATGATGATGGTTACGATAAATAACCAAAGTAGAAATTTCTTTGGATCTACAGCCAATAATGGCTTTTCCACATCATCCGCATCGGGAGAATAATTCGTAGTACTCATATTTTATCTAAGACAAATGCAATTTGAACAATCGGCAAATACAAAAACGATCCAAACATCAACATTAGCGCTGCTTTCGTTGTGCATTCTTTCCACAAATAAAAGGTTTGTAAAAAGAATAACAAGCCGCATCCCAGTGCTATATAGGCTGAAACGATTCCTGTCATATGAAATAACAAAGGAAGAAATCCCAATGGAATAAGACATAATGTATACGTCATTATAATCGTAGCAGCTATTTTACCTCTCCCCTCTTTTGTAGGCATTAATTTTATTCCAGCCTTTTTGTATTCATCGTCCAGCACCCATGCAATCGCCCAGAAATGAGGGAATTGCCAGAAAAACTGAATAGCAAATAACACCCCTGGCTCCCATCCGTATTGGTTAGTTATAGCCAGCCAGCCAATCATTGGTGGAAAAGCTCCGGGAAAGGCTCCGATAAATACAGCAATAGCAGATTTCGTCTTTAATGGTGTGTAGATAAAGGAATAAATAATAAACGACACCAATGATAATATAAGTGCATTAATTGTACTGTAAACATACAGTATACATATACCGATTAACAGGAATACAGTAGACGCTATAATGGCCTCTGTCAAGCTTATTAGACCGGTTGGTAAAGGACGAACTAAAGTCCTCTTCATTAATTTATCTGATTCCCGTTCAATAATCTGATTAACAATATTTGCAGAAACAGTGATGCAAAAGCCTCCGATTAAAAACAAAAACAATCTGGTCCAATCTACCTGAGAACGTTCTGCAGCCAATACATAACCAATTCCGGAAGAAAACGCTACTGTAGTAGTTAACCGGAATTTAGTAAGCTTGAAGTACGCTTGTAACTTTGAAGCCAAAGGAATATCGATATGAAGGTTTTGGACTTGCAAGTTACACACTCCTTACGTTTTGTCCTACCATAAATCTAAAAACAAATGCCAATTGACAACCGATTAATAAGGTTGATAATAATAAATGTATGGGCTGGGCCCAAGGTGGTAAAGAGAAGTAGGAAAGAATCACCCCAACCACTATTTCCGCAGCAATTATACTGCTTATAACGATTGCATGATTACTTGCCTTAGGAAGGCGAATCTTTTCTTTAATAAGGAAATAGGTAATTAAAATTGAAAAAGCTGTTATAATAATAGAATAACTTCTGTGAATGATAAAATCTATTCCAACAAGTTCAATCCAGGTATTTCTGTACTCGTACAATAATAAACTTGAAATAGTATCTATTTCTTGTCTTACTTCTGTGCCAAGAAATATCTGTATGCAAGAAAGTATAAGTAAAGCATACATGAACATTTTATATTTTTTATCAATACGCTCCTTTTTATAACCAGGATCGCTTAATAGGTTGATTGAATATTTAACATCGATCCATAACCAGATCAATATGCCCATGATGATAAGTGCAACAAACATATGGATAGTAATCATTACCGGTTGTAAAAATGAAAATACAACACGAGCCCCTAATACTCCCTGAAAACCCATTAATACAACTAATAGGGCCGATAGCCAGAAAAAGGATGGTTTAGTTTTGAAAAACCGGATAGCATAGATACATTGAATAAAAACAAAAATTCCAGCTAAAGCACCAACTAATCTATTGACATATTCTGTCCATGTTTTATAGATATTAAATTCAGCAGGATGGCCCTTAACACTGTATTTTTCTTTATAGTTAGCAGGTAATTGAGACTCTTCGGTTGGAGGAATATAGGTACCGAAACATTTTGGCCAGTCCGGACAACCCATACCTGAACCTGTACTTCGAACAATAGCTCCAGCCAGAATAACAAGATAAATGGTTATGAGCGTTGTTAATACAATTGTATAAAATCTCTGAATAGATATTTTATTCATTTCAGATTGAACGGCTAATTAGAATTCGTATTAAAAACAATTTCCAAAAGTTTTAGCAGATTAGTATAAAAATCTAAAGCTTTTGGAAATATCATGATATTAAAAAGACTGACCGCTTATGGTCAGTCTTTTTAATATTATATACTATTCTTCATCTTTTTCGTGAGGGAAATTAGACTCAGGAGTTTGTGAGAATGGTATTGTTTGTGGAATAAAGTCAGCAGCAGAACCTGGTTTGCTATAATCATATGGCCAACGATATACAGCAGGTATTTCACCTGGCCAGTTACCATGACCTGGATGTAATGGAGTAGTCCATTCCAATGTGTTCGAGTTCCATGGATTCAATGAAGATACTCTACCTTTAAAGATACTGTAGAAGAAATTGAATATGAATATGAACTGAGAAACAAAAGTGATAATCGCAGCAATACTTATCAATTCATTCAAATCTGTGAAGCTATTGAAGGCATCAAAGTTCGTCCATGAATAATAACGGCGAGGGAAACCTGCTATACCGATATAATGCATTGGAAAGAAAATCAAATACACTCCAATGAATGTTAACCAGAAGTGAATATAACCCAAACGTTCATCCATCATTCTACCAAACATTTTTGGGAACCAGTGATAAACACCAGCCAACATACCAAAGAAGGAAGCTGAACCCATTACAATGTGGAAGTGAGCTACAACAAAGTATGTATCGTGTAACTGAATATCTACTGCAGAGTTACCCAGAACAATACCTGTTAAACCACCCGAGATAAAGAAAGATACCAATCCGATTGAAAACAACATGGCTGGAGTGAATACGATATTACCTCTCCATAATGTAGCGATATAGTTAAATGCTTTTACCGCAGAAGGAACTGCAATAATTAAGGTCAGGAACATGAATATTGACCCAAGGAAAGGATTCATACCCGTTACGAACATATGGTGAGCCCATACAATAAAGGACAGGAAGGCAATAGCTACGATAGAGAAGATCATCGCTTTATATCCGAAGATTGGCTTACGTGAATTCGTAGCAACAATTTCAGATGTAATACCCAATGCAGGAATCAATACGATATATACTTCAGGGTGACCAAGGAACCAGAATAAGTGTTGGAACAATATTGGGCTACCACCTTCATTGTGCAGAGCCTCACCACCTATATAAATCTCAGAAAGGTAAAAGCTTGTACCAAAACTTCTGTCAAACACCAACAATAAAGCCGCAGATAATAATACAGGGAATGATAATATACCTATGATTGCCGTAATAAAGAAAGCCCAGATTGTTAAAGGAAGACGAGTAAACGTCATCCCTTTTGTTCTAAGGTTGATAATTGTTGTTACATAGTTCAATCCACCCAATAAGGTAGATACAATGAAGAATGTCATAGATACCAACCACATTGTCATACCTAAACCAGATCCTTCAATAGCCTGAGGCAATGCACTTAGTGGAGGATAAATAACCCAACCTCCTGATGCAGGACCTGTTTTAATGAACAGGGACATCATCATAATAGCACTGGATAGGAAGAAAAACCAGTAAGAAAGCATATTCAGGAAACCAGATGCCATATCACGGGCACCGATCTGAAGTGGAATAAGGAAGTTACTGAATGTACCACTTAATCCGGCAGTCAATACAAAGAATACCATGATGGTACCATGCATTGTTACTAAGGCAAGATAAAACTCAGGATCTAATTTACCATTCTGAATCCACTCCCCTAATAAAGGCTTTAACCACGTTAAATCTGCATCAGGAAAACCTAATTGAAGACGGAATAGTACAGAAAGTAAACCACCAATAACAGCCCAGATTATACCGGAAATAAGGTATTGCTTGGCAATAATTTTGTGATCTTCGCTGAACACATACTTACGAATCCAAGGCAGATCTTCATGATCGTGGTGATCGTGCGCATGAGCATCCGTTAAAGAACCAGAATGTAACGTATCAACAGCCGACATATAGTTTTTCAAATAAATAGTTTGTACTTCAATTATTTAGTAGACGCTTGCATTTTACTAACAGCCGCACTGTCAGTATTAACAGGACTTACAAGTGTTGTATCTGTTGCAGGTTTTGTAAGAAAATCCTTTAGATACTTGTCCTTTAAAGCTTCAGGAGCCTTTGTTGCAACATAATCAGCATTTAATGATGCCCATGTTTTTTGAGAAGCTTTCCATTTTTCGTAATCTACTAGCTCATCAACCACAACAAGATAACGCATAGCATAGTGACCTCTACCACAAACTTCAGTACAAGCTAACTCATAGTTGAAGTTTGGATTATTGGTTTTTGCACGCATTTCTTCTGTAGAAATAGTAGGTGTAAACCAAAATTTCGTTGGCATACCAGGAACCGCATCCATTTTTACACGGAAGTGAGGTAAGAATACAGAGTGAATCACATCACGAGCTCTGATTTCCAACAAAACTGGCTTACCTTTTGGTAAGTGTAATTCCATTGGAAGAAAGTCATCGAAACTATTCACATCGTTGAAATCAATACCAAATTCGTTCACTGCATCAATTTTTCTGTAGTGATATTTACCCAATTTACCATCTGCACCTGGATACCTTACTTGCCACGCAAATTGCTTTCCCATTACTTCAATCACTTCTGCTCCTTTAGGGGCAGGTGAAGTAATTGCATGCCATTCTTTATAACCATACACAACAAAACCAGCCATTACAATTGCAGGAATAATTGTCCATACGCGCTCGATCGTATGATTGTCAGGATAGAAATAAGCTTTATTACCTTCCTTAAAGCGGTACATAAACGGAAAGAAATATAACAATGCATTTGTGATCAGGAATGCTAATGTCAACACAGACATAATCACCCAGAACAATAAATCCGTTTTTACTCCATGTTCAGAAGCTGCATCCGGAAGGAACTTGTCCCTGGCAGATTCAAAGGATAAATAGAAAGCTAAAATCCCAAGAACAAATACAACTATGAACAGAAACGAGTTAACAGTATTTCCGATACCCACGTGTTTATGGTATCGACCATTCAACACATTGGTTAATACCCCTATTCTGAATACTAAATAAAGAATAGATAGTATTAGGGCAATTGCGATAATAATAATTACAGAAATCATTTTATTATACAGAGTTTTGTAATATACTTTTAATTAAAAGACATTGTGATGAACACTTTCCTGAATCATTGGATGGTTCTTCGCAATCAGGTTGAATTTAGCTAAGGCATACAATACCATATATAAAAACACACCTAAGAAGATCATACCCAAACCTAATTCCATGAACAGGAATATTCCGTCTAAACCACCGTCTTGTCCTAATATTGGAGGAGTAGTAATCATGTAGAAATCAAACCAGTGACCAAGAATAACTACCACACACACAATTTTCAGAATAATACCCTGTCTTTTCGCATCTCTTGTCATTAAAACAAGGAAAGGGAATATAAAGTTTAAGAAGAATGTCAAAAAGAATATAGGAGAATAAGCATCCGTTTTCAGACGTTGAACAAAATACCCTACTTCCTCAGGAATATCAGCATAATAAATAAGTAAGAATTGTTCGAACCAGATATACGTCCAGAAAACAGAGAATGCGAATACAAATTTACCTAAATCATGTAAATGGTTTTCATTGATTATTGCCAAGTAACCATTATCCTTCAGAATCACAACAAATAAGGTAATCATTGCCAAGGCAGATACAAACCAGCTTGCAAACACATACCATCCAAACATTGTACTAAAGAAGTGAGGATCTAAAGACATTGCCCAATCCCAAGCAGAAGTAGACGAAGTTACACCGAATATGATAAGAAAAAATGCTGAAGTAACAACACTTTTATGATACCATTTTTCATCCGCTGAAATATCTTCCTGATTTGAATAATAACGAAGAAGTTTCCAAATAACGAGCCATAACAAGAAATAAACAATAATACGAGCGATAAACAAAGGTTTTGTTAAATACCAGGTTTTACCAGCAAGTACTTCATCATAGTTCGCTCCTTTTTCATACAGGTATTCATGTGTCCAGTGAAACAAGTCATGGCCAAATACTAGGAATAATACTAATGTTAATGGAAATGCCACATACAGATAATTACCAAAAGCTTCCGGTACTCTTTTTAAGCCCGCAGACCAACCTGCCCAGGCAACATAATTAAAAGAGACGAAGAATATTCCCATTGCTGCAATACCAGCAAAGAATATATTGTTTTGCCAAAGATCTTTGATCAAACGTAAAAGCCAAACTGGTTTTTTATGACCGTGGTGTCCTTCATGGTGTTCAGCAGCACCAGCATGTTCGCCTTTCGCTGCATGTTCAGAAACAGCTTCAGCATGATGTCCTTCATGCGCTTCAGCAACATGATGTTCAGAACCACCTTCATGAGAAGCAGTACTAACTGCTTCAGAAGCATGTTCTGCATGACCATGATGGCCTGAATTCCTTGCCCAAAAGATACCAATAATAAGAAGGATAACTCCTGCTCCTATTAGGATGAATAGTTTTTTCTTTATCTCCGCAGAGAATACAAACTTTTCGTCAAGATTAACTGAAGTATTGTGATGTGCCATAAATCTACGCTCGTTCTAAATATTATTGTTTTTGTAGAACATCTTTCACATAAAGAGAAATTTTCCATCTCTCTAATGGTTCCAACTGAGAAGCATGCTGAAACATTCTTCCTTTTCCATAAGTTATCACGTGGAAAATATGTCCAGAAGAAACTCCCATAATAGCCGCTGATTTAAGATTAGCAACACCCATTAGTTTTTCACTTACTGGTCCATCACCCAACCCGCCTTCTCCATGGCAATGAGAACAGAATCTATTGAATAATTCCTTTCCCTCTGCTAAAACCTCGTCACTCGCCTGAATTGGGCAGATTGCATGTGTATCAGCATATGCAAGAGAATCTTTAGGAATATGATAAGGAATTGCACCACGTTTAATAGTACCTTCCACAGGCATACGTAGGTTCATCCCTTTGTTGAAAGGCATAGTATTGTAACTTTCCGGATAAGCAACTGAATCTGTTACTTGAGAAACAGGTTCGTAGGCTTCTGAATGATACATATTGGGTGCATATTCCCAACGAGGGCTTTCGTGAACCGGTATCCTGTCAAAATTATGATTACAGGAAGAAACCGTTGCTGCGAAAACAATTACTGCTGCTATATTGAAGGTTTTCATTGTCATAAGTATATATGAAGCCTTTCTTAGTTATCTGATTTAATTTTTACCTCAGAAGCTCCTGTTTCTGATAGTATAGACGACAGCTGAGCTGAAGTTTGTTTATTCGTAGCTAAATCCAGTGCTAATACAAACTTATCATCCACACTTCTTGGATCCAGTAATTTTGGCTGAGTCCATGGATTAAGATTACTCGCTACAAAGAATGTTCCCGTCATACCCAGAGCACAGAATAAAACTGTTAATTCAAAGGTAATCGGAATAAAGGCAGGTAGCGGAATATGAGGCTTACCACCAATATCCATTGGCCAGTCAAATCCCAATGTATAAATCATCATTGTTAGCGCTGTGATTGTTCCCGTTACACCGAACAAAAAACCAGCTATCGGAAGATTGGAATAATGATATCCCAATGCATCATCAAGTCCGTGTACTGGATATGGAGTATATACTTCATGTATTTTAACTCCTTTTCCGCGTATTTTATCTACTGCATGTAAAAGTACAGCTTCCTCATCGTATACGCCAAACACTAAATTCTTTCCTTTTTCCATATTAATTTAAGTATTCAGGACTCAGGTTATTTCTTCTTTTCAGAAGAAGAATCAACAATCGCTTTTACTTCAGCCATATTTATTACAGGGAAATACTTCGCAAATAATAAGAAACATGTGAAGAAAAACCCGAATGTGAATAGATAATCACCCACATCATACAAAGTTGGCGAGAAATATGCCCAGCTGGATGGTAAGAAATCTCTGTGTAATGATGTACAGATAATAACAAAGCGCTCAAACCACATACCGATGTTTACTACAATGGATAGAACGAATGTCCATAAAATACTCGTACGAACTTTCTTGAACCAGAATAACTGAGGAGAGATTACGTTACACGTCATCATGGTAGCATATGCCCACCAGTAAGGTCCCAACGCACGGTTAATAAAGGTATACTTTTCATAAGGAACACCTGAATACCAAGCAATAAAGAACTCTGTAATGTATGCGATACCTACTATTGAACCAGTACATACAATTACCTTATTCATGGATTCAATGTGATTGATCGTAATATAATCTTCCAGACCAAACACCACTCTGATTACAAGCATCAATGTAAGTACCATGGCGAAACCTGAGAAGATAGCTCCGGCAACGAAATATGGAGGGAAGATAGTTGCGTGCCATCCTGGAATGATTGATGTGGCAAAGTCCATGGATACAATAGTGTGAACCGAAAGTACCAGCGGAGTGGATACACCTGCTAATACTAAAGAAACAGCTTCGTAACGAGACCATGTTTTCGCAGAACCATCCCAGTTCATACTTAAAGCACCATATATTTTACGACGTATACCTGTTGCTCTTTCTCTGATGGTTGCAAAATCAGGAATAAGACCTACATACCAGAATACCAATGAAACAGTGAAGTATGTAGAGATTGCAAACACGTCCCACATCAAAGCGGAATTAAAGTTTTGCCACAAAGAACCGTAAGCATTTGGCAAAGGTAACACCCAATGCCCAACCCAAGGACGACCCATGTGCGCTATGATAAATGTTGCAGCACATAATACCGCAAAGATTGTCATCGCTTCAGCAGCACGGTTAATGGATGTTCTCCATTTTTGACGGAACAATAATAAAATGGCTGAGATCAATGTACCGGCGTGACCAATACCTACCCACCAAACGAAGTTGGTGATATCCCAAGACCAACCTATGGTTTTATTCAAACCCCACATACCAATACCTTCATACCATGTAGTCCAAAGGCAATAGCCTCCATAGGTTAACATAATAAGAGCCATTGTAAATGCTATTTTCCACGCAGTAGATGGTTTTCCTTCTACTTGTTTACAAATATCATCTGTAACATCCTTTTTGGTTTTCCCGTTTGTAACCAGCGGCGGCCTTACCGAAGAAGTAACTTGCATATCTTAAATCTCGATTAAATTAGGCTTTATTAATATTTCTGATTTTTGTCAAATATGTAACGTTTGGTTGTACGTTCAATTCTTCAAGAACTGTATACGTACGCTCAAGGTTTTCTTCATTACGTTCCATAAATACTTTACCCGTTTTATCACGTAAGTCTCCGAATAAAATAGCTCCGGCAGCACAAGCAGCAGCGCAGGCAGTAGTAACTTCGCCATCCATGATGTGACGTTTCTCTTTCTTAGCTTTTAACTTGCCTTCCTGTATTTTCTGAACACAGAAAGAACATTTTTCCATTACACCACGAGAACGTACTGTAACATCCGGATTCAATACCATACGTCCCAATGAAGTATTCATAGAAACGTTTTTATCGAACATTTCAGCATTGTCAAAATACTTGAACCAGTTGAAACGTCTTACTTTATATGGACAGTTGTTCGCACAGTAACGAGTACCGATACAACGGTTATAAGTCATTTGGTTTAAACCTTCTGAACTGTGTGTGGTTGCAGCAACCGGACAAACAGTCTCACAAGGAGCGTGATTACAATGCTGACACATCATTGGCTGGAAAGTAACCTGAGGATTCTCTTCCGGTTCTTCCATTTTGAATACATCACCATTAAAGTACTCACCTATTTCTTTAGGCTCAGCCTCAGAACTGTAATAACGATCGATACGAATCCAGTGCATCTCACGGGAATTCATTACCTCTCTCTTACCAACAACAGGAACGTTATTCTCTGCCTGACAAGCAATCACACATGCACCACAACCTAAACAAGAGTTCAAGTCAATAGACATACTCCAAAGGTGATTTGGCTGATGATGCTGATCTTTCCAGATATCTACCTGAGAAGGAGCAACTTTACCATCCGGAGTAGATACATGAGGGAAATATCTTCCAGAAGAAGGATCTTTTATGTATTCAGATAAAATAGTGTCCTGTATAATCGGACGAGCCATTAACGTCTGATGTGTTTGTGTTTGAGCAAGTGGTAATTTATCACCAGTAGCTGTGATGCTTACACCAGTAGCGAAATCCAATAAAGAACCATCTACGAATGTTGAGAATGGATAGGCATTCTTACCTACATTATCGCCACATCTTCCGCTTTTACTTCTTCCATAACCGATGGCGATAGAAACAGTATTATACGCTTGACCTGGTTGGATTAATACAGGAAGTACAACTTCGTATTTTCCTGATTTTACGGTTACAGCATCACCTTGAGATAAGGATTTTTCTTTCGCAAACTTCATGGATACAGCTGCGTAGTTGTCCCATGTTGCTTTAGAGATAGGATCCGGTAATTCCTGTAACCATGGGTTGTTCGCTTGAGAGCCAGAACCCACTCCTATTTTTTCATACAATTTCAATTCAACACCTGATGAATTGGATGTATATGTTTTATTTATCGCAGCTTCAACAGAAGTTGCATCAAAACTTGATGACTTTAATGAAATATGTGGCTCCGCAACAACCGCAGTTGAATCTGAATGCACTGCCATTCCTTTTGCGGCTGGCTCAAATACGCCATCCTGCAATGCTTGATCCCATGAAGAACCTCCTAATATGGAAGTTGTCCAATTAGACTTCAGGTAAGAATAATAATCTTTGGAATTCCCAGCCCACGTTAATAATGATTCCTGTGCAGCACGTGTAGCGAAAATTGGTTTGATTGTTGGCTGACCTAGTGAATAAAAACCAGCCTTCGGTTCCGCATCACTCCATGCTTCCAGATAATGATGATCCGGAGCAACAAACTGAACAAATGCAGCTGTTTCATCTACTCTATCTGCAAAAGAAACAGATAGATCCAGTTGAGGCAATACTTTTGATAATTCAGCTCCCCTAGGATGATCAAATACAGGGTTAGCTCCGTAGAAAATAACTGCTTTTACTTTACCAGCAATCACCTCTTCAACAAATGTATTCATTTGCTCATCGTTTCCTTGTTTCTGGAAAGATGGTGATTCAATGCTTAAGGTATTATCGTAGTTACCTAATGCTTTATTAATTTCATTGATCAAGATCTGAACGTTCACATCTTTTGAACCAGATACAACCAATGATTTTCCTTTATTCGCTAAAAGATCAGAAGCTGCTTTATCTAAGATTTCACTTTTAATTGCTGAAGTAGCAAGTTTATTAGAAGCAATTCTGTTATATAATTCGGCAACAAACAAACCTTCCTGTGAAGGCTTAATCGGTTGTCTATAGTCAGCATTACTACCTGTTAAAGACAAATTTGTCTCAAACTGATAGTGTGCGCTCATTGTCTTTTTAGATTTGCTCAGTTTACGTGTAGCAGCATATTGAGACATGAATTCAATTGGCGAAATCCATGTTCCTAAGAAGTCTGCGCTGAAACTAACAATTACATTTGCCTTACTGAAATCATAAGAAGGAAGAACTGCTTTTCCAAAAGAGGAATAGTTCGCTTTTAAAATTCCGTAAGCAGAGTTTGAATCGTATTGAACATGCTCTGTCGTTGGATATTTTGCTTTGAAATCAGCAATTGCTTTTTTAGTGGTTGGGCTTAATATCGTTTGAGAAACGATACGAATGCCACTACCTGCAGCTGCTACTTTTGCTAATTCTCCTGAAACCTGGCCATCTAGTGCTTCCCAAGTAATGGTTTTGCCTTTGGCTAGAGGTCCCTGAATACGAGCTGTATCGTATAAGCTTAATACGGATGCTTGTGCACGAGCACTTGTTCCGCCCTTCGTTACACTTGAAAGTTTGTTTCCTTCAATTTTGATCGGACGACCTTCACGGGTTTTAACAAGTACGCTACAATATTCACCGCCGTCAACATATGTTGATGCATAGTAATTCGCAATACCTGGTTCAATCTCTTCAGGCTTATTCAAATATGGAATAGCTTTTTTAATAGGAGCATCACATGCAGCCAATGAAACGGCAGCAACACTGAATCCTAAAAGCTTTAGAAAATCTCTTCTATCTGTACCGTTGGAATCCTCAGAAGAATTGTTTTTCTGAAGAGGTATGAATTCTGGAAATTCGTTCTGGGCATTTTTAACGAACTCAGGACTATTACCCAATTCCTCAACGCCCTTCCAAAATACTTTGTTATTATCTTTCATATATATGAATAACTAGGCTTTCGAACATTCTTAGATTAATAGTGACACTTAGAGCAATCCAATCCACCGATATTCTCAGCAGTCATGTCTCCTTTAATTTTTGCTTCCTCGTGAACTTTCAGTAAGCGATCGTAATACGCATTTCCCTGACTGTTTACTGCAGTTTCTCTGTGGCAATTGATACACCATCCCATTGTCAAGTTAGAATATTGTTTCACAACTTCCATTTCTTCAATCGGACCATGGCATTTCTGACATGCAATACCTGCTACCTGAGTATGTTGAGAGTGGTTGAAATAAGCCAGATCAGGAAGGTTATGAACCCGAACCCAACGAATCGGTGTTCCATCTTCATACGCTTTCGTCAATTTAGCGATTTCAGTCTTACCGTACTTAGGACCTTCTTTTACATATGTATGGCAATTCATACAGATATTTAAAGAAGGAATGTTTGATTGTTTGCCTTTGTAAGCACCTGTGTGGCAATAGTTACAGTTGATTTTATTATCACCTGCGTGTAATTTATGCGAGAAAGCAATTGGCTGAATCGGTTCGTAATTCTGTTCAACGCCTATTGAAATCATTCCTAACCAGCAAGCTCTTACAGATATAAGAACAAAAAGAATAGCTACGATTGCGATAAAGCCTTTGCTCTTAATTACCGCCTTTATGTCAAATTTCTGATTTACTAATTCTTTATCTGTTTCATCCAGTTTATCTTCTCTGTCTTTCAGATAACGTTTGATGATTGTTAAGAATACAAGCATCGAAACTAAAACCAGAATCAATACAACAATCACAAGGCCTAAAATGATGGTATCGTATTTACCAGCACCACCTTCTGTTGCAGTCTTTGGATCACCAGGAGTTGGTGCAGCTGCAGTTTCAACCGGAACTGATTCTACATAAGCAACGATATCATCAATATTTTCATTGGTGAAGGTCGGGAAAGCTGTCATTTCCGATTTTCCGAACTTTTCATAGATGGCAATCGCATCTTTATCGCCGGAAGCTCTAAATACTGCGTTGTTTTTCACCCATGAATGAATCCAGTCCTTACTTCTGCGTTTGGATACTCCCGATAAGGCAGGACCAACCGCATCTTGATGAACTTTATGACATGATTTGCAGTTTTCCTTGAATAATTGCTCGCCTTTTGCAATCGCATCTGCATTTCCTCCAGCACTTGCAGTAGCTGCCGTGTTATCCGTTCCGGCTGCAAATGAGCCGTTTACAGTTAAAAAGGAAGAAATTATTATTGTAAGGAATGATCTCGAAATTCTCCTCAGAATAGTTGATCTGGACATGTTTAACACTGTTTTTTCCGAAATTTTGGCCATACTTTACCTAAAAGTCCTACAAATCTATCATGCCAATTCGATTATTCAAACTATTTTTCTAAGTCTGTGTGTAATAAATTAACATTGGTATCATTGAAAAAATGCAAAAGATTGATTTACTTATTTTTATGAAAAAATAAAATATATTAACACATCAATTTATAATTATTATAAATAAAAAAGCCCAAATTTTGACTTCTAAACCAATTTTTACAAATCAGGGGCTTTTTAAGAAAGAAAGATCTTGAACGAACCAAACTTATTACTGAAGTTTGCTTTTCCATTTGAACTATTACGTGATGCTACCAGTTTTTGAATTTCAGAAAGACTTAAAAAAGTACAATACTTTTTCGATTTCAGCCAATGCAAAATCATTTGCCGTGTTCAAATCAGAAAAAGAACTCACATTGTTACTTCAGGAAATTCATAAAAATAATGATCCACTGTTGGTTCTAGGCGGTGGAAGCAATATTCTGTTTACGGATAATTTTAGTGGTACAGTACTGAAAAATGAGATCAGCGGTATACAGATTCTGTCCGAAAATGAACATGATATTCTTATAAAATGTGGTGCCGGTGAAGTATGGCATAAATTTGTCATATACTGTGTAAACAAAGGCTGGTCGGGCTTAGAGAATTTATCGCTGATACCAGGAACCGTTGGTGCCTCCCCTATTCAGAATATCGGAGCCTATGGTGTGGAGGTAAAAGATACCATTGAATCTGTTGAAGCGATTAACATAGCGGACTCAACAAAGAAACGTTTCACCGCTGAGGAATGTGCTTTTGGATATAGGGATAGTGTTTTCAAAAAAGAACTGAAAAGTAAATACATCATTACACATGTTGTGTTTCGTTTAAAAAAACATGCCGCTATCAATACCTCGTATGGTGCGATCCAGCAAGTGTTAAATGAAAAAGGAATTGAGCATCCAAGCCTGAAAGATGTGAGTGATGCAGTCATTCAAATACGGAAAAGCAAACTGCCGGATCCTGCCAAGATAGGTAATGCCGGAAGCTTTTTTAAAAACCCGGAAATATCCGAAAAACAGTTCAGCGCTTTAAAACAAAATCATCCTGATGTTGTCTCCTACCCGGGATTAAAAACAGGAATGATTAAAATACCTGCCGGATGGCTGATTGAAAAAAGCGGATGGAAAGGTAAAGTCTGGGGAAACGCCGGTGTACATAGCATGCAGGCGCTGGTACTGGTGAATTATGGAAAAGCTACCGGAAAAGATATTATTGATTTGTCTGTTGAAATAAAGAAGTCGGTGAAGGAACAATTTGATATAGATCTTGAAACGGAAGTCAATATCATTTAACATCTGTGATGATTTAGATCTGCTATGAACAAATTCCAAATCACAAAAAACAAATTTCAAAGGGGCTTGCTTTATACGGTTGTTTAATAAACCAAGTCTTCGTCTTGGTCGTGTGTTCCCCCGATATAAAATAATCTTGCAAAGAACCAATCTCACTTCGGGGTCACCGACTAACCTCTTACTTTTCTCCTAACTCTTGAAAAATCTTATAATACAGTCGCTAACTTTCCCTGGTACTTCTCTACCTGCACACCAAACCTTTTCAAAAACTCAACACCTTCGTCAATATCAATTCCTTTATAGGCAGCATAGGAATGAAGGTAAATTACTTTTTTAATTCCGGATGCAAACATCAGGCGAGCACAGGAAATACAAGGCGATAAAGTAACAAACATCGTTCCTCCCTGAATATCTGAACCGTTTTTAACGGCATACACAATGGCATTTTCTTCTGCATGTAAGGCAAGAGAACAGCTACCTTTCAAATCACGTGGACATCCTTCTTCCGGCCATTCTTCATCACAGTTATGTGTCTTCTCCGGCGGACCATTATACCCTATGGAAATGATGCGTGTATCTTTAATCAGTACGGCACCTACATGTCGTTTGATACAATGAGAACGCTTCGCCAGATTCACTGCTAATTCCATATAGATGTCATCAAACTCCGGTCTGCTCATAAATTATCATATTACAATGAAAGGGCAATTTAGTTAAAAGAATGCTAAAAGAAATTTTAGAATTTAAGGTTCGTAATTCTTATTCAAAAATAATTTGTTAATCTCCAAAGGATGCTAGTCGATGACACAACATTGGAGGCATTTGTGCATGAGTTATGGATGAAGGATGCCAACAGGGTTTAAAAACAACAAAACATTAAATATCTCCAGTAAAAGGTTTGACTTAAAACGAGTCCATACTAGACCAAAACACGGAATATATACGAAGTATTTACGCTTTATAGTCCCAGTATAGACGCTATATATTCGTTATATCTATGTTAAAAATACAGAATATTATATCAGGATATTTACCGATACCTATATCGGTATATTACCTGAGTTCAAGGATATCTATAAGCGCTTATTTTTGTAAAAAAAGATGGCACGGCTAAAAGGAATTATTAAAATAACAGGTACAATTAATGAACTTAATTTCTATACCCGGAAGGGAAGTAAAGAAATCATCGTCCGAGGAAAAACCGGACCTAGCTCCGAGCAGGTTAAAAAAGACAAAGCATTCGAACGGACCAGAGAAAACGCGAAGGAATTCGGAGGAGGTTCTAGGGCAGGAAAAGTTCTTCGGGATTCCCTATTTCCGTATTCCAAGGAGATTGGAAACAGCTTCATCACTGGGGACTTAACTAAATTATTCCAAAGAATGGCTCAGCTCGGAGAGGGTCTGCGTGGCAAAAGATCCATAAAGCCGAATTTTCATAAAGATCTGTTGATCGGATTTGATTTTAATAAAGATCAATCGATGGAAAGCATTTTGAAATCAGCCGTTAACGTACATGTTGATAAAGCTAGACAAAATATAAGTCTTACCATTTCAGCACTGATTCCATCAAAAAATGTAAAAGCGCCATCCGGTGCAACACATGTAGAATTCATACATTTGGTTACTCTCCAGCCAGCTTTTGAATATAATACTGATCTTAATGAATACCAGCGAATGGATGGTCAGAGTCAATCTTCACAGTTCTCAATACTTTCTGAAAAAATAGCCGTTCGTTCTTCTAAAAAGATTCAGGTATCATTACCCATATCAATAGCAGAAACAACGACGATTCATTCGGATAGTGTTATAGTATCCGCTTTAGCAATTCGGTTTTATCAGCAGGTTGGTGATACCATGTATCTTCTGGAAGAAGGTAAAGCTATGCGCGTAGTGGCGGTAGAATAGTTCATGCATATAAAGTAGTTTATCCATTTCTTTGGGAGATTCATTCCAAACAAAACTGAACATTTGCATATATTAACATGGCATCAAGAATACCTTTGTCATCACGGATTCTTTCAAGCAAATAAAATATGTATCAAAAAAGATATTTTTTATATTTAGCTGTAAACAATGTTTTACATTATCTGATATTTTGTTTAAAGAGATTTTCTTTGAAAAGATACAGAATAGATAGGTGCTAGCGAATTAATGAAACTACCCTATTTAATGGAAATAAACTGAAGATACAGAACAATAGAAATTTGTTAAAGAATATAAACATGCCAGACTTCCAGGATTTTTGTTATAATTTTTCGCCGCTTACTAAAGAAGCTGCGGATGAATTATTTAAGGATTTGAAAACAAAGAGTTTTAAAAAAGGTGAGTACATTGTAAAACGCGGTGAAGTCTGCAAATATTTATTTTTTTTGAACGAAGGTTTAGCAAAGATCTGTTTTGAAAAGGATGACAAAAATTTTGTGATGCGCTTCTTTTCTGAACAACGTTTGTTTACGGTGTTTGATAGTTACCTAACACAAACGCCCTCGGAGTTTATGTTAGTGGCTCTGGAGCCAACTACCGTAACCATGATAAGCTATGAAAAGATGGAAGCTCTCTGCAAAAAGCACCATTGCATGGAAACATTTTTCAGAAAATTAATTTCAATTACACCTGTGCGAATGATGAGGCGAATCAGCGAAATGCTTGAAGAAAATGCCACCGAGCGGTACAATATTTTTGTAAAAGAATACAACAACATTCTGCAGCGCATTAGCCTGGGTGATATTGCCAACTATCTTGGCATTACACAACAATCATTAAGCCGCATCCGAGCTCAAAAGTGATTTTTTACCATTTGGTAAATGTTGTCAGATTTACTTGTTATAGTTTTGTTTATATAAACAGAAACAAAAATGGCAACAAAAACAAAATGGGTAATAGACCCCAATCATTCAGACATTCAGTTCAACGTAAAACACTTAATGATTTCAACCATTACCTGTGTTTTTAAAACCTTTAGCGGGGAAGTAATAAGCGAAACAGATGATTTTATTGATGCAGAAGTAAGCGTTGATATTGACGCAAATAGCATTGACACCAATCATGCAGACCGTGATTCGCATTTAAAGTCGCCTTTATTTTTAAATACCGAAAAATTCCCTAAAATAAGTTTCACGGGTATATTAAAAAAGAATGGTAATGAGCATGAACTCATTGGCGATTTAAGCCTTTGCGGGGTAATAAAAAAAATAGTTCTAGCAGTAGAAATTACCGGAACATGTCAAGGTCTCCATAAAGAGACGCGTATAGGCTTTGAAGTTAGCGGAAAAATTAACCGTAAGGATTTCGGTTTGGATTTTAGTCTATTGACTGAGGCAGGGAGTATTGTGGTTGGTGAAGAATTAAAACTTCATTTCAATATAGAAGTTATACAACAGGTAGCCTAAGCAAATTTTGACTGACAATCAATTTGAACACTGTGATTTATTTTCACTTGTCTCATTAAATCTAGTTGGAAGCTAAAGACAAAAACTTATCAGGTAAGGAATTTATATTCAAACTTTGAGTTTTTTGAGGAATATTTAAACATGGTAACACATAAAAGAAAAGCCAGAGAGTAAAAACTCTCTGGCTTTTCTTTTATGTAATATTTATAGTAAGCCCTACTTCGCAATCACAACTCTTGTTACATACGAAGCATTATCAGAAACAACATTCAATATATAAAGCCATCTTGTAAAGATGCTGTTGATAGCTGAACTTGCTTCCCATTGACTGGTTGCGTTAATACTAAACTACCTTGGATATCTGAAATAGATAAGGTACCGTTTACTACTTCTGATAGATTGATATTTAATAGATCTTTTGCTGGGTTGGGGAATACTGAAATGGCTGATGCGTTTATATCCTTAATTGTAGCTGTTGTTGTATTTCCTATTGTTAACTTTTTTATTACAAAGTTATAATAATCAGCTACAAAAACATTTCCGGAATCATCTACAGCAACACCCGATGGTTGATTAAAACTAGCAACCATGCCTTGTCCATCCAGATGCCCTGCTGTAATAGAACCAGCCAAGGTGTTAACTAACCCCGAGGAATTGATTATTCTAATTTCGTTATTATCTTGATCTGCTACATAAACATTATTTGAAGCATCAACAGCTATTCCAAAAGGAACATCGAAGCTAGAATTAATTCCTTGCCCGTCTGAATTAATAGTTGCCCCCCCTCCTCCAGCAAATGTACTAACCAACCCCCCAGGGGTAATTTTACGAATTGAACCGTAATCGGCTACAAACAAATTTCCAAATGCGTCAAGGGCAACTCCTCTCGGATACCAAAAACTGGCAGCAGTTCCTTGTCCATCTGTACTTCCTGATGATCCTGAGCCTGCCAGCGTACTAACCAATCCTCCAGGTGTAATTTTACGAATCAACTCATTGTTGGTATCCGCAACATACACATTTCCAGAAGCATCAACTGCTATACCTTTAGGAGTATTAAAACTAGCTTGAGTTCCTTGTCCATTTGTATTCCCAGAGGTTTTGGATCCAGCGAGTGTGCTTACCAATCCTCCAGGTGTAATTTTACGTATCATATTGTTATCTGTATCGGCAACATATAAATTACCTGAAGCATCAACAGCGATAGCTGATGGAGCAAAAAAGCTAGCGGCAATTCCCTGTCCATCATTACTTCCGGATGCACCTGATCCAGCCAGAGTAGTCACTAAACCACCTTTAGTAATTTTACGAATTACATCACTTCCAAAATCTGTTATATACAAATTTCCTGAACCATCAATTGCTATTCCTGTAGGTAAATCAAAACAAGCTGATATTCCTTGTCCATTTGTGTTTATAGCAGTACCAGCTATAGTACTTACCAAACCTCCTGATGTGATTTTTCGAATTTCACTATTCTGACTGTCTGCTATATACACATTCCCTGCTGCGTCACTAGCTAAACCTGCTGGCCAGTAAAAGCTTGCAGATTGTCCTTGACCATCTAAGCTACCTTTTGTGATTGATCCAGCAAATGTGCTCACCAATCCACTAGAAGTAATTTTTCGGATTTCATTATTGAGATAATCTCCCACATAAATATTCCCTGATGCATCAACAGCAATACCACATGGGGCCCTAAAACTAGCTGCTATTCCTTGTCCATTTGCACTTCCAGCTGTCGTTGATCCAGCAATTGTGCTTACCAAACCTCCAGGAGTAATTTTACGAATCATATTATTTTCTCTATCTGCAACATATACATTACCAGAGATATCAACTGTTAAGCCATATGGCCCATTAAAAGTTGCGGCAATTCCTTGTCCATCTGTACTTCCTGATGTAATCCATGATCCAGCTAAAGTTCTTACCAATCCGCCTGGAGTAATTTTACGAATTCTATTACCACCTGTATCTGCTACATATACATTTCCTGAATCATCAACGGCTATACCCGATGGGGCATTAAATCTCGCTAAAATGCCTTGTCCATCAGCAATGCCAGAAGCAGTAGAGCCGGCAAATGTGCTTACCAATCCTCCCGCTGTAATTTTCCGGATTTCGTTATTTCCAACGTCTGCAACATATATATTACCTGATTTATCGACGGCTATTCCTGACGGTTGATTAAAACTAGCAGCCGTTCCTTGCCCGTCTGAACTTCCACTTACATTAGAACCTGCTAAAGTACTAACCAATCCAGTTGAAGAGATTTTTCGAATTAAACCATAAGAGTCTGCCACATAAAAATTACCTGAAGCATCAACTGCAACTGCTTGGGGTAAATAAAAACGGGCAATCGTTCCTTGACCATCCGCATTTTGATAATTTCCAGCAAAAAGACTGACCTCTACATTCGAAACATAATTAGTTTGAGAAAATCCCTTATAAGTAATTAATAATAAAACAAAGACAGTAAATAGTTTTTTCATATGCCAGTCTAATATAAATATTTTCATTAATTCTGTTAAATAGCGTTATAGAGGTTAAGGGTCTATAAATAAGAAAGACCAGCATTTTCTATTTCGTTACATATATTTTAGATTTTTTTTGAAATATTCTCTGATTTTTCGGATACAATAAAAAACTACCATTTTGAATTGTAGGATACACATTTAAATAAAATTCACTTCGCAATCACAACTCGTGTATGATACGAAACATTATCAGAAACAACATTCAATACATAAATGCCATCTTGTAAAGATGCTGTTGATAGCTGAACTTGCTTCCCATTGACTGGTTGCATTAACACTAAACTTCCCTGAATATCAGAAATAGATAAGGTACCGTTTACCACTTCTGATAGATTGATATTTAATAGATCTTTTGCTGGGTTGGGGAATACTGAAATGGAGGATTCATTTATGCCATTTACAGTTGCTGTTGCTGTTGCGTTGAATCTAATTTTTCGAACTTCGTCGTTATATAAATCCGCAATATACAAGTTCCCGAATCCATCAAATGCTAGTCCTGTTGGAAAATTAAAACGCGCCACAGATCCTGTTCCATTTGTTTTTCCTGATGCAGTTGATCCCGCAACAGTACTTACCAATCCACCAGACGTAATTTTTCGGATTTCATTATTTTGAGCATCTGCTACATATATATTCCCGGAAGTATCTAAAGCTACAGCAGCCGGATAATAGAAACTTGCTGCAACACCCTGCCCATCCGTATTTCCATAAGTTATCGAACCAGCGAAAGTACTTACTAATCCACCCGATGTAATTTTTCGGATTTCATTATTAAATTGATCCGCCACATATATATTTCCGGAGTCATCAACCGCCAGACCCGTTGGATAATCAAAACTTGCTGAAGTCCCTTGTCCGTCAATACCTCCTCCAATCCCGGAACCTGCCAGAGTAGTAACCAATCCTCCCGGGGTTATTTTCCGAATTTTATTGTTAAAGGCGTCTGCTACATATATATTTCCTGAAGTATCTAAAGCTATTCCTGCAGGTTGATTAAATCTGGCTGCAGTTCCCTGTCCATCCGAATTTCCTGATGTAGTTGAGCCAGCAAGTGTACTTACCAATCCTTTAGAAGTTATCTTACGAATTTTATTATTATACTGATCAGCTACATATATATTTCCTGAATCATCTACAGCTAAACTCACAGCGTCACCAAAACTGGCAGCTGTTCCTTGTCCATCGGTACTTCCTGAGACACCAGATCCAGCCAATGTAGTTATCAATCCTCCAGCCGTTATTTTTTGAACTCTATATCCACTTGTAACGTATACATTTCCGGCAGTATCTAAAGCAACACCCGAAAAGTCAAAACTAGAAGACGATACAAACGTGCTAACTGTTACATTCGGAACATAATTAGTTTGGGAAAATCCTTGATACGTAATTAATAAAATAAAAACAGTAACTATTTTTTTCATCGGTGACAAAATATTAAAACAATGCAAAATACAGAGACAAGGTAAGAATAAAGCTTACAAATTGAAAGGCAAGTATTCATTGTCATAGTTGTTCAATTTCTTTTTAAAATTCCAACTATTATTGGATGAATTTCATATCGACCAAACTAAATGCCTCTAAACCATAATTTACCTCTGTAATGTCTGATAATTTCGGTAATTTTGTACTATGTTGACATTAAATAATATTTCGTATTTCATCGGTGGCAGAGCCTTATACCGCAATGTTACGTTACAGATAAAACCTAAAGATAAAATCGGTTTGATTGGTGCCAATGGTACCGGAAAATCAACCCTATTAAAAGTTATTACCGGAGAATATTCTACAGACGAAGGGAACATTCAAAAAAGTAAAGACTGTACCATCGGTTTCCTGAACCAGGATCTACTCTCCTTTCAAAGTGAAGAAAGCATTCTTGCGGTTGCCATGGAAGCTTTTGAAGAGGCAACAAGGATACAAATACAAATGGATCACGTTCTTCATAAAATGGAGACGGATTATACCGATGATCTTATTGAAAAGCTAAGTGTACTACAGGAACGTTTTCAGGCTCTGGAAGGATATACCATTCAATCCAAAGCGGAGAAAATATTAGAAGGCCTAGGATTTTCAACCAACGATTTAAATAAACCTCTTAAGAATTTTTCCGGAGGTTGGAGAATGCGTGTGATGCTGGCGAAAATGCTTTTAGCCAAGCCTGCGCTATTAATGCTGGATGAGCCAACCAATCACCTGGATTTACCATCCATACAATGGCTGGAAAATTACCTGCGCGATTACGAAGGTGCTGTTATTGTTGTATCCCACGATAGAGAGTTTATAGATAATTGCGTAAAGACTATTGTAGAAGTTGCGCAGCAATCATTAAATATTTATGCGGGTAACTATAGCTTCTATCTGGAAGAAAAAGAACTGAGATCTGAAATTCAGAAAGCTTCTTTTGAAAACCAGCAAGCTAAGATTAAGCAAACGGAAAAATTCATAGAACGCTTTAAAGCCAAAGCCAGTAAATCCAGCCAGGTTCAGTCGCGCGTAAAAGCATTGGACAGAATGGAAGTAATTGCTGATGTTGTGGAAGATAATCAAAGTGTGAATTTCCGTTTTACCTTCAAGACGCAGCCTGGTAAAATGATCAATGAATTAAAGGGAGTATCCAAGAGCTACGGTGCACTTTCCATTCTTAATAATTCAGATGCAAAAATAGAACGTGGTGATAAAATCGCATTGATTGGTGCAAACGGTAAAGGAAAATCAACCGTGCTGCGCATACTTACAGGAACGGAAACAATAGATGGTGAAGTGGTGTTTGGACATAATGTTATTTCCTCCTTTTACGCACAGCACCAACTGGAATCTTTAAACATCAATAATGAAATTCTGGAAGAATTAAAACAACATGGTTCCAACCGCTCTGAAACAGAATTAAGAAACGTATTGGGTTGTTTCTTATTTTCGAGTGATGATGCCTTCAAAAAAATAAAGGTCCTATCTGGTGGTGAAAAATCACGCGTAGCATTAGCCAAAACATTGATATCGGATGCGAATTATTTGTTGCTGGATGAACCAACCAATCACCTGGATATGGCTTCGGTAAATATCTTGATTCAGGCCTTACAGCAATACGAAGGAACGTTTATTGTTATCAGTCACGATAGACATTTTGTTTCCAAAGTTGCAAATAAGATCTGGTACATTGAAGATCAAAAAATAAAAGAATATCCGGGAACATACGATGAATACAAATACTGGATTGAGAATATAAAAACCACAAACAATACAACGCATGTAGTAAAAGAAAAGAAGGAACCTGTTGCAGAGAAGAAAGTTGCCCCTACTCCTATATCCAATACTAATACTCAGGAGTTAAAGAAACTTCAACAGCAAGTTACCAAGCTGGAAGAACAGATTGTTTCTCTTGAAAAGAAAAAGGCATCGGTTGAAGAAGAGCTTGCCAAGCCCGAAGTATATAGCAATCCGGATAAACTGGCAACCGTAAGTATGGACTTCGATAAGATTGATACCGAACTAAGCCGTTTGCAGCAGGAATGGGAAGCCTGTATTGAAAAAATGGAACAATAAAATTTGATTTAATTTCGTTCAATAAGGAACTTCTGAGAGACGATACAATGAAAAAAAACATCTTTTTATTTATTCTATTTTGCCTGGCGATTCAAACAACCAGTTTCGCACAGATTATTCTTGAAGATCGAATATATTCGGACAAAATAAAAACCGTTTTGTTTTATCCATTGCCCGATACCGCTACTGGAGTTCCGATTATTATGTTCGGGCAAAGTATTCCGCTTATTCTGGAATTTGATGAACTAGGTGGAGAGCCAAGCAACTTGTTTTATAAGATTTATCATTTCAATGCAGATGGGAAACAATCATATCTTTCCGCTTCACAATATTTATCAGAATTTAACGAGTACCGGATAACGGACAAGGATATATCTTTTAAGGCCCGTGTTCCTTATTACCACTATAAAGTTTCTATACCAAGAGTAAAAGTGAGCGGAAACTTTCTAATAAAAGTATATCGCAATTATGATGAAGATGATGTTTTACTTACCAAACAATTTATCATTTATGAAAATATTGCTCCTGTTACAGCTGTTATCAGCCGATCGGTTGTACCAACGGATGCATTCAGAAAACAACAGGTAAATTTTCAGATTGATTATAGCCAGGTGACTGTGAATAATGTATATACAGACTTTAAAGTTGTTCTGCGACAAAACTTTAAAGATTATAACGCCATCAAAAACCTTCAACCGACATTTGTTAGAAATGAAACAAATACATTGGATTATCAATTCTATAATAATGAAAATGCGTTTGATGGAGGAAATGAATTCCGGTACTTTGATATGAGGAGTGTTCTCTTCAACGGTATATATGTAGACCATATTGTAAGAGCAAACGACAAATGCGATGCCTGGCTGTTACCGGAAAGTACTCGGAAAAATGTAGCCTATTCCTTTTATGATGATCTTAATGGAGCTTATTACCCGCAGTTATACGAAACATTAAATGGAACAACGGACCCTGATTATGTTTTGATACATTTTAAATTAACGAGTCCAAAGCCTGCACCAGGCAATGTATATGTGACAGGACGATTTAGTAATTGGAAAACAAGCCCGGAATATCAAATGGCCTATGACAGTACCGAGAAATGCTATAATGGTGCTTTTTTCTTGAAACAGGGGTATTACAATTACATGTATTCACTGGTAACTCCTGATGGAAAAAGAGATGATATTTATTTTGAAGGAAATTCAGCGTATGCAGAAAATGCCTACGACATAATCGTATATGCCCGTTTTCAGGGGGAAATGTACGATCGTGCCGTAGGCTATTTCAGCCAACGCTACAGAGGTCGTTAGTCTCTTTTAATTGGATAAGGAATAATACGAAGATTCGGATCTGTGTTGGCGATGTCCAGCATACCAAATCCTTTTTCCCCAAACACACCGAAGCCACATGTAAACACAAATTCCTGAACTTTAGGATGTGCGTAAAATGTAAACGGGAATGTGTATCCTCTTACTTCATATTTTTCATCATTGATAAATACCGGGAAAATACGGGCGAATTTTTTCTCTTCACCTTTGATCTTACTCAGGTAATCTTTATCAGGCACTAATTGAAACTGAAAGTACTGAGCAATCTCTTCCGGGGTTGCTCCTGCACGTTCCATTCTGTTCAATGTGTTTTCATACAATGCGTCTGAAAATACATCAAAGGATGGATTGATGAAACGTTTTGCATCTACCGGATTTTCCTGTGGAGTGATAATAGCCAAAGGAGACAGGCATATGTATTTCATTTCATTTGTAAAGTCAGCTAATTTTTCCTGATCCACATTAATTGGATTCAGTACTAATTTACCTAACATTACTTCAGTCTCATTAAAGAGCTGATTCACCAATGATTCTACCAGTGCGGGATCATTCGAAGAGAAGATAAGTGTTACTTTACTTGAATAGAAATGTAAACCTTCTTTACCAACTCTTGTCTGTCCTTTTAAGGCAGAAAAATTGTAAAACACTCTGGATGGCTCCTTTATCGATTTTAGGTATTTCTCGATATAAGGAGTCAGAAACTCTGTAATCAAATATTGGTGGTGAAATGGCACGTATGCCCCTTTATTCACCAGACCAAAAATCAATCGTACTCTCATTACTTCATTTTAAAAATAGTTAAACATAAAACCTCTGCAAGGGGTAGTTATACATTGAAACGGAAATGCATGATATCTCCGTCCTGAACAAGGTATTCTTTACCTTCAATTGCAATTTTGCCAGCTTCCCGGCATCCGGATTCGGACTTGTAAGTCTCATAATCCTTTAACTTTATTACTTCTGCTTTAATAAATCCTTTTTCAAAATCGGTATGAATAGCGCTCGCTGCTTTAGGAGCCTTCCATCCTTTTGTAATTGTCCAGGCTCTTACTTCTTTAACACCAGCGGTGAAGTAAGTAATCAAATCCAATAATGAATATGATGCCCGTATCAATCGGTTCAACCCTGAATCTGTTAAACCATATTCCTGTAAAAAAAGTGCCTTTTCCTCAGGATCTGTTAATTCCTGAATCTGCGCTTCAATGGCTGCACAAACAACCACAACCTGGGCATTCTCTGCTTTTACAGCATCTTTCAGTATTTCAACATATTTATTACCATCCGGTAAAGACTTTTCATCTACATTGGCTGCATAAATAACTGGCTTGATAGTCAGTAAATGCAGATCTTCCAATACTGCTTTATCTTCTTCCGGAATATCCGCCAGTGTGCGAGCATTTTTACCCTGAAGCAGATGATTTTTATAAGCTGTTAAGGTTGCAAATTCTTTTTTTGCTTTTGCATCACCTGATTTAGCTGTTCTTTCTACTTTAAGAATCTTTTTTTCAATAGATTCAAGATCCTTTAATTGTAGTTCTGTTTCTATTATTTCTTTATCAGATATTGGATTAACGGTACCGTTCACATGAATAATATTGTCGTCTTCGAAACAACGTATTACGTGTACTATTGCGTTAACTTCACGAATATTTGCCAGGAATTGATTTCCTAAACCTTCTCCCTTACTTGCTCCTTTTACTAAACCGGCAATATCAACAAATTCAATAATAGCGGGTAAAACTCTTTCCGGCTTAACCAAACCTTCCAAAACCAGTAATCTTGGATCAGGAACCGTCACAACACCAACATTTGGTTCTATTGTACAGAAAGGATAATTCGCTGCTTCTGCTTTCGCATTAGAAAGAGCGTTAAAAAGAGTTGACTTACCAACATTCGGAAGACCAACAATACCACATTGTAAACCCATTTTATAAAAAATTTAATTAAGACCACAAAAGTAGCTAATATTCGTCGAAAATATGAATGAATGTAAAAAAATTGACTATTTAAGCTATTTTAAACAGGGTCTTTTATGTAAGGAATTAATCCCATTTAAGATCTGAATCTATATTGGTATCTTCCTCCTCTTCTTCTCTCATGTCGAATTTTGTAAAGTCTACATCGGGCATTAATTGTGTTTTTACATGATCGACTGTTTGTTGCAATGCCTCGAGGAATTTATCAAAATCTTCTTTATACAGGAAAATTTTATGCTTTTCATAATAAAATCCATCATCCCTGAATCTCTTTTTACTTTCTGTTATAGTTAGATAGTAATCATTTGAGCGAGTGGATTTAATGTCGAAGAAATAAGTTCTCTTTCCAGCCCTTACACGTTGGGAATATATCTCTACATTATCCTTGTCTTTTTTCTCTTCCACAATCCTAAAAGTTAATGTTTGGTATGTAAGTAAAACTAATTTATTTTCTTTAAATTACAAATAAAAATGGAATTATCAATGGCTGTAATTCAATATAAAAAGTCCCGATTTATATTTAGTCAACCAGCTGTTAGTGTATTTGTTAGCTTTTTTTTGATCATTCTTTTACAAATACCCGATTTCACCGCACAGGCACAAAATTCAGACACAAAAGGAGTGGCGAGTTTCTATTCAAACAAGCTGCATGGACGCAAAACAGCATCCGGAGAAAAATACAATAAAAATAAATTAACAGCCGCGCACAGAAGCCTCCCTTTCGGAACGATATTAAAGGTTACAAACCTGAATAATGGAAAAAGCGTCCTGGTAATTGTAAACGACAGAGGCCCCTATGCCAAGCAACGAATCATAGATTTATCCTATGCTGCGGCTTGTAAACTCAATATGGTGCAGGACGGAATAGCTCATGTTGTTATTGAACCAACGGATACGCTTATCGTTGAAGAACCCCAGAGTCCTTTAAAAAAGCAGCCTGTTGACCTTCAAAACGAGAATTATTATTCACCCGGACTGGAGCCGTTAATCCTGCCCAAAGGCTATTGTCTTCAAGTAGGTTCATTTGCATTATACGAAAATGCATTAGCCAGAATTGATCAATTAGAATCGTATAAAACCACCAGCATTTGCATTCAGTATGTCAAGATTCACCGGAAAACATTCTTTCGGGTTTTATGTACAGGATTTAAGAGCGAAGCTACTGCAAAAATTAAACAACAGGAATTAAGTAAATTGGGCTTGGAAAGTTTCATTATTCCTGAAAAAAAATAACACATATATTGATTTATGAATCTGGAAGATATAAGAGAATACGGAAATCTGGAACTTCTTGCACGTTTGTTGGTCGATGGTTTTATTACCGGCAAGCATAAATCCCCCTATCATGGTTTCTCCGTTGAATTTGCAGAGCACAGAAATTACAATCCTGGAGACAGCACCCGTTATATAGATTGGAAGGTATTCGCTAAAACCGATCGTTTGTATACCAAGCGTTTTGATGAAGAAACCAATCTTCGTTGTGTCTTAGCTATTGATATCAGTTCCAGCATGTATTTTCCCGTTGAGAACAATGATAAATTGCGCTTCAGTACGATTGCAGCCGCTTCATTGGCAAATCTACTGCAAAGACAAAGAGATGCTTTTGGTATTTGTTTATTTAACGAATCGATCGAATACCTGAGTCCTATAAAGTCAACCTCCATTCACTTACATAATAGTTTATTGCAGCTGGATAGAACGCTTAATAAGACCTCTGAGAACGTTTCCTCCAATCTGCCTTATGTCCTGCACACCTTGGCAGATCAGGTGCATAAACGCTCTATGATTGTGTTATTTACTGATTTTTTGGGCGAAGACAAAAGATTGGAAGAGCTGTTTACTTCTTTGCAGCATTTAAAGCACAATCAGCATGATATTATTTTGTTTCATGTATGGGATTCCAAACAGGAAGAATTACTGGATCTGGAAGACAGACCGTATCTCTTAACAGATGCTGAAACGGGAGAAAAGTTAAAGATCTATCCCCACGAAATAAAAAAAGAATATTCACTGAAAGTGCAGCAGTATTTCCACGAATTAAAAATCCGCTGCGGGGATTATGGGATTGAATTTATTGAAGCCGATATCCGGAAAGATTTTGATCAGGTGTTTGTGCCGTTTCTTCTTAGAAGAAATTCTCTTTAGGGTAAGAGTATGGGCGAATTGCATTCGCCCTCTTCATTACTGAGGCGAATGCAATTCGCCCATACAGCTTAAAACCAAAAAAGAGGGCTCTAAAGGCCCTCTTTCTTATTAAAGAAAATTACTATCATCCGACTAAATTATAAAACGATTGAAAATCTTCGTACATAGAGCTATTACGGTGACTTTTTCATTTTCTGAAAAACACCCCCTCTCATGATTTCGAATATATCAAGTTGTATTTTT
>Ga0302200_10000045_pt1 | contig 125414 bp, 220 predicted proteins | sample II_Bog_N3_1_FD_194585 | JGI IMG/M metagenome (GOLD analysis project Ga0302200, IMG submission 194585) | Peat permafrost microbial communities from Stordalen Mire near Abisko, Sweden - II_Bog_N3_1 | ecosystem: Environmental > Terrestrial > Soil > Wetlands > Peat | place: Sweden: Abisko...
AAATCCGCTATTTTTTTAATTAAATTAACAGAAGATAAGTTTTTTGGAGCAGATGAATCTGACTTGGATTTAATTTGTAATTTATTACCAAAGTCATTGATTAATCTTTTCTCGTTATATTCAAATAATAGCTCTGATATTTTCATAATTGTATTTATCTTTAATTGACTTAATTATATTCACTGATTACCAAATGTGTTTAATTATCCAAGGCAACACACCTTTGGGGTGTGATAAATCATATTCTATTTTGGTAGATTGGATGGTAAATTCATTGGTATTGGTTATTAAATCATTTAAATTTTCTGGAATTTTTTTAATTTCGGTATTATTTTCAATTACATCTAGATCTGATAAATTTTTGTCGGCTCGACTAATTAATGGATTTACATTATCCACTGTTTTTGATGAGGTTTTTAAAAATGTATTTACATTAGAAGTTATTTCTTTTTCTGAATTATCGGTTGTAATTGCAATTTTATTGGTATTTTTAATTAATAAATTTGCATTATCTAAAATATTACCAAATTTTTTATAATAACCAGGAACAGTTTTTTCCAGATTAAATCTGTCATCTAATGATGCTGCATTAATATTATCGATGGTAAGTCGCAAATCTAATAGGTCAGCACGAGTTATAGATAGTAATCCATTTTTGGAAACCAAATCTTCTGATGCAGTTTTTAAATTTATAGATGTTTCATTTAAATTTTTAAGAGTATTATTAAGTGAATTAAAATCTATTCGTAAAAAACTAGTTCCAATGGAAATAGATCCAAAAGCGATAGCTATCCATCCTAATATTTTTGCATATGGTAAAATTACGGCTGAAATTGTATTTAATTTTTCAATCATTAACTTAATCTCATATGAAAAAGGCCAATATTAAATTGGCCTTTTTATTAAACTGCAAATTATTTTTATGCAGTGGTTGTTGTTTTTACTGACGGAAGTAAAGTAAGAATAGCTTCGATTTCACCAATAATTGTGTTGACATATGCTGTAATTTCTGTAACTTTGGCTGAATTTTTTATAGCGGCGATTGATAATAATGCAGTGAAATTGGCCTTCAATGTTTCCAACGCTTCGGATAAATTAGAACTTGAGTCTTCTTCTTTAATAAATTTGGTTACTACTGCCAAATCATTTTTGATTAGTGTAATTGCATTGGTAACTTCTGATCCTAGAGTTGCTCCTCCGACCAGAGTAACAATATTTTCTACGATCGGAGCTCCAAATGCAATGTCCGTTTCAGCAATCTGTGCCCATGTTGGTTCTTCTTGAGAAAATTTTTTAAATAATATTTTGATCTTTTCAAAATATGTTTTAAAAAATACTTTGGTCTTTTCAAAATATGTTTTTAGTGTAGAAAAAATTGACATATTTATCTCCTTGTTTTATTTAGGAAGTTGATTTTACATTAACTGGAAAACATCGTTGTTTCATTTTGCTAGTTATTTTTGTGAGGAATATTATCGATGCCTGCTGCGTGCATTAGTGATTGAATTAAATTATCTTGTGCTATTATACTTTCAGTTTGTATTCCTGCTAATGTTTGAATTTCAGTAATTGGTTTATTAAAACGTTCACGATATGCCCTAGGATATAATGGAACGCATGATTTTAAATTTTGTTTATTTAATTTGTGGTAATCTTCGTCATCCATATATTTGAATGACCAATCATTTATATTTAGTAATGAACTTGCTGACAAGTCGGAAATTAATTTAAAAATTTGTTCTATTAATCTAAAACGTCGTAATACTTCGACAAAAACCAAATAGCTTCCGGGTTTAATTTCAGATTCAGAAATATCTGCGTCCAGTAAAAAGTCATATCCACGTTCAAAAAAATCAACTAAATCAATTCCTGCTTGTTTATCATTAATTAAAAAACTGATAACTGCAATATTATCATCTTTGCCAATTTTACTGCAGAATTCATCGATATGCAATTTCGGCACTAATACTCGTGACAAATCTCCGACTTCAAATCCTTCTTTTAAATTATTCATTTGGAATTCCTGTTGTCACATTATTATCTTGGGTTGCAACAGCTTTTTGAACACCCGCATGTGTATTAAGATCGTCCGTATATGCATCTGAAATATCATCCATATCTATTTCATCATCCATAATTTCTAAACTTCCTTTAGTAATATCTTTTATTAAGTATTTGGGCATATCAATTGTAACTAACCATACGGGTGATTTAATTAATTTGGGTTTTTTGATAGCTGGGCGAAAATCCGATTCTGATCGAACTTTAATTGGATATACCATAAATGCTTTTTTATATTCAATTATAGCTCCATAAGGAATTAATCTTTCCCCACCTGCAGGATCTGGCATTTTTGTTAACGGTGAAGTAAATGTACATTTTACTCTATAAGCAGATATTTTTGGTCCATCAACAAGTTCTAAGGTTTTCCAATTGGCGAATGCATATAAACCATTTTCATCAATAACTCTTTCAAATTCTTGAAGAATTTCCATAGAGCTAGGACTTAAACTTACCTGTTTAATGTTGTCAAGTACCGATCTTATATCAAATGCCATCTTTTCACCTAATTGTATTTAGTTTTAATTTATCGCCCAGTATTATTTATCGAAAATATTGATATTTTAAAGTCAAAATTTATTTTTGTAAATAATAGTGCAGTGAACAAAATTGGGGGACCATTATTCTATGTCTAGAGCCAGAAAAAACGCCCGTAATAATGTTAAAAGTTTCGAAACTCAACCGAATTATAACCCAAATAAAATAAATTATACTACAAAAACGGGAATACGAAAAGAAGTACGAATTATTCCTAGAAATATTCATCAAGAAGAATATTTAGAATATTTATTAGACCCAGAAAAAATGATAATTTTGGCACATGGGCCAGCCGGATCGGGTAAAACGACCTTGGCAATGTTAGCAGCTATCAAAGCATTGTCCGAAAAAATTGTTAAAAAAATAATTTTATGTCGACCTGCTATAGCTATTGATAATGAGTCACATGGATTTTTGCCTGGGACAATTGAAGAAAAGATGGCCCCGTGGTTAATTCCACTATTTGATATTTTATTTGAATATTATTCAAAAAAAGAAATAGATTTTATGGTGGAAAATAAAATTGTTGAAGTTACCCCATTAGCTTTTATGCGAGGTAGAAATTTAAAAAATTGTTTTGTGATCTTAGATGAATCACAAAATGCAAGTTTATCACAAGTAAAGACAGTCATGACCCGTTTATGTGATGGATCAAAATTAATAATTACCGGTGATAATGATCAATCGGATAGAAAAACGGGGGAAAATGGATTGTTATTTTTTAAGAATGCATTAGAAAAATATGGTGAAAATAAATATATTTCTTCAATAGAATTTGATCATTCAGATATAGAAAGACACCCAGTTGTGGGTGTTGTTTTAGATATATTTGATATGGCCACAAATTAAAATAACAAAAGGCCCTATATAGGGCCTTTTGTTTCAGAGATTAATGTTTCTATTTGTTCAAGTTTTTGATTAAAAAATACTATACCCCACTGAAATACTTTTTTTCGATCATTTAATACCATTATACCCATTACTTTATCTTCTAACGATTCATCTATATATCCGTCAGTTAAAGATTCTTTATATTGTTCGCTGATAAAATCATTTTTATCGGTTGTGCTGTATGTTAATAATGCGTTAGGATGACTGTGAATAGTTCCAAAATATTTTAATTTTGTTCCAGCCAATAATTCTTCAGATGCCCGATTATATATTAAATTTTCTGTTGTAGTTTTTATAACATTAATTTCATCTAATGCATGTATATATAAAGTTTCTAATATTTGCTTACCCATTAAAGCAGCTATACATTCACGCGGAAATGCGTTACGTGCTTTTTGTTTAAATTCATTAACAATATCGTTATGAATTACAATTTGCTTTATAAGCATATTCGGACCTAAATAGATATTGCTTGGTCAATTTGTGTTGGAAATTGTGAGTGATAATAATCGTAAATTTCGTGATATGTTGGATTATTAATTGATTTTCCATCAATAAAAAATCTACGACATTTTACTATTCGTTTTTCAGATAAATCTAAAATAATATTTGATTTCTTAAGATCGGAAAGTCGAATATTTTTAACGAGCGAAATACTTTCATCTGCTCCAAAATTTGATGGATCCTTGAAAAAATTTGGTTGGCTGGTTGATTTTGGATTAACCGGATTAATTACGGTTGTTGAAGTTAGAAACATTTTTCTCCTTTCTACAATTGGGTTAATTCTATAAGTGTGGCTGATGCCAAAATTTCAGCATCTGCACAAACGGGTATTTGACAAAGATTTTTCTTAATAATCAGAATTGCCTGATCTGTTTGTTCTGTGGTTTCCCCCCATAAAGATAAATTATCATAGCAAAATCTAAAAAAATCTTCTAATTCCTCGGGTCTAATCTGACTGCAAATCAATTGTCGCGCTTCTCTAATTTTTCCCGATTTAAATAATGAAATAGCATCAATTTTATAATCACTAGTCGATGAATTTTCATCTGTTGGATTAATTAATTTTCCATTAATTGAATTCTGCTGGCAATTATTAATACATTTACGTAAATCTGGCCATGTTCCTTTTACATAGTCATCTAAAATATCAGGATCAAATTCAATATTTTCTGCTATTAAAATTTCGGCCATTTTAACAGTAAATTCAGTAATGTCGAGTTTATTAATAGTTAGAGATTGGGTGCGTGAATGAATGGCTGGAATAATACGGTGTGGATAATTTCCGGTAATTAAAAAACGACTTGTCATGGAAAATTCTTCCATAATACCCCGGAGTGCCGGTTGGGCCGATAACTGATTAAGTCCGTCGCCCTCATCTAAAACTACAATTTTCATTTTTCCAAATGGCATTGTACTAACAAATGATGTGATTCGATCTCGCATGATATCGATATTTCTTTCACGACTTGCATTAATCCATAAAACATCATATGGATCGATATGCAATTCATTAATTAGTACATATGCAATTGTACTTTTGCCGGTCCCTGGTGGTCCAGTTATTAATAGATTCGGTACATCTTGATCTTTAACCCATTTTTCAATTTGTAATTTTTGAGTAGCATCACTAAAAATATAATCGGATAATTTAGTTGGACGATAGCGTTCCGTCCAAAGGCTGTTTTGAATTGTCATATTAAAATTATAGCAGTTACTTGCCCATAATGCAATTATTTTTTGGGTCAATTTCAATAGATGAAGTTAAAAGAATATCTGTTGGATCAACCCGACGTAATACAAATTCTTCATTACCTGAATTTATAGTGAACCCCCGGGACCATCTGCCGTGCGCGATTAAAATCCATTGTCCCGGCGTTACATCTTTATTTTCTGGGCCAACAGCATATATTTTCGCCCATCTGGGATGAATACCACGATCCTTTTTATCGTCATCCATTACGACAATTCCCATAGGTGTTATTTGCTCACCAAAATATAAATTTTTTACTAATACGTCTTTATGAAGTGGAATTATTTCGGTTGCATTTATTACAGGGGTAATTTCATTTTGCTTCATTTTTGGCATAATTATTTCCTATTTTTCTTTGGTCGATTGTCTTCAGATTTTGAAGTATCACTGATTGCAGGATCGGCGGATGTTACCGGCGCAGATGACGGTTTGACCGCATTTAATTTTGCCACGGTATTACGAATAGACGTTATTTTTACTGGTTTTGCAGTTGGGGTTTTATTAATTGAAACTGGGTTCTTATCTGTATTTGCAGCCCGTAATGCATTCATATTTAGTTTTCTTCCTCGTGCGGTTACAACATAATTTTTAGCCATTATTTCTCCCTTAAGAAATCTCGTACATTAAGATTATATTTTAAACTATCTACCTTATGAATTCCCAATAAAAATAAACAATATGAAGCGCACGAGCTACCGCGACCAACTCCCCATACTATATTATTTTTGCTTGCTGTTTCCCGAAGGTATTTAAGATATTTTAGTAAATCTAATAATTCAAATTTAATATATAACGATACTTCGTCCATAACCCTGTCTATTTGCAATTGGGTATTACATTGTTGATATAACCATTTTTCAATATCTAAATTTTTATATTCATCAGGCATTAGCCATATTTTTTGAAGCTCTTTATGATATTTATCCGACGACAAATCATATGATCTTTGTTCCCATAATTTGATTTCAGGAACATCCAAAAAAGTTTCCGATTGCGCATGTTGATATTTTTCCCCATCTATAATAAAAAGATTTTTGAAATCTAAAGATGGATTTATTCGTAATGATTCTACTATTTCATTTTCGGTATATCCGACGGAACCATATTCATCATTTATCATTGGTTGGAAGTTCCTTATTGTTTCCACCATCTAATACAACAATTTCGGGTTGTTCGACTTCAGGATCAAATTCGACATCTAATTTTTCTTCGTCATCGGAAATTTCAGGGCGATTCCAGTCAAGGTCAATTTCTTTCCAGGAAATTGCTTGTGTTATTTGGTCAAAATCGGTTGTTGATATATCTGATCTATTCCACCACGGAATAATATCTCTGCAATTTTCGCAATCGCATTGTTCAAATTCTGAAAAATCATCCACGGTATATCCAACTTTGGATAAATCACTTTTAATAACAATATTATCAATTATTAAATGTTCTTCAATAATAGCTGATAATTTATGATATAAAATTATTCCAATGATATGATCAATCGGATCTTCTGGGAAAATAGCTAAATGATTAGGATTCCATATATTTACAATGTCTTCTAATTTTGGGTGTTCCAACGAAATTAGAAGACTATTTTCAAATATTTCTTTGATAAAAAATATAATTCTTTCCAGTGCAATATTTTGATAAGAACTATTTTCATCTACTGTTATGAGGTTAATTACAACATGATATTTATTTGGTAAAATTCTATCGTCTTCACAAGTAATAATAGAAAAATCTACGTTGTAATTAAGTTTGGTATCCATTATATATTATCCTATATTAATAATTTCGGTTAAATTAATACCTGATACATTAGAATATTCTTGAAATTGTCTTTCGGATCTCATATCTTGCTCTTCTAAATATGCAGGTAAAATATTACGCGCTTGCAAAGATAAATTGTAATTAGACGAAAAAACAATTTTTTGTAATTTATTTATTTTTTCGTCTAATTCTTCATCCGTTAATTTTGACATTGAAACATCGATGTGCAATTATTCCCCAGAACTTCCAAATCCTAACTCTGATCGTGTTGATTTTGGTAGTTCATTAACTTCAATAATATTTACATCTGTTTTTACGGGCATAGGAATCATTTGAACAATTTTATCACCTGCGTGAATCGTATATGTTTTAGTTGAATTATTTGTTAGTAATACTTTTAATTCTCCAGTATAGCCGGCGTCAATTACTCCGCCCGAAACATTTATTCCCTTGGCGGCCATACTAGATCGATCTCGTAAAAGTAACCCGTAAGGCTGTGGCGAAAATTCTAGGCCATATTGTGAATCCCATACAAAATTTGCGGTATACCCATTAACACCGAGTATTTTTTCAATTAAATTTTTTGGCCTGTGGTGATAATCAGGATCGGTATTTTCTATATATCTAGCGCTAATACCGGTATGAACCATATCCAATTGATGTGGTTTTAATGTAATTTCAGATAAGGCATATAAATCAAATCCAAGATCTTCACCTGGAGTTGTTACTGTTGGTAATTTTGCATTTGATGATAATTTTTTAACAAGTAATGACATAAATCTCCTTCTATCATTAAATTATAGCAGTAATGATAGAAGGAGTCAATATGAGTTAGAAAGAAGATAATGCGGATCTTTTCCAAATAGACGTTGTCCCATCATAATTGGAAGAGCAAATATATATGTAATTAGCATCATAAGTAACCATGCCTGAAGTATCACCTAAAACACCTATGCTTGATGTAGGAGTAGATGATTTGGCGACAGCCGAACTATTTTTTCGAGTTAATGTCCAATTTATTCCATCGGGTGTTCCTAGGGTAAGAAAATGTGGCCCCGCAGATTCAAAATTTATAATATTAGATGAAGAATTGAAACCCGGAATTGTGTTTTTTGGGGTTAATGTTAATCCATTAAAACTTAAATTATGTGCGGTATTGGTGATTGTTATTTGTAAATTAAGTTCTGAATATCCTAAATTAGGAAAATTAATAGGATTTACAATTGTTGTTAATGTAGATGACCCACCGAGAGAAATAGTATGATATGTTCCTAAATTAAAATCAAAATTTTCTGTGGTACCTGTGGTCAATACACCATGATTATATATTGTCAACCCGGAATTATTTATGCTAACATTTGCTATACCCATTCCACCAAAATTATTAACAGAAACATTAGAATTTCCGTATGTTAATGGTGCTGTAACAACGACTTTATTTAATAGATCATTAATTTCAATAACTGTCTCTGCAAAATTTTGTTGTGTAGCTAAAAAATTGGATCGAAAGCCCTGAGAGGATTGATTTACCCCGGCAATCGGATAAGTTGAATCAATTAAACTTGGATTAATTTGCGAACTCATTTATTATCTCCTGCAAACTTATTTATACGCCGACATTAGGACGGCCTATTAGTGATGAATTTTTGAATTTTAGATATATTGAGCCATCGTCTTCGTTTAAAAATTTGTCGCTCACATCAAAAAATGAAAAATCATCAAACGATGTCCCAACAGTAATATTTGACGAATCAAATTTTGTTAGTTCTGATTCATTCCATTTATTATTTAACACATTCCAGTTTTTTAAAAGTCCGGAATTCCATATATATCTATCTGTTTGTGCTTGTATAGTATTTAATGATGGACCAATATTATCATAATATTGTTGAAGATAAAATAATATTTTTATTCCTTGCCCGGGTAAGACATACAATAATGGGATTGACGGAATAAAACCTAATTGAGTTCCATTAGGTTGATTGTCAGTCATCCATGTTGGCAGATATTTATCGTCAAATCCGTTTATTGTTTTATTTAATTGTGAGATCATATTTGGAATAGTTGCGGGATATAATTCTGTTTGTTTCGTCATACTAACATCAAGAATATATGAGTCGGCATTTATTATAGTTTGATCGACTGTTATTTCGGGTGTCATTATATTTGTGGTTATTGGGCCGTAATATGTATTATTTTGATCATCCGTATATTCATCTTTGGGTTGGATATATATTACTTCGTAACCATCTGTTGTACTTTGTGCCCATTTTAAGTTTGTCAATAAAAATGTTTTATTATTATGATATTTTGCCATTGCTGCAATAATATTGTCTGGTAATACAGGTGAAATTCCGTATGCCATTAGCATTCTTGCATGAGTTTGTTTACCAAAATAAAAATCGTTCGGCCGATAAATTGCTGAATTCGGAACGATGGATTGAATATTTAATGGAGAAAATAATGTGTTATGATCGTTATCTGATAATAAGAATTCCAAATTTAAATTAGTTTTTGGTTGATTAGATACAAAATTAGATGTCGGACTTAACAAAATAGAAAATTGCTTGTCGGATGTGATTATGGTTTGATAATCATTATCTGATATATCATTAATTTCTACAATGTCCGTTATCAAATAGATAATAGCTGTTAAATTGGAATCTGATGTTGTTAGATATAAATTAGTCGAGTCACTGCCTGTAAACCAAATTTCTCCTGCGCTTGTCATTTGAATAATAGCAGCCGAAGGAGTAACTCCTAATCCGTGAGAAATAGATATATTTCCTGAAGTTGCTGGGGAAATATTTAATGGCGTAATTGTTGAATTTAAAATTGCTTTAAATTTGGATGGGGTTATCCACGGATTGTTGGGCAAAGGAAATTCTGATGTAAAAGATTTGTTGGTTCCGATTGATGCAGTAACATTAAATTTAAATTCGAGGTCAAATGTCGTAATGCTACTATCTAAAATAGTAAAATCATTAAAACTAAACCATTGTGTACTCGGTATCCCAACAATTGTACCATCCGCGTTTAATTCCAATCCAACCGGCATATTACCATCTGCTAAGGAATAAAAAATTGGATTAGTGGGTGAAATATTTGTTTTTCCGATTATTGTTACATCCGGTACGGCTGTATAATATTCGCCAGGATATGTAACAATAATATTTGATATTTCACCATTAGAAATAGTTACAGTAGCATTTGCGCTTGCTGTTTCACCAGTATATCCAAAACCAACAGTCGCAGAATCATAAAATTTTCCAGTATTTGTTATAATAACCGAATCAATACCAAAATTAAGATCAATTAATGCATTCTTTCCATTTGGATTTAACCAGGTAATATTTGACATATTAGGTAATGTTGTGTATTTTTGATTTTCGTTTAGTATATTTAAATCTGTTATAGTCCCATTTGAATCCACATTTGTTACAATAATTATTGCTTCATTAGAACATATTCCACCGGAAATAGTAAATGTATTTCCATTAGAAAAATTATATCCACCGTCAATAATGTCTGCGCCAATTACTCTCATTGTTGCATACGCTGCGGCATTAGAACCATTGGGGATCTGAAATGGATCAATAATATTAGCAGTTACCGATAATGTACTCGGCATACCCGGTATTATGTTACCCAGCAATGCTGGACTATTCCATTGAATATTTTTTTCCGAATCATTTTGCAAAGTCAAATATACAGGTAATATAGTTTGATATGGATTAGCTGAATGTGAATTTTCAGTAATAGTTTTAAATGCGCGTATTTCAAATTCATATGGATAACTTTGTGCAAAAAAGGGATCAATATATCCTGTTAGCCATCCAGAAGAGGTATTAAGTATAATATTTCCGGGAATATTACTGCCATTAATTAATTGATAATTTATTTCATCTGATTCAAAATCAATTGCATTAAATTTGTATTGTAATTTATCACCGGTTATATTTCCTATATTAATATATGAATTTCCGATTGCATCCAAAAAAATAGGAGAATGATAATTTGGAAGTGATGTATTTGCATGGATATTACTATATAGATCACTGCGCATTATAGTCATATTATAATTTGCGGATATTGTGTCGGTGTAATTAATTCCTATGGAAATATTGGCATAATCAATACTATTAGGTACATTACTTGTATTGGGTAAAATGTATAGAATTTCTGGATTAATAACCCCCGAAATTATTCCGTCGGATGTTAATGTAAGATTGGATGGTAAATTATTAATCAATGATAAATTAATATTACCGGGAAGAGTTGAAATTGGAGATACATTTGCAGAAATCCATGTTCCATCTGGAAAGATTCCTAAATTTTTCAATGGTAAAATTGGCATTAATTCGTTATCATTAATTACTATTGAAAATGTTCGGTCAGCGATATTACCATTGCTATCAATTGCTCGAATTGTAAATGAATAGTTTCCGGAATTTACAAAAGAATTTACTAATCCCCATACACCTGGAGTTGAACCTATAATACCACCCGTGGGAAGAATTAAATCCCTGGGCAGACTTCCGGATATTATAGAATAAGTTGTATATAAATTTTCCGTGTCGCATGACAACGTAATATTTGCGTTAGCACCATGATCTAACGTCGCAATTATTCCGGGAGAGGTTATCCAATTTGCCATTATATTCCTACTGTTACCAATGGAGTTATCGCATAATATATATTTGATGCTTCACTAAATAAAAATTTTTGGGTGCTATAACTATTTGCATTTATATTAAAATTATCGGCATTAATATTTCCCGCTCCCAAAAAATTATTAGGCCATGTCCAGTAATTATTACCTGTACTCTGATTTATTAAAAAAGTATATTCACGCCCGTCAATTCCATTTAATATAATAGAAGAATCTATATTAGCTGTAAGAGTAATTATTTGATTTGTACTTGTTAACAAATTAATTATTGGAGAAGAATTTGAAATAGTAATATGTGATGGTGGTCCAAAAATAATATTACCATTTAATATAATTTCATTAGTATTTATTAAATTTGTTGAAACAGATGTTGTTACTGACAATGAAGATCCATTAGATGTTATTCCGGATAGAGCTCCATATAATCCATTTTGATTTACAATAAGTTGATTCGGCAATCCCGGAGCATCACTTCCTCCCCCTCCTCCACTCGAAATATTTGCCCACGATGTTGTTCCGTTTCCATTACTTATTAATGATTGACCATATAATCCTGGGGTCATTGGTAAATAATATTCATCATTAATAATTAATGATCCAGCAAAAATTGATCCGTTTGCGGTTAGATTTGCAAAAAAACCACTTCCCGTGTTATCACGAACTACCAATGAATTAGGAATATCGGGTACAGATATATTGTTTAGGGCTGCAATAATAACCGGGGAAGCATTAGCTAAAACATTTGCAACTAATGACATATTTGAATAATTTGTATTAATTTTGGAGAATGCCGTTCGTAAACTATCTCCCGTATTATCATTAGCAAATTGCCCAATATTTATTGGCGTAAAAGTTCCCATTGATTTCTCCGTATATTGTATTTATCTAATTACAATCAAAAAGGATGCCTAATATTAGGCATCCTTTATTGTGATAATTTTTCTTCTATTTCTTTTGCTATATATTGTCTAACACCCAACCAAGCATTTTGGTAAGAACTCATTGGAATTGAACATATACTCCAATTATTAATTATTATTTGATAACCTGATCTTGATTTAAATAATTTTGCAGATGGATATATTGAAAGAACAAATTCTTTATCAGACATCACTTTCTAATTTCTTTGCAATTTTATTTTTAATAGCAATTGCTACTTCTTCCCAGGCTGCCTCCTCGGAAATACAATAACCAGATAAATTTAAATCACTATTATTCCATACAACATATAAATTTATCCATGTGGCTTGAATAATTTTTGCAGTTGGATATATTGAAAGAACAAATTCTTTATCAGTCATTGGATTCCAATCTTTTCACCATATTGCCTTGAATATTTTTCCAGGCAATTTCCCATAGGTTACTGTTGTTATCTAGTAAAACTCCTTCGGGATAATATATAGTATCGGTTAATTTAATTACATTGTCAATATCGTCTTCGGTGAAAAGAAGAGGAATCTGATTTGATAAGATATAGGCGTATGCTGGGCCAGCTTCCGGCCATCCATACCACCTTAAGGTAGCATAAGGATAAACCTTTTTTACTTGTATTTTAAAATCTGTAGACAATTCTGGCCTGTTCTAGCGAATAGGGAGATAACTCAAGTTGGACCTCATCTCCGGGTTCGATACGAATATTATTTTTTCGAAGTCTTCCGCCTAGATATGCTGTAACGGTTTGACCACTGGGAATTTCTACTTCCCATTTGGTGTTTGGTAATACTTTGGTAATTTTTCCTCGTAAGGAAACTTGTTCATCTGAAGGCAATTATATTCTCCTGTTCTATCTTTCTAACATATTTATCATTCGAAAATTAATTATTGATTTGGCGTAATCCCATGCTTTATCCTCACTTGTCCAACTAATTGAAATTTGTGCATCATTAGATTTAATATAATGTAGTTCACTTAACAATGTTGATTTAGTGACGAAACATTTAGCATCCGGATAAATCGATTGTACGTATTCTTTGGAAGTCATGAGTTTATTTTTTCTAGGAATTCATGCATACATTTTCTTTTTGCATATTCCCATGCTTGCATTTCGGTTTCATGAATTAATAAAGATAAAGGATATTCGTTTAAACAAATTCTGAAACCTACCGGTTTAACCTCGTCAGGGAAGCCAATGTATACCGTTATTAAATTGGCAGTTGGATAAATAGATTTTACGAATTCTTCATCATTCATAATAGCAATTTTATATATATTTCTGCTTCCTTGAGATTATTAAAAATACCTATTTTAATTTTTTTATAATCGTTTTCCGAATAATAAGCATGAATTACTTTAATTTTTGGAAGTAAAATTCCACAATAATAAAATTCATATCTATTAAATGTGTCAACCTTTATTGCTGTGACGCAATTATTATGAAATTCATTATATTTATTTTGAAAATAAAGGAATAATGAAAAACCAATAGAAAATGATGCAAATATTAAGGTAACATTCGTTATTATTTGCATAATTTCTTTACCATTTCAATTTCCAAATTTCGTTTAGCTGAATGTCAAGCCAATTCAGGTGAACTACCCTATCCCAACATTCTGTTTCCATATTTTTCAAAATTTTCAACGGTCATCCGGTGTTCCCATATAACGACAAAACCATTGTGAGATGTTATTTCGGCCAAGTCGGGATAAACATATTTAATTAATTCAACATCGGTCATAGAATCATCTTTTCCTCGAATGTTTAATTAATTTTGCATACCATTTCCAAGCTGATTGCTCTGATTGAAAACCTGATAATTTACCGCCATTTTGCAGTTCGGTTCTATAGTTTATGGGAGTTTCAATACAACATCCATACTTTTTGTAATACATACAAATTGTTCTTGGATATACCGACAGAACAAATTCTTTATCCGTCATGAATTTAATTTCCTTGCAAGTTGCTCACCAATTTTATCTTTTGCATTTTTCCATGCTTCAATACTCGTATTTCCTTCGCTTATCATTACAGAGTCGGCATTTCCCGGATAAGGAAAAGAAGAAAAAATTACGACACTGTATTGAGAGTAAGAAATTATTGCAGTTGGAATTATTGAAAGAACAAATTCTTTATCGGTCATAATATTAATTTATCTTTCATATTTTTCCGAATAAATTTTGCTGCTTTATCCCATGCTAGTTTTTCCGATCTTGAGTCCAGTAGTATGCGCATCGTTCCTTGAACGTAAAAATTTTTATCGGTATTATTTGATCGATAAATACCAACAATTTTTGCATCTGGATATACCGCTAAAACAAAATCCTTATTTGAGCAAATTGACATAAAGTTTTGCCTCATTCATGGTTTTAAATGTTGCAATTTTTTCCGATGTACACTCCACCGATAAAATACTTGAAATTCGATAAACACCAATCAAGCGATATAAAAATCCACATCTTTTAAATTGATAGGATATTGTTGTTATTTCCATCATGCGTGAAATAACATTCGATTTATTTTTAATAATGGCCGGAGTATGATGCAAAATTACTTCGGCCATTGAACTCTTCATTACTTAATAGCTTTCAGTAGAATAGTATCCCCATTTAACCGTTCACGTAAATTTGTTTTAACAGATTTGATATTTTCCAGCCAGCGAACAGCAGCGGCTTTACCAAGACTGTTAAATTGCTTTAGTTGCTCGGGCATTTTGCGTAATGTTTTTTGGATTGACTTTGCTGGATCAATGTTTAAAATTTTGCTGCCCTTAATATCCAGCGTTGAATTACCCAACGCTACATAATGACCAATTTTTCTCTGTTTTACATTTACAACCCATAGTTCGGTTGATTTAAGGATTACAGTTGGATCAATGCTGGTCAGTCCTGTTTCGGGATGTATTGGTAAATAGCGCAATTTGCTAACAATTTTGGCAGGGGTTGTCGCTTTCTTCTTACGAGTTTTGCGGGTACTCTTCTTCATTTGACCGAAAGAAGAAATATCGGAAATAGCAGACTCCCACCAAGAAATGCATGCCTTAATCTGCCTGCGACTTAACTGACTGTATGCTTCTGTGATCTGATCATTCTTACCAATGAGCCTATACTCTTCCAAAAACTTATTGGCATAAGCAATAAGATCCTTTGTACGATTGGCCGGAACAGTTGTTTCGGGGTCGGCCAAAATATTCAGAATCGTGCGTTTGTTGGTTGATACATAATCATTTTGAATAAATTCATCAAAATGTGCATCGATTGTTCCCATTGCAATTTTCAATTTTGCGGCAATAAAATCTTGAATATTGGGTTTGTTAATTTTTTCAACAATTTCCCCGGTTTGCGCAGGCATATTGTCAAGACTTTTTCTGATCTGCTTAATCAAAAAACGACGTTCGTGAAATCGGAGTCTAAGGCCAACATGAGCCATTCGAATGAGCCATGAAGGAGTGTGCTCCAATGGAGAATTGCTGTCTTTGAGAGCCGAGATAAGTTCAGGGAAATGGCCTGACATTCCTAACGCTTTCAACGCCAATTCCCGACCATGCTTGCCATCTTGATATGAATACCAGGCATATGCCTGCCCCAACTTCATTTGATATTCATCATATGACCATGCATTCTGCTCTTCAACCGTGGGCCACGTTGGTTCCGTTAGGCCGATGTATTTTGCACCATCGCCATTGAAACGGATCGGATGAACAGTTGAATTACGAACGTTTGCAAAAGACCTAATTGCGCGTTTTTGTGTAGTTGTTGCCATGTATTAATCATATTGCTTTTGTACTCGTTTGTCAACCGTAAAAATGATATTTTTGAAAAAATATTTAGATGCATGTTTTTGTGATTTTAAGTTGTTGATTTTAAAGGGTCGATTTACGTAAAATGGCCCGCAATGGCTCCACTGGAGGTTTTATGTGTCCCACTAGCGTTGAAAAGAGCTTAACGACAGAGTAAAAATTAAGTCCTTTGTTTTCAACAGTAATTATTTTAACTTTTTCGGTTGCATTCGGTATCGACCTTTGCTATAATTATTTCAGTGAGAGGAACACATTTCACGTAAGAATTGACAACGACATGCAACTTTGCTACACTAAATGAGTAGTGAAAGGACAGTAAATGGCGACAGTGAAAATCATCCGTGGTTCATACCGTAATAATGAGGTTAAGAACCAAACGTTTACTCTGCTGAAAGGTTTTACTGTAACGTCGACTGGGGCGCATGTAACGGTTGACGGTACTCAAGTTTTTGGTCGTGAAAGTGTTCGTGTAAGGGTTTCCGGACCACGTGATTTTGTCATTGACGAAACAGTCGATGAAGTATCGGAACAAGAAATCAATGGTGTTATTGACGATGAGCCAGAAATTGTTGAAACAGATGAACAGATTTTGGCTCGTATTAGCAAGCGTTTTGATATTCTCAATAAGTTGACGTTGGGAGCCCGTCAGGGAGATATTCGTGCATTGTTTGTAACCGGTGCTCCTGGAATTGGAAAGACCTTTGGTGTCGAGCAAACTTTGCAGAGCGCTGGGCTGGCAGAAGTTTTTTCTGATATGCCGCCCACATATGAAATTATCAGTGGTGCCGCCAGTGCGGTTGGTCTGTACATGAAACTGTATGAATTTCGAGCGGAAAATAATGTCCTGGTGTTTGATGATTGTGATTCAATTTTCACCGACGAGCTTTGCTTGAATCTCATGAAAGCCGCTCTTGATACAAGCAAGCGGCGGATGATCCATTGGAATGTTGAATCATTTTCCCTCCGTAAGGATGATGTTCCTAATTCGTTTGAGTTCCAGGGGAGTGTAATTTTTATCAGCAATATTAATTTCAAGAAGGTTCGGTCCGAACGGACTCGTAGTCATCTAACAGCCCTGATGTCCAGAGCGCATTTTTTGGATCTCACAATTCATACCGATCATGAAAAGTTGCTTCGAATTGAAGATTTGGTAACCAATCATCGTATGCTCGAGCAGTTTAAATTGAATGAAGATATGAGCGTTAAGGTTATGGCTTTTATTCGTGAAAATGCATCGCGTTTTAACGAATTATCCCTGCGTACGGTTATTAAATTGGCGGGCTTGGCTCGGACGTTTGGTGAAAATGACGAATGGCGTGAAGTTGCTTGCCTCAGCATGATGGGTAATGTTATTTAGGAGGGGAAATCCCCTCCTAATTTTCAGTGGTGAAAAATGGAAGAAACTTTAGGTAAATTACAGGATTTACTATCGTTATGGGAGGAAACTGGAATTCCTTTTTCGGCAGATTCTGCTCCACTTGAGGATAAATTGGATGCGGTTAAACGAAATTATCGATCTATCGGTTGTCTATTAGATCAACCCGAAGATTTACAAATGGCAGCAGTTACTGCAGATTCAAGAGCATATACATATATACGGCATCCATCAGAATCGGTTAAAATGTTTATGAAATTGCTGGGGTGAATTAATGACTAACCGGGAATTTGTTCTTTCATTATATCCACTTGCAAATGTTCGGATGATCATTAAGAAAGATAACGGCCTTAAATTATATAAGGTTATGGCTAAACCCCCATCATATATATTTCACTTCATGGATTTCCGGTTGGACGGCAAATGAAGTAGAAGTATGGGATATTGCGTATCAGGCAATACAACGTAAATTTTTAAATCGGTTATCTAAATGAATTACAAAGAGTTGATTTTGAATTTATGTTCCAACTTACGAGCGTAAAACCACCAACTTTAGTTAGTGAATATAAGCGAGTTAAATAGTTAATTTTAAAAGAATAAATACCCAAATGTTAAAGTCATTCAAATATCGATTAATACGTATCGATATGCAATTGGGACATATGTTGAATATAGTTGTGATTTAGAAGAATCCCATTCTCATTTTCATATAGGAAAAATTACAGAGCGAATATATTGGAATAATTTACCGGCATATTGCAGGAGCTGGTATAGTTTTGGATGATGAAGTTATTCGAGAATTAACAACCGACGAAGCAATGATTTACTTATTGGAAAAAAATGGCATCTAAAAAGGCTAGAATAGCAAAACAAAAGGTATTGCAAATATATCCCAGCGCACAATTGCGTCGAAAAGGATCATATTGTTGCATTGGTGGATTATTTGATTTCGGGCCTGAGATGCGAGGATATTTTGCAAGTAATTCTGATAAAGCGTGGATAGTTGCACAAGAAGAAATAAATGAACGATTCGTGAATACATTAGCACAATGAAAAATTACAAAAATTTAGTTTTAGAAATATATCCTCTCGCTATATTGGTGAAATATGGATCAGGTGTATATAGAATAGTCAATAATGATTTATATGGATTTCATGGAACAGATGATTTAACCTATGATGGTGAATGGTCCGGAAATGAAGAAGATGCTTGGGCCGATGCGTATAAATTTGTACAGACACAATTTTTAGAAAGGTTGTCCGAATGATGTCTGATGTTGAAAAAGCGGTCAGGGAAAATATCCCTCATAAATATGAGGTTAAAAATATATGTGTATCTATTAATCCCGTTAGATATCAAGTTTATCAATTTTTTGATTCTTATGAATTTCGATCTGTAGCTAAAGTTGCTATCGGAATTGACTCTAATACATATGAAGGCGCATGGAAAAATGCCTGGGAATTAATGCAGGTTAGAATTCTGAAACGGTTATTGCAATGATGATGTTTCCTAGTAACGATGTATATACCGTGGATGAATTATCTAGTGATGGAAAAATATCTAGAGATAAGGTACTTAAAATTTATTTCGATGCAGAATGTTTTGTAGTACCTGATAAAAATATAACAAATATCTTCAAGATTTGCCGGAAGAACAGTATGGTAAACAATCTTGAGGTTTATGATTTTCCAGAATATTCAAACATAATTTGTAATGGTTATTACGGAAGCGAAAATTCCGCTTGGATTGGCAGTTGGAAATACATACAAGAAAAAATAATGAGGCAATTAGAAAAATGAATATTTTCTTTTCAAGCGATCATCATTTCGATCATGATAGAATTATTAATTATTGCAATAGGCCGTTTAGATATGTTGAGGAAATGAATGAACGATTAATTCACAATTGGAATGTACGAGTTAAGCCCGATGATGAAGTTTATTATTTGGGAGATTTTGGCCTGCGTGGGCCGGAACAATTATTACCTTTTAGACGTCGTATGAATGGCAATTGGAAGATTTTTGTTGCAGGAAATCATGATAGAAAAACTGTATTATCAGATGGTGAATTAGCGGATAAAATAATTAAATTTTCGCCAACTACTTTTCATTTACTGAAGCTCGACAATATTAACTTTAGCTTGAGTCATTGTCCATTGAATATTATACCGGGAACGACAATTAATCTTTTCGGTCATACTCATCAACCTAATGCGCTGCAATCATCCAATTCGATTAATATTGGTGTGGATGCATGGAATATGTTTCCCGTTGAATTATCGGAAATTAAAAATCTAATTAAACCTTAAAATAATTGGAAATTAAATCGATATAATATCTACTGATAGCTATATATTCTCCGTGTATAGCTATTTCGTTGCCTGATAATAAGGCTTCTGAAAGATTATTATTTTTAAATCCAAAATCATTAATAAATTTATCTGATTCTTCTCTGGATGGAATATTTTTGATTGAATATTTTTTAACCGAATAGCAATTATATAATTCATTAGCTAGTATTTTACTACTACCGATATCTGGTATTTTTTTACTCCAGGTAAAAGAAAAACCATTAATTGGGAATATTATATAGATCAATCCAAATTCCCTTGCCTGACTTTCGGCAGTTGTGCATAAAATACTATTTGTCCTTAATGCAGTAAATCCTGATGTTTTTAAAAATAAATCTAACATTGCTTGCTGGGGTTGGGATTGCCCAGTGGGATTTCTATTTATCGGGGATTGAGTTTTGAATAATGGTGTTTTTGAAAATTTTGGATCAAGGCCACGATATAAAAAAGTTTCTGTTCCTTTTAATGCCGTTAAAAATTCCGAGCAATTTTCATCAATATACTCTAGTGCCGTATAGATATCTTCTTCGGAAATTTCCGGTGGAGTCGGTTTTTTCTTTTTGAATATTATTTCATTAATGCGCATGTTTGTATTTATCGGTGAACTACCACGTCCTTAAGGACGTGGTATCCAGGAGCAATTGCTCCAAGAATTTGTTCCTGCTTCAATAATACATAATTAGGTATACCAGTTACACCATTAGAGGTATCTCCACAGGCGTTATATTCGGACAGTTCCTGCCCTATAATTTTAAGACCGAATGCTTTAATATTTAATGCGGCATTATAATCCCGATCAATAGATAAACCACATGACGGGCAATTATAAGTTCGCAGATTTAAAGGCATTTTTTGTTTATAACCACAAGAAGAACATATCTGTGAACTAGGAGCAAAGCGATTTATTTTAATCAATTGCCCACCTGCCCATTCGAGTTTATAAAACAAATAACCCAGGAACTGCGACCATCCCTGATCTGAAATTGCCTTTGCAAGGCAGTGATTTTTAGTCATGTTCTTTACTGCAAGATCTTCACAAATAATAATTGAGTTTTCTTTGGCTATCTGAGAACTAATTTGATGAAGAAAATCTTTTCTTTGAAATCTTACTTTTCTATGTAACTGAGCTAATTTAATTTTTGCTTTTAATTGATTTTTACTACCTTTTTGTTTACGAGAATATTGTCTTTGGTATTTCTTTAATTTCTTTTCACTTGCTTTAAGATATTTTGGTGATTCATAAATCACTGCATTACTATCGACTATGAAAGTTTTAATTCCGAGATCTATTCCAGTTATGTCATTACCAATACTTTCGACTTGTTTTACTTCCGGGCAATAATCCGTTTCACAAAGGCATGACACATACCACTGTTCCACATCTCGTGTTATAGTTATAGATTTTAAATTGCCAATCATTTCCCGATGGCGAATCCATTTAATTTCACCCAATTTCGGTATTTTAATGAATTTGGGTCCTATTTTAATATGCCCATTTGTTTGTGACATTCGTATGCCACTTGGAGTTTTATGCTTAGATTTAAATTTCGGAAATCCAAATTTTGATTTATAGCAGTTCTTTAGTGCTTGATCTAATTGAATGCATGTTTGCTGTAATGATTGACTTGGAGCACTTATCCAATTATATTGCTTTTTTAAATCGGGCAATTGATTTGCCATATCAAATTTAAAAATGAATTTCTTTTCTGCGTTATACCTTGTTATGTTTTGGTTAAGAAATTGGTTCCAAATAAATCTTAATTGCCCCCTGCCATTCGATCAAAGTTTTCTCTTGTCCGTTGGTTGGCATTAATCGATATTTGAATGACTTTAACATATGTGTATTTATTCTTTTAAAATTAACTACTTAACTCGATTATATTCACTAACTAAAGTTGGTGGTTATGCGCTCGTGAATTAGAGATAAATATGTTTATGGATAATTTAAACTTAATACCGGGTGAGCAAAAGATTTTTACTCGCACGCCAAAAAATATTGCAGCAAATAATATTTTTAAAACGAACGATAAAAATTTGCAGAAGAGATTAACCCATCTATGTAATTTTATCGATGAAAATTGCTCGGAATTTTTGGGTTATGCAAAGCAAACCAAAAAATTATTATATCGTGGAATTAAAGATAAAACTGCCGGAAATATTTTTCTGGGATATTCAAGAAATAATCGCCATCCGAAGGATACAAATAGTACAATTCAAAAATTAGTTGATGAATATCTAACAATTGGTGGATTTAATGCATTGAGGTCAAATAGTATTTTTTGCATTGGAGATCCTAATGATACATCGGTATACGGTAAACCATTTTTAATTTTTCCGATTAATGGATTTGATTATTTATGGAGTATAGACCATTACGACTGGGTTATTTATCCTGCAACATTATCTCCCAATTTTCTAGAATTAGGTCAATTATTTAGTGATATTAGAAGATATTTTAATCATTCGGCACAATATGATGCTGTATCAGGAGATTTTAAAAATTTTTGGTATTCAGGACCAATCTATAATCTTTTAAATGACTTTATGAATACTTCAGATGGAGAAAATTATATTTTTCAATTAGAACAATTGCAAAAATTATTTTCTGATATTGAAACAAAATATTCAGAATCTGGGCCAGCTATTACTAAATTTCTTGAGTCGAATATGTATTTTAAATCAGTTAATATGATTAATAATTCTTTAGATCCAAATATTGCATCTAAAGAATTTATACAATTTAATAAAATTACAAATACTCATTTCGAAACAGCTCTAAAACTTAATCATGAAATTTTAATTCATGGAAAATATGTAGCCGTAAATTATGAAATGTTTTATAGATATCTCAAAAATTATTTTTTGGATTAATTTCGACGTTGACTATTTGGTCTGATATAATTTCTTCCAATACCGCTAGCCGGTTTAGATTTTACACCTTTCATAATTGCTTGGGCTTCAATACTAGGTGGTGTCAATAAAAATTTATTAATTTTCTTTCTAGCAGAGTTTAGTTCATTTATATCAATATCTTCATTGTTATTATGTACTAACGCAAAAGTATTACCAAATAATAATTTATATAAATCAATATTTTTAGATGTATTTTCATATGCTTCTTCAAAATAATCAAGATCAACTTTACGATTAATATCTTCCGGATTATTTGATGTTACTAGTCTACTCTTAATTCTTTGTTGGGCGATATTTTTGTCTACCTCTATAAAAAGCATAAATGTATTATAATAATTTTCTTTTAATTTTTTATTTAGTCGGATAATTGAATCTGCATTTCGTCCCGTTGCATTTGCAATTAATCCTAGATAATTATCAGCATATAAATTAAGTCTTTTTTCTGTTGTCTGACCGGCTTGGGGATAAGAATGGTTTAATGATTGAAGATACATAATAGTTTTATCAACGTTTAATGATTTTAAGCCGAGCGTTTGTAGTCCTAATAAATGTTCTATGGTAGTTTTACCACTTCCCGGAGCGCCGCATAAAAATATTGATCGAAAATTATATCGATCATACGGCCCCTCATTTAATAACACTTCATTTATTTTCATTATTTTATCCCAAAATGTTTTGAAAGTAACTTATGGTATTTATCGGAAAGTGCAACATATTGGCCGTGAATTGTTATTTCATTTTTACTTTTAAGTGCCTGAGTGAAATTTGTATTCTTAAAATTCCAATATTTTATTAGTAAACTACCCGGATATGCCGTTAATGTATCTTCTATTTTACTGGCACCCATATCATTAATTTTTGGGCTCCAAGTAAAAGAAAAACCATTAATAGGGAAAATATGAAATAATTCACCAAACCCATATTGATCATTATTGTCTGATGTGCAATACTATTGGATCGTAAAGAAGTGAACCCGGCTTGTTTTAAAATTTTATCTAATAGTATGATACTGTAGAAGCCGCTAACTGATTCACGATGGGTTGGAGTCATACTAAGAAATACTTTTGAAACGCCTGAATCATAATTTATTCTACGGTACAAAAATGTTTTTGCTTTTTTCATATCAATAATCGATTCATCACAATGAGAATCAATGAAAGACATTATTTTATCGACATATTTTTCATAGCTTTTATATGCGCCATGCTCATCTGACCAATTGTCTGGAATTTTTTTCCCAAACGGTTTAATCTCATCTATTCTCATACGGTTATTCCAAAATGTTTTTGTATTTGCTTGCCATATTCAAAATTAAAAACTATAGCTACATATTGCCCATGAATTGATATTTCGTGGTTACTTTTTAATGCTTGTGATAAATCGTCATTTTTATATTGCATGTCTTTAACGAATTTTGCAACTGATGGTTTAGGTAGATTGCCTGTATTAATGTCAGGTCGATTTGCTTCTGGGAAGATATAATATTTCGGAAATAATTTCTTTAATGTAGAACTTAATATGGTTGACCCTCCTACATCTCTGATAAAATTGCTCCAAGTAAATGAAAATCCATTTAAGGGGAATATAAAATATGGTGTACCCCAATCTTTAACAAAACTTAGATCTGTTGTAGTGCAAATTGAATTGGTTCTTAATGATAAAAATCCTGCACTAGATAAAATTTTATCAAATATTTGTTGATGTTGTAAGCCTTGCCCCTGTGGAATTCTATGTTTCGGAGAAGTTGCAATAAAAATTTGTGGAGCTTTACCTTGTGGTATTGCTCGATATAAAAAGTTGTTGGACCGCCGAACAGCCGAGCAAAATTCCGAACAATGATTTTCAATAAATTCTAAAACATTTTCAATTTTTTCCGAAGAATAATTATTAATTCCTCCGATGTCGGGAGAGTAGACATCTATAATATCCCTTTTATTATCAATCGGTTTAATTATTTCAAATAATCGCATAATAGTATTTATAGTTTTTTGAAATATGCCGGACCAGAAAACCAAATTTCATTATTTCCTGGAAAATTTTTAATTTCCGACAATTTTTTAACCTTAAATTTATTTTTATTTGGATCAAGCATGGCGTCTAACACAGCAGTAAACGAATTATAGTGATTTGATGAAGATATGTACTGATCGATTATTTCAAAGATGTATTTAAATTCTAAATCATTCTTCGGATGTAATTTATAATTTTTCCATCTTATATCAAGTTTTCTTATTTCAGATCTTAATATTGGTAAATCATCTTTAAAATTTGTCCCAAAGCATACATTAAGATCGTAAAAAAGTGAAGAAAACTCTCCTAGAGAATCTATATTGTTTGATTTTTCAAAAGACCACCATAAATCTCCATCGGGACAAATTCCAATTATAGGATCACCAACCGGAAATACTTGATAGATTTTTCCATATGCGGAGCAGTCAATCATATCTGAAGAACATATGAAACTGTAGGATCTTTTCGGATAAATTTTCCATTTAGGTAAAATATAATCCATTAATAATGTATAATAATTTTTTGTGTTTACAGAAGTTCTTTTAAATAATTTAGAATTACCATACAGTAAACTACGTTCATTACGAATTCCACGATAAATTTTAAATGGGGAATTAAACTCAATTGGACATTTTTTCGATAGAAATTCATCGATATTATTTTTTGGAATTTTAACAGTCGATGTTCGACTTTTTGCTAATATTTCGGTTATTCTCATATCTATTTCCTTTTAAATTTCGCGTCGATTAACGGTGCAAAATTATTATATGATATAGCTACATATTGCCCATGAATGGAAATTTCTTGGTTACGTATTAATGCTGCTTCGATATAATTATTATGAAATTTCCATTGGTCGATAAATTCTGTTGCATTCTCGTATGATAATTTTAGAATTGCACGATTTTCGTAGTTATCGCCGCTCGGCGCAAAATTTAATAGAGCTTGATGTAATTCATAATCTCCTCCGATGTCTTTAACTTTTTCACTCCAAGTATATGAAAAACTATTTAACGGAAAAATATAATATGGACTTCCCCATTGTCTTGCGGTCCATATTGTAGGTGTAACAGAAATTGATGTTGATCTTAATGATTTAAATCCAACTAATTTAAAAATATTATCCAATATTTTTTGTGTTGCCGGTGTTTGTCCTTGTGGCCGTCGATTAATTGGAGTCGTTGCAATAAAAATTTTGCCAGCAGAATTAATACCACGATATAGGAAAAAACCGGTTTGCTGAAAAACTTTAATAGCATCAGAACAATGCGTTGATATAAAATCTAATACATCTTTGATTTTATCGGCATCATACTGTTCAATATGTCCTACTCCCGCTTCCGAGTCATCAACTTTTTCAATATCAATCGGATTTATTAATTCAAATAATCTCATACTTGTATTTATTTTTATTTTACTATATAATAATTATATGAATATTAAAAATTACCCCGATATAATGTTAGACCTGGAAACGCTGGCCACAACTCCAAATGCAAAAATTTTATCTATTTCGGCAGTTGCATTTGATCCACATGAATTATCAGATGATTTAACACAAAATCCAAAGTTAGATTTACTATTGGATTTAGATGAACAAGAAAATCGGTACGAAGATCCTGATACCGTAGAATGGTGGGCAAAACAAAGTCATGAAGTCCAGAATAAGATTTTTAGTGATACCGGTAGAGTAAAAGTTGATGATGCTATTTCTCAACTTTCAAAATTTGTATGGAATAAAGATAGATTGTGGGCCCAAGGCATAGCGTTTGATTTTCCAATTCTTGAAAATTTATTTCGTGAACGCAAGAATAGTATTCCTTGGCAATATTATAAGGTTACTGATAGTAGAACTATACGAGCATTGGTTGACTGTCCGGTATATAAAACATCACACGATTCTCTAGACGATTGTTATAATCAGATCAAGAGTGTCCAATATGTTTTACATGAATTAGGAATTACAAAATTTGTTAGATAGATAATGGAAAATATTGAATTAACGGGTAGACAACGATTTAATGAAACCTGGCTTTTTGAAATGCCGTATGGGATAGGAAGTTTTCAAAATTTTGATGGAATTGTTTTTAATATTACCGATCTTTTAGATAATAGACAAATTCCGGAAAATTTGGGTAATAATCTTAATCGAATTCAATTGAACAATACTGCATATTTTTGGATGGAAAGAGATAATGTAATTCAACTTGGCGTGGAATTACAGAAACACCCAGAAGGATGGTCGGTTGCAATGACTGGAAAAAATCCACGGTTAAAAAGAAAACCACCATTTGCAAGTGATCTATATTGCGAAATTTTAAAATACCTAAAAAGTAGTATTCGATTACTCAGCGATACACAGTTAAGCGATGAGGGTTTTGACATTTGGAAGCGTTTATTGAAGGATGGAAATACAATATCGATTTATGACAAAAATTTACCGGGAAAAACTTTTAAAACGATTCACACGGAAGAAGAATTAGAAAATTATTTTTCAAAGACAGATTTAAACTGCAAGGATTATCAATATATTTTAACCGAAACTAGTTATTTGGCCGAAATGAGATCAAATTTTAATACTCGAAGATATCGAGAATTGTCAGGATTATTGATGGAGTAAAAAAGGAGACCTATATAGGTCTCCTTTTTCAGTCTTTAACAACGTTTCCATTTGGACCAAGTTTGCCCTCTACTCCAATAGTCGGTAATTCTAATAGATTGGGCCCATCAAAATATTTCAGCAATAAATGTTCTATATCTTTATATTGATTAATATCGAGTGATGAAGTAAATTCTTCGATCATTAAATTGTATCTTGACAAAACCAATGATGTATTTTTTGCATCCCATGACCATAACCGCGACATTAATTGATAAATTAATCCACCGGTAGTTTGTGGGGGGAATTGACTCAATCTTCGTTTACAAAAGATATATTTATTTGATTTATTGAAATTTTCGATATTAAAACTGTCAGATAATAAATATCTTCCGCTAAGTTTAAAAACACGATCAATACCATTTAACATTTGTGGTTGTTTGGTTAGAATAAAATCCAAAGTTTTACATGTTACTATCATTTCGGTAAAGTTTTTAACTATGTCGAAATTTTTGCCATATAATTTATATATTTGTTGTACTGTTTTATCATCATTATAATTAATTAATCCGGTTAAATGAGGTCCAATTAATAATGATTCATTTTCAGATAATGCTGCTTCGGCTCCGCTGTCTGAAACAATAATTTGAGCATCAGGAATTTTCGCTGTAATACTTTTTAATGTATCAATTGTTTGATTTAATCGTTCTTCGGCTGAAAAAACTCCATGAACTGTGTGGATGGCCGATGATACTAGAAATAATGTTTTCATTGTTACTCCAGATTAAAAATGTTAGGATATCTTTTAGCAAAGTTATTACGTAATAGAATCCAATGTTCTAATAATTCAAAATGTTTTCCAGAAATTGCGGCTAATTTGATAGCTGACAATGCTCGTATTTCATCCATTATTTCTTCAGGTAATTTTGTTTTGTTTAATAATTCTTCTTTGGAATATTGATAAATTTGATATTTAATGCCGGATGAGATATTAAGAAAAATTGAAAGTAATCGTTCAATTACGAATGTATAATAAGGTAAAGAACCGTTTGGTCCGTAATGAGCTCCGGTGTCAAACATTAATTTTGAATCATTTGGATTATTTTTAACTTCATTAATAAAGTTATTTACAAATTTAAGATAAACAGGCCAAAAAATATTATCACCCACAAAGTAATTGCATAATGCAAATGAAGTTGAATCCATTAAAATTTGATCGACATTAATTGGAATATTCATTCGATTCATTACCCGCTGAATTAGATCTGTTAATCCGGGATGACAATTATTACCTTGTACAATTACCGATGGAAATAAACATTCATTAAGGGGGCATGGGTTTACAATATAAACATTTGTACTTCCGGGAGTTATCCAGTCATAGAATTTTTGCTCAGTTAAACCAGATTTTTCTGAAAATTTCGGACTTAAAAACCCCCAGTAATCTAGTTGTTCTTTTTGCGCTAATTTAAAGCCTTCGTTGAAAATTGGAAATTCACATAATTTTGGATTTTCATTTTTTAAATTATCATATGGTACAAATGGTTTTTTTACTTTTTCCATTTGATCATTGAGATAACATATTTGGTATAATTTAATTTTAATCATGATGATTAATTATAACATGTCTGACAATATAGATAAATACAAATATGAAGATAAAAGAAATTATATATGAAGGTGGTAATGTATGGTCCGGTTAATTGGCGACCATTCGTATTCGTCGTGAGCAAGTTCTTCCGACAGTTAAATTTTTAGAAAAAGTAACTGGATTACCGCTAGAAAATAATATGTTGGGTTCTACGGGCATTAAAGAAACATCAGGAGACATAGATTTGGCCGTGGACAAATCTATAATAACCAAAGATGAATTACTTGCTAACATTAGGAAATGGACGGAAAAACATAATGTTACAGATATAATGCCGGCTAAAAAAGTCGGTAGTAGTGTGACTATGCGATGTCCAATATCTGGTAACCCTAGAAATCAATTCGTTCAAGTCGACCTTATGTTTTGCTCCAATATTGAATTTGCCCGATGGGCAATAAGAGCTAATACGGATAGCAAATATAAAAATTTAGTTAAAAATAAATTGCTTTATAATTTGGCAAAATCAATGAATTTACGGTATCAAGAGCAGGAAGGGTTAACAACATTAGATACTAAAAAACTTTTAAAGAACGGAAATAATCCTGATTTTATCGCCAAAAATTATTAAATACTAAAGCTACGAGAAAAGATATTGAATCAGTAGAGGGCATTATGAATGCACTAAAAAATGATCCAAAAAAAGAAGATAAACTTCGGTTTGCATATCCGGCAGTATTAGCCGAAACCGGTGTCGATTTGAGACAATTATGAAAATAAATGATTTTGAAAAATCTATTTCACTTCGATTATTGGAAATAGAAGAAGACGTAATAAATGATATTCTATCGAATTGTTCTAATTCGATTAAAGTCTTTAAAGAATATAATGAATTATTGTTTTCCGGGATGGTTAATAGAGGTACATATTTTACTTTTATAGATCATTCCCCAATTCATAGGAGACCTAGGGGAATGTCGATAGATGAGCAGGAATATATAGATGAATGCCTAACATTAGCAGGTTTTAGCGCATTAAGAAGTAATAGTATATTTTGTATTTCTGATTATAGCCAGGCTAAAAATTTCGGAGATGCTTTTATAATTATTCCTATTAATGGATTTTCTTTTACAGGAATTAATAGCAGACGATATCTTAACTATGTCTCCCTTCCGGATATTTCAGGGGATGACGGTGTAACTATAGATATGGCAGATTTTATTGTACGTAACTATGGTTTTTTTCATGATGATTTTGCTCATGCAGTGTTTTCTGAGAATGAAGTAATGATTAATGGATCGTATCGAGCATTAAGATTAAAATCCCCCGGAACTAAGAGGATATTGAAAAAATTAGGGTTAGATATTAAACAAAGGTAAATATAATCATGAGATACGTTGAATTATTAGAAAGCGGCAGTCGAGGATTGTTTGTAAGATGTCAAGAAGCCGCGGCTGGAAAAAAAATTGTTTTCAAAAGTCAAGAAGGAAAAACAATTACAGCTATCGGAGTTGCTGTTTTGCCGGAAAAATTTGCATTTTATGAAAACGATACTATAAATGATTTGCCGATTAATGCAAGGTCACTTCCTCCCTTTGAACAAAAGAAATTGTTAAAAACTGGTCAACAAAAATTAATGGATTCTCTGGAACAATATCGGTTGACTGCAAAAATTACAAATAATAATTGGAATATTGTTAATAGTAATGGACGTTCAGCACTTATTACTTTATGGACAAATAATCGCAATCAATTAATTGCTTATGTTAAATTGTTTCAGCAAAAAAGTTTAAGTGCAATTCCATTTTTTTGGAGTAATAGTGATTTTTCTAAAGATACCGGTTTTTCCATTGAAAATGTTTCTCAATTAAAGGCTGCATTGAATTTAAAGCCTTCTACGGTTGTTGGGGTGGATGCAAGATTTTCTATTGATGATTTATTAGAACAAGTTTCAATTAATATTGTTGAACATACTGAATTACCTGCAGAAGTTATTAAACAAGTTCCACAATTATTAAGAAATGTTCAGTCTGGGTTCAGTGAACCAACGGCGAATGCTGCTCAATATATTAACTCGTATGAAGTTGATTTAGGAGAAACTGCCGCACCCATTGCATTTATGACTGGTCATTTTGTTTCGGGCGCATATAAACAGGTTGAAGATCAGTTGTTAAAACCATTGGGATCTAGCTGGAAGAAAATTAAGACCTGTTCGTTCCCGATGGCAGGTAATGAGCAATTAGTTGATAGTTATCTTAATATAAATGCTTCAACCAAAATAGGAATAAGTTCAAAAGATTCTGGTGGCGGCGCGGCTGCGAGCGTGACAAGTTTATCTTCAGTAATTGAAAAAAATCCTGAACGTTTTAAAGATTTATTAAATAAAAAAAAATACAAGTATTTGTTTAATGTAATTAACTTGATAAAAGAAAAATCCGCCGTTGAAGGTCCATTGGAATTGGGCGTATTATATGGAATAATTGATCGAGCAGATCAAATTAAAATTTTAGAGGCAACCAACGATCCACATTTAATTAAATCAGATGTAACTAAAAAATTACAAAAGTTATTAAATAACCCGATTTATAAGCCCAATACAAAATCGCCTAATTATATGATTGGCTATCATTTATTGACCGCTGTTGCTAATTTAGTAACGGAACATTTGAATGAACAAGAAGATACGGTGACTGCATTTTTTAAAGAAATTTTATCTCGGTCAAACATGGTTCAGTGTAAAACAATAATGAAGTCGACTGGATCTGCCGCTGCATTTATAGATTTTAATATAATTTGGCCACCCGTTTTTGAAGGCAAAGTGAAGTTTCAAAGTCAAAAAAATTACGGTTCTGGAAAACCTGGTGGAAAAATATGCTTTAAAATAGGATAAGACTAAGATGCCAGCATCTACACCTTTCGGCTCCGCTGGCATCATTCACTACTGATCGCTATTTTTAAGGTTTACATTTTTAATTTTGAAATAGTCAGGTCATGTCCTTTTTGCGCCGCCCAACGCTCGTTGGCCTCCGTATTGAAACTGCATCATCCGCCGCTCTATATAGATTTAAATTTCTAAATTACCTTAGATATGTTGCTCCGTATAAAGTAACGCTTATTCCCCATCCATAATCTTTATCAAAAATATTACCTCTCTTGTGTTTAGCCGGTGCATTCCACCCTGCCGCTTTTAAATATCTCCATTTTCTTTGTTCACAAAACAATGAACCGACCGAGAGCCGGCTGAAATTCGGATGATCTTATAAAATTTTCCTCCTTCGGTAAATTCAAATGTGGGAACCGATGAATTGTCAAAATGCTTTTCAAAATACAATGAGGTTTCGAGTTGAATCTTATCAATGAATCCACGAAGTTGTGTTGCTACCGTTTCATTGGCTTTCATATCTGATCTCCTCACTGAAATAATTATAGCAAATTGCAACCGATAATGCAACCGAAATAGTCAAAATAATCGATGTTGAAAACAAAGGACTTAATTTTCGATATAAGGGGTTGGGGTTAATTTGACATATTCAACCATGATCAGGGTATAATTGGGGTGACATAGGGAATATTTGACTATTTTGGCTCTTTAATTTCAGTTATCTACAAATGTGAACTACCACGACCTAAAGGACATGGTTTCCGAAGCCATATGGCTTCATCTTTTATTCCTGCTTACTCGGAAGAAATATTTCTTCCTTCAATACATATCTGGAAATTAATTTCTTAATTTCCCCATTAGAGATATCTCCACAGGCGTGTGAGGAATTACAAGTAATCCCGTTAATTTCCGAAGTTCCTTCGGTATTTTGAAATTATAATTGAGTTTCTTGGTTATCAAAACTCAATAATATTTACACAACTCGCTTATATTCACTAACTAAAGTTGGTGGTTTTACGCTCGTAAGTTGGAATAAAAGCCAGTCATATATGACTGGCTTTAAATTTTAATACAAAAAGAAAATATATAGTTAATTATCTTCCTAGGAAAGTCGATATTCCGCGGCAGATGAGGGAGTTTCTTTTAAAACAACCGAATATAATTTCGCTTGATTGCCAGTTGCTTCTGAAATTTTAGGGTTCAGAATGTTAAAAAAATGTTTGGCTAATGATTCGGCCGTCGGATATTCATTAATAATGTATGTTTTTCCAAATGCGGTTTGCCCATTCCAAAAACTATTTTCATTAATGGTGCTAGAAATTTCTTCAATCCAATCGTAAAAAATATGATCCATTAATTTTTCGTCATATGCCATATTAATAAATTTGTCGTCTTTTAACGATAAAATTAATGCATGATCACAAAATGCATCGATATTTTGCATCATTATTTCTTTTAAAAATCCATAGTCAAATACCATTTGAGACTGTGGACCCGATTCAAATAGATCCCCAGATAAATAAACTGTCATTGAATATCGATGTCCATGCAGATTTCGACATTTACTTTCATGCAATGGAACACGATGTGCAGAATCAAATTCAATAGTTTTACTAATTATATTCATTAAAACTCCTTGTATTAATTATAGCATATTAAAGGAATAAACTGTCAATTCTCATTCCGCATAAATTATTATTTCGATCATCAAGAAATATAACCTCAGATTCATTTTCAAAAATAAGTCTTTTATTTCGTTGATGTATAATTTTAAGATTTGCATTGTTGATAATATCCTCATATATCTGGAAATTATTTACAATGATTATTGTTTGTTTATATTTTTCAATTTCATTAATAATATCAGAAATTTTCCATTCACCGGGATACCATATATTATTATAATCAGACATTAATCGAGCGTATTGGTTACTTATTTGCTGTTTAATTCGAGATTCAATTATATTTAGATTTTCATCATCCCATTCTTCCGGATGTGAAAATGGATTTAACATTTTAAGCAAAATACCTATTTCGATAGAATCTAAATTTATTATCATCCGCGAATTCTCCGAAGCATCTCAATGTGAAGTTTTGCGAGTGACCACGCATCATATAATGCATTATGCGGTGTTCCTTCAAATGGAACATTAAGGTATTTTAATGCTTTTGACAAAGTTAATTTTGGTTTAATTGCATAGGTACTTCTGAAAATAACACCCAAATCCCAAATTCCAGTTGAACCCCATGGATTATCACATTTATATAAATTACAATGTTCTACGATTGGATCATTATCTGATCCCCAAGCAAATGTAACTTTATTTCGGGGGCTAAACTCATTTCGGATGGTATTCATTACGTCCGGAAATCGCCGCCCATCTTTAATAAGTAATTCTTTAGTAATTTTTGTTAAATTAGTACAATATTCACTGACTTCAAAATTTTTATTTTCTGGCCGTATATAATAATTAGCGGTTCTAGAAACGGTAAGTGAAATCGTGTCGATTTCAACCAAACCGATTTGGGTAATATGTTTGGTTTGATTTGCTGGACATTCGCCATTCGGCCAACATAACATTTCTAAATCAATATATGCAATTTTTTGTGATGTTAAATTTTGAGACATTTCTTTTTCTTTCTTAAAGACTTAATTTTTTAATTAGTAAGGCATCATTTGCTTCTTGTTCGGTATCATATCGACCTTTAATATTAAACCATAGTCCAGAAATATTAACCTGAATTATGAATAAATTTTTTGAGGTACGATGCACTCGAGAATTGTTTTCAATAAGCAATTTATCGGATATATATAATGTAATAATTTTTTCATAATGATAATTTTTTGATTAGTAAGGCATCATTTGCTTCTTGTTCGGTATCATATCTATCTCTTAGCCACCACCATTCTTCACCAAATTGTACCTGAATTCCAAACAAATTACCTTTCGATGGATAAATTCTGGTCGTATGATTGAGAATTGCTCCATCCACCATATACCACTCCAACCTAGTTTTAATGGTTTTCATAATTATTCCGATAATTTTAAAATCAATAAATAATCTTCTGCTTCTTTTCGGAAATTAAACGGTTTATCTACATATGTAAACCATCCGACTCTGAGAATATTTTTTATGCTGAAATAATGACGCCGCTCTTCAATTAAATATTCTTTATAGAATTAATTCGAAGTCCAGATTTATCAATCATGTTCTTCACTCTTCTAATTTCAAAATTAATAGGTCATCTTCGGCTGATCGGAGGGTTTTTATATCGTTTATTCTTGTAAATCCATGCATATGCAACTTGATTTGTTCCAGCCGGGTGGTATAAAATCCTGAATTTAATAGACCATCAATTATTACCATACTGTTCTATTTTATATTCTTTATTAGTCCTAACATTCATTCTGATAATCTCGAAATCAATAAATAATCTTCTGCTTCCCTTTTTGTTGAAAAGGTTGGAACTAATATTGATCCAATCGGCCATAACCAATACCATGTCGGTATATAATGTAACTCATCGATTGAATCTTTGAATTGAACCCCCCAACATTTTCCTAATGGGTGGATTCTATATTTAATCATTTTTGAACAGTTTTACTTTTCTTGGGAATATAGGTAACAAGAAAAGTAAAACTGCCGTCCTTATTTCTGGTATAATTCAACACACCTTTAATTTTTTGGGTATGCAATTCATCGATAAAATCGAGCGCAGCAATAGTAGAAGTAAACTCAGAAATTTTTTCTTTCATTGTGATACCTTTCTTATTTGGATGATTATGAAATTAATTTTTCGATTAAAATAGCAGCCTCGGCTTCTTCGCGAGACGAGAATATTTCAAATGAAGTAGAATGTAATGTTCTTGCAAATAGTGTATCCCAATGTTTTACTTCGACTAATACACCGTTCGGAATAATAGACATATCATCTATAATTTCAAATGTTCGAACATATTTTGGGTTGACAATGTACGATAGCTTACCCATTATTGATATGCTTTCTTTTCCGGTAAGCCAACCAACCATTCAATATTGATTTTGCGAATCTTTTCGGTTGGTTCACCTTCATCGAGTAATCCATTCCAAATAACAGCAAATTCACGGGTGGGTTTTTCGGGTGCATCTGTAACTAAAAATTGATCGGTTGAATAATCAAAAACATCAAACGAGTCAATTGGCGCAGAATCATTATGTGCCGGCATTACAATAACGTGGTGACCAGCAATTCGAATCTTTTCGTCAACTTCATTTTTTAATTCATTCATCCAATTTGACATATTATCCTGCTTTCTGAACTATATAGTTCATTATCAGTTTAACATTATTTATACAATTTGTCAACGTGTAATTGAAGGTGACCAACCTAATCTTAAATTAAATCGTTGTACGGCTTTTTGCTTATGAAGATCGATTAATTCGACAGTATAAAAATCATCAACAATATCGCGTATTCGACCACGATAAAGAGAATTACCTTCCTCAATTGAATGAACAGTGACAGCCGAACCGATTGAAAAGAATTCTTGTTTCATGGTGATCCTTTGTATGCTCGTTAATTATCGTTTGGATGCAAGTATCGACAGTATTTCTTCTGCATTTTTTACAAGATTTTAATTTTTGCATACACGATCACCAATTTTATAAATGCCGCCACTGCTTTTGCTTCCCGTAGCAAGATTATTTAATTCACAATTTGATTGATTTAGGGCAGCGCTCATTTCTTGAATTAGCCTAATAGTCTTTTCATTATCATCCAACTTTAACGGCCAACCAACTTCGATGCAAGCAGCGGGAATTGTATAGGTATTATATGTAGAATTTTTGACAAATGTATCAACCATTTCTACAATGTAAATTGTAACGACATCTTTAACAGAAATTCCACGAATAATTCCACGAAATTCTCCGGGTGTTTCCAGCCCAAGTGAATGCACGGTTACCTTTGTACCAAATTCAAGATATTTCATTTATCTCCTCTTTCGATTTCATACATTTGAGAATTCCGAGGTCCATTATTGTTCTTTGATCAAAATTGCATTTTTACGTATCACAATTCCGAACAGTGTTTGCTATAATTGCCCCCAAACCGATAAACCAACCACGATCAGTATAAATAATAGCAGGATCGTTTGGATGTGCAATGGCCCCATAGATAACCGTAATTCCCATTAAGATAAGAGCCATTGCCAATGATTTTAATGCCAAGTCAAATTGCTTCTTCATGGATTACCTTTCAAACCAAATTTTAATTTGCACAAGAGCAACGGCCTGTTCTTTTGTTGTTATTACTCCATCGAGCTGAGCCGTTTCTACAGCTTCCAACAAAATTTTAAAATTGGGACCTGGCTTCATTCCCATTTCAATTAGATCATTACCAGTGAGCAATCTTTCGGGTCTCAATTCTTCCGGGGCCATACTTTCCAGAAAATTTTTGCAAAAATCATGATCGGTCAAATTGCCATTGCTGCCGAGACTGTCAAATTTATTAAGTTCAAGCAATTCACTAAAGTTGTCTGAACGAACAAATCTTTTCAATTTCGAAACATTCATGTGCGACGTATTAAAAAATCGCATATGGTTTGCAACCAGATCCGTCACGGTATCGACAACTTCGTTTGAAAATCGAAGATCGCGTAATGTATTTTTGGTCATCTTTGCTCCAACATGTTCATGACCAAAAAATTGATTATGTCCAGTTGACGGATTACGCTTTGCTGTTACAGGCTTTCCCACGTCGTGAAAAAGTACGCCAAGCGCGAGGGTCAGAGAACAATTGGGCTTCAAAAAGGAAAGCATTTTCAATGTATGATTCCACACATTTCCTTCCGGGTGCCATTTTTCATTCTGATCTACACCACGCATCCTGCAAAAATCAGGCAAAACATACTGAAGAATACCGGTTTCATCGAACAATTTAAATGCAACATCAACATTACCTCCAGTAAGAATCTTGCTTAATTCACCAGCGATACGATCGGCGGGCAATGTTTTAACGGACGATGCAAATTCTGTAATTGCGGCTTTTGTTTCTGATTCGATTGTAAATCCCAATCGAGCAGCGAATCGTACTGCCCGAAGCAAACGCAATGCATCTTCTTTGAAACGATTCTTTGGATTCCCTACCGTTCTTACTACCTTGTTATTGAGATCATCCAATCCGCCAACAAAATCAAATACCTTGCCATTTTTATCCATAAGCAAAGCATTGATTGAAAAATCGCGTCTCAAAACATCTTCTTTGGGATCGTTGGTAAATTTTACGGAATCTGGACGGCGTGAGTCAGAATAACTGCCATCTAACCGAAATGTCGCAGTTTCGAATTCATCACCATTCATTTTTACGAGTGATACACCAAAATTCTCCCCAACAAATTTTGATCCAGGGAAAATTTTAGCAACCTGATCGGGAGTAGCGGAGGTCGTGATGTCGTAATCATGCACCGGCAGATCGAGCAATGTATCTCGTACACCCCCGCCAGCCAAGAAAGAGGTAAATCCTTCATTTTCAAGAATTTGCATTACTTTCATCGCATTGTTTTTGGTTGTCATCATTCCCTCACTCACAAATATAGTATAGCAATTTTTGGTTTAATTGTCAACCGATTTAATTATTTTTCTCTACGGTACTGAGATAGAACACACTTCCGAACCCGCGTTCAGAATCGTGCTCAGTCGTTTGCCGGGTGATTTTAACAAGTCCTTTGTCTAACAAATTATTACGTGCATTAACGAGCCGCCCTCCAAAAGGACGTCTTTTAATGATCCCGTGCTCAATGTTTGCGTAGCCTTTCTTTTCAATTTCATCCATAATCATCTGTTCTGTCTTATTAATCATTACCTTTACCTCATTGAAATAATTATAGCAAAGTTCGGTACATATTGCAACCGAAAAAGTCAAAATAATTATTGTTGAAAACAAAGGACTTAATTTTCCATTTACGGGGATTATTTTAGCTTGGCATGGTTATATATGGTTGAATGGTTGCTAGGGCAATGTCGGGCAAATTCATTGTTAATGCGGTAATTAAGTCCTTTGTTTTCAATAAATCACTGTGATAATTTATAGATCATCATTTGTTCACGAGGCAATAATACTGAAGCGCTTGAATAAATTGTAGATTTTATTCGGCCGAATTTATTTTTACAGTCATTGTCTTTTCGGTAAATTTAATCACTTCACCGATTTGCATTTCATTACAACTTGTAAATGCGATCCAATCTCCTAAATAAATTGGACTGCCGATAATATCCAGCATGAATGTTATTACGGGTTTCGGTGGGGTTGCAACTCGCTTCTTTTTTGCATCGATTCGATCAAGTTTGATGGCCGATTTAATTTCTGATAAAATCGGATCAGATGCATCAACTACCATATATAAATCGGATGTTGACCGTGCCCGGCGACTGTAAACAATACCTAAATTATCTTGACTATTTTTAAAATCGCCGGCACCCGCTTTGGAATATCCGTATTTAGATAAAATCTTGGAAATTCTATCGGTGCCATTTATATTACTACTAATGACAAATTTATAAGCAAGTTTTCTTTCTTCGGTTTCACATATACTCAAAATATATCCGGCATATTCTTGATTACATATCGGACATGATTTTGCCTGATTATAATTTGAATAAGAATAATCTTGGTATAATTTTGATGTATAAAAATGTTTATTTTTTGCAATATGCTAGAACATATATGCTCATTCATCCTCCCAAAATCCTTGTCTTTCATCAGTAAATCTTCGATTAATATATTTGATAATTTGTGCATGGGTTCTTGCCAGTGAACGAATCTTTCTTCGTTCGTGTTGATTTGACAATTTAGAAAATTCCAATAACGCCAAATATGCACGTGAATTTTTGGGAAAACTCCATTTTTGTGCGAGTTGATTTGCCAGAGTGTTTTTCATAATTTACCTCTTAGAGGAAAGTTATCCTAATGAAAGTTTATGTATCATCAATTGATTTTCATCCAGCACGACAATTTGGGATGAAGTAATGTTATATTTAATACATTGATTATTGGGGTTGCAATGCTCAATTTGAACAGTTTTGTTGGAAAATTTTAAAATTTTTCCATACCGTAAATAACCATATGCAACAAATCCGACATATTGACCCACGTGTAATTCCTTACCAATAAAATCACTGAACGTATTGATAATTTTGGGTTTTTTGGTAATGTTTGATTGCTGCTTTCGTATATTTGATAGCAAGCCAGCCATATCTTTTAATAATTTTGTATTATCCGATACGATAATCATTTTGATGGTTTTGTTTTTGGAATTAGGTATGAAGAAACAGAATTCATTGTCGTTTTGAAATGCAATTTCATAACCTTTACGGCTTTCATTAAGAACAAACCCATATGAATTAATCAATTGGATGATTGAATTATTTGAAAATGATTTAATATATTTCATCGAGTCATGCGGTATATGGTCTGTAAATAAATTTACAGAAAATGTTTTGCAATTTATGGACGCCGAAGTATTTTTACGCAGGTCAACATAGTCAATTATCCAATCAGAAGTCGAATAGCCGAGTCTAATACAATCTGGGCAATTTCGGTCATACTTTAATTGAGCCAATCCCAGCCGTTCGATCCGTTCCTGATTGCAGACAAAATAATGATTATGACCGCACTTAGCCAATATCGGTTTAATAGTCAATATCGGTTTAAATGTACTATCAACATTTCCCATAAATTATCCTCCAGAAATTAAAAATCAGTGAATAGCCGAATATATCCAAAAGTTATCGTGGGACGCAATAAAGTCGAATTTTTCCGTACGAATTTTTGATTTTAATTCCGAGAGTTTCCGCATATTGATCCAATTGATTAATATTTTGCACATTCGGCATATAATTGATCGGACGATTTACGGCAACTGTGATGTGCGTTTTTCGATAATTAACAAACACTTCGGAATGAGGAAAGGCATCCATTGCTCGAGTGGAAATATTTTCGGCCAGACGAATCCTATCACGGCCATAAAGAGGACGATATTTTTCGTCGTCTGATTTCAACTGAATCATTGCATATACGGCTGAAGTTCGATTTACGCGCTCATCTGTTGAAACTTTCTGCATACTAACCCTTTCCATCTGAGATCATTATTAGATTGTTGCTTCCCGTACTAATTCAGTTTACGATGTAATTAAATTTGAACATCGTACTGTGCAAGCTCCTCTTTAACCTTCTCGTAAGGATACGCACCCGCAATCGATAGAAATACATTGTCAATTACCCTGTTTGGTACACCATGTTTCTTTAGGTCACGGCCAAACCTCCAGCTAAAAAATCGAAATCGTAGCGATTTAAAATTTCTCTTAAGCCAATTCCAATTCATTTAATCACCTTTTCTCAACAACATAATCAGTATAGCAAATATCGGTTTGAGAGTCAACTTATTTCGGGAAAAAGATCAACCTGATTAACGACAATGTCAATGAAGTTAGGCTTAAATCCAAAAGAATCTTCTAGTTGAGAAAGTTCATCATTTGACGGGTCATGATCAAAAGCTCTTAAAAATGTTGACCCGTCATAACCTTCGTCTTCAAATGCCAGCCAAATTTTTTGCATATCTGATTTCCTCACTGAAATAATTATAGCAAAGTTCGGTTAATATTGCAACCTAAAATTGAATTTTTTTGATGCGAATTTGAGGTTCATTGAGGGAATTGATGAATGCAGTGATCTGATAGGTATTATCATCCGCAAAAATATTAACGTGTTCGCAATCACCCGCCCGAACGATCGCTAAATTTTGGACTGATTCGACTGTAATTGCTTCAATTGAATTAATACTTTCTCCGATTAGCAACTTTTTCATATCTGAGTTCCTCACTGAAATAATTATAGCAACGTTCGGTTAATATTGCAACCTAAAATTGAATTTTTTGCAATAAATAAGTCCTTTGTTTTCAACAAAATTAATAATTGTTGAAAACAAAGGACTTAATTTTCTATTTTAGAGTATATTTTTAGATATGTATATAATAGTATAGCCGAGTGTTTATTGGGGTTATACCGAGCATTTTGTTAAAAATTACCCTTTTGCTTTCAACAGTTTAATTATTCGTTTTCCTCGGTCTCTTCCTCATAATCTGCATGAATAAGATCCCGATATGATGGTTTATAACGAAGAGCCCGATCTTTCTTTGGGGTAATTGCAAATGACGCCTTGGGAGTTCCGATTCGATCTCGGGCGTTCGATTTGACAGCGCTTACTTTACTGAAAACATCCTTCTTTTTTCGTGTCATTATCGACCCCTTCCCATTTGTCTCTTAATTTTTGCAGCCATACACATTGCCCAAAGTCCGCCAAAATATTCCAATGAGTGATTAAATCGTTCCTCTGGAGTGGCCGTTAGCATAAAGTGAATACGCCAGAGAACAATAAACAGCATGAATAAACAGAGGCCGGTGCATCCCAATAATGTTCCACCAATCAAAACCCACATTACAAAATCAATCATGCAAACTCCATTTCCTAATCACAAATATAGTATAGCAAAGGTCGAACCGAATGTCAACCTAAATTTCTGTTGTCTCTAACTCGTTGAGACATTGGAACTTGGTTCCATTAATTTCTTCAGTCAGAGATAAATGATAGTGGCCACAGAACCAATATTTGGGTTGGAATTGATCGAACATTGCTGATAATGCTTGACCGGTTCGGGTGGGATGTAGATTGGCTGATCCGTCAATTGAATAAATGGATAATAGTTTTTTGGCAAATACCGAACACACATCATGTGTTATCATGATTTCTGGTTTAAAATCTAAATATTGCTCCATGACTGTATCAAGTTCGGGTAGAGATAATTCTTCATCTCTCCACCATGACAGTCCTTCCCGTCGATATTTATAATCTATCGACCAAGCACCGCCCATCCAAAATACTTTCCTATCTTCGATGATTTTACTTCCGTAATCACCCATATAATTGGGATGAATTTTACAGACAGCAGGATTATCGTGATTCCCACGGAAAAATAATGCATTGGGTGGAAAAGTAGGAACGGTCGATTCACCGTGAAATCCAAGTCCAAAATCTCCGATTTGAACTATTAATTTATCCGAATTTGTTACGGCTATTTTTTTAAATTCTTTAAATTTTCCATGAGTGTCGCCGCAAATTAGCATAGGACTCCTTTACCCGTTGAAAAGAATGTCATTCGGGTCAATTAAATCTTTGCTGGTCGGTTTGGATGGGTGATTCCATTTTAATTTGTCGGTACGAAATTCTTCTAGTGCAATTTTTGCGAATCGACTTTGAACAATTTCTTCGTGCCCGGGATCGAATTCCGGACTTAATCCTTTTTTAACTGGGTAACCTTTAATTAGTTGATTGACACGTTTCATAATAATGCCAGCCAATACAAATCGTGAACCGGCTTTTGATTCATGTTCTTGAATGGTAAGAATTTTTTCGTTAAGCATCGTTTTCCTTGTAATTATTTATTTTTAATCGGAGTATACTTCTGGAAATAGAACTTGATCGTAGTATGGATTTACAATTAATTCGGCTTCTTCATAAATCGATCCTTTATGAAGGAATTTGTGTGGTTTAACTTGCTCTGGCAATGGAATTGCATTAAAAAATTGTGGTAAATATGTACGAAAATATCGAAGTAGTGGAATGGCAATTTGCCTCATTTGGGGATGTGCTGCGACGGGTGTTCGTTTCGAAAGAAAATTATTCCAACTTCCCAAATTTAATGTTGCAGCATATTCTGTTTTAACTCCGGTTGGAAGAAAATATCTAGTTTTTTCGGGAGTCCAAGATCTATTTCTCCACCGAGCATATCGTTCATCGTCTTCATGCAGGTCAGATAAAAATTCATCCCAATATTCTCCGCCAACAGACATCCAAGGTGGAAGAATATATGCTACTCCTTTACCACTATAATCACAGTACCTCGTAGATTCTTGCAGGTAGGCGGCCATTCTGTGACGAACTCCCTCGTGGGAAATTCCGCGGTCTGTAATGAATGTTACTGAAATAAAACGGTGTTCAGCAATACCTGTATGCCTATTTGTATTGAAAATTCTTTCGGGAAATGTTTTATATGAATCCTCAGTCATCTTACCTTCGGATTTGTAACATTTTCTTGTGAATAGTTCGATTTTTTTGGCCATGTGATCCGCAAGTGTAACCCCATTGGGAAGGATCATTTCTAACGAATCTTCAACGATTACCATTGGTTTAATTAATTTCATTAAATAATGTATCCTTTTAATCTTAATTATTAATTCTATGGTTAAATGATTTTTCGATTAAATCACCGCATGTTAGACATGTATTGTGAAAGTATTCCACCGAACCATCAGAATGTGCAGTTCCATAAAAATTGGCTGAAATATTTACGATGTTGGTAAGTTTCCATTTTGTTCCGTCATATGTATGAATATGAGGGGTAGTTGTTTCGATTAGACCCCAGAGTATTTTCATTATTTTATCTCCATTATTAAAAAAGGCAGGCATATGCCTGCCTTTTTTAAGAGTAATTTAAATTACTTTGCAGCTTCAACTGCAATGCGATTTGAAATCTTTGAAGAATGGGCAATGGCCTTTGCACGAATACTACCAGCCTTTGCGGCGCGGGCAGAGTTTACAATCGTATTGACCAGCGTCGATGACTCGGATGGGGTTTCTGATTCAACCTTTGGTGTCTTTACAGCCTTCACCTTGGGTGTGGCAACCTTCTTTTCCTTCGGAACCTTAATTGCCTTCACCTTAGGTACCTTGGGAGTATTTGCCGCCACAATTGCGGTTTCCTTCTCTTCTATAGCTTGAAGATTAACTCCCTCGGGAGTATTTGCCTTAAGATATGCAATGGCGTCAATCTTTGTCATTGGTTCGGGGAGGTCAACGAGAACAATTTCGGAATTTCCGGCACGTTCAAGCATCTTCAGGCGTGTTTTACGATCATTGGCGAAACGTGCCTTGTAAGAGCCTTCAAAAAGTGCTGAACCTGCAAGTGCATAAAGCTTATTATCAATAGCCATTTAATTTTTTCCTTTTCAGTTGAGTGCCGCTTTGCGGTCACCGGTTAATGTTTTATGATGAATCGATCCGTCGCCGTAATCATCACAATTTCAATTACTTATATAGTATAACAAAGTTCGATGTAAATGTCAAATTTTATTTTTAATTAAATCGGCAATTTCAAGCATCAGCGACGCTATTCCAATTAGCATAAAGAAAAATGACAGTAACATTAGAAAAATTACAGAAAAATGCGGGAAAATACATGCGGTGCAACAAGCAAGAATGTTATACCAATCGTAAACCATCTGTATGTCCATTTATTTGTCATTTGATCTCCTCACTGAAATAATTATAGCAAACCAACAACCTTATGTCAAGAGAAATTTTAAATTATTGAAATAATAGGACTTATTCTACACTTCCTATACCCGGTACTTGATCGTAAACAGTACCAGTTGATTTAACTGCTCCTTCTCGAACGAGAAGCCGCCAACTACCATCTTTTATTCGAATTACATATCCCGATGGGATTTCTTCGGTTGGATTTGTTATTTTTCGCCATCCACCACATGTACATTTGTAAGGCGGCATACGACCATTACAAGGATCAATGCATCCCCCAGCGATAACGGAACCATTTTTTACCATTCGATTGGCTTCAGAACCACTTCGGGCCATTTTAAGGCTTACCAATGCTTTTACAATTTTCATTTTCCCACCACTTAAATAAGTATAGCAAATTGATCAATAAATGTCAACCGAATATATATTCTTTATTTTTAGTAAAAAATCATAACCTTTTTAAATCAATAAAAAGAAAATTGCCGGTTGTTCGACATAAATACGAGTAGAGGATTATTCATGTCATTACATCAAAATTCCAAAGTCAAAGTTCGGGCAGGATTGCAACAAAATTTGCCGCAATTATCTAAGGGAGAACTTGGCTGGGCAATAGACACACAACGACTTTTTATTGGAAATGGAGAAGTTGTTGACGGTGCCCCATACGCAGGTAATACGGAAATTTCAACTGTTCCAAATAGTCTTGCTGGTTCGGCTGGATATCCGAGAGCCGGAATCCCTACTGGAATTATTGATGGGGTAAATAAAATTTTCACAGTCCCATTTACGCCAATACCAGAAACATTAATTGTTTTTAATAATATCGCATTAATTCCTGGTGTCGGGTTCACAGCTAAAGGCAATATAATAACCTATACAACTGCTCCTGTTGTTGATGATAAATTATATTATTATTGCTGGCAATATTTGGTTTACGTATCATCCAATGTAAATAGTGGGTCTTCATTATACGGAAGTCCAGTGGTTAGTGGAATCACTAACGGGGTCAATACTCTGTTTAGTTTAGCATCATTTCCGTCACAACCGTCTGCACTTATTTTAACATTGGGAGGAATAGCATTAACTCAGGGAGTAGATTATGATTATACACTTTCTGGCATCGATATTATTATGAATTATGCTCCACCAACAGATTCAATTTTACGGGCGTATTACACAATTTAAATGGGGAATTCATGTTGAAAAAAATTTTATTTCTAACTTTTTTGTTATTTCCATTACTTGCCAGTTCTCAAACGGTTGCTGGAATACATAATGGTGGAACCGGAGCATCAACTGCTAATGGAGCAATGACTAATTTGGGAATGTCTCAGAGTGGAACAATCGGAACAGGATCCCAACACGATTCACTTTCAGGAACTCTTAATGTAGCTGGTACTATTATGTCGGGGACTTTACCAATTTATTCTGTACATATTGGACCATTGGGAATAATGACTTCATCTTGGAATTTTGACACAACTACGGCAGCATCGGCTTGCGCAAGTCTGGGAGCATGTGCGGGGGGAACAGTTACCTCCTTTACTGCATCTTCAGGCACTTGGCCGACATGGCTAGTTCCCACGATAACTAATTCAACTTCTGCTCCGGCTCTTTCGGTAGTCGCATCATCCATTCCTAATAGTGCTTTATTGAATCCTTCCACAACTGTGAACGGACAAACTTGTACATTAGGTGGAAATTGTACTATAAGTACAGGATCAGGCACAGTAACAATTTTTGGGGCGACAACGGGAAATTGGCCTTCTTGGTTGGTTCCATCTGTAACAAACCCTAATACGACTCCTTATTTATCAGTATCTGCTAGCGCAATTCCTAATAGTGCATTGGCTAACTCTTCAACTACAGTTAATGGGCAGAACTGCGTACTTGGCAGCAATTGTACAATAAGTATCGGATCAGGAACAATTACGGGTGTAAGTGCCGGAACCGGCCTTTCTGGTGGAGGAACAAGCGGTAACGTAACATTAACAAACTCCTCTCCAATGGTTTTTCCGGGATTGGCTGGTATTCCAAACTTTAATGGATCGGGATGGGGAACAAGTTATAGCACTTCGGGTAGCGGAACTGTTGTGGCTTTAGCAAATAATACTGCATTAACTGGAACTCCAACTGCACCAACACAACCATGCTTGCCTAATACCAATATTGCAACAACTGCATATGTTTCGAATTGCCCGACAGGAGCTGGTCAATCGGCCTTGAGTGCTCAGAGTGTTCGGCCGCTTTGCGACACTGTTACAGTCTCCGCTGTGACGGAAGTCGATTACACCGTGACCGGCGCGATCACGCTCTACGCCAATGCCAGCTACTCGACTATCGCCGCAGGCATCACCGCGGCCGCCCAGAATCTTGCGCTTACACTTGCGGCAAACATCGAGCAGGACATAGTCCTGAGTCAGTGGCAATCAGCTCTCAGCGTGTCTGGCGTCTACGATATGCAACTGCCGCTAGCTGCGAACATCGGCGGTACACCACTCACCCCAACTTCTGACGGCAGTTTCTTGCTCACGGCGGGACAATGGGCAAACTGCACAGGCATCAACCTCACAATCGTTATGGGCACAACGAACCAACCAGTAAACTAGTCCACAAGGAGACTTCAGAATGAAACGACTCGCCGCACTGCTTTTCCTAATCAGTTCCACGCTTATGTTTGCGCAGACGCAGATTGACCCGACTTATCAGATTAAATGGAATTTTCTTTCTGGTTCTGGCGCGCCTTCGATCAGTTGCACGCAGAATGGCAACTACACCGTCTACCCCTATGGCGCAGAGTGGGGACAATCTTATCAGGACACGACGAATAATGTCGAGTACAAGTGTACGACCTCTGGGTGGGTAAAAAATCTTCCCGCAACTGGTGGCACGATTAACGGTGACATCCAGGTTACAGGTGCCGTCGTGGCTGGCGCTTCGGGCACTACCGTCTTAGCCGATGGAACACTGTGGAGCACAGGCAAAGCATATCTTCATACATGGCAGGGCAAGACAGGTTTGGTCGGGTCTGGTGCCGGTGTTGGCGGGGTTATCAGCTTTGGGATGTTAGGGGATTCATGGGTCCAGAATGGTTCTACTCGCTGGCCTCTTGCGGGGATTCTTCAGGGCACGTTTAACACAGCGGGCATCGGGTATGTGGCGTTCGACACGGCCTCGCGCGATACCGGCATCGCTATGACCACGCTCGGAACGTGGACAGAATGCGGTACTGGGTCTGCCTGTTATGGTCCGAGTGCGTCTCATGTTACTAGCTCCGATGTGGCGACCCCGGCAAGCAAATCATTTTCAGCTACCGCGCAGACTATCGTTATCCACTATTTGCAGCAACCGGGCGGCGGCTCTTTCGGGTATCAAACCGATGGCGGTAGTTTTACGACGGTCAACACGGCCAATGCAACTTTAGCCTACGGGACGGTGACGATTTCAGGCTTATCTTTGGCGTCTCATACGCTCAATATTGTGATTACCAGCGCGGGCACGGCGGGAGTTATTCTCATGGGGGCCGATTGCCAGATCAACGCCTACCGGGGTATTCGCGTCCATAACCTTGGACACTCAGGGGCGCAGGTTGCCGATTTCCTTCGCGTTCCGCCGGCGATGTTCGAGGCTGGATTGACTGCGCTTGGGCTGGACATAATGACGATGACACTCGCCACCAATGACCAAGCTGCAAGCGTCCTTCCGGCCACGTATGGTGCTGGCCTGGGTACATTGATTACAGAGGCTCGCGCCGCCATTCCAACGCTTGACGTAATGCTGACTCCTTCAGTGGATAACGGGCGTACCACAAATACCTATCCAATGAGTCAATACGTATTGGCTGCGCAGACTACGGCGCTAGCAAACAACACGGCATTTGTAAACGCGCTGAAGATCTTCCCGTCTTACGCTCAATCAGCGGCTTTAGGTCTCCAGAATGGTCTCATTCATTTGAATGCTGGTGGGGGTACTTCATTTGCCCGCGCTGTTGCCGGCGTTTTAATGGACTCCGTAGGAATGGGTGGACCGGCGCTGTACTACCCAGCAGGAAGCAATTATATGCACTCCCTGTCTAGTCCGTTCACCGGGTATTACATCAATGAGCCAACATCGGGCGCAAGTGGAAGCGGTGGGACATTTTCATCGCTACTTAACGATGGGGGCGGCAACGGGGGCACCACCACCCTGAAAACTACCTATGCCAATATCCTGATAAACGCAGGACAATCCGGCTCATTGCGAAAGATTGATATTACGAGCGCTGGAATCGGTGAGCATATAAACACATCGGGGTTTGCGAAGTTTGATGTGGGGATTGGAGTGGTTGAACCGACAAGCTCAGGGGGAGGGGGATATACGGGTTTTACAAATGATGGGGGCAGCAACGGGGGCACCACCACTTTGAGCACAGCCTATGCCAATTTGGTTTTGAATGCCGGTGGTAGCACTAGGACAGTCGCTCTCACTACGAATGGCGTAGGGCTACACCTCGCGTCGGGTGGCAATGCTTCAAGCGACAACCAGTTTACTGCGCCTGCGTTTTGTTGGACTGGCACAGGTGGTCCATGCGCTACCTATACGCCAACCGGCACCGTATGGGCGCTAAATGCTCCGTCCGCGAATATCACAATACAGGCGGGAACAAGTGGGCAGCCGCGCACCTTGAGCCTCTTTGGATCAAACGGCACAGGTATCACGATTTCAAGCACGGGTCTGACCACGATGTCTGTACCCGCTGTAACTCCGCTTTCGAGCCCCGCATCTTCGTCGGCGACATGCACGGCGGGTCAGATGTGGGCGGATGCAACCTATTTTTACGTTTGCACAGCTACCAGCACGATCAAGCGTGCTGCACTGACAACGTTCTAGGCACCGCTAAACCGGCTACAGTTTCAAAGGAGAAGTATGAAGAAAATCGCCTTGCTTTTGTTTATTCTCGCAGCGTGCATAGTCGCTCGGGGGCAAGCTATCACGCTGCCCGGTTTCACAACTCGATCTCTCTCGCCGGCTACGTATTGGGTGGCAACAAACATCAGTGTCGATCCAGCGCATCAATCTATCAGTTACACGACGCAAGGATACGCAAACCAGGCCACCTCTTCTAGGGCGTGTAAAGCAACTGGAAATGGCAACCACGGCAACCACGGTGGCGGACATCGCAGTAAGTGACATTTACACCTATCTGCCGAAGGTGCCCGCGCCTGCTGCAATAACTAATTTGGGCGGCCAGCTTCTCGGTCCACCTGTTGCGGGAGTAAATGCACTCGGAGATTCTATATGTAATAATACCGGATCGACAGTCAATTCACTTTCGTTTGTATCCCTTTTCATGAATCAGGTGGGTGGTACACTTAATAATTTATGTGTAAGTGGTCAGTACATTCAAGATGAGCCGATTGACCTTTTCAATTCGGGGATATTTCCGACAGTCGCAAATAATCCCATTGAATTGGAAGAAGGTGGAAAGAATGATGTCGTTCATATTAAGCAAGTAAAAGAATATTGTTGATAAATAATATCAATAAGAGGAGAAAATAATGGTTTTAAAAATGAAATATTTTACCAACGAGTGTTTAGCAGGATTACTTATGTGCATTTTAATGTTGTCGGCTTCATTTATGACAATTGGATGTACAACTGCTCAAATTACCAATGTCGAAACAATAATTACAACAGATTTACCAACAATTATTTCTGGTGTAACTTCAATTCTATCACTTATTTCTGCACTATCAGCAACGTCAGGAACTAGTAATTCAACTACTTCACTGTCGGCCATAATTGCAGAAATTCAAGCTAAAGGTTCAAATGTGGAAACAATTCTCGCTAATTATAAAGCTGGAACCTCAACATGGGCTGACGTGATTGCTGCCGTTGATGCATTATATGTATCATCTTCCGCCACAATTGATTTAAGCGGAATTAAAAATTCTTCTTCACAAGCTCAGGCTAAAATTTGGCTGGCTGCAATTGACCTTGCAGTTAATACAATATATACCGCAGTTTTAACAACCCAAAACACTTCAACAGTTAAAACAAAATTAGCAGCACACAAAGATACTCTTCGTATGCAGGTATCTCAATGGACGCCGGAGCAAAAGCAGGAATTTGTTTCACAACTTAAACCAGTAACCGGACTTACTACATTTGCACAGTACCAAGCGGCAATGTAATTTTTAATAGTTTAAATCCATTAAGCTATTAAAATGGGCTGATATGTTTAATCATATCAGCCCATTTATCGTTTCTATTTAATTTTTAAATACATAATTATATATTTTATGTTCGCGGTCAAAATATTTTCTTTTGACATGGAAATTATGGCCGCTCTTCATCATTATCAATTATCACCGTTACATTATTTTTGCAATGCCATGTTTGCCATCCATACGAGATAATTTCTTTTCCTTCACTATCAACCATTATTTCATTTTGACTAAATGAACCAGCCATTTTAACACAGTTATGCTCTGGATTACGAACATATTTTGCTTTCGATGAAATACATCCAGATATAAATAATATCATAAGCATGATAAGTTGTATTTTTTTATCATTTTCTACCTTTTATTAATTCCTTTTTCTTTTTTGACTAAAATAGATGTAAGAATATTTAGAATATGTTTTACCGTGGGCTCATCTGATTTGTTCGATAGATTGTCGACATCGTCAGTAGATGAAATTATATATGTAATATCCATTTCCAATTGTTGAATTTCGGCTAACCGTTCTTTTGTGAATCCGGCGTCCGCTTCCTACGCATCTTCCAGAGTTTTATGTCCATAATGACCTTCCATAAACCCCTGAATAGTAATATGATACCCATGATCTCGTTCTCCCCCAAAACGGAGAATTATAAGTCCAAGTTTCTCTTACAAATTTTTCAGCCGAAGACATTGTATTGAATTTTTCCATTAATTATTCTTTCGAAATCTCTGAAATTACATAATTCTTGTAAACATCAACAACTTTACTTGGAATATTATATGCCGAAAGTGGATGATTTCGATTGCTGTCAACAACTACACACCAATTACCATCGTGGCACCACGATTTAACTCTTTCCTCGGGAGATAAATTCTTGGAATTTCTTGCGGATATTATATTATTAAATAACATCCGAGCTACTTTTGGAATTGTTGGAGTTAATTCTATATATTTCCATTCTTCATCTGATAATTCATTAATTGGATATTGCAAATATTAAGCGGCCTTTTTGATCCCATCTTTCCATGCTATTCGAATTTCATCTGGAGTATCTTCCCACCGTGAGTTACTGATGCAGTACGCCACTTCCGCCCCCAGTTTTAGTTGATTTTCTGTTAATGTTTTGTTTTGCATTATATCGTTTTCCTTAAAATTATTTAAGATTGGAATAGCCCTTTTCCAGCAAGATAATTATTCAAAAATTTTATTGATTCATTGATTCCCGCATTAAAACCTTGATTATATTCGTCTTTGGGACGTAGTGTCCGAATGGCTCCGATTTCTGTTTTAATTCCTTCTAAAACAGTTTTGGTTTCTTCATTGATTTCCATTATTAATCCTCTCGAAATGTTTCAGTTGATTTGGGTTCAATTAATTTCCAGATGGTATTAGATACATCTTTCCCATCTAACAAACCAAATAAAATTGCTGAATAATATTTGTGATCTGATTGCAAGAAATATCTAGCAATGTCCTTACGTGTAGAGAATACTGGCATACGATCAAAAATTCGTTGTGCATCCGTTAGAATTGTGTAGTAATCACCATCTAATTGAGAATTCCATTTTCGTAGCCAGGTTATAAATCCTGACGGCATTTTAGGATCGGTTAGCCAAGATGAAATTTCATCATCCTTGCTCTCTTTTTTCAATTCCCAAATGCTACGGGGATTTAATCCAGTTAAAATTCTATGGAGCTCGCAATAATTTTCGAATTTTAACTTTACTTTAAGACCATTGTCGAAAGTTGCGACATACCCTTCTTGGTTGGGAATATTTTCACTCATGCAGGTATTCAATAATTTTTTATGATCTTGCACAAGTTTAAGATTCATTGCTTGACAATAGGATTTTAAATCTGAACGAGATAATTCTTTACCGGTTGAATTATTAATTGCCCCGATAACAATTAGTCCCTCAAAATCATATTCAACAACAATACGATTTTCGGGATAAATTATTTCGGTTAAAAGAGTATATTCTTTTAATAAATCAAGTCGGGGATAATTTTTTTGTAACCAATTAGTTGCCCACAATGATTGATCGCTCGCAAATGATCCACGTGTTGCAACATAATTTTGATCTTCCCATTTATATAAAATTCCCAGAGAACCATCCATTTTTGTCGTAATCGAAGAAATATTAGTGGGTAGATTTTTTTCTAAAGTTTCAGGATGCCGATCATCATTAATGTTCCAAAATTTTGGAAACGGCCTAGCGATAATTTCCATTGTTTCAGTATTAAAAATTAACCCTCGGCAGATGTTCATTTCCTGACCCCAAACCAAATCTTTATCATATTGAGCGGTTGGGGTATAATTTAAAATTGCGAGAGGGAATGAAGAATGAAATTTCCTCGAAATTTGGCGAGAATTTATCAATGATTCAAGTATATCGATATCTAAGATTTCATTTAATTTCGTCATACATATCTTCCTTTTTACATCCGTCTATCATGATTATACAAATTAATCCCATCATTATATTTGCTAATGTTGTCATTATATTCCTCCCAACGATTATTATATGATACGAAACAGTTAATGTCAAATTCATTCTTCTAATTTTTTTATTAATTCTTTGCTTTGTTCGATTTTGAAAAGTTCTACTGCCTTTAACCCCCAATTCGGATCTTCCAACCATTCAATCGGCAATTTAAATTCATATCCACGCAAATAATTAATAATTATATAACTACTGTAAAATTTAATATCTATAACGCCTATAACATCCGAGCCTTTTAAACGACTCCATATGTAACCTAAAGTTTTAAATCGAAGTTCTTGCCACTCCATATAAATTTGTGAAGCCCGATCTTCTATTGATTTCTTTCTTAGAAGAAAAGATCGATATGAACCTATAGTTGTTAGCTTATTCTGATAATTTTTCGATGAGAGCATCATTTTGAATTTCCACTAGATAATTTTTTAGATTTAATTCCCAATTATTATCATTCAACCATTCAATAGGAATTGGAATTTCGTATGGAGTATTTCTATTAATCCAAACGTAACTTCCTATAATTATTGATGTTTTTACAGGCGTTATTTCATATGTAATTTCCTGCGCCCAACAAATTTTTCGAATTATTTCAAGATATATTTGCTGCCAACGAATATATAATTGCTCGGCTTTACGCAAATCACGTTTATTTTTACGCCAAATACGTACATTAGAAATTAAGGTATCTAATATCATTCTGCTAGTTTTTAACAAATAATCGTTTTCTTTCACGCTCAAATCGTTTACGAAGCCAATCTTTCCAATTTGGATCACTTAAACAATGTTGCGGTATTTTAAGGGCTCCTTCTTTTCGGGCGTTAATGTAAACTTCTTTTTCATTATAGGTTATTGTGCGAATTGGAAAAATTGTTTTTTGGCTGTAATATCCTTTTCCTAAACCATGACCAACTTCTTCAAAACTGATTTTTTGCCAATCATTATAAATGATTTTTGAAATTTCTTTAATAATTTTATCATTTACAACTGTTTCTTGATAAGTTTTATCAGATATCATTAAGATAAATCCTCTTCGGATGATTTATATTTCTGATTAAGCCATTTTAAATATAGCGGAAATCCACGTTTAGCAACTCTGGGAATTTCTGGAGCAATAACAATTCCTTCTTTAATATGTAACTGCTTTCCAGATACTGTTTCCATACCGCCACTTAATTTTTCAAATACAGCGGGATCGAACGGTCCTCGATATAAAATAGGTACCCAATGTTGATTAATAAAATCATGCCCAAAATATTTTTCAACTTCATCAACCGAAAGTTCTCGACCATCAATTCTTAGTCGAAATAATTTAATAGTTGGAGATGTTTTCCCATAAGAAAAATTCTTTTGACACGGAATAACTTCCCCAATTAATTGTACATCGTGTTTGAATAAATAAAAATTCTCGGATTCAACCCATTGGCATTGTATAAAATCAATTAATTTAGAATTTTCAAGTGCCTGCCAATATAAATTCTTTTCAGACCTTTCGATAATTTGATCTCTTGAATTAAATCCTTTGCTTGAAACACCAATTTCCCCAGTTTTAGAAAAATAGGCATTTATTTGACTTCCATTAATTTTTTCCGAAACTATAACTTGCTCTTGTTTTCCAGTTGTGAATTCATCGGAAAACAGGCGGAATTGCTCGACATCGTGATGTGCTGCGGATGGTTCGAACTTAATTGAATCAAGGGAATTAATACTTCCTGCCATATTATAAGGAATTTGCGGTTCATATTTGTAAATATTAAGTTTTTCTGATAAGTCAATATTTAGAGGAATGTCATTAACCGAATCCCATTCAGGAACATTTTTCAGTACCCAATCAATAGGAATAGTAATTCCCTCGGAAAGTTCACCACGTAATCGAACCGATTTAACTCGATTTTTATCCGAACCAGAAAGATAACTAATGCCTGTTTGGGAATTTACATATTCACTCTTAAGCGAATCCGGAAGAATAGCTCGTTCGGGAGCAAAGACAACTACATCCCCATTTTCATACTGTCCTTTTCCGACAACAAGTTGATGCATTCCAATTCGTCCAATTTGCATACGATCTGCATTCGGATGATCTAATAATTCAATTTTTGATCCAATAATTTCCCAAATAGCCATTTTCATTTACTCCATACTTAAATTTTAACATGCTTTATTTTTGATGAGGCAAAGTTGTATTGACTTTATTTAAGAACTCCAATGCGTCATTTTTATCATTTGTGCAGTATGCATCTCCATCGAAATGCCAGGTCCAATGTGATTCAACACAAATTCGAGTTTTTCCGAAATCACCATATGTTTTAAGATAGTAGTAATCGATATTTTTTGGCTCAAAAAATATTGTTACTATAAAAATTAATGCAATGGCAATTAACAAAAAATAGAATAATTTTTCAGTATCACTCCATTTCCAATTTTTAAACATTTATATCTCCTTAAAAATTTCCAATAGCTCCGCAAAATTCACAGGTTTTCTTTTGATCAATTCCTACATTTGGACAATTTAATGAATGATGTGGAGTTCCTCTTACTGGAATACACATCAATCCATTTTTCCTCCAGCAATCAGCAATAACGCGATTTCGGTCGTCAATTGTAAATTTAATTTGATCTTTTGGAACCATACCCAGTAATTCATTAAGAATCTCTTCTTTGATAATAAAATCGGATCGATTGTCCCAACCGTGCCTCATGAAAATATGATGAAAAGGAATATTGTTCCGATTCATCCAATTTATTGTGGAATCACCACAGGTCGAATGTCTGCCAGAAACAAAGAAAATTGTATGATCTTCATAAAGACTTTGCACCCATTTAACAATTACTGGATAAATTTTATCTTTTCCAACATGCAATTCATCATAAGGACTACGAATTCCATCTGAATTAGAAACTGTTCCATCAATATCGACCAAAATAATTGGTCTATTAATATCAAATGGTAATCTTTTACTCAGTAAAAATTGACGGGAGATTACTGCTCGCCCGACGTGTGATTTTCCAACCCGAATATTATCGTTACGAACACAATCATCGAAACTTGTAGTCATGCGATGAATTCGAAAATTTACATTGTTACCAGCAAAATTTTCCCACGTTTTAACCGTATTTGGATTTAGATGTGTATTATCTAATAGAATTGACTTGCCCTCTTTAAGGGCATCCGCCGCTCTAGATCTTTCAACTTGCGCAACGAATCTTTCGAATTTAAAACCTGATGGGGCAGTTGGATCATTAACTAATTCGGTTCTTAAATCATCTCGATTTAATCGAATATAATTTGAATTTTTATTGACAAAATCTTTGGCGAATGTAGATTTTCCACTGCCTGATTCACCAATTAAAAGTAAAATTTCTTGACTGTTTAACATACCGATTCCTTGTTAGAAAAAAATATTCAATTTTTGAAAAAATGAAGTTATTCCAAAAAATTTTGGTGATAATAATTGCTGTTGTACCGCAGTAATGTCCGACAGAATTTTAATACTTTCCGTCTGAGGTAATTTTGAAAACATAATTTTCCCTAATTTGCGAGAATTATGCAATCTAACTCCTGAAGACAATGTAAGCCAAAGTAATGTTTTCATTACTGCATTGCTATCATACAGATTTTTACGGATTTGAATTCTTTCCTCTTCATTCATTAAATGAAGTCTAGAAAAATCAATAACGTCGCCCTTGTCTCTGTTGCATGTTGCACACATCGTTTGTAAATTGCCAAGATTTGTCGGCCCACCCAAAGATTTTGGAAAAATATGATCTTGCGTTAGAAGAACCAATGATCCGTTATCATTTCTTCCATAAATATTGAAATGATAACTTTTTGGATTATTTTTAAGGTCATTTTGAAAGGCTTCTAGTCTCGCAATTGTACCGACAATTCCACATGAAACACAAACCGGGCTGCGAGTAATGCAGCGTAATCGAGTAGAATTAATATTTGGAAGATAAACCTTATCTCCTACCTGTATTTCAATTGGCGGCATTGATCCAATAAGATGTGGTCTAATGTGTTCAAAAATTTTATCAGCCGACATTTCAACTGCAACAGAAACATATTGCATTAATTAAGACCTTTCTACTATGAAATAACATCATTATAACGATAATGATATACTCTTTTTAATTGAGTTATTTTACCAATACTTTTTTCAGCAATTCCGGTTATATTATATATTTTTCCAACCTCATATTTCTGATCACTAAAAAAGAAAATAATGGAATAGGTTAAGTCAGGATAGGTAATAATTGCATTGGTTGCCCATGTTCCGAACCGGGCCTTGTAAATGCAATCAACAACATGAATTTGAAATTCTTTTCCCCTTGCAAGATAATGGAACGCTATTTGAAATAAGGTCATCGAGATGCCGTCGTTGTTCCATTCGTTCATTATGTGTTTTATGTGATTCCGGAAGAGAAGCAATTAGTGGCAAGTCACCACCATTAATATCAATATTTTCAAGAGATGCAACTTTAACCGCAGCTTTGACAAAATTATTTGCATCGTCGGAAAAAACAAATCGAATCATTGCCCCGTAATCTTCTCGAATAGCTTTTCCTTGAGCGTAATCGTCTGATGTAATATCTGTTTGATCGCCATTGAGCAAAATTCTCATAATAGCAACATTAGTTAATTTACTTGACTGGGTTTTAATAGGGCTACGCAAGAAAGTGGAAACTATACTTCGTTTTACATATTCACCATTAATTCTTTGGGCAGCCGCTGCCGCTGCCCAAACCTGACTCGCCGGGAAAAATTTTTCAGTCATCATAATCTCCATTCTGTTGTGGTTTGCACAGTTCTTTCCCGGTGGTTTAATTGAAAAATCTGTTTAGGTGATAATCAAAACAACATCGTTATCGGGATCCTTGACATTCAACACGCCATCAGGACGATAATGAAAATGCATGCCTTGCCCATGTAGAGCATGAGCCTTAGCAACAGTAATCTTTGTTTCGGTGCGTTTCGAATCACCGTTATCTACTACTTCGATGTAATCAGACTTCCTTGCCATTTTTGATTCCTTTCAATTAATGGGTAATTGTTGTGATGCGGTAATTAACCCTACTTTTCCATCTTGTCCAAAATAAATTCATATATTCGACAGATTAATAATATTGCTATCAAAAATCCAATGGATTTGGCGAACGTAAAAATTTCAAACATATTATTCCTCTACTTTCAAATACAATTTTAACAGGGTTACAATTGAATGTCAACTACAACTTCGGAACCGTGCGCAAATAGTCAATAACCTGTGTAAATGCAGTTGCTTGCCCTTGTCCGTAATCATCACTCAGATCCTTATTTTTCTCAATGACCTCAGTAGTAAGCCATACGATAAATTCATCTAGTTGTTCCTTCGACATATCTGATCTCCTCACTGAAATAATTATAGCAAAGTTCGGTTTTAATGTCAACCGAAATTAATCAACTAATTTAACATACAGTTGCACATTAATTGTTGGATTCCTGATAAAGTCAATTGACGAGCCATCTTGTTGAACTGCGGCCAATTGGACTTGTTCAGATGGATTTTCGATATTTTGAATTACCCACCCATCTTGTTGAACTGCGGCCAATTGTACTTGCTCAGATGGATTTTCGATATTTTGAATTACCCACCCATCTTGTTGAACTGCGGTCAATTGGACTTGCTCAGATGGGTTTATAATATGTTGAATTGCATAGCCATTTTCGTGAACTGCGGTCAATTGGACTTGCTCAGATGGGTTTATAATATGTTGAATTGCATAGCCATTTTCGTGAACTGCGACCAATTGCAGTTGTTCAGATGGGTTTTTAATATATCGAATTGCATAGCCATTTTGCTGAACTGCGACCAATTGTAGTTGTTCAGATGGGTTTTTAATATATCGAATTGCATAGCCATTTTCCTGAACTGCCGCCAATTGTTCCAATTCATTCATCTGATCTCCTCACTGAAATAATTATAGCAAAGTTCGGTTTTAATGTCAACCGAAATAGTTAAAATAATTAATGTTGAAAACAAAGGACTTGATTTTCTCTTTAAGATGGTGGTGAATTTTCATGTACATTTGCTCGTATTTTGCCCTTAAGAGTCAAAAAGGGCCATTTTAACAAAAATGGCCCTTTTAAATCAACAACTTAAAATGTATGTTTTAGCGTACAAGAGATGCTCGTGACCCATACACGTCACGAGAACTTACCGCGTACTTTGTTCGACCATCAACAGTCTTTTGATCGGTACGAACAACAAGACCATAATTACGCAACTCTGAAATTCGAGCACGTAGATTATGAATATTATATAGTGTCTTTGCCTGTTCAGAAGTCAATGTACGTCCTGTTCCGCGCAGAAAATTATGCAGGAAAGAATTTTGTGAAACTGTAAGATTAGTAAAAGCCATGTGTATTCTCCTTATATCTCAGAAATAAATAGCGTCAGAGGTGAGATATGAATGTAATTGTTATTGTTATTGTGGTTACGTTGATGATTATCTATGTATTAAGTGCGCAATCACCAGCAAAGAAAAAAGATATGATCGAACTCAAGAAATCTGCAAATAAAGCAGCCGATAAATTAGCGAAAGATGAAGATTCTAAAAATTAGGATTCTTTGACTTCTACTTTTAATGGATACCCATTACATTGAGCTTCTATTAATACAAGTGAAGATAAATGGGTTGCCAATTCTTTGGTTAAGCCACTTGCCGCGACTCCTGATCCAGTTAAATCAATTTTTTCCGTTAATTCCACGGCATCATCAATTGTATAATTGAAAATTTGTATTAACGTTTCCGCAACAAAATTTGACGGTGTTTTTTCATCATTCAAATATATAATAGAATAGAGTAACGGAGGATTAATAGAATTATTTACTTTAATTTTTGTTTCAACATCTGCAATTGCTTCAGCCATAAATATCCCTTCTGTTGGGGTGGTAGATCAATTTACCACCCCTATTTAAAATTACTTTACTTGGTTGTAATGCTAATTTTTTGATTTTTCAAATGATCAGGCAATTTGTATTCCAACTTAATACTCAAAATTCCATTTTGAAATTCTGCATTGGTTACAAATACATATTGATTTAATTTGAATTGTAAAAAGAATTCTCGGCGACCGATTCCTCGATGAATAAATTCACGGGTATCGGTTGGTTTTTCCGAATTCTTAATACTTTCAATAGTTAGCAATCCATTTTCAGTTGAAATTGAAATATCTTTTGAATCAAAACCAGCAACCGCCAGTTCAACCAAATAATGTTCTTTATCAACGAGGATTAGATTAAACGGAGGGTAATTGCTTTCCGGCAAATGAAGGTCGGAAAATTCATCAGCGAATTTATCAAGTCCAATGAATAGTTTACGGAAGGTTGAATCAGAAAACGCAGGTGGAAGTAATAGTGTAGTCATTTGTTTTTCTCCTATGTACAGCGAGTTTTAATTTTTGCTAGCCCTATCGGCACTAACAAACTTATTTATACTAATTATAATTTGTTTTTAAGTGTAAGTCAAGATTTTTTTGCAGCAGAATATAATTCTATCGATGGAATTTCACCGGATAATGTATTGGAATCAAAAATCATTTTGGAAATATTACGTGATTTATATTCAGATAGCAAATATAAATGTTCCATCATAACAGATTCACATAATGTTCTTAAACCACGCACACCGGTTTTTTCTTTTTTGGATTTTTCAGCAACGGATTGTATAAATTCCGAGGTGAATTCTAAATCGATATTATCTATTTTAAAATAGAACTTGGTTTCATTCAATATACTATTATCTAATGTTGTTAGAATTTTTATTAATTCATCTACCGTTAACTCATTGGTATGCGTTTTAATAGGAAATCGACCAATAAATTCGGGAATTATCCCATATTCAATAAAATCATCGGACGAATATTCATTCACAACTTTTAATTTGGGTTGATTATTAAATCCAATACTCTTTTTTTGTTTTTCTTTAAGAGTAATAACATCTTTCATTCCAGAAAATGCTCCACCGGCAATGAAAAGTATATTTGTTGTGTCGATTTCAACTGTCTGGGGAATTAATGATCTTTTAGATTCAGAACTTACAGGAATTCTTATTTTTGATCCTTCTACCATTTTTAATAATGCAGATTGAATGCCGGCCACTTTGTTTTCGCCTGAACTGACTCTTCCGTGACCAATAGAAATTTTATCAATTTCATCTAAAAATACAATTCCATGTTCGACCGCATCAATATCACCATTCGCTTCTAAAACTAATCTGGAAATAATACTATCGACATTTTCACCAATGTATCCAGCTTCAGTTAATGTGGTTGCATCAACGGTGATAAAAGGAACATTTAAAAATTTTGCAACCGTTCCGACTAATAAACTTTTTCCACTTCCACTCGGTCCAGTAATAATTAGATTACTTTTTTCGATTTTTGCATCTGAATCATACAACATTCTTTTATAATGATTTGCAATAACAACACTAAGAGTTATTTTTGCTTCATTTTGTCCGACAATATATTTGTCCAAAAATTCACGAATTAGGATGGGATTTAAATGATCATTATTTATTTTTTCGGGTTTGTTTGTATCAGATTGATGTGTTGCTTTTGTTAATAGTTCGCTAAATTTTGAAATACATTTGTCACAAATTAAATTTTCACCAATGCCGATTAATTTCGCACTTTCTGATCTAGTTTTATGGCAAAAATTACACTTGACATTATTAGTAGCCAATTAATTCTCCGGTTATAATTATATTTTAGAATACAAAAAAATATTTTTTAAATGGGAATCCGTTCCGTTTGTGGGCAATATACAACCATATCGATGCAACTACAATCAATAAGCACAATAATAAAATATAATGGTCTGTTATTTCACACAGGAAGGTTAATGATAAAAATAGTATTAACGGTAGTTGTTTAAGTAATGAAAAAATCATGGTTGAAGATCTCGATAAGGGTATTATTTAACTCATATGTTTCATATACATATTTATCCCTTATGTTAAAAATTCAGAATTAAGAAATTGGCCGAAAATATTCTTCCCAGGTATAGTTACATAATTTTTTGAATTGATCGATTTTCATAAATTCACTATATAAACCAGAATCACAACATATTAAAATACCAATACATTTTGCTTTGGGAGAGAATTTTTTAATAGAGGTAATTATTTCACATACAGTTTTACCTGAATCAATAAAATCATCCACAATAATATATTTTTTAGATTTTGAAAATCCTTCAACATCTTTGAGGCTATGAGAACCTGCGTTCTTTTTTCGTACCATAATCATGTTTTTATTTAATCGTAGGGCCATACTTGGTCCCAAAATAGTCCCACTCATTCCGCGGAAAGCAACACTATCATACGATAAATTAACAACACATTTTTTTGCTCGAATTAAAACCTTTCGAAGTGAACCAGGATCTAATAATGCATCTAAATAAGAAGATTCAATATTGTCATTATCTAATCTTTTCATTCTACATCCTAACTAGAATGGCAGTTGCGTTATCATCTTTGGGAGTATTTTGAATAATTATATCGGCGGTTGTATCAGGATTATCAATTAGTTCAATCATATTATGAATTAATAAATCAGAATCGATATGTCCTGCATCAAAAATTCCATCTGAGCCACACAAAATCCAACTATTTTCATTAATTGGGATTTGAAAAACTTCAGGATTACGATTTAAAATTGAATTAAAATCGGCATCACCCAATGCTCGACTCATTTGCAATCCGCCATACCACGGTTTACGAGAATCACCAAGATATCCTTGCATAATAAATCCAGGATATTTTGTTACTGCTTTTTTTGCTTCAGCGGGATTTGACCGAACATTATGCTCGGGCGCAATCCAAATATTATTATTTGCATCTCGAATAATAACCGGGCTATCACCTAAAATTGCTACATGTGCAATAGTATGAGACGAATTAATAAAGACTAATGAAGCAGTCGATCCACTAACCCTGGCCGGAAAACTTGTCAGCGTATTGAGTTTGCGAATGATTCTTTTTAGTATTGTTGATTCGGGCTCTTTTTTGAGTTTATCAAAAATTTGCGGCGAATAGAGGGCGCAAAATTCAGAAACATCCTCCCCGCCGTGCCCATCAAAAACACCCAGTAAAATGGTTGAGTTTACTTCATGAACGAAAAAATTATCTTCTTGATATGGGCGATTATTTTTTTCTGTTGCGGTTGTAATATTCATTTTTGTCCTAAGTAGAAAGCCCAATGATCATTAGTAAGTCTGGTGGATTGGGAATTTCAAAATATCCTTTTTTCTTCTTTTGATTTAATAAATCGTCGAAAATATTTTCGGCATTATAAATTGAAGTCGGGGTGCCGGTTTTTGTTCCAAACTTTAAAGTTTTACCACGACGACCATATTGAAATTGGACCACATATTTATTATTTTCAACGCCAATAATCTGCAGGTGGTAAACCTTATCAGAAGTCCCTTTCGTGTTATGCAGGGAAATTGCTTTGTGAATCATTGTTATCCTTTGCTTTCTTCAAGATGATGTTAATCCATAGCTGAATTATGCCCCATATTACAAAAATTACCAAGAAAAACCAATAAGATATATGCGCATTCAAAAATAGATTGGCAAAAAGAATTAACGAGCAATTGACAATTATTAGATATGCGGTAATAAGAATACTTTTCATTTACGCTCGAAAAAATAACTCTTTCCATTGGTCAACGTCGAAAAATCCGGAAATATAATCATTGATATACGCTACGGCGGGTGAAATGTACCATTCATATAAAAATGCGATATTTACCCACGAAGGACCATCAAGATCAAAATATATCGGCTGGGGAATAATGCGAAAAAATTGTAAAATAAAAAGAGAAGCCGAAACTAAAATTGCAGCAGAAATAATATCCTTTGACTTAAATGAAAACATATTTACCCTTTCTTAAGGTTGCTAGAGTTAAAATCATTGATAAGCCATCGATATGCACCAACATATGATGAAAATTTTGGAGAAATTTGAATATCTTCCGAGTTAATAAATTTTGAAATACACCATTTATTCAACAAAATTCCGCATCTAACAATATTGAATTCTCGTTTGCCATCATAATATGGATTACAAAGTTTCTTCTTATTAATTGTAATTCTTATGCTCATGTTGACAGCTTCATAATCATTAATTCATTTTTATATGCATTAAACAATTCTTCTAAATTCCATAACATTTGAATTGTACAATCATTGTGAAGATTAATTATATCACAAATATTGTAAATGGTAACCCATTCTTTTGTTGTGTAATTTGTGCCTTTTGGCAAAGTTTCTGGACGTCTAAATGATCTTCTATGAGTTAAAGGTTGACTACCGGTTAATAGAAGAATTAGTTTGCTTGCCTTTAAGACTCGTTCCTGCGCTGTACTTGTCGCCATTTTTATCGTCCGAAAAACCAATAAGGCAGTGTATTATCTCGTGAGCAAAAGAATGCAGTTGTTCGTTCAATGAATGTTGGTTCGGTATGATAGAATTGCTGATAGCGTTCTAGATAATATCGATATGTATCATTTGCTTGAATAATCATTTAATTTTCCAATCTGAAAAGAAATGCATCTTCTGGTTTTAGAATTGCAATTGTATACCATGAATTTTGCAACTGCTCTTGAATAATTGAAATTTTCTTTAGCCAAGCAATTCCATATTTTTCAAAAATCCATTTATCATTTACGAAAATTAATTTTTTGAGTTCAGTCGGAAAAATGGCAAATGAATTTTTAAATCGTAATTTATTCAGGGTTGACTTTTTCAAAAAGTTCAATTCAACCAAATTAAAAACAGATGTCATGTCTGGCATTATTTTTCCGATCAGTTATTGTTTGGAAAACCGGATATAACCCGTATTAGATCAATTTGCGTGAGCAATACTTGTCGAATATTTTGATACGCGGATTCTTGCTCAGGAAAATTTTTACGTGCTTCTTTAAGCATGGGCAAAATATATTCCTCGGTTTCAGAAATATATGCCGATTGTTTTTCACGAGTAAATACGCCTTGCATACGCTGATGATTATGAATTCGATCGATACCTTTGTTTAAACTTGCAATTGGATCAAACTGCATTTCGTGATAATAGCTTGCAGTCGGCTTTTTAATTCCGGATATCTGATTGGTCATCAATTCAACCGAATGACCAACTCGTCTTCCAAACAAATTAACGATTTCCTGGTTACTAACACCGTAATCTTCGCATACATCATGCAACCAGATCGTTGTCATCGTTTCTTCCGGATATTTAAAATCCTTTATTAAAGTTCGAGCATAATTTGCTTGGGATACCTGATGTTGAAATTCGGGTGTTACATTATCCTTACGAAAACCAATGTGCTTTTTACTGGCAAAATTCATTGCTCTCAATGCGTTATGAAAGCCACGGCCGACTTGCCAATATTGAATAGCAATACGCAGTTTTTCGTAATTTTGAATCATTATGCTCTCTTTCCAGCAACAAATTAAGTATATCAAACGTGAATCGGGAAGTCAACCGTTATTTAAGATTCAGTGCTTCAAGAGAAATTATTGCGGCAAATATTTCTTCATCGCCAATACCTTTCGACCGTAAATCATTAAGAATATCGAGCGCTTCTTTTGCCGAATTATTGAGGCAAATATAATGAAGTGCAAGGTCTCTGGTGTCAAATTTGGCGATAAATTGATTCTTGTCGTCAAATACTGTGTGTCCGATGTTGTACAATTTTTGCCCTTCTTTCAAGTTCAAATATAGTATAGCAAACCTAGAACCGTTTGTCAAGAGAAATTTTAAGTTGTTGAAATGATGGAATTTATCATTTTAAATTGTTCGTAGTGAATCTGCTAACTTGGAATTGTCCTTAACCAAGTAGCTTTTACCATCTGTCCAACATTCACGGTTGGTTGGTATTTTAACTATATTTTTGATGGTTGTCAAATGAAAATTATTTCGAGTCGGTGACAACATTAAATTGAAAAATTTTAAAAAATCATCTGATGTTTTACACAATTGCAAACGATCTATCATTTCTAGAGATAATTTCCAGGCACCCAAAGTAGCTATCAATTGGGCTTTATGCTGAACGCACGATGATATTAATGCGTTAAAACTATTAGATGAAAGTCCACTTTGTTGTAGGGCCTCATTAAAGTCGGATGGACCGTCATCATTTAAATCAATTAGAGATTGCGACCACATATCATTATGAGAGCAGATACCAATTTTTGAACCATTAACGGGAAATATAATATATAAACCACCAAACATACCGGAATAATTTCCAGCAACCATACTATTTGTTGTGCAAATTAAACTTGAATCCCTTCGAGGAAATCTACGCCAACTCGGCAAATTACTGAATAATAATGTATAGTAATTTGATGTATTTGCGCTTTTTCTTTTGGACAATTTTGGATCAGTAATCCATATATCAGGAAATTTACCATTAAATCCTTTGTATAATGCTCTTTTATCCTGAACAAACGATTGAAATGCATCCGAACATTCTGTCTTAATTATATTAAGTAATTCTTTCGGGTTACGTTTAGAAGTATCGATAATTCGTTTATCTGGTTCTTTAATTAATATTTCGTTAATTTTCATTGAGTAATCGCCACCAATAAGTTAAGTTCTTATTGTATTTATTTCCTTAAGCAAATTTTTCTTAGCTTGATTTTCCCATAGTAATTGTGAAATAGGTGATCTAAACAATGGTGTTTTCTGAAAAAATTTATTCAAAAATTCTTTGCGATTTTTATTAAATTCGACGTCTGAAACAAAAGAAAATTCTTTTCGAATATTTGTGGTATTTGTTGAAAATTGTTCCCATTCGGCGCCCAAACCACATAAATCTAAATCAATAAATAAGTTAAAATCTGTCAAAAATCCATCATAGTAATCTAATTTTGGTTTAGCGTTAAGATGATCAGCCGTGCCTATAATCATATTTTCAACGACGGATACTTCCCAATTTGTTTCAAATTTATTATTTTGTAAAAATAATTGACAACTTTCGAAGACATTAATAGAATCTTTTTGACAGTTTCCATCGGGCAATTGAGTTTTATAGATAGAATCATGCCAGAAAATAGCAGTTGCAATTAAATCGAATTGAACAGTCTGATTTTTTAATACATCTAATTTTCTTAACATATTTTCAATATGTTCCCAGGTATGATATGCTCGATGAGATTCAGAATAATTACGATTAAGAATATCCCATGATTCGGATTTATTTGAGACAGATAATTCATCCCATTTATTTTCGATATATTTAAGGTCAAACATTTCTATTCCTTTTTCTTTCATCTTTGCAAGATTCGCACATATTTTCGTAAATAAAATTTTGGGCTTTTAATTCGGAAGAAAATCCTTTAATTGATTGGGTATTGATCATATAAGCAACAGGCCACGAACATTTTAACAATACCTCCACCAGGTTTTACATTTTGAACATGTATATCCATTACCTTTAAAAATAGGGTGTACGGTAGTTCCGACATTATTCTTAATACAACCCCAATGAAAAATTAGGCAAATTAATCGTTTCATTTTTACCGTTCCACATGCTCTCTTGTATTTAAAATATTCTTTACGTTTTCATAGTATTCGTTAAAGATGCGGTCCTCATTATCTAGCGGGGTATCACTTCTACCATAAAATGAAATTCTTCCAATAATCGGATTCAATGCTCGTTTGAGATTTAAAAGTCGGGCAGTTGTTAATTTTTGAAGTTGTTCAACTGTTAGTAAATTTTCACTTCTCATATTTTCCTTTCCTTTCATGCCATTCACGTTCATCAGCACATATATAAACATCATCGTCTGTAATAGGAATATACGGTGGCCAATGAATATCTAATAAAACGTCTGCACACCGTGGACAAATTCGATGTTGGGGCAATGGCCAATATGGATGGCTAGCAACATCTACCGTGAATCGTTTACAACGATTGCATTTTTCTCCTTGAGCCGGTTGAATTTCAACATTTAATTCTTCGGATGATTCTTTAAGTTCAACCTGTGAAACTTGATACATTTCTGGTAATCCGGGTAGAAGATCAAATAACTTTTCAATATCATTTACCGATCCCGAAATGATAATTCTTGCATCACTTGATTTACCGATTAATTTTGCTTCTCGAGCAAGTTCAAGATTCTTAAGAACAATTGGTCGAACCGTGTTAATGGCCCAATCTAAATTTGGAAACATATCAGATAATGATTTCATATTTTTAACTTTCTTTTTCCATTGGATTTTTTGGTAAAGAATTTTTTCGACGCATGGAATGCATAGTCGTGATATCGGTTAAAATAAACCAAATTAACCACCAATAAGATCCATGAATATATCCGAGAATATTTGCAAAGAAAAATAATGGAGAAAAAATCGGAAAAGCAAATAAAAATTTATCTTTGATGTGCTTTTGAATAATTCCAAAAGAAAAATGATCACAGATAAAAAATAGCAGGAGCCACCAGAATGATATATGAATAATTCCGGTAAATGTTGCAAGCAAAAATACTTCACTGAAATATGGAAATGCAAAAGTAATATTTTTCATTGTGAACCCTTTCTAGTAATGTTGAATAACTATTTCGTCATTTAAAGTCAAAATTTTCATTCTATAATTTTCCTTAACAAATTCAGAAAATTCCGGGCACCAATCAGATTGATTATATTCAGCCCATTCACTATTGGTGATTGTTAATTCTACAATTTCACCAATGGGATGGTTGCCATATCGATCTTTATACTCTTTATTTCTGCGCCTTACATATAAAGAAACAGTTTCTTGGGGCTCATATGCAGGAGCGGTACCTTTAAAATTATCTCGAGTTGATAATTGAATAACGGCCTTATCACCATTTTTTACAATGTTGCAAAAGTTTTTAGCTAGAATAGACATTTTATCCTCTGAGAACCATTTTTGTTCCATCTTCTTTAACGAAAACGGAGATATGTGTATTGTATACAGTTCGAAGCCCTCTTAATTCGGCCAAATAATTTCTCAGTTCTAAATTTTCGTGGGAATATTTAGCGATTAATTCATCAAGGTGTTCATCAATTTTCATATGGATTCACCGTTCGTCATCATATGCGCCCCTCTCATAATGTTCTTCATTATATCCATCTCGGTCAAAACCATGTTCATCATACCCGTAAGAATCGAAGCCATCACGGTCATAAAGATCATCTTCATGCTCACAATTGCTGTGAAACCAATTTTGATCTTGTTCATATAAATCAAACACAGTTGGAGAATATTTTGCAATCGACATATGAATACCTCACTATTTAAAGTATAGCAAAATGAGCAAGGTTTTGTCAACCTTGCTCATTTTAAAGTAGTTGGAGTCACTGGAGAGATTCGAACTCGCAAAATTACTTTCGTAATTCTAACGGTTTTGCAGACCGCGGGCTTGCCATTTTGCCTTCAGTGACCCAAAAATCAGCGGAAGTGGTAGGATTTGAACCTACGAAACCTGCTCTTCACAAGTTTATTGATTTTCAAGATTAACGCCTTCAACCACTCGGCCACACTTCCAAATTTCGGATGGGGTGGGATTCGAACCCACGAAACCCATTAAATAGGTTTGATAGTTTTCGAGACTATTGTCGTAAACCACTTGACTACCCATCCATGAAACATATTTCCTAATACTAATCTTTTCGGAGAGTACTCGACTTGAACGAGTACATGTCGATGTTATCAACATGAGCCGGTTTTCCAAACCGGGGCGATACCATTCCGCTCAACTCTCCATTTTGATTCCCTTTGCAACATTCTTGATTATGCTGAAATAGCCGGGGGAAGTAATGGCATTCGCATTCGCAAATTTTTTGATCTGTCATTCTTTTTCTCCTTTTTTAAGATCGGATAGTGCAAGATTCGAACTTGCGAAACCTTTCGGTTTAACACCTTAGCAGGGTGTCGATATAAGCCAGACTCATCCAACTATCCATAAGTTTACTTTCTGATTTTATTTCTTTCTCGGTCAAAAATTTCTGTACTATCAGGTGAGATTTCACCACTTTGAATTAATGTACGGGCCCCACCCAAATCGTGACACTTTCTCCTTGCCAATTCATTATCAATATTTTTCTTTTGGGACTGTAATGAATTTCTTTCAGTGATTAATTCTTTTAATTGATTTTCCAAAGAATTAATTGATTCATTGAGTCTATTAATTTCATTTGAAAACCGAACACCTTCTTGACATAACGTGCCGAGTGTGATATTTTCGTGCATTATTGTTACCTTTCTTTAATTGTTGGGCAGGAGAGCCGATGGTCGAAATCGGAAGTTCGGTTTTGGAGACCGACAGTTTGCCACTTAGCTTACTCTCCTACGAATTGTTGGTAGCCCCACTCAGATTTGAACTGAGACGCCTTAAAGACATTAGTTCCTAAGACTAACGTGTCTTCCGTTCCACCATGGGGCCACGTTTAAAAATATACTTCGAATAATTTTGGTGCAAGCAACTGGTGTCGAACCAGCAATATTAACTCACTATGGAGGACAGATTTACAGTCTGCTGCGACTAACCAACTATTCGCCTTACTTGCATTTACAACTAAACTTTTTGGTGCCCGGAGTGGAACTCGAATCCACACTGGAAGGATTTTGAGTCCTTTGCCTCCTGCCAATTGGGCTACCCGGGCACAATATAAAAACCCTGAATGATTATGTCATCCAGGGTTTTTGTTTTCCGATTTAACATCGATTTTAACAATTACCTGGACGCATCAAACTCCAATAGAGCAGAGAATAATCTAATGAACATAAACTTGCCGAATTGGATTTTGAAAAAGTCATTTTATTTCCTAAATTAAACGTGTGTTACTGTTCGCTTTTGATTATCATTAATTTACATTACTGATCGCTGTTTCACTTATTAATCAACTACATTATTTATATTACATTGTTATTTAGTCTTTGTCAAGAGAAAAATGAAGAATTTTCATAAAATATCGACATTTTTATAATATCGATAAGCCGGCTTTACAAATCCTTTATTTTTCCATTGTTTACGGTTATTATTAACCCATTCAAAATTAATCGAATTATTTTCAATAATGATTTGTGTTATTTCACCCGAATTAATTTTAGATTCTACGGTATTTTTAATAATGTCAATTCCATTTTGATCGGTTATTTTAAAACCGTATCCACCTGATTGTAATAATCTTTCGATCCAAATTACTGATCTATGGGAAATTATAGAATTATTTATAATTAATTTTCTATTGGCTTCCAATAAACATATTGCCAATATAGTTAGTAGACCTGCAATTGTGCTCTGGGTATTAATTTGAAAAATTTGTCTTGATTCATTACCGATATTGCAATCAATCGTAATATTTGCCAAACTATTTTCATTTTTATCTTCAATGAAATAATTTTCATACGAATCTTCTTTTTCAATCCAAATTATGTTACCTTCAAAAGTTGTAAATTGATTTTTCATAATTATTTAAGAAATATAGTTGTTGGGCCGGCTTCTGATTCGTTTGTGCGCAATTTATTTCGAGCTTTGAGCCATTCTGCATATAAATCATTTGAATCGGGAAATTCATCATATTGATTAGATATTTTAATTCCGCGGCCTCCGGATTTAACTAATTTGATTAGCCAGACAATTCCGCTTTCGGTTAATCCCTCTTTATTATCAATTTTAAAATATTTTCCTTTTTCTAATAACGATTTGATAATAATTGTTATTAATCCTTTAATTCTATTTTTTGGATCCTTGTTTTTCAATGTTAAATTTTCGACGCGTATCAATGTATAGCATTTATTCACCATCGGTAGTAAAACTCCGATATACGCCATCAAATGTTTGTTATGATCTACAATTACAAACATATCTTTAATTTGAAAAATTTTATGACCATTTGCAATTGCAACTGGCTTTTTACCATCTATATATGTTGGGTTCCATAAGATTTCTGGTATTTCATCTGCGACATCTAGCTCTTTTAAAATTTCTTTTATTTTCATATTAATTTTTATAGGCCAAGTTCTTTTTTAAGGGTTTCAAGTTGATTTAATTTTTCTTGACGCTGGTTTAATTTTTTAACTTGGGTTGTCTCTTCCAAATATTGTTGCGCAGCTCTCACCGAATCTTTTGCGGTAAAAATATTAATCGGTAAGGTAATATGATTTGTCCAATCACTACCACGACAATATCCGCCATATTCAATCAAAACAAATTTACCTTCGGATTCAACCGAAAGTATCGAGCAATGATCGATGCCGAAAATTTTTAAAATCGGCATGATTTGTTTATCCCGAGCTTCTTTTGCATCGGATAATTTTGTGTTGGCAATCCAAATTTTTTCGTTCAATTTATTGATATTGATCATATTTGTCTTTCAATATTTAAATTATAGCATATGCGTAGGCAAAAAGTCAAGAAAAATGGGGTCGGATATTAAATCCGACCCCATTTGTTAAAATTTCGGTTTATTTAACTCGAAGTGCTGAAATTTGTTACCACCCATCACCGGCTAATGAAGCGCATGACTCATGGCCTAATAGTGCCTCATCCCTTCCGTCTCAGCAACAGCAGACTGCCTAAGTAGCGAACTCTCCGCTCTGTCAGTCTAGTTAATCGGAATAGCGGCTGTGAACGAAATCCTTTCGTTATTGCCTATTGTGAATCCAAAAATGGTGTCACTCCACAAACTCGCATTATGCGTTATGTACGCAGAGGATGTATTTGAATACCCCCCTACAAAGATACCGACTTGTGTGCTTGTGAGTGGCTCTACGCTAGCTGAGATGGCGTCAAATGTTCCGGCTGAAAGTTGCGCACTTCCGACGTTTGTACCATCGATTCCCGCATACTGAGCACCACTAACAGTGGTAGGCAGTGGTGCGAGTGTGGTGTTTACCGTGTAACTTCCTGGGAGAGAAATCAGATATGCGCCGCTTCCAGATGCTGCACCCGCCGTCGATGCGGCATAGTAGGTAAAGTTCAAATAAAGAGTTTTTCCTAGAACAGCGTATAAGGCTGTCGTCGTTCGCGTGGCAGCGCGCGACGGCGTTGTCCCGGTCGCTACGATGCTTGGGGAGTATGCCTGCCACACCATAGCGTTGCACACCGTAACAGCCGGATTCTGTAACTCCCAATAAGTGCCGTCATAGGTGAACGTCTGTATCTTGAGTAACCCCAGATCACCAACCGCTGCTGCCTGCTGCCCACACACTGTTACCGTCTTCGCAGCCAGTCCGCTCACAGCAATAGTAGGCGTGATCGTTGTGCTGGCTGTCAGCGGAACAAACTTGATAATGGTGCCAGTGGAAAGAGCAGTGATGGTCGAAGCGCCATTCATCGCTACGGTGTATGCCAAGCCCGATCCGGTCCCTGCATCCGTTCCGGTTATCGACGTGCCGAGAGCATTTCCGCTGATTGTGGTCTGAGCGACATACACATTGTTCGCGGGAAGTTCTTCGACATAAATGTATTGTGTAGAACCGTTGGTTGGAATGAGCGTGCCGGGATTTACTCCAGCTACATATCTAAAAGCCACATTGGTTGCTATGGCAGCCTGGACGATCCCTGAGCACGGGCCATTTGAAGGGGTAAGGTTAATTGCCCCAGCACTGTTTAGATAAAGGCATCCCGACGACGGGACCGATGCCGCCGACGTGATGTTATAGATGTCAAAATACGAAGAAGACCCGCTAGTCGATCCAAAGTTCACATAACCTGGACTTGCCTGTATGGAATACGTATGACCCGCCGCTAGTGTTACAACACCCGTCGATGTGTTGATGCTTATGTCAGATCCTGCGCTTGTCTGGAGCGTGTTGAGAACAATATATCCGCCAGCAGACGGTTCCCCTTGGCTAACTGAACTATATGCCCGCAAGTAATTGGCAACCTGCGAAACGCTGCTCACTGCGAGGCTGCTCGATACAGTTTCGGCCCAAACATTCACGTATGGATTACTGCCGATGCTCGTCAGCAGTCCAACCGACCCAGTTTCCAGATGGACGTAAGTATCTGCGGTTGGCGTATAATACGCCTCGGCGTAAGGGGTATTTGGAGCGGAGTTCGATGTGGCCATGTCAGAATCAGTCTGTCCAACATTTCCGAGCGTCGTACCGCTACCACCAGTCGCACCAGTACGCCACAGGAATGTTACAAAACCATTATTTCCTGAGAAGTTAGCATAGCCGATAGACGCACGCAAATGATAAGTGTATCCAGCCTTGAGAAAAAGTGTATTTCCACTTTGTGTTACAAGGGTTCCGCTCGACATGTCAGTGGTACCGAGCGCGATAACGACACCAGTTGCAGACACTGATTGACCACTACTGGCGGCTGCATGTAAATAGCTCGCCGTAGCTGATGATCCTCCCCCACTTTGAGTCTGCCACGTAAGATACTTATTGGTAATATCCGTGACCACCGGAACTTGATTCGCTAGAGTTGGCGAGTTAGTAAAACCGTATCCTTGAAGACCATCGACAATTGGTACCGTGGCCGTTCCACCAAGGTCACCAGTCAGTGATACCGCGCCAAGAGTGCTGGTAGTTGCGGCGGGCAAGTCGCTAGCTGTAAGGATTCCGTATTGTTGTGCTGATGTGCTAGAACTCATAAGAATCTGTCTAGCAGCAGTCGGAGCACTAACAGGTGCCGTTACACCATTAAGATTAACGACCGTAGCTACTCCACCGCTAGTCATCGATACGTCCCCACTAATTGTTCTAGGTGTGTAGACACCCGCACTCGATGCGACTGGCATCTGTCCGACCGTTGCGGCAGTGCTACTTCCCGTCCCGCCTTCAGTTTGAGGAAGTGATGTCGTGAGTCCGGTTAACGAAGTAATATTTGAGTTAGTTCCACTGGAGGCGGCACCAACTAATGACGAATATGGAATAGTTGTTGAGGCCGTATCTGCACCACCTCCATTTGCGTATCGATATCCAGTTAATACACCAGCACCAGTTCCGCCTTGCGATGTACTTAATGGGGTTGTAAGACCAGTGAGCGAAGTAATGTCGCTATTAACACCACTTTTTGCTGCTACTAGATTTGTTCTAGAGGTGGTTGCATTGGAAACGTCGGAAAGATTGTTGGTTGCAAGTAATGAACCAGATGCACTGGATGCTTGAACCCAAGTACCTGAGGTAGAATTATAAACGAATATTTTGCCACCATTTGCCGTTCCTTCAGTTACATACGCCGCGTCACCATTAGCCGGAACGCCTGTTCCGGCTTGGCCATCGGTTGTCAATGTCAAGGTTATTGACGTGCCCACTCCAGCGACGGAATAAACTTTGTTTAAATATGTTCCTGCACTAGCATTTGTGAATAATATTCGGTCATTATTAATCAATGCAAATCCGTCAGATGTGTATGCACTTGATCCGACGATTGTGGTTCCCGGTGCGGTAACAGTTGAATCTAAATGTTGTACTGCAGGACGCCAAGCAAGACCATTTACTTTGTTCCCAACATAAGTTACAACGGCTTTTTGACTAGGAATAATTGTGTTACTATTTGCCGTTAATGCCCCATCCACACTAATTGCAGTTCCACTAACTCCAGAGGTTCCTGCATTTAAAATTAATGAACTTGCTCCTGTACTGTTACCTATGGTTACCGTCTTTGCATTTGCTCCCGTACCCACGCCGACTGGTCCACCAGTACCACTATCGAAAGTTGCTGCCCCAGTCGTTCCTGACGTAACTGATAATGCGGTTCCTGCCGCCGTATTCATACCGCCGGCTGGTATTGTAAGTGGTTCGGTTAATGTTACGGCTGTGGGTGAAAAAGTAGCAATTGTTTGGGTAGTAGTTGTTCCGCCAGCATTAATCGTAACTGATTTACCTGCACCTGCCGCTGCGAGATTTAGATTACCCGTTGTGTAACAATAACCATCATCTGCTCCACCGGTATTGAATCCAGAAACACTATATGCTGAAGAATTAATACCACAATCAATAAAGTTTGTTGTATTTGTACCATTGTCGGCAGTTGCTACAAAATCACTGGATGCTGAGGCATCACTCGATGTGTTTTGTACATTTATTTGAGTTGTTGTACCAACATTGCTCTGAGTAGCATTTATTACGGCTCCTGAAAGCGGAGTTCCACTACCGACAGCCACAGATGTCGTAAAATTGCCAATTGGTCCAGTAAATGTTCCGGTAAATGTTGGACTTGCACTTGATAGCCCACCAATACTTGCTAACGCTGTTGCTGGGCTGTAAACATCCAATGTCCAACTCGCTGCCGGTATTGCATGTGGTCCGATAGTTACTGCATTGCCAGTTAATGTTCCACCGATATTTACCGATGGGCCACTTAATGTTCCGGTATATGTTGGACTTGCACTAGTTAATCCGCCCAAATTTGTTAATGCGGTTGAAGCGGTATTTGAACCTGTGCCGCCTTCCGTAATAGGTAATGGAGTTGTTAGACTAGTCAACGAAGTAATATCAGAATTAATACCACTTTTGGCTGCCGAAAGATTTGCTCTGGCGGTAGTTGCATTTGTTAAATCGGATAAATTATTTGAGGAAAGCAGATAATTTAAACCAGATCCACCATAGGTAAATTCTGTTCGTGTATCAGTAATTGTTGAAATACTAGAACCACCAGTAATTACAATTGCAATTGGCACGTCTGAGGAAGTAAAAATTGTCGTTTTAACAGCGGGAACACAATTTGATGCAGTGTTTAAATAAACATAATTTGTAGTGGATGCAGACATCGTTAATGTTCCACCACTATAATTAGCTATAGAACCATTGCAAAATGCGGTGCCAGAAGCAAGATTTAATATTAACCCAGCATTAATAGTCGGCCAATAACCAGGACCAGCACCTTGTACATATTTTGCGTTTACAGCATATATGGGTGCGGTTGATGTCTGCGCTTGCTGTGAATTGCCAACACCGGCCATTATAATTAAAAATAAAAATAAAAATAATAATTTTTTTCATTGTCGTTCCTCTATGACGCGGGGCTAAAGATTAAAACGTTAGCAGTTAAAGAAGTATCGGATGCTGTTAAATAAATGTTTGTTGAATCATACGGGTTGGCAAATTGCAGCCACATTTGACCGGACGTTTCCATCTGTACAGATACCGCTGTGGGAATTGTACTTAATCCGTGAGCAACTGTCAGGTTTCCCGGAGCCGAACTTGTAACTAAAATATTTGTTAATTGCTGTAGCATTTATATTCCCCTATCTTGTTATAATATCTGTTATCAGATAGATAATAGCTGTTAAATTTGTATCAGATGCTGTTAGATATAAATTAGTTGAATCATTTCCTGTCATCCATATTTCCCCCGCGCTTGTCATTTGAATAATAACGGCTGAAGGAGTTTTTCCCAATCCATGTGCAACCGTTGTATTTCCCGAAGTTGAAAGGGAAATATTTAACGGCGTAATTGTTGAATTTAAAATTGGTTCAATATCGCCTGACATTGCCCAAGGATGCCCTTGTGTTGGTGACACCGTGCCAATATAAACATTTAAAATTCGGTATGATGGTGTTCCAATTTTTTGTCGCTCTGGCTGTGCAATATGAATTAATTTAAATAATCTTCGTTGTGATTTGGGCAACGAATTAAGAATTGCATTCCAATTAGTTCCAATACTAAAAACACTGCTCGATGAAAATGTTGGATTTGGAATAGTTCCGGATATTATTGTAATATTTGAATTAACACCATATTTACCCGTTTTAATTCCGGCAGTTGCTAACGGTTTATTAATATTATCTGTTTCTGTTAAATAAAATGGACCAGGAGCATTATATATAATATTGATATTTCCCGACGTTATATTAGCTGTTACACCATATATATTTGCAGAATTAATCGAATTTACAAATGCTGTTTTAGTTGTGCCATTAATAGTAATAGCAGATCCTGAAACAGCATTTTTAAAGGTATTATTCATGTTAGTATTTATACCAGGTATGAATTATGGGAGACATGGGTAATTGGCACATAATTTAATGTTTCGAAACCAAATATCATCCCCAGAAGCCTGTGTTCCATAGTTATTATAACTACCCATGAAGAGGCTCTGATACGTTGTACTGGGAACTTGGTCTGGTATTGTTCCATTTCCAACCAAGGTACATGCTCCAGGACACCCTGAATAAAATGACATTGAGTCTGTCCCGCCCGGATTATAACTACCCGTAACCCAATAGGTGGTATTTGTGCCCATATTACCCAGTGTTACATTACTATTGCTAGTGGAAATTATTTGTGCAGAAATAGCAGTTCCGCTAGGAATCAATTCCAATGAAAATAATGAAGTATTTGTAGTGGAATATATTCCAAATGGAATATATGAATGAGTGTTGGAATCATTCTGTGGAATATTAAATTGAATATATCCACCAAAATTTATCGAACTCTGATTAGGCTGTACTCCATAGCAAAGCATATCTCCCGCAGTTCCCGTCGTGAATTGCAAATTATATGCACCATTTCCTGTGTAAAGTATTTGTTGTGTCGGAAGATATAAAGGAGTTCCAAACAAGGAAGTTGGACCTGATATACTTCCTGAGATGTCTAAATTTGTATTTTGTAGTGCCCATCGAATTGCATCTGCACTACATTGTCCTCCTAAATATGCATATGTGTCTACCTCACCACCCACCCATCCATTTACACCTCCACTTGCAGACAAGCTGAGTGTTGTAAGAGTTGGTGCGGTAGTTCCTATTCCATTAAAGTTTATAACCAACCATTGATATGGGGCTACTCCTGGGGTGGATGTTGATGGTTTTAGAATTATGCATGATAGGCCGTAAGCATCCGGAGGAGTAATTGATGTCCAAGGGCAGGTTGTCGTTGTTGCTGTTGATTGGGTCCAATACTCCATTCCCAGATATGCATTTGTTGAACTAATTGCTGTAAAATTTGCTCCCGGAACTAAAACATCATTTGGTGTGTTGCCATCATTTAATAAACTAACGACCATTTCCCCATTACCAGATGGGGTAATAGGAGATGAAAGGGCAGCGGATGATTGCGCGGTAGTATCACCTGAATCACCGGCTACATCAAGAAAATTTGTCGTGCGTGTATTTTTAACAGCCATGCAAACCATTTCCAATGGATTTCCAATTGCAGTTGATTCACCCGTAATAATAATTGTTCCCGCAGCCGAATTGGACACGGCCCATTGTCCAACCCATGCATGATGTGCTGCCCACGCATGAGCATAATTCATAGCACTCCAGGTTCCATTTAATGGGTCAGAAAATCTGTAATTTCCCGCCTCGTCCCCGCCATTAACACCACAAATTAGTGTATCTCCAACGGTTACATTATTAAGAGTACATGTGGTAGATGCACCACTTGTAATTGTTGCAGAGCAAGGCGTAACGGCTGGATCGTATATAACTGTGGTGGGAGCCGTTACCGTTCCAAATACAGAACCACTCAAAATAATTGTTGGGCCAATTATTTGTATCTGACCAACACAAATACAAGAGGTTAAGAACACAGATAATAATATAAATAATTTCATTAATTTACCTCAAAAATAAATATCAAACATATTTATGAACAAACAGAAACGGACGGCAATTTAACTTGCCGTCCGTTTCAAAATTATTACATATTTAAATTATCGAATTTCTTCGTTTAAATCTAAATTTTGCTGCTTTTTTCTTTCGAATTTTGTTCCATAATCTACGAGATTCCTTTTTAATCGTAAATCCATTATCTTTTTTGAAAAACCCTGGTGAGTCAACATCATATAGTTCACCTTTTTGTTTAAGCATTCTAAGCCGTTTGTTTGCTATTTTATTGGTTCTGTCTCTTCGAGTTCCCCTGTCCATTGATTTTCTCCTGAATGATCAAAAAACAAAAATTTTCTCCAATTTGGATCGTCTGCGCCCATATTACGAAGCAAATATCTACTGGTGTGAATATTAATTACGGATGGATGACTGTGCAATGTCATATCATCAATTTCACTTAATAATCTATCACCTTTTTTCCTGTTGCATTCTCCGCAGGCCGTAACCAGATTCGACCAAGATGATTTGCCGCCTTTAGATTTAGGATAAATGTGATCCAGAGTTAATTTTTTCGGTGAAAATACTTTCATACAATATTGACAAGTATTACGATCACGATTAAGAATATTTTTGCGAGATAAAATTTGCATACGAATGGGAATATATTTATATGTTAATAATCGAATAACCGATGGCAAGTATAAATCAATGTTAATAAAATCGCCGGTTACTTCATCCCATAATTTACTGGTATGGACTTTAATATCATATGTTTTTTCTGATTTGGCCACATTTTTGCAAATTAAACCAAGCGCTCGTTTTGCAGAGCAAATAGATAATGGTTCATATGATTGATTTAACACTAGCACGGATTTTTTTGTTAGGTCCATGATAATTTCCTCTTTCAGTATTTACTCGGATTATTCTTCCAGTCTTTCTATTAATTTTTGATCACACCATAATTTAGCATGATTCCACGCTATTTCTTCAGAAATGGTGGAGACACCTTTTACATTAGACCAAGCTATGTTGTTATCAAAATAAATTTCAAATTGAATTCCGAAAGGATCTATTCTACAAATAGATTTGGGATAAATTGATTTTACATATTCTTTATCTGTCATTTTGTAAATTTATCTGCTGACGATTCTTTAATAACTTCCCAGGCATGGTGCCATGCTAAGTTTTCCGATGTTGAATTCCATTTGGACATAAAAGTAAATGTACGGCTTAATTCATCAAAATTCGTAATAGTTTTACATTTCAATGAATTATCCCGTGGAATTCCAATTACATAACTTACTTTAAAATTATATGCTATTTCTTCTAGCACTCTGGCAGTTGGATGCACGGAAAGAACTCTATTTTTATAGACATAATTTTTTCTCAGCAGCAATTCTAATGTCATTAGCGACTTCCCACCAGGCTTCTTTAATTGAAGGTAACCATGTTGATAGCATATATTTTTCATCTCTTTTATACCGCCAATTATTGGAATTACTAAATAATTCTAATGTAAAATCTTTTTGTATTTTTGAGGAATTTCGCCCACCTCTCATAATACAAAAATAATTAGATAAAATAGTATCCGTAATGTCAAAATCGTATCGATATTTGTCGCTAATTGCAATTGCGTCAGGATATACTGAACGAACCAATTTAATTATTTCTTCCTCATTCATTTTGATAACGCCAAATTAAATTTATTTTGCATTTGGGCCCACGCATTCAACCATGCTGCATCAATAGTTCGACACCAAACGCTCAATGGATTTATTTTAATTTTTGATCTTAAATGGGTAAAATCTAATGTAATTTCATCATTTTTAACCTGGTTGCGAAATTCATTTGGTAAATTATGAATAATTAAAAATGGTAATACTCCGCCTGGTTCGGTACCATAATTGTGAGTATCACCTAATACAACTGCATCCGGATAGATCGAAAGAACATTTTCCTTATTTGTCATAAACCTTTTTTACTTCTAAAATAATTTTTGAAATATCGGCATGATAAAATCCTGAACTATTTATCGAATTGAATTCAACAATTTTAAATGATCCATCGCGTAACTCTGCTATATCCATTACAATTGTTGAATTAGGAATCCAATCATCGGCGAGATTTTTGGCTTCCCTGTAAATTTTATCTTCAATTGGAGAATTAATAGCAAGACATCCATATTTTTTGTATTGCGATCCAGTAATTATTTTATCATTAATTATCCAAAAACGCCATTCTCTTTCTATATTTTGTAATGGTGAACAACAAATTTTTAGATCATCTGGTAAATGAGAATATTCTTTTTCCCACCATTCCAAATCTTCTTTTTCAATTACATGACCGGTAAATGTTTTAATATCCATTGGTTTTATGAATGTCGGAATATTAACCCAATTATTTTTTAATTCAAAAATTGTTTTAATTTCAATATTTTGATTGAGCATATTATTACAATTTTGAATCCAATAATTGGGATTAAACCAGTTGTCTTCCCAAAATACTCCGGGATAACAATTTAATGGCTTTGCAAACACCGGTAATAATGTTGAACCATAAAAAAATGTTGGTAAAGATAAATCAATATTTTCAATTCCGGTAATTAACTTTTCATCCGGAATTATTCCACACAAGGAATAATTGCAATTAAGTTTTTTTAATTCAGCAATTAACGGTTCGCAATTATTTTTTAATGCCGTCCAGGTCATTGCGTCTTGTATAATCCAATTCATTTGTTTTCCTACTTATATTGTTAATTTTATAAGTAATTCGGTTTCTTCATCTGGGGTAAATCCAATATTGTATGTTTGTGTGGAGTAAATAAGATTATCTAGAAATGTTCGAATTATATAATTTCCGTAGCAAGAAACCTTCCACTTTTTCTTTACAACAAATCTTAATTCTGGTACTGTGAAATTACAAATCCAGTGCGTATCTGGTTCGGAATCTCTATCCCACTGTTCTACCTTTGGTAAAATATTTTCAATGAAAAATTTGTCAATCATAATGCCAATCTCATTTGTAATTCAATTTCACGGGGAGGGTTAAAAATAATTTCAATTTGACTAACTTCATCGTTTTCCCTTGTATATTTGGCCCAGCTTAAAATATTTCTTGTGCTGTTTGATAATGTCCAATCGGGTTGTTTCGCAATCCATAACAATTCATGCAACGTAACATCGGCATACCATTTTAGATCATGTTCATAAACTAATTCACATGGCTTACTTTTTTCGAGTATTGAATCTAAAATTGTCATATAATTAAATTATCTTTCGTTTTATTTTTAATCCATTCCCAAGCACTTTTCCATGCTGACAATTCTGTCTTAGAAAGGCAAGATAAAATTTTTACTTTGTTTTTAAAAATCATTTCACTTTCTTTTGTCCATTTAAACCAATCAATGCAAGATAATTTATTTGTTTCTAATGGAAATATGCCTTCACCGCGTACAATAATAAATGGATAATCTTGATAATATGGGCTCGTATCTTTAATTGCTTTTGCATCAGGATAAACTGCCAATACTTTTTGTTTATTTGTCATTGTGCTAGCCGAGAAATAATTTCTTCGTTATATCGTTTCCAGGCATTTTTCCATGCATCTTTCTCTGTATCTGACCATTTACCTAAGCGGAGCCAATTTCCAGTGGCATATTTATATCCAACACTATTTTTCTGCAATAGTTTCGGTTTATCGATGAAATGCTTATAATCTTTTTCTCCAGATACAATTACAAATTGGGGTTTTTTAAAATCGGATACAAATGCTGAAATTGCGTCAGGATAAATTTTCCGTATTTTATTTTTAAATGAAGCGGCCATGCTTTAATGATAGCATGGCCGTGTAAAAATGTCAAATATATTTCGATTATTTTAAAAATGGGTGTCGGACGGAAATCGAATCCGCGTTGCCTTAAGGCCCAGAGTCACAGTCTGGCGTAACAAACCAACAGTTACCTCCGACACACTTGCCGAACCGGTATAAACACGGTTCATAATTTCACTTAATCCAATTCCATCGCCCTTGTTTTGGTGTAGTAGAATGTCCGGTTAATGATTCGGTCTCACTAATACTCGTAACCCAGAATGTATCATTGCCGTCTAAAAATACTTGCCCATTTACGCCTGATTTTCCCTCACCAAATTCATTTGGCCATACTCGTACAACAAGTAACGGCAATGTATCTCCAGCGGATGAGGTATTTCCAATATGAGCCTGAGCACCAATCGGCCAATGCTGAGGAACAACCGCACTACCAGTTAAAAATTCCCCCATTATGTTTAATACGATGAGCAATGCTTTCCTTGGTTGTTCTACGTCGATTAATTTGGCTAGCATCTTCTTCCGTTAAAGTGTATTGAACGATGTCACCTACGGTTGGTTGAAAATTTTCCATTAATTTATCCTTTTATATATTGTCCCGGCCCTACGCCCAATTGGGGTTTGAAATTTTTATCATTAATAGAATTACCGATACTTGCAATCAATTCATCGATCGTATAATCAAAATCAGCTTCGTCCAAAAAGACGCAAACAAATTTCCCATCAATATTCAATTGTAATGCTAATTCATCGGTCCATCCATCGAGATCTGAACCATATTTTGCATAGGTTATCGAGTGATGACATTTATTTGGGGGAGGAATTACGTGTTCTAACCTTTTTAAAAATTTAATTAGAAATGTTCTTTGATTCATTATTGTCCTTTTTGAAAATGCTCCGGGAGAGGGATTCGAACCCCCACGCGATTTCTCTGCCTGATTCAGAGTCAGGTGCCCTGCCAATTAGGCTATCCCGGAATAAACTTATTTACCTTTCTTATAGTCCGTTTCGTACCAGCCTGTTCCTTTGAAATTAAAAGTTGGTGCATTTAAAATTCTTATAGAAATATGTTCACAATTTGGACATTTTTGAATTTCTAGAGAATTCATTTTTTGTATCTTTTCAAATATTTTCCCACATTTTAAACATTTGTATTCATATAATGGCATTACAAAATACCTGCTTTTAATCCTAATTTATAAATTTCTAAATCATAATCAATATCTTGTTGAGTCGGGTAATATTTTTCTGAACATTCTTTACATAAAAGGTTTTCTGAACCCGGAAAATAAGTTAACGGCTTTTCATAGCTTTTGCAAGAAAAACATGGATATGTATTGTTCATCGATTCTCCTTTGTGAACTACCACGACCAAAAAAGTGATTTCCGAAGCCAATTGGCCTCATCTTTTATTCCTGCTTCCAATAATACATATCTAGAAATTAATTTCCTCGATAGAGGTATCTCCACAGACGTGTGAGGAATTGCAAGCAATCCCGTCAATTTCCGAAGGAACTTCGGAATTTTAAATTACAATTGAATTTCTTGGTTATCGAAATCCATTTATAAAGTTGGCGATTTTACGCTCGTAAGTTGGAAATAAATTCGACATAAAATTTTTCAGTTTTTGGTGATCCATTTAATTCGAAAGTTGCATCAATAGATTTGTAATGTGTATCATCAATTTTGACCTTTATACTCTCACAATAGACGACCGCGGTATTCCATATAATTTTACCGTGCATTTCTTGGCAGATGTAATAGTAATCTTCATCATCACTTGCAATACCCAATAATCGATATAATCTGTCAGAACAAATAACTATATCATTGTGAAATGGATACATTTCTTTTATAAATCGATTATTTGTTAAAAATGTTTGTTCCAATGGCTCTGACATCTTACTTTAGCCCATCCCTCATTATTTAATGTGCCTGCTTCCCCACATATTTCACAGGTGTGATATGCTTTCTTTTCTGCTTCCCGAATCAAATTATAAATGTCGTTATTAGTCATATTGGTTGTATAACATCTTAATCCACCGAATTTTTCTTTTACCTGCAAGATTTGGAATGACAAATCTACAACTAATGGTTCTATTTTTTCAAATAATTCGTAAAGAATATTGAACCAACCATCCCCAATTTCAAGGCCCCATTTTCTCTGGAACCAAGATTTCGGAAACCGATCATAAATTTTATTTTCTAATTCTTTTGTCATTATTGATTTCCTAATTTTTCGTATATCGTATTGTGAGTATGATTAACTCGAACAAATGTTGTTTTTTCATTCATTTCTGAAATTTCATGGGCCCCAATATAGGTCATTGTACTTCGTAAACCACCAAGAATATCTAAAATAGTGCGTTCAACCGGTCCTTTTGCTGGCAACATTACATGTCGTCCTTCACTAGTTCGATATTTCGACATACCATTATTAAATTCTTGCATAGCTTTTTCACTGCTCATTCCATAAAATTCTACAAATGTTTTTCCAGATGAATCGGTAACTTTTTTTGAATCAACTTCATCGTGTCCAGCTAACATTGATCCGAGCATTACAAAATCTGATCCCGCGCCAAATGCTTTTCCAATATCTCCCGGAGTTTTGCATCCACCATCTGAACAAATATATGCATTCATATCGTATGCAACTTCCGTGCATTCAATTAACGCGCTAATCATTGGATAACCAACGCCTGTTTTTAATCGAGTCAGACATCCAGCCCCGCCCCCAATCCCACATTTAATTATCGAAGCGCCTGCATTAATTAATGCAATAGTTTGATCTGGTGTTACAACATTACCCGCCATAATTATTGCGTCGGGATTTTCATTACGTAATTGTGAAACTGTATCAAGAAAAGTATTTCGATATCCATTTGCAACATCGATACATATTTTGTCTATATTTTTATTATAATTAACTTTTTTAAATTTGTCAAGATCTTCTTTCTTTGATCCCACCGTGTACCAACATAAATCTTTTGCTGGACTATTTTCAAAAAATTTCTGTAAATCATATTCAGAATAATATTTGTGTAACGCCGACATCATATTGTGTTTGGCCAATTCTTCCGCCATTTTAAAACTTGACACGGTTGTCATATTAGCAGAAATAATTGGGACACAAGACAATGTTTTTGTTGTATTAAGAAAGGTAAATTCTCTGATTAAATTTACATCTGACCGTGAATTTAAATTATTAGGTTGGGGCACGATTAATACATCATCAAAATCTAATTTAATGTCGTTTAATATTTTCATTTTTATCCTGGGTATGATTTTACCGAATTAAGGTAAAGGTATTTTTTCTTATTGCTATCTTTCTTTCGTATTGCTTGAATTTCACGAAAATATTGGATCATTGCCGCCTGGCTTAATTGTCCGGAAATATATGCAGAAACATATTGGGCATATTCTTTTTCTTCCGGAGAAATTGTATATTGAGATAGTAAAATATATAATTTTTTAAGATATTGATGTTTCATTTTTTCTGGATTACATGCTGCATCTAAAGCAACAATAAATCGAGCAATTGTTGATTCTAGTTTTGCAGTATCGGTATTAAGCCAATCCCACCGGGACTTCGAAATTCAATATAGCCATCTTTTATATTTACGCTTGTATATTTTTCGGTCTTATTGAAAATGCCACTTATAATTCTTATTGCCCACCCATTTAATTTATGTTTCATATTATTAAGATATTGGTTTAATATTTCCGAATCAGTTCCTAATTTAGCTCCTATTGTTCCTAAAGCAGGCTTACAAAATGAATTTGCACCTCTTCCAAATTCATCCAATATATAATTATCTCCCAACATTAACACAAGTTTTACATAATCGAGTTTTGAAACATTATAATTTGGAAGGCTAACATTAATATGTAAACCGGTCGAGTCATTTGTGTAACATCCCTGCGTATTTGCCCATGTTTTTACGCGGTGAAGGTCAGAAATCATGTCTTGAAAAGATAAAGGCGGTGAAATAAATTCAAGCCCGGCATCACTTTCGCTGTCGACAGTTATACTTGCATCTGTTTCTACACTATAGCCTGATGTACTTCGTTTTGCACCATGATATTCGGATGACGAAAAACTAACGGGGCGAACTGCTTCCGAAAATGAATCGGTAATATATTCTAAATCTAATTCATCTTCTCCGCTAATTTCATTATAATACGGCCAATCAATGTCGTATTGTTGTTCAACATCACTCATCCATAGTAACCCTTCATAGTTTAGCCAATCGGCTTCATTACTATATTGATCATCCGCTCTATCATCTAGCCATTCTTGCTTTATCTCATCATAACTAGAACCTTTCTCATTATATAAATCTTCTTCTATTTGATCTTTATCATCTGAATCGATTATTGATAAGAATTCATTAATTGCATTTCTTTTACCATAATTATTCCAATCATCATCACAAGTTTCCGACCACCATATATCAAAACTGTTTGTTAATTTTGTTTTAAATCTATCTAATATGTATGTTGAATTATAATTAACATAATCAAAAAATTCTACTATTTGGTCGATACTTTCACATCGAATATCTGCATCGTCATCTCTTTCCTCAGTAGTATCTGACTTACTTATAATATCTTGGACACACATTTCAAATTCAATACCCACTTTCGCGGGAATTTTTGAGGCAATTGAAATTAAGACGTTTGGGCTTGCTTTATATTCGGTAATTATTTCTTTGATTCTCATATATGTATTTATAGTTTTTGGAGCGTCCAATCGGATTTGAACCGATACCCACTGGGTGGAAACCAGTGATACTACCATTATACTATGGACGCGTGAAAGTTGGAGCCCCGAGCCGGAATTGAACCGGCGACATTTCGCTTACAAGGCGAATGCTCTACAACTGAGCTACCGGGGCATACTAATATTTATCTTTAATCTTTGGTGCTCCTAGGCAAAATCGAATTGCCATTTTCAACTTAGGGGGTTGTTTTCTTATCCGTTAGAAGATAGGAGCAAATTTCACTTTAGAACATCGACTACGAAATCGTGAAAATTATTAACCTCAATAACATCAATATCTGGTTGAACTCGATACGAAAAAATTCGATAATATAATTGTGTTTCTGGTGAATATTTATCAATCGAAACTAAATTAGTATAATTATCGTCAATGAATGCATCTAAGTCTAATGCGGCAACAACCGGACCTTTTTCATTAGTTACAATCACTGTCGGACATTGAATTTGAAAAATATTTTTGATCCATCTATTTGTTTGTTTTTCAACCGGATCACCTAAAGTCGATGTTCTTGTGGTAATGAAATATAATTTTGCCATGTCATCTAAAAGTTCAAGATGAATATTTTTAACATCGTTTTGTTTTTCTAGTGTTTCCCAAAAATTATGGTACTGAGATAATTTACTCCAAGATTGCTTTAACTGATCCGGGGATAAATTCCAATTCTTAAAATCCCAATCTGTTGGATCATCGACAATCGATGTACCATGCAATTCATTATTCAAATTACGAAAAGTTTTGACAAAATTTGATAAAACCCCGTCAATGTCTATTCCAATCTTTTTTCGATTATCTTTCATTATTACTCCAAAGGTAGATTATTTTCTTCACGCGCCTTACGAATTTTAAATGAAGGCCAAATATCAATTTGGGCATTTTTGGATTCTGATAAAACATATCGATAATTTTGATAATTACGATCAAGCCCAAAAAAAGATTTCAATTCATCTTCATTCTCACATCGTATAAAAGTTTCACCTGGTTTTGTTCTATCATATACCGAAACAACATGCCCATCCGCAAATAATTTTTTCCAAATTTTGAAACCAGATGTACTCAATGTTTTATCACTGATTAATAAATTTTTAGGTGAACCATCTAAATTTTTTAAATCGTTAAGAATTGCAAGATAAAGATCACTTGCATATGGACTTCCTGTTGCCTCAGGATTTTTGCCTGTTATTAACACAGCGACATTTCTTGGTTTCTTTTCCAAAGAAGTTCCGACCCAAAATATACCATTTTTTTCAAACCAATAGTAAACATCATCCGTTAGTTCAATACGAAATAAATTATTATTTAATTTTTCAATTGAATTTGGCTTTGCTTTTCTAATATCATCAATATCATTTTTAATTGTCGGCCATGCAGCAAATTCCATTACTTCAGGTTCTTCATATAACCACGATTCGTTAAAAGCGGTTCTTCCAAATTTGTTTTTCCAATTATTTGTTGATATAATTTCTTTAATTTTCATTTTTAATCTTCTAATGGTAAATTATTTTCTTCCCTTAATTTTCTTAAACCAAAATATGAATATATTTCAGCAAATTTTTTCGATGATTCAGATAAAATATATTGATAATTTTGATAACTTTTTCCAACCCCAAAATATTTTTGCATTTCTTCAAAGGACTTAAAATGTTCAAATGATTCTCCGGGTTTACTTCTGTTGTATAAAGAAATTTTATGACCATCGTTAAATAATTTTTTCCGAATTTTAAATCCATCGTCACTAAGAGTTTTATCGCTGCTAAGACAAACATTATTTCCGCAATCCTTTAAAATCGATAAATATAAATCGATCGCATATGGTTGTTTTCCAGTATATTTTGGATCTTTTCCGACCATTCTAACAATGTAGGCATATTTTTGCTTTTCTAAAGTTACGCCCAAAACAATTTTAGAATTAATTTCAACCCAATAATAAATATTTTCTGTTAACTCCATTTTTTAATACCATTATTCAAGGTAATAATGTTATCCGGATAAATCTGTATTATTTCTAAAATAACATTTTTAATACCCGGCCAAGAATTAAACGTCATTTTTTCGGGTGATTCCGACAAAAATGATCTATTAAAATATGTTCTATCCGAGCAACTATTAATTATTTCTTTAATTTTCATTTATATTCCTTTATTTTATGGTGCCCGTGGAGAGATTCGAACTCCCGACCCTTTGCTTAGAAGGCAAATGCTCTAATCCAACTGAGCTACACGGGCAAAACTTTGGAGCCGTTCCCGAGATTTGCGCTCGGCTCTTATCGTTACGAAGGATAAAAATCGCTATCTATTATTGAACGGCATAAAATACATTACTTATCTTTTCTATAATGTGTATTATTGTATGACCATTTTTTAAGTTTATTTACCACTTTTACAATTTCCGGAGTTGTAAAATCCGGATTCATACCGCATAAAAGTTGTCCAATTGGTCGAAAGCTTTTTCTAAGTTGATTTATATATTCCCTTTTAATCTTTAAAGGAAGTCGGTGATATTGTGCGAGAATAAATATTGCCGTTGCTTCAATTTCATTAAATCTAATTGGCATATTAATCATCTGTTCCCAATGGTGTATTCTCTCGAATTTTTCGTATTCCGAAATTACTCATCACCGATCCTAACATATAATTTGATTCGCATAATACATATTGGTAATTCTGATATTTTTTATCAGTGTTAAAATAATTTTGCATATCATCTAATGTTAAAAATTTAACAAACGTTGCCCCTGGCTTATTTTTATCATATAAACCAACTCGATGTCCATTATTATACAACTTTTCCCAAATTTTAAAACCATCTTCACTTAATTTATCATCACTCATCAATCGAATATTTTTTCCAATATCTTTTAAAATGTTTAAATACAAATCACTCGCGTAAGGTGCTTTTCCTGTAAAAATAGGATTTTTTCCCAGTAATTCACCAACAGCCGCCTGTGGTCGTAATGATAAAGAAACTCCGATGGCAAAAACATTATCAATTTCAATCCAATAAAATACATGCTCCAGGAAAACAATTTTTTAAGTCCATTAGTTAAGTCAATTATACCATTAGCGTATGGTATAAATTCATCTATTATATTTTTAATTCCTGGCCATGTTGGAAATTTCCCAATATTTATTGGTGATTCATACAACCAGGTTTCATTAAAATCAGTTCTACTTGTTTGCCCGTTGCCCCATTTTTTATTTTTTAATATAATTTCATTAATTTTCATCTATATTCCTATAATTATTTTTCATTGGTGGGTTACTTATTAACCGCTAGATTAATATATTACCACTATTCAGCTAGCCCATCGGACCTCCCATATATTGCCGTGATCGCATATATATTTCGACTGATTTAGGACTGCATCACCTGCGCCTTCCCTTATGTCCACTCCACAATGCAATGAAAATTTAATCTTTTATATAGCCGCTCTCGGATTTGAACCGAGGACCTCTTCTTTGTAAGAGAAGCGTTCTAAACCATCTGGACTAAGCGGCTTCGTTATAACTTTTTAATATCTTGGACTTACGGCGGAGAATGATAGAAGCATCATCTATCAAGAAGGAGAGCAGCATCCTAGTTCTTATGCGCATTATCATCTAGGCCCTCGCTCTTAGTGCGACCTCTTCCGACTGAGCTGTCGTTCTCTCCCGTAAATCCACGATATTTTAATCATCTGTTCCCAATGGCGTTTCTTCTCGAATTTTTCTAATACCAAAAATTCCAGTTAGATTACCCAATTCATTTTTTGATTCACACAAAACAAAATTATAATTTCGATAATTTTTATCTTTTTTGAAATATGATTCTATGTCTGCCAATGTAAGAAATTTTACAAATGTTTTGCCGGGTTTATTTTTATCATATATGGCAACCGTATGACCCAATGCATATAATTTTTTCCAAATGTTAAATCCGTCTTTACTTAATTTATCATCACTTTGCAATCGAATATTTTTGCCGCAATCTGCGAGAATATTTAAGTAAAAATCACTTCCATACGGCGGTTTTCCTTTCAATTCAGGATTTTTTTCCAGTATTTCTAATTACATTACTATATGGACGTTTTTCTAAAACAGATCCAATTGTTACTTTTCCATCTTTTTCCACCCCAATAAAATAATTGTTCTGACGTTTCGATTTTATATATTTCTACTGGCAATAAAATTGGTTTGAAAAAATTTTTCATATCCGAAATTATATCTACCAAACCATCATATGTAGGAAATTCCCCGGTATCTTCGGGTGATTCAATTAAAAAAGATTCGTTAAACGAGGTTCTATCTGTACTGCCAATTCCCCATTTTTTACTGCTCGAAAATAATTCTTTTATTTTCATGTATTCTCTAAAGTGGTGATCCCGGGAGAAGTTGCATCTCCATATCAGGTTTCGTAGACCTGTACCTTATCTAGTTAGATGACGGGACCAAAAATATTTGATCCCCGTAGAATTCGAATCTACATTTACGGTTTCGAAGACCGTTACTCTATCCAATTGAGTTAGAGGACCGTATAATTTTATTAATTTCGAGCTAACCTTCCTATTTTGAAAAATAAATTACAAATCTTTAACCCAAAAGGTGCCTTCAAAAGTAGGTTCCATTACCATTTCTTTGGAAAACCCAAAACTTTTTGCCAAATTATCATAAAACATTTTAATTTTATTAATTTCTGTACCTACCAAGGGGTCCCGCTTACTTATGCTTTCTGCGGTATGTAAAGCAATATGTTTTATATTGCTTTTTCTTGCTATTGAAATTAAACTCGATAGGCCTTCTTCCATCCAATCACGAAATAAAAATACTAATCTATTTTTAATTTCTTCGAGTTTTTCAACTGTATAACCATAACGAGGAATCATTTCTTTTGCCTGATAAAATTGTTCATGACTTATCTTGGCACGAAGCATTTCTTTCCCTTTTTCACCTAATGTCGATTCAAAATCTTCGTATGTATCCGATAATAAAATAGCGGTTGCTTGCTTAATTGAGTTTATGAGATCAGATTGCACTTCATCAATTAAAATCCAATCTTTATTAATATCATCAATTCTCATCCATCCCACTGTTGTTTTCGAAACAGGGTGACCGGATTGTTGACTGCTCTGATTAACCATATCTAAATATTGAAATAATAAACGATCTTTTTTAATTTCGTTAGATATATTTGCATTACGATTAATTTGCATTACCGTTTGCTTAACTGGTCGAAAAGAAGTTTCTGGATCATTATATGATGCATAAGAAATATTATATTTTTTGGGCGAAATATAATTATCTAAATATGATTTAACATCTTCTATTTTAATATTTGGCTGATTATGTCGAATCTTTTCAATTACATAATTAAATTTTTGCCCAATTTGTTGAAATTTTTTTTGAAAATCGCGCCAAGAAATTGAAGAAATATTATTATTTTTCATCCATTGATATACTGTCGATATAGCTTCATATTCTGGCGATAACGTATGTTTAAGGTCGGTTGTTATTTCATAAAGTCTCATATTGTTATTTATGACAATGAACTACCGTGAGCCCAACAATAAATTTTTAATTAATTTTCGCTTCCGATAATTCTTTAATTAATGAATCCACATAATTATTTACTCTAACAATTTAATTTCTTCCGGAAGGATTCCAAATGTTTCCCACCAAAATTCCGGACCACGATCTTTAAATTTTTTCCAAACTTTATGACCGTCACTTAATTTTTTATTCATAAGAATTACTTCTGCTTCCATCAATTCTTTAAATGAAAACATTTTAAAATCTTTTTCGTCTTTAATAAACCTTCGAATTAATTTCCTACAAATATATTGTTTACCTTTTCCACCAGGAAAAATATTTTGAGATATTAAAAGTCTGATTGTTCTTAAATGATCTCGGCTTATGGGAGATAAATTTTGGTCAAATAAAGAGCTTTCATCTACCCTACTACAACCTCCAATTAATTGAATCAATCTTTCAAAACCAAATCCAACATCAATAGAATGCTTATTAGGATTTACCAAATTACCTATTTCTAATTTATTGCTGAACATTTCACAACAATAATCACCATTGTCGGTTTCACATGATTTCCATATACATTCCGAATCGAATTTTGTTTTAAATCCCAATTTAACCCAAATATTTTGATGATTGGACATCGGATTACACGTTACATAATCAATATTAATTCCCAAATTATTAATAATATTTGACCACATTTCGCAATGTTGTTCGTAATTATTGGTACCGAATCCAAAACTACCAACCATAGTAAAACTAGTTAGATGAGATCCATCTCCGACTAAATCGATATCATTTGTTCGAATACATTTTTGAAAAGTGCCCAACTGTGTTTTATTGGGATTATTGAATAAATGCTTTAATGGCTGCATTCCAGAACATATAAATAATGTACTTTTGTCAATATCATTTGGAATAATGTTATTATTGGTTGACCAGATAATATTATTTTTTCTAAATTCATCGGTAATCACATTGATTACTGATTTCGAATTGTGTCCTGCTGTGTACACAGCATCCTCCCAGAATGTTAATTTTGTTTTTGCAATTTTTCTGCTACAGCATTTCTTTCTTCTTCGTTTAATTGATCGACATTAATTTTTGCTTCCAATAATTCTTTAATTAATGAATCCACATTTTTATTTAGTTTACGAGTTCTTTTATGTTTTATGACGGGAGATTCGGTAATTTCAGATGATTTATGTAAATCAAATGCAAGTAACATTGATAACGCCAAAGGATCAAAAACTATTACCAATAAAATAATCATCCATCGAACTGCTCGATCTAATAAATTTTGGTTGGGATTATCACCATATAACATTTCAGCAATATATTTAATTGGACCAACATCAACACTATTTTTTTGCAATTCTAATTTAATTGGTGCTTCTTTTTGTTGTAATTGATTAATTTGATTTTGCTTGTCTTGTATATCAGAATTAATTTGTGAACGTTCTTTTTGTTGGCTATTACGAACGGTTAATGCTTTTGTTGCCCCATTTTCATTTGTACTACTCGAAATTATTTGGGTAATTGCATTATCTAATTGTTTAAGGGTATTTTCATCTGATTGCTTTTCTGATTGTAAAGTATTAATTTGCCTATCAAAAATTTCAATATTTGACTGAATAGAATCACCGGTTAAACTCTGTGCAATATGCGCTTTAGATAAGAAACCAAAAATTCCAATGGAAGTAATCGTCATTAAAATTATAATTGCTAATACTAAATAAATTCTTAATAAAATTTTAGTTCGATTCCAATTTTCATGCAGAAATAAAGTTAAAATTACTTTGGAAATTTCAAGGGAAATACCCATGATGACAACCGCAACAAATGCGCCAGAAAAAATACTTGTTAACCCATTAATAGAATATAACGCCGCTGTACAACTTATCGATAATGCCGCAAATAAAAGAGCATAATCTAAAAATTTGTTTTTCAATTCATTGTCCTAAGAGTTAATCAGAATCGTAATCGTTTATATATTGATCATACACGAAAATTTTATTTTTTACAAGTTTTATATGATTCAATGTTTCCTGATCTTTTTTATTATTAATTAATGACTGTAAAATATCGAATTGTGCCTCACGTTGCTGAGAAATCATTGCCTGCTCTTCTCGATTATGATTCCACATTCGATCACCTTTTTTACGGGCAGCAGCTAAAATTTTCCATGCATCCGGTGAAGTCATTTTTCCATATTCTTCTTTACCTGAAACAGGAAATTTATTTCTCATTGACGATGATAAATGATCTTGAAGAATATGTGTTAATTCATGCGCCACCAATTGATCGGCTGCACCTGATAAAAATGTTTTAATATATCTGGGATTCACATAAATTATTCGTTCGCCTTCAGCTACCTGGCACACTGCATTTGATTCGCCGCCATCCGGTATACCTGAAACAAATTCAATAGTTTTCGGATCTCCAATTCGTTTTTGTATTACCATTGGCAAATTTTTAATCATTGATTGACCAACCGAAGTTAGTTCCGAATTAACTTTTGAATCTAAAGAATATGATTGATTCTTCGGAAAATTATGATATACCGAAATTCCACCTAATGTCGATGCAGCAAGAGCGGCGACTGCGGCTCCCTTTTTTATTTTTGATGGGGTATCATCCAAAAAATTTTCGTTAATAGTTGGTTTATCAAATTCAATTATTTTCATTACATAATTATTTATATGGATATACGGTAATTATAGTTCGAGCATATATTTCATCGCTTCCATAATTTCATTTGCCGCTTCTTTCCATGCTTCATCTATTGATTCGGGCATTGAATTTGCCAAAAATTTAGATCGAAAATTACTATCGATTATATATCTCCTTGGTTTAGTGCCCGGTAATACCCCAGCTTATCGCGTTGGGATATTTTGACAAGACAATATTTTTTGCATCTGTTATATTCATAATTTTTGGTGGCCCAAGTGGAATTTGAATCCACAATCTTTTCCTTGAAAGGGAAATGTCCAAACCAATTAGACGGTTGGGCCTTATTTTTCTAATAAATAAATTAGTTTTTCTTCATCGGATAATTTACGAGTAATTTCTGATTCTAAAATTAATCCTACATTATCAATTTCGTAAGCATTATTTACACTATAAGTCACCCGGCTCGTTAATGTTGCAATTTTGGGGCATTCTTCGTTAATAACATATTCAACTATATCTCCGATTTTGAATTTGTATGTGCTATTAGGTAATTCATTTATTGAAACCGGAAGAACTTTTTTCAATTAATTACTCCTAAATTATTATCTTCACGAATTTTTCGGGTTGCAAAATGTCCCATTACATTTCCAAAACCAAACTGCGACTCACATAAAACATAACTATAATTTCGATATGATTTATCTTTTTTGAAATATTTTTCCATTTCCTCCAATGATGAAAATTTTTCTAAAGTTTGTGTAGGTTTATCCTTTGCATAAAGACAAACTTTATGACCGGAATTAAATAATTTTTTCCAAATTTTAAAACCATCTTCACTTAATGTTTCATCACTGTGCAAGCAAATATCTTTTTTTGAATCTTTAAGAATGTTCAAATAAACATCAGAAGCAAATGGTGGTCGTTTTCTAAATGCGGGATCTTTGCCACTCATACGAACTACTAATGCGTACGGTCTTTTTTCTAATGAAATTCCCAATATTATTTTTTTCTCATTTGTAATCCAATAATATATTTGGTCGGTTAATTCTAATTTATGAAAATTTGGTTTAATATTGACCACTTTACTTTCATAATATTCTAAATAATCTTCAATTATATTTTTAATTCCCGGCCATGATTCAAATAGGTGATTTTCTGGTGACTCGACTAGATATGTTTCATTGAAGGAACTTCTACCGGTAATATCATTATTCCATTTGCCGCCAATTCCTAACATTTCATTAATTTTCATATCGGACCTTTCGAAATCAATATTTATAATTGTGGTCCGGAGGCAATTGAAACCTCATATGGGATTCCACAGATCCCCGCCTAAACCTTTCGGCCACGGCCACACTTGTTAGAACCGGTTAAATCACAGTTCAAAAATTGGTCTCCGAGGCCGGATTTGAACCGGCGCCATATCGCCCCGAACGATAGATGCTACCAGGCTACACTACTCAGAGATATAGCAAACTACCCATACGTTGAATTTGGTTGGTTTTCCTTCCTTCAACAGTTTGCCGGTTAAACTTTATTAGATATTTCTAAACTTTTCGTATTACCTTCTTCATTAATCATAATTGATTCATCGCATAATGGGCATTTATATCCCGCAAATCCCACTATAGAGAATCCATCCCATTCAAATTCCTAGGATATTTTTGATCTTCATTAATTATTTTCGGGCAAGATGTATGATATATTTCCATTTTTAAAAGGCTTTCGACCAATGATGTCGTTGTGCGTTATTGAAATTACAGGCCAATGTTTGGTTTTGAGTTAAAACAATTTGAATGTCAGCGGCTGAATTTCCTACATGGCTAACAAGCGCCATTATCTTTTTGTGTGGTTCTTTGGAACATTGAAAACAATCGTTAATATTACCAGGTTTATTCGGCGTCAAAATGAATTCTTCACCGCATGAACGACAAATTCGTTTATTCAATATAATTCCTTTCTTTAAAATGGTGGCCCTGAATGGATTCGAACCATTATCTTTGCATCAATTCATCCTGATTACAAATTGATAGCAACGGTTTACCGTTGACACTACTCCACTAGCAAGCACACGAACATACGTTTTCGATGTCTTACCAATATCTAAGGGCCAAAATTATTTAAATACGATCTGGGTATTGTTTTCTATCTAATCCCGTAATTACTCGATCAGTAATAGATTCGGGATCACATAAATTTTTAAACTTTTTTATTGCTTTATTTACCTCGTCGCGCCGCTGTGATATATATTCAGGCAAACGGTTCACCTTTTGATCGAAAACACAATATTTGAGTAATTGTGGTGGTAAATTGTCTTCTAACCACCACCCATCTTCGTCGGGGAACATTTTGAAAAATAAGTAGTATTCTTTACTCCCAGGAATACACTCCTTTGGCATTTCATATTTACGAACATACCGTCGTTCTAGTAAGGCAAAATCCCAATACCAATCAATTCGGAGCATTTGGCCATTTGTTTTATCAAAGCCCGTTAATTTGTAATACATGAACCCCCCTCCTTAAAGGGTTTGACTCTTAAGGCGATTTGCCCCAAGAATTTGTTCCTGCTTCAATAATACATAATTAGTAACTGGTATACCAGTTACCCCATTAGAGGTATTTCCACAGGCGTGTGAGGAATTACAAGTAATCCCATCAATTTCCGAAGTTCCTTCGGTATTTTGAAATTATAATTGAGTTTCTTGGTTATCGAAACTCAATTATATTTATTCAACTCGCTTATATTCCCAACCAAAGTTGGTGGTTTTGCTCGTAAGTCGGAAATAAATTCCTTTCAAAAATTTAATTATTACGTCTGGGATCAAACCAGCACCTCCGGACTCCACGCCCGGTGTTCAGCACAGTATCGGTTTCGTAATTCATAAATGTCGCGACATTTATGAATTAATTCCTACCGTTTAGCCCCGGGATGCACAAGTGCCCCCGCTATTCCCCCGATCTTTTGAACTTCGCAATAAACTTGTTTAGAATGCAGTATCACCGTAATCTTCAGTAAGACTTTCATGATTTTCGACAAAATTCTTGAGAGTATTATTAATTAATTCATTCAGAGTAATATCTTGCTCATGAGCTAATTTCATTAATGAAAATAATTGATCATGCCTAAAATCTAAGGAAACAGTTACTCGGTCATCATACGATTCACCATTGGAAATAGCATGGAACTTTTCGATAAAATCTTCGTCAACATCGAGATCAATAAAAGGAACATTCTCCCAGGCTTCATCAATATTAATGGAGCCGGTTGGATCACGCTTTGCAACTTCCTCGGAATGTTCGTTGATATAATCCGGATTAATAATACGATATGCTCGATTATTTTTGTAATCACAAACTTCGATTTCAAATACCTTTTCGGAATTTGCTTCAAAAATAATACTGGTTTCATATCCATTTTGATCGTCATTCCAATAATTCATAATTCGGGCTTTGTTACCATAACAATCCCATTCGAATTTTACACTATCGGTAATAAGATAGTTAGTAAGTTTCATCCATTCATTTAGAGTAATCATTTTTGTTCCTTTCGGTTATAGTAATTCATCATTTTTGAAATAATGATAATACGGCTTTAATAGACGATTATCATTCCATTGGTTATTATCTTCGTTTAATTTCGGTACATCAATTGATTTATTTTCGATAAAAATTGAAGTTGGGCCAGTTGTATCCAAAGAATTATCTGAATTAAAGTCGTCAAAAGATTTATTCCATTCAGCCTGAATTAATTTTACTGTTGGAATTTCTCCAGTTTGTGTTTTTAAATTTAAACCTGCACCATTCTTTTTGATTATTTTAATTAACCATCTTAGTCCGGAATATGTTAATTTTTCGGTATCTTTAATTACAAATTTTAATCCCGATGCAATTAATGAAACAACTATCATTGTTGCTAATCCACCAATACCCGAAATATTTTCAAGTCGAACCAATGGTAATAATTTTTCATTAGTTTTTTCTGTAGCAATATACGCTTGCAATTCATTTTGGGCATCAACGATGATAAAAAAATTATTAGCTTTATCGGTCAATTTTAAAATTTCATGCCCTTCAATATTTGAAAAATGTTCGGTATATTGAATAAGTGACGGGTTCCAATTTAACTTTGGGCAAATTGAAGTCATTCCAATTTCATTTAATATTTCTTTAATTTTCATTTTAACCTTTGGTAGGCGTGGTTGGAATTGCGCCAACGACCTCGAAATTATCAGTTTCGCGCTCTAAACTAACTGAGCTACGCGCCTATATTTCAATCACTTAAGAATATAGATTTAATGTTTTTGTACTTCACTACTTTTTAAGTATATCAAATTTATAATCGATTGTCAAGAATAATTTATTTACCATTTTAAATTAGTAGCGAGATCGGAACTCGAATCCGAAACTGTATTTTATGAGAATACCGAAATTATCCACTTTTTCTACCTCGCCGTAATTTATATTGGTTGCGGGTACCGGATTTGCACCGGATCTTTAGATTATGAGTCTAATGTATGACGCTACGCTACCAACCCGCTTCAAAATTTGTATATTAATTCGTCATTTAAAATTAAGGATTTATATAATCTTTACTACTACTCAACGAACCGTAAAATAGGCTGTCATAATCTCTTCCATTTTTCTTTTTCCGTGTATTATTACGATCCCAATTTTCTAGTAATTCTGGAGAAAAAATATTTTTTCTAATAAGTAATACGGTTGAATCTTGTTCGTTCCAAATTTCATTTTCAGGAACTAATGATGCCAAAATTATATTTTTTGTTTCCATATTTAATACGTAGATACTTATTTTTTCACTTGGATGTTTAATTAAACTTTTCCATGCATTTTTCGACTCATCTGTTTGGTGAGTGTCGGATAAAATTTCACTATGTCGATTAACCGAAGTATTAATTAAATATCTGAAACATCCTTGACCTTGATAATTTATATCTGTTTCCGTATACGAAATTTGAAATCTATTACCCGGCGTTCTAATTTCAAGGTGTAAAAAAGCTATCAAATTATCATTGTTAAATAACCCCAAATAATGGTCCTCTAATTCGATTAGTTCAGCAAATTTTAAATTTCCAAATGCAGATATCTTTTTTAGATCATCAAATATCCATTGATATTTTTCCATTGGATCAGATCGACTAACCAAACTTACAATTTCTGTTATTTTCATTACTGCCTTATATTTAAAGAGTCAATATGATCATGACCACATTTTGGATATCCACAACAAGGGCAATTTTTCTTTTCTGCTAGCTTTCCACATGGTGTCAGGCACGATGAACAGCGAATAATTGCAGTTAATTCAATGTCATCAAAATTCACTATTTCCAATGGAGCATTACAACCGTATTTGCATTTCATAATTATCCTCGTTAACGATTAATATCGGGTGTTCCTAATATCTCCTTCGATATTTTGTAGGACTTGGACTTTAAGACCCCTATGCTGGCTTTACATCTTTTCGTATGTAAAGGCACCCGATATTAATTTTCTAAAATATAAATTAATGATTCATTTTCCGATGCTTTAATTAATTCGTTGGCATCCCAAAAATAATTTTCGTTATTTACATTTAACGATATAAACGACTCACCGGGTTTTAAAGTTTCAATTATTCGGTTAATTTGACCCAATATTAAAGTTGAGTTATTATGCAATGCAGGAATAACCGGTAACCATACAACATCTCCGATTTTTAATGAAATACCATTTCCATCGATCATTATTTTTCAATTTTAATTATCTGATGATCGTTAGTATTGCACTCGCCATTCATATGCATCAATTTAAGTTGCTTTCGATTTTTTGCCCACCATTGCCGCCAATTAATAGTTCTTTTATTGTTTCGTAATGGCAGCAAATGTTCACAATTTTTACACCAGAGTTGCATTAATCTTTCTCCTCTTTATTTTGCGTTTATACGGTGCGGACCCGTCTTTTCTTCTTTAACGATAACCTGCAGATTACCAACAAAGTGTCCTAAATCCGTTAGACGATCGCGCAAAAATTATTTTTCCAATAAGTAAATCATTGCTTCATCGGTTGATAATTCACGAATAATTTCACTTTCCAGAATCGTAAATGAACCATCAATTATATATGCCTGAGTTATGCCCGTCAAATTTCTACATTCTATAATTTTTCCTATATGAGAATTTCGGGGTGGTCTTTCGGAATAATAACTATATTCGACATATGACCCTATCGCATATTTATAATTCATTGAAGTTGTTACCTTTCCAATAGATATATTAACGATTCTTCCCTGGTTAATTCACGAATAATTTCATTCTGAAGAACATTCTAGCTATCAATATTATATAATTGGTTTACCGTTCCCGTTGAATAACGCGAAATAATTTTACCTATTTTGTTATAGATACTAGATAGTATCTATAACAAATAAACCAATTTCATATTTGTATGTCATTTTAATCTTTTTGGTAGGCGAGGAGAATTTCGAAATCTCGATCTTCCTCTTATAAGGGGGACGCTTTACCTCTAAGCTACTCGCCTACATTTTAAATCTAATCTTTTGGTGGGACTAGTGGGCATCGAACCCACGACCTCCGCCTTAAAGGGGCGTTGCTGCTGCCAAACTGAGCTATAGTCCCGTTTTAAAACTTTTGGTGCGACCGGTGAGATTTGAACTCACGGTGGGAGAATTACTCTCCATCAGATTAAGAGTCTGGTCTCTGCTAGCCTCTCGAGTACGATCGCATTTTAAAATCGTTACCAATTTTTAACCCTTGAATTTTTCCTGTATGTTTCGTTCGCGTGTGCTATAAACTATTGTCAGAGTGAGTCTCGACCTCACATTTCCCAGGCTTACAGCCGTAAGGGCGTCTTACCATTAAACTATCTGACTAGCTCGAGACTTCTACTCGAGATCGCTTCACAATGTCAAAAAGCGTTTGAATCGATTAAAATTTGTTTAAAGACCGAATAAAGTCAAGAGGTAAACTATCATCCCACCCTTTATTGCTACTCCACTTTTCTATAGTGTCAATATACATTGCAACAAATATACATAGAATCATTGGGCTAATAGTCAATAAAACAACCAAATAAAAAATCTTAAATATTAATCTTACAACAAATTTCATATTATCCTTTCTTAAATTATTTGCTGATACTTATCACGTATCAATCTCAACATTCAATATTATCGAACTGTCGACTGTCGTCATGCTCGACCCACAAATAAAGTTGGCTGAAGGGGTGGGATTCGGACCCACAATGACTTTCATCGCTCGGTTACTTTTGGTCTTACTGGAATCAAACCAGCATAATGCAAACCTGCGAGACCCACAGCCGAGTGCCTTACCATTCGGCACACCCTTCAAAAATTCATTTTTTAAGTTTCATCATATATCTTTTTCTGACAGTATAAACATATATGCCGCATATTTATTTCCCTGTAAATTTCTTCATCAAATGGATCAGCAACGTATTCTACATCTGGTTTAACTTCACCACATTCATCGCAAGTTGATTCATGATCCATAATGTTCTCCAATCACTATTTAAATAGTATCATATCTGCCATTAAATTGTCAATCTGAAATTCGGTTCTGACAAAATTCGAATTTGCATCTTTCTCCGTGACAAGGAGACGCTCTATCCAGTTAAGCTACAGAACCATTATTGCGGTTGATAGGATTTGATACCTATACTAAAGTGGAAGAAATCATCTACCCACTGCCTCTGTTGTTTGGGCTACAACCGCAAATTTTAAAATTGGTCAGAGCGGAGAGATTCGAACTCTCGATACCCGAAGGTGCCGCGCCCCAAACGCGGAGGCAAACCAGACCTGCCGCCGCTCTGACATTTAAATTTCTGAAAGTATTGGAGCGGGTGAGGAGATTTGAACTCCCAGTGATTTTTCAATCTCCGGTTTGGAAGACCGGTTCCATACCAAATAGGATTCACCCGCATGTTAAATTAATTTCGTTTAAAACTCTTATGTGTTTTCCAAAAATCTGATCGACATTCCGGTGGAATTACATCCAATCCTAATTTTTCAAAAACATCGTTTTCTGTTTTGCTTGCAACACTAATGCCGTTTTTAAACAGACCATATTGATTCAATTTCTCAAAACCTTTATTCTTGCAATATGTCCTTAAACTGATATTGAACTGGGCATTTCCCGTTGCATGAATGCAAGCTGAACCAAAACTATCTAACGGAACGGTAATAAATTCAACTCTTACGGTCTTGTTTTCAAATACAATATCCAAACTCAAAAGTGCATCACCGCTTCGTACAATTGTATAAGGATAAACATTTTTGATGATAAAGAGTAAATCATTAATTGAACAATCCGTTACAACAATATCCAAATCACCGATTTCTTCTTTATGTCGTCTCCATGAACCACAAACCTTATGATTGATATTATTTTTATCTAAAATCGTTTGATATTTTTGAATAATTTCAGACGCTTGAATTCTCGAAATTTTGTTTTCAGTTTGCGACATTTCAACCTTTCTTTAGTCGTGCCTCAATGATTGCTTTTACCAATTCCGGATCTGCTGATTTTAATCCACCAAGAATTAAAGATTTTTTAATTTCATGTAATGGGTCATCTTCCGGTATTAAACAATCGTTTTCTCTAGGATAATCTAAATTATGTGTCGTTATTTTTATCTGCGTCATATGTTGCCCAATTCCCTACTTGAAAATTCACGGTTTTTACTGCCATATTTGTATGGTTCTTATTAAAATTGGTAGCCCACCTCGGATTTGAACCGAGACGCTCGAAAGCGGACGCTCTTAAGGCGTATGTGTCTGCCGTTCCACCAGTGGGCCAAAACTTAATTCTCAATGGAGGGGCCTTATATGCAGGTTCGAATCCCACAACTTCGGCGCCCCCAATGATAGGGATAAATTACGAGGAACAGCTTCGAATACTGTACACTCTACTTTATCCCGACTTCAAATTTAATGGCGATTGACCGTATGAGCAAGAGGTCGACTTTGCTGCTTCGGTGTCGCCTAGTGAGATAAAATCGTATGTATGCATATTCGAATATGCATGGCTTCAATTTTATCCCTTTAAATTTTTTGTGAGGGGTTTCACCTCACACCATCATGAATTATTCTTTACATGACTAACGTTCAATCTTTATTACGTCGCATTTTTAGGCAAAATGCGGAAACAAACCGGGGAGCAATGAATTTCACGAAACGTTCCGCTATCGATGATCAATCGAATTATGCGTCTATCTGCCCCTGGTATGCTGTTAGTTACAATGGGATTCGAACCCATAACCACGGCTCAACCGCCGTTGCTCTACCATTGAGCTATGTAATTATTAAGCATACCAATTTCAAAAATTTATTGCTATGGAACTCTTATCCTGGATAAACAAGACGGTTTAATTGTATCAATCCTATTCAGCCATTCTATCTAAACTGTATTGCTCTGGAATTGAAACGACGGATAACTCACGCAGGGATTTATTGAGCAGACGCTTATTCATCCATTCCAGTTAAATCTAAACTTTGCCAGTATTTCAGGCCACTAGCCAGACCTAAATAACATCATTTATTTCAATTGTCAAATATCCAAAATTCATTTTGGCCTAAGCCAACTTTTCAAGTTTAACACTTTAAAAATCTGTTGTCAACTTCTTTTTAACTCATCCAACCACGAAATTTCATCTTTACCGGAGCATTTTCGGGATCCATCTTTCCAGCTCGTCGCATTCCCTTTGATGCTCTTCGCTTCAAAAATCTACGATAGCCAATTGAGGAAGCGTCAATCTTTTCAACCTTGCAAAATTTCATATTCTGCCTTTCTTGCTACAACTTTGAATTCTTCCATTTGAACTTCCTACCACTCTCTTAGTGTATCAAATTGGCGTTAAAATGTCAACCGTTAATTTCTTCTCTCAAACGAATTACAACATCATCTTGATCAGCAAATCGATTTCCTTTAATTACCTCACCGTCAACGGTTTCGTAATTTCCCGTCGGAGCAATAGTTCGATACAATTCAATCAGCCTTTGTTCCTCCACTCTAAAAATTGCTCGTGATTGTAAATCCGCCATGTCTGATCTCCTCACTGAAATAATTATAGCAAATGTTGCCACCGAATGCAAGAAAATAATTTCTATTGAAAACAAAGGACTTAAAAATCTATTTCAGGATACAAATTTTAGGGTAATATCAATGCTTGCACTACTACCTAGTAGAGCGTTATGGGGCAATTTTACTTAAATCTGCCCTTTAACATCAACAATTTAATTGGTGGCTACTGCGGGTTTCGAGCCCGCGACACCGACGTCTTCAACGTCGTGCTCTACCATCTGAGCTAAGTAGCCAATTGGTGATTCCGACCTTTCATCGAACGGGACGAACCCTTTCAATCTTATCGTCTCTGGAGTTTGATTTTTGGTGGATTGTGTGGGACTTGGCACCCACTTGTTCGGCGCTAGCACTATGCCAACCCATCTGAAATTCCATAAGCCGAATTCCGGACGTGTTCAAAAATTTTTTGTGGACCTGGAGAATTTTGAAATCTCGACCTTCGCATTGCAAATGCGACGCGCTGCCTCTGCGCCACAGGCCCATATTACTAGATTCAGTTTTTTCGAATAACCATTATTTTGTGTTCCCATCTGAACATGAATCCTATGCTGTTACTACAATTATACAACATAAGATTCATGTTTGTCTACAATTTCAATTGTCAAATATTGCCAATTCTGACCATCTGTACGATCAGCGCGCTCTAAAACGCCTTCAAACTTTTTAATTATACAACATTTACTTCTGGTTGTACATCAATCCACGTATTCTTCCCAATCATAAAAATCGTCGTTCCAATAATCATCTTCACATTGAAAATAAAAATCGTCATCATTGTCGTCAAACTCGTCATCGTAGATTTCATCAAACTCGTCAAAACATGACATATCTGATCTCCTCACTGAAATAATTATAGCAAATGTTGCCACCGAATGCAAGAAAATAATTTCTATTGAAAACAAAAGAGTTATAGATTAATTTGGATCTCATCGGATTCGAACCGATTTCTACGACTTGCGGAGCCATTATTCTACCAATTAAACTAGAGACCCATTTAAAACTTTACTGCAATGAAAAACCCTGACCATTATAGTCAGGGTTTGGAAATACTTCCTATTCCTGACGTTACTCAATAGCCTTTGGTGCAAATTTGGGTTCATTTATCATGTGTTTATTATTCGATTCGACGTCATCGATAAATAAATCATCTTCGGTTAACACATCGAACTTGCGTTCAGTTAATATCGGCTTTTCATTTATTCGATTTGTTAATGTCTGCTTCATATAGTTATTTAGTCTTCCTTAAGGAAAAGTTCACATTATTTTAGAATAATTCTTTATCGCCAACCCATTTAATCATGGGCATAAGTAGATCAATATTTTTCTTTCTTTGCTTGGAAAATGCTTCTGCCAAACTATTTTTGGGGTTAATAATTATTCCTATTTTACCCTCATCATTAAACCAATCTTTATCTAATTCTTCAGAAGATACTGGATTATTATTATAATCGGTAATAGAAAAATATTTTTGAAGCCGAGCAACTTTTAATAACCATTTAAATCCATCAAAAGTTAAATCTTCCGATGGCTTAATTTTTATTTGCCGTTCTTTTTCCAATATTGCCAAAATAATTATCGTTATTAATCCTTTCTTTTTGGAAATATTTCCGAGTCGAATAAGTTCATTATTTAATGTTGTTATTACCAATGAAGTTAAACAATTATTTTCATCTATAGTAAAATATGCAATCGAAGAAGTTCCAATACTTTTGTAGATTTTTTCTAAATCTACAATTTTATATAATTTAGAATTCAATGGCCTCTTTTTACCTGATGCACTTACTAATTCTGATGACCGTGTAATTTCATTAATTTTCATCTATTTTTCCAAATTATAAATTAATATTTCATCTGTTGTTAAATGTCGCATCCAGGAAGTATATCGAATTATATTTTTATGCTCTAACGTAATCACCGCGGCACCTGAATTTTTTAACCATGTGCTGCTCACTACTCCTATTGAAATTCCATCTTCTGGTGGATAAAATTCCATATAATCGCCAATCGTCACCGGAATATTATCTGTATCTTTCGGATCACCCATTTTTAGAACCATCCTTCCCTGGGTAACCACGGAATATTGGGCTGATTTTTTCGATCAAATTCGGTTGCTAAAATTTCCTCTTGAACCAATTTCAAATCAGCAGGGTTATTTCTATCAGCTTTATGAATTGAACCAATGCAATGTTCCCAACGTTCTTTATTTTCCTTGGCTTCACACGCATCTATTTCAAGTCCATAAAATACAAATTTTCCATATGTTGGAATTGTAATTATCCAATAATCCATATTATTCTTTTCCCCAAAAAATTAGTTTTCCGGCCACCACGGATCTTGCGGTAAAATGCATAAGGTTTCTTTAACTGAGTTATCCGAACATTTTCCATCATTCCAATGTGGACAATCATCTGTAAGACATCCTAAATTAGAGCGGAAAACAATTGTTCCGTCTTTGGTTCTTCGAAAAAATGGTAAAAATAACGAATCATTATCCATTCTTTAATTACTTCCTTTCGGGTGTAACTCTTGACCATGTTCGAGTTGCTGGATCGTATTGAACATCATCACCCCATCCATTATCTCTTTTTACAGAATCAACAGCAGATTTAATTGCTTTAACAATATCTTCAGATATTGGTCGATATTTGGTTTGAATCGGTTCAATTTCTTTTTGAAAAGAATCATCTAAACTCTTAAGTTTATCCAATTGAATAGAAACCAAAATATCCCCGGATACTGTTTGATCGCCAATCTTAGCAGACTTCGGAACTAAAATTTGTTTTCCAGGAGTCACCTCCCCTGCTACTATATTTGAAGTATTGGGTGAATCACTGGTTGCTTTAGATGGAACTGCTACCTTTGTTGAATCATTTTGTTTTGCTTGCCCAGGCAAATACATTAAACTACCTCCCAGTAAAAATAATACTGCAATACTAATGTTTTTCAAGTAATTTCTCCAATAAAATAAGTATAACACATATTAAACAATTAAACAATTATATGTTCAAATATTCCTGATTTTATTGAATTAAATCTAAAGACACACGAATTAATATCTTCGAGTGGAACCCGGTACTTTATTCCGGACTTCTTTATTGCATTATGTATTTCTACCCATTTTGAAGCAATTGGCGAAGTATTATCTTCTCTTAATATTTTCGCAAGTAAAAGTCCCACGGCTTCCTCTTCCTTCCATTGGTTTAGAACGCGAACTTTACTTAAATTGGTATTTGGATACATACACAAACTTTTTACATATTTGTTTGGTCCACGTCTTGCTATTTCTTTTGCTGCGGCACACGGGTCTGGTAAATTCCTGAAAAGAACATTACCGATTGTACTCGAATAAGCACAGTTTACTAATTTACATTCGATATTATATCGGTCACTTAGTTTTCTGATTTGCCACTGAAACAAGTTTCGGTTCCATTCATTGTTTACTAACCGATTGAAACCACGTCCTTTCTTCGTATTTCGAGAGCCCATTGTTAGTTCTTCTAAAACAACCATTGATACATGAAAATGTACAGCAAGTTTTATAATTCGACATGCAATTTCTTTTGTTTCGTGATTTCGTTTGTTTTTATTTTTACGAGTTTTATCAGTAAATTTAAATACTTCGTGAAAAACATCACTGCCATTATCGGTAATTGAAATGCCAATATTATTTGGATTCATATCAATACCAAGTATTCGATTTGTTATTTTATCGATATTTTCGATTTTTTCTTGCTCGTAAGTAAGGCAAATTTGATTCTTTTTAAGTAAAACCTGAATCGGCATTTTACTAATATTATTCAGCAAATAAATTATTTCTTTTCTCTGATTTTTACTTATTTTGAATGGTATTTCTATTTTATTATTCTTGTTTGGCTTATAAATTAAAATATCCTGATCTAATTTTGAAAAATCAAATAACCGATTTGATTTCTGATTGGTTTCGCCCTGAATTTTAACCGGTCTATTTCTTAATTCATGCCATTGATCAGCGGATATTTTATTTGACCTTCTCTTTTCAAAGGTTTTTCTTCCACCCCAAATAATTTTATAATCTTTTTTCTTTGATTTATAAATGTTAAATTCTTGAACTGCATCTAAAACGGCCATTCGTTGAAGATAACATCCTAAATTACTAAACATGGATTTTAGTAAAATACTAATATCTTTTTGAATACTTCCCTCAATAATTCTTTTAAATGCAAATCTAAATGCCGATGAATATTCCCGTTGAAATGGAATTATTGGTAAATCGGCATTTAATTTTAGTGTCTTCTGCATAATTTTATATATTTATATCTTTAGAAAGCAATTCTTAAGAGATTGATTTTGCGCCAATAATACAATTTTTGTGGGGAAATACCAAGAAATTTAATTACTTCTCTTGCACTGATATATTTTGCCATGATAAATACTCCCCTTTTTATTCTTCCAATTTCCAAAGTAAAACATCTTTTTTGGTTCCTATTTTAATTAAAGTCCAGGGACGTGTTGGCAATACTCGTTGATGTGTTGTTAAAAACCATACGTGACCGCAATACGAATAAAAACAAAAAATATTTCTTAACCAAAAAATTTTATGAGTCCCAGGACAAATCCTGGGCAAGAAAGCAAATTCTTTTTTATTCATATGACTTCTGAAATTTTCAGAAGTATAAGGTATATTCGGGACTTTTAAAGGACGACCCATTATTCACTCAACTTATTCACAATTCGACCACTAAATTTAATAATTTTATATAATTTATAGGGAAAATGACCATCATAAATAGAGTTGTCTTTCCCTTCAAGTCTATCATATTCAGTAGAATAGAAATTAACATACGTCATGTAAATTTTTTCTAACCAGAAAACATCTTTTGTTTGTGGATCCTGAATTGGAAATAAAGAAAAACCGGATTCATATTGAAATAAAGGCGCTTTTAAATAACCACCATTATTGAGCGCTGCATCTACCCAACTATATGGTTTTTTCCTCGACATTTTATGTTTAAAAACCATGAATTCCTTTCTAAAAATCTACAAATTTGTCTCTTATCTCTGGAGTAATTCGAGTTAAACAATCAGAACATCGTTCATACCATTCTGTACCTTCTCCATCGTGTGGACCAAAAGAAGTACCACAATGATTGCATTCATCAGGATGTAATCTTAAATATTTACCTCGACGTCGTAAAAAATCAACATACGATTCCCCCATTAACCAAGAAGGCATTTCATCTGGTGATCTTGGGTCAAAAGGAAATACCAGTTGCTCTCCTTTCATTTTGCTTCTTTATTAAGCGGTTTTATTTCGAGTATACACCATATTCGAAACATTCCAGGAGTATAATCGGGATCGGTATCAATTTCATACTTTTCTGTAATTATTACAGATTCTAGCCAATATGTAATATTTGTTAACGGTCAAGTTAATGGAAATAATGTAAATATTTTCCTATGTCGTATATCACCCATTTCAAATTTATTTTTCCAATGCATAATTACTCCTTAAGAAGTCAAGGTAAAGTATCTAAACTTCAGCAAGTGAACGAATTTCATCAAGAGTCTGGTGGCGAATAACTTTCCCATTACGAAAGACCAATTCTAATTGATCTCCATATACACCATTTCCAGATTCATCCTGCACTGTGCTAAACAAACCGGTACTTTCAGAATAAATTAATACTGGCCGACCTTTGAATGATGCCTTTGTTGGATCTCCCTTTGGCTGCTTAAATACCGGAGTATCTACATCATTGAGTCGAATATTACAGAATTTCATTGCCGATTTCATTGAATCTCTGTTTACTTTTTGCAGAAGTCCACCGCCCATACCCACGATAACATTTTCCACACTCCAACCAGATAACCTCAGTGTTTCATATAATTTGCGAATGCTAAAAATATCCATACCATCGCCCCAAAGTAATCCAACACAAGGGCTAAGAACTTTAAAACCTTTACTATTGACGGTATAGCCAAATTTTTCAGCCAAGATGTCGAGTAAAATTGGAACCTTGATTGATGGATCTCCTGAATCTGGACGGGCAACAACTTTTGTTTTACCATGAAGAATTTGATCACGGAAAGTTCCACCCATAATTTCTCGAACGAAATATTCATCATCGTAACTATCAATAACCATACTTACAACCGGCGCATCTTTATAAACTCCCAAAATTCGACTAACAACATTTCGTTCGCCGTTAGGACCTTCCATCGTCATTACAAAATGCTCACTAGCAGGAACACTATAAGCTGATACGCGAGGAGCATCATAATATTGATGCAGCAAACTCATTGCAATTCCGGTATCTGTTCCCTTAAAATTAATAAGATGCGCAGCTCCGCCAATAGCTGCCTGTGTTCCACAAGATACCGCTCGCCCACCAAAATCATGCAACATGAACGGTAAGCCATCATAAGATTCGGATGTAATAGTAAGATATTCCTTGGCTAACTTTTTAACTTCCCGACTCTGCGTAGCAACGATACTCCCGTACCAATTACGCATGAATCGAGTTTCACACCATCCGGGCAGCCATGCACAATTTTCATCGGTACTTTCAACCGTGAAAACAACATTATTAACGCCGTTATTGGAAATATTAAATGGGCGTCCTTCCTTGATTGCACGAATTTCAATCGGAAGTCTCCCATCATATTTGTCAAGAATATATTGCCATTGTGCCTTAGGGTATGGGAATCCATCATAAAAATGGACCTGACTGTCAGCATATGCTTCGTCAAGATTTTCCTGAGTGAAGAATTTGCCTTCAAATTCGGCCATTAATTGATATTGCAATCCAAAAAATACGGCTTCGCTATAAATACCTCCTCGATTGCAATAATAATTCATTGCTTGTGAAAGAGTATGTGGGAGCATCGCGGGGTGGGTTTTTTTGTAGGAATCGTCATCAAGAAGCGGATTAATTACGAGTGGTTGTGGCATTATATTCCTTTCAATTATATTACGATTATATACTATTTCCGTTATTAAAGCAAGAATTAATTTCGGTCAAAACCGACCGAAGTTCCGATACCGTCTTGTGTACGCGGCTTGTTTTTCATGCTTCGAAGCCTATTTAAAACAATATTATACGGTTGTTCGAGGCACAAAACAGCAGCAGATAATTCTCTTAGATGTGCAATGCTTAATTGATCGGTATCAACTACCCATTGTTTAAGTTCTTTCTTTGACAATTCAGGAGCAACCGTTTGCAAATACATTTCACGGGCGGCGGCGGTTGGCATTCCGACCAAAATACGTTCATCAAATCGTGAAGGTCGATTAATAATTCGAGCACCCAAACGGTCTGGATAATTTGTCGTGGCAACCATAACGATATTCTCTACTTGATTTTCACCGTCTAATAATGCTAATAATTCGTGTTCACCATAACGAGAAATAATTTCATCAATATCCTCGAGAATACAAATAATTCTTCGATCGGGTTCAATCCTGCGTAACGCTGACAATCCATCAGATGTCATGGAAGGATTATTACACATGATAAAGTAACTTTCCCAATAAAAACAGTACAACGAATATTAAACAATTATATGTTCAAATATTCCTGATTTTATTGAATTAAATCTAAAGACATTAGACCTGATTGAATCTAATGGAACCCGGTACTTTATTCCGGACTTCTTTATTGCATTATGTATTTCTACCCATTTTGAAGCAATTGAAGAACAAGAGTCCTCCAATATTTTCACAAGTAAAAGTCCCGCGGCTTCCGCTTCCTTCCATTGGTTTAGAACGCGAACTTTACTTAAATTGGTATTTGGATACATACACAAACTTTTAACGTATTTGTTGGGGCCTCTACGGGCTATTTCTTTTGCCGCGGCACATGGATCTGGTAAATTTCTGAATAAAATATTTCCAATAGTTGAACTATATGCGCAATTAACTAATTTACATTCGATGCCGAATTTATCTGATAATTTTCTTATTTGCCATTGAAACAAATTTCGGTTCCACTCGTTGTTTACTAGCCGATTGAAACTACGGCCTTTCTTTGCATCTTTTGCGCCCATTTTAAGTTCTTCAAGAACAACCATTGACACGTGAAAATGTATGGCAAGTTTAATAATTCGACATGCAATTTCTTTGGTTTCGTGATTTCGTTTGTTTTTATTTTTACGAGTCCGATCAGTAAATTTAAACACTTCATGAAATACGTCTTTACCCGAATCGGTAATTGAAATGCCAATATTATTTGGATTCATATCAATTCCAAGTATTCGATTTGCTATCGGTTGTTCTATGAATACTTTTTCTTGTTCATAAGTTAGACAAATTTGATTCTTTTTAAGTAAAACTTGAATCGGAATCTGACCGATTTTATCTAATAAATAAGTTATTTCTTTTCTCTGATTTTTACTTATTTTGAATGGTATTTCTTGATGAATATTTTTACTGGGTTTAAAAATTAAAATATTATCTGATAATTTTGAAAAATCAAACATTCGATTTGATTTTTGATTGGATTCACCCTGTATTTTAACCGGCCTATTTCTTAATTCCTTCCATTGATCAGACGATATTTTATTTGCACTTCGTTTTTCAAAGTTCTTTCTTCCACCCCCAAACAATTTTATAATCTCGTTTCTTGGATTTATAAATGTTAAATTCTTGTACGGCATCTAAAACAGCCATATGTTGCAGATATGAACCCAAATTAGGGAATTTGTCTTTTAGAAATGATCGAACTTCTTTTTGGGTATAATTATCTGTAATTCTTTTGAATGCAAATCTAAATGCCGATGAATATTCCCTGTGAAATGGAATTATTGGTAACTCGGCATTTAATTTTAGTGTCTTCTGCATATTTTTATTTATATATATCCGCAGAAAGCAGCTCTTTAGTGATTGTTTTTAGTTGTTTCCTTCTATTGCTATACATTTTCATACTGAAATAATGAATAATAGAAATTAAATCTTGGGTAAGTTCTGATTGAAAATCTTCTTCCGCAGTTGCATTAATAACAACAATTTTAACATTCATTTTATTGAATAATTGCTGAAATGATTCAAATCCAAATCGAACTAATCTATCTTTATATGTCACATATATAGTGTCTACTTCATTATTTGCTACTAGATCTAGTAGCTGGATAAATCCAGCGCGATTTTCATTCATTCCCGAACCAATATCTTCAATTGATTTATCTGGAATAATTCCGTTTGCTGCGGCATATGTGTGTAATAATTGGGTTTGTCGTTTAAGATCATCCACTTGTTTGGTATTTGAAACCCGAGCATATAAAATATGAATCTTTTTAGTTGTTTCGCCTTTAAACTTAGTCAGATCATACAAATAAATTTTATTTGCAACTTTTATGAAGTCAATTTGATTGGTTTTTCGCCAATAATACAATTTTTGTGGGGAAATACCCAAAAATTTAATTACTTCCCTTGCACTGCTATATTTTGCCATGATAAATACCTCCTTCTATTATTTGTATTTATCATTAATGGTTGTATAAACTGCTAGTTAACAATACCATTATTTTCGATCAATGTTTTACTTAGTAAGGTTAATGTTGCTGTTTTGCCGCTTCCAGGAGGGCCCCAAAGCAAAATACCTCTCTTGTAAAGTAATCCATGATTACGATATCGGTCTTCCATTTTCCAAAAAGTTCTCATACCAGATAATACCTGCTCACTTGAATTATCCGGAAGCATAATTAATGAATCAGTAATAATTTTAATTCTATTTAGATAAAGTCCATAATCATCACGCTCAAAAGAATATGTGCCTGGTGGCAATTTTTCTCGAGTTAATCCGGCAGGTCGGAAGGTATCATTTTTTCCAATTTGCCATTGTCGGAATTCTATATTTGTTGAATCTCGATCGGTTGTTTGACGTTTACCTGGTGATGGGTCACAGTCATTTCGACTATTACTGCTTAATCGTTTATTAGGATTATTTTCCAATATTTCATTCAATTGATCTTCATCATTCATTCTACTCTTCCTTGTCCTTAAATTTGATCGAAGAATTAAACCATTCATTAATTTTTGAAAGTATGAAATTATTTTGGTGGCTGTTATACTTTTTGCAAAGCCAATTTTTAATACGAATACCCAAAAGCATAAATGGAACAGCAATTAATGTAACAAGAATCATAACTCCCATATACAAATAGATAATAGGAGAAAAAATTAATTGCAGCCAAAAAGAAAATGGGGTAATATAATCAATATGTTGAATACCCCACATACTCACAATTTTATATACTAACGAATTTTTATCGATTAACATCTTATTGCTCCAATTTCTTCACAAGTTTTTCTGAAAAATATTCTTTCCAAGTTCCGATATTCCATTCGCACGGTTGAATATTATTATAAATATGACCCATTATAAATTCTGGCTTAATAGAATCAATTACTTCAGCCATACCGATACGCATAATTACATTTTCCCAATTCTTTACAATAATTTCATCATTATTTTCGGAAAAGTCCCAGCTATATTCATATACTATATCGCCGTTTGATTTTTCTCTATATTTCATTATTCTATTCTTCCAATGGTAAATTATTAATTTCTCGATGCAAACGTATTCTAAAGGATGCCCATGTTTCCGCCTGAGTTTTTAATGATTCAGATAATACAAATCTCCACTTTTGAAATTCTTTACCTTTATGATAGAAATTTTTAAGTTCATCTTCTGAATTAATACGAGAAAACGATTTACCCGGCTCATCGGTATTATAAACTAGCAATTTACATCCCTGTTTAAATAATCTATGCCATGTATTAAATCCTGTTTGACTTAGGGTTTTATCACTGATAATTACATCATTTTTAAGATCTTTAAGAATTAATAAATATAAATCACTTGCGAACGGAGGTTTACTTTTATAATTTTTTGATTTACCCGACATTATAATTGCATATCCCCGTGGTTTTCTTTCCAAGGAAACCCCGAGTATAATTTCATGATTATCATTTTCCACCCAAAAATAAATTAAATTAGTTAATTTTAATTTATAAATATTATTTTCTAATGGTTTAATTTTGTCATGCGCAATTTGTTTTATTTCTTCTATATCGTGCTTTAATATTTCCCAAGTCGGAAATTCTAAGACATCAGGTGACTCAAATAAAAAGGTATAATTAAATGCATCTCGCCCATATTTTCCAGACCAGGTCCTTTTTGCATGTATAATTTCATTAATATTCATTACAATTTTATCTTACCTTCTTGGATAACGTAATTCGGAACTATAGTCTGTTAATTCCGCTGCGCGATCGTTCATTTCCATAATAATAGAACCTTCATCCGGATATGAATCGATAATTGATTTATTGTTAATATTCCGATTACTATATAAATAATTTTTTAACATTTTATATAAGATCTTATGTTCGGGTTCAAACATATCTAATGTTACCTCTTCTAATGGGAAAAATTTTGTATAAGAAATATCATCTCCACCGGTTGTTTCCAACGTGGGAACTTCACCCAAAAAGAAAATAGTCTTTATTGTTTCAGAAGTATCCTTATATCTCCAATCGGCAATTTGTGTACTTCCGATATATTTAAATGATTGCGGAGCAGTAGATGTTTCCTCGTAACTTTCCATTTTGGCGTCATCTTCATAACCAACATTTTCCGGCTTCATCTTACCCATTGCATGACCACCCGGGAATCTCCACCCATTTTCGTCAGATCGTTTCGCTAGCAGTAATTCAATACCAGATGAAAGATATGTATCTGTATTGGGATCATGTGTAGACAGTCCTCGATGAATAATAGCAATATCAACAGTGGGGATTACGCGGTCGAATGTATTTCTTGTCGCGTAAATAATACCTGCTCGAAAGGAAGGACTATCTATCACAACATTTGTTGCCGCATTTCGTAAGTCTGCTGCGGAAATATTTGGAGATACCGGCAATGTTAATTCAACAACTTTTCGATGCCCATGATAACTTTTAAGAAAGGAATCTCGACTGCCATATAATGTCGCTTTTCCATATGGAACTCGTTCGGTAATTAACCGGTCAAGATCAGCACTCCACAATTCATCTGTCTTCCGATTATGGATGGGATAAACTTCATAATTTGGATACGCATTCTGAATCATTTTACGGCGGGTTTCGAAATCCAATGGATCATTTTTTGTCGGAGCCGTGCCACCTGGCAAGCAACCAACAAAAATAATAACCCGAGGATGAAGATTTCCAACCGCATCTAGTAGAGCAATATGACCTTCATGCAACTCTGGAATTTGAAACCGACCAATCAAAACTCCGTAATTCGGTGCCGTAATATTTGACATTATTTTCCCTTTCAATACACTATCTAATTAAATTATAGCATGAAAAATGATTATTGTCCAGATAAACCTTCCCGAATTAACATTAAAATTTGTCCAAGATTATTTTCACCGATACCGTCGCAAACTCCCCAAAAACAATCCCCCCAAGTATTACCTTCTATTAAAGTTGCATTTCCGGTTGATAATAGTTTTGACCGAAACGGTTCTTTCGAAAATTTTTGACATAATAGATCGGTAATTAAATCGATTTTAATATTGTCCCAGTCGGGTCTTATTACAACATTTTTTCCAAGTCGTTTTGCCATACCTGCTGACTTTGCATTACATATTTCGACTCGTTGAGTCATATTCAAAGTTTTTGCTGCCTGATAGGCATGTTCCACCGATGGATATATTGAACTATCAAATGGTAGAACGATACCTCTCCGAACATATGCAAAATTACTCAAAAAAGCATATTCTTCTGAAAATGAATCAATAATCATTTTACCCTCTAAAAATTATTTTTTAGCATTTCAAACATCATTTTGGGCCAGGTAAGAAAAACAATAAGACATGCGAAAAATGTAATAACCTTTCGATAAGATTCATTCGTTGAAATAGTATCAAGCATTTTATCGAAATGATCTCGACTTAATGGGTTAGTCGCCAAAGTATTTAAAAATAATGCTGCAAAAAATAATCCTGAATAAATGTAAAACATCCAAAACATAATTATCCTTTCTTAAAATTACTTTAGGTTGTAATATTTTCTAAGCCAAGGCAACATCCATACATCCAAATCCTTCTTTAATTCCGTACTCAATTTGGGTAAGGCAGATGAATCAGCCAATGATTGCAATTTATCGACACCAGAAACAATTTCGTCCCGAATTTTTTCAATATCATGCTCTCCACGAATAATCGATCTAAGATAATTAGCATAATCTTTATCCAATGGAAATCTTAATTTTTTAGTTGTCAATAAAGTAATTCCTTCATTGATAATTCGAACAGCATGTGCCGTTGCTTTCCAATCAGAACTAGATATAGAAGCTGCAATCGCTCTAGATCCAAAATCTGAAATAATTGAATCAATCGTAATTAAACTAGTCGAAAATGTATTAGTAAACGGTAAAATTTTTGTTAATAATTTAGTGCAGGGTCTCAATGTTTGACCAGTTGAATCAACCGCATATTCTGAAATACCAAAATATTCCGGATAATCATTTTCAATTTCTTCAGCCAGTTTCTTAAATTCTGCTGCATGATCCATTATTCTATGAGATAACGAAAATTTCTGATATAATCTTTTAACTGCCCTGGCGGCATTTAATCGATCACCTTTATCAGAATAAATTTTTGCCTGATTAACTGCATATCCTGCCATTGCATTAATATTAGAAGTTAAAAAATGTTCTCGTAATTCCGAGCAAAATTTCGAAAAACTCCCTTCATAAATGGCCTGCTCGGCATCAACCCCTTCAACAGCAAAACATAATTCTATGGCATATGTTTGCCCTTCTAGGAAATCTCGTGCAAAAATGTATAAAGGAATATCTTCGCTATCAATATCCCCGACACCATTTTTTTCACCTAATTTTTTATTTTTATGTTTTACTGAATTTTTCGGTGCTTTTCCAAGCAGCATTAAATCTAAATCAGGCAATACAACTCTTTTATAATCACGATCAGATGTTGGCATCGTGGTTCCATAAAGTGATGATCCAAATAATGTTTCAAACAATACTCTCATTTTAACTCCAATTAATTTTCAAGGTACCATTGGAAAATATCTTTTTCCAATATTTTCGTTACTTTCAACCACCAGTTTTCTTTCCGATTTTTTACGGTAACAATAAGAAAATTATTAGTTGTATCGATGCTGTATATATGACCCAATTCGGTTCCAAATATTGTTGTGTGTATTACCCAATCTCCAACTTTTAATTCTGTCCCATTTTTATCGAGCATTTTCATTGCTCCAATTTTTTAACCATAAGATAAGAAATAGCTTTTTCCTCGGATACAATTACAACTTTACTGGTCTTCTGAATTCCGCCCCAACGAATATCATTTTCGGTGATCAATAAAATTTTTGTTTTTAAAATGGCATCGACTTTTAATAATATCAAATCCTGACCCTTATAACCAGGAGTTAATACCCAATCTCCAACTTTTAATTCTATTCCGAAAAAATCTTTCATCATTTCTCCAGTAAATAAATCAATACTTCATTCTTATTTAATTTCTCAACTTTTGTCGAAATAATTGATCTATTGAAGTAACCATCTTGTAAATATAGATCTAGAAAATTAAAACCAATAATTCGATAAATTTCCGATTTAAATCTAACATAATCAAAAATTTCCAATTCATTCCCATTTTTATCGATCATTGCGATAATCTCCAAATCATTATTTCATCCTGGGTAATTTTAATAACTCTTCCGGATTCGATTAATGTTCCCAATAAATCAGAGGTAATATGAACGCTTTTATCATAAAATGCATCAATACAGCATGGCACCGGGAAATATGGTATATAAACCCAATCGCCAATGTTTAATTTTGCTCCGTTTTTATCGACCATTTAATGTTCCAATCTCCAAATCAGATAATTTTTTAATAGAAGATAATTTCCATCTTTCTGCAAATTTTGTTTCCGAATTAATAAATAGATTAATTATGCAACATTCATTACGAATCGATTTAATTTTACCAACGGCACCACGGCGCATATCTTTACACCATAAAACATAATCACCGATTAATAATTCGTTTCCATTCTTATCTGTCATATTTTCACTGTGTTAGTTTAAAAATTAAAGCATCTTCGGGATTCATTTTGTACAATGCGCTGAAATATTTTAACGATTGTGTTTGCCCTTTTTCATTTTTTAGTTCAACCATTTTCTTCGTAAATCGTACTACGTAACCGATATCCAATGAATTTGCCCAATTAGAGAAAACAACCCAATCACCAATAAACAGAGGGCGATTAATTCGATCAACAAAAATATGTTCATTATTCATAAATTTCCTTAGTAAGACAACAAATATGCAATTAATTCATCTTCAGACGACAGTTCCATTTCAGATGCCTTTAAATGTATATTCTTGAAAAAATCTAATGGTATAAAATCTGATCGACATTCAAAAAATTTGGATTTAATATCTTCGTCCGTAATTCTTCCAAAATACAATTCACGATCGAATTGTATTTTTACAATGTCGCCTATATGCAATTGATTATTATTTTTGTCAACCATTATTCACTCAATTTCCAAACTATCAATTCTTCTTCTGTCGCGTATTCAACTTTTGTTCGAATTAAATAGCACCGTTCATTCTTAGATAAATGTTTTATATTAATATATTGACGATAATAAGGTTTTTGAATACCTACCCCGATATTATATTCAAGATGATAAGGTTCTGGAATATGACTACCCCGACTCTACGAACACCATAAGGATCCAAATAAAAAACTTTATCACCCCTTTAATTCCCTCCCGTTCTTATCGATAACAGTTGTCAAAATTTTCCCTCGTTGCGATTAATGGATATGTTTCTTTATAAATTTCAAATCGTTTTTCATAACTGTATAATTTCCATTGAAATTTCAATGGAAAAATTATATCATAAGATATTAATTCCGAAATTAACGAAATGGGACCCATAATAGACAACCATAAACATATTTTAAAATTATTCATATACGGAAATCTACGAGCCCATCCGTTAACGGAAAGTCCCCACGTAATAATCGAACATACAACCCAAAAAATAATGAAACCAATAATAATCATTGTTACTCCTTTTCTAGCATATATATTAATGCTTCAGATTTTGAAAGTTTTTGAATAGCAGCGGTCTTATAATAAATTTTTTGATTCAATTTAAAATTTGCCGAATCAAAATTTTTAATTTCAAAAATTCCGTGTGAAATATCAATAATTTTTCCGAGTCTACCATAAATTATAATATAATTCCCTTTATGCAATTTTCTACCAAACAAATCAACCATCATAATATTCTCCCAAAATTATTCTGCCAGTCTATATGCAACCATTTCTTCTTCAGTAAGTTTTACAATTTGAGAACCTTTAACTGGAAAAATTGAGCCGGCCTTCCTATAAGAATAATCTTCAAATACCACTATCCAAATATTGTCGCACCACCATTCACCTATCTTCTTAATTTTTCCCGGGATCGGATTTAAATCCAAAAATATTATATAATCATTAACCTCAACGTGATTATTATTTTTGTCGACCATTATTCATTCACCCAATCGATAAACAACCATTTCTTCTTCACTCAATAATTGCAAATCTTTTTCATTAACACAAAATCCACGGCCAGCTTTAAAAGCTGAAAAATTTTCAAACAAAATAATTAAAGGATAGCCATCATTGTGATTTTTAAAAATACGACCCGGTATATCGTGGTATAAAATATAATCGTCTTTGTAAAAAGTTTTCACAATTATTCCTCCAAGCGTGAAATTAATACGTAATTTTCCGAAATAAATTCAATTTCAACACTACTACGCCAATAATCAGTGTGATTATATTCCAATATTGCAACATCATATGAATTAATAGTATCACCGAAAATTCGGGAAGTATCTGTTATTTTTGAATACGATTATATCGGTAAAAATTTTCCCATCTCTGAGTCAATTTAACCCAATCCCCGACTTTTAATTCAATGCCGTTTTTGTCTGTCATGAAATCTCACAGTTTAATCTCCGCCGGATTGCCATCTTCATCATAAAATCGAACTCGCTTAATTCCACTAATCTTAATCAATCCCATGCACAGCTTACACGGACGAGAACATCCGGGCTTATCCTTTGTTTGACGAGAATTGGTCGTAGTACGAGAAACGTATAGCGTTAGATTTCGATTATGATCAAAATGTCGACGGCGCAGAATTGCAACCATTTCAGCATGTGTGTTTCCCTGCCAATTTCCCACTTTCGAAAGCGGATTGCTCTTATACCAATTATTACAACCAACCGAAAGTAAATTTGAACCAGCATACAATGCAGCGCCCAACATATAGCCACGCTGAGGACCATTGCTCAACCTACTCGATGCTTCAGCTACCGCAAAGCCACGTTTCCACGAACCAGATATCTCCGACATTAATTTACTCTTTCCTAAATCGTCTGCGCTTCGAAATGAATGCGGCCTTTTAAAATCTTAATCCTATGAATATTCTTTCGAAATTGATTAATAATCTGCACAAAATTAGTAGAAATTCGAGACCAATCATTACTCGATAATTCTTCGTTATCGAGTATATTTTTGAAATATTGTTTATCATATTCCAGTTGTCGATTATCAGACGCCAACTTCACAATTTCCTCATACGCATCGTTGACCTTTTTAATATCCATCTGATCTCCTCACTGAAATAATTATAGCAAAATTCGGTATTAATGTCAACCGAAATTAGTAAATTAATTTCGCATACATTTGTACATTGATTGTTGGGTTTTTAATATATTCAAGTGCCTCGAC